>ENA-UOJC01000169-UOJC01000169.1-human-gut-metagenome-genome-assembly--contig:-C104-NODE-169-length-117957-cov-32.599048_pt1 | contig 117957 bp, 89 predicted proteins | sample MGYA00242339_ERZ723886 | MGnify/ENA metagenome assembly ERZ723886 | reverse complement strand
AATTTTTTCAATTTCCTTCTTCATTTCTCTTGACTTTTATTTGCAGGTCTTATTGTAATTTTCGCCTGTTTTATCTTCAAACAGGCTCTTGATATATTCGCCCGTCGTAATCTTCACGTTGGTGCGAAGCTCCGTCGAGCCGATGAAAAATACCTGCCCCGTAACCGCCGAGATAATCATTCTCTGTTCGTCCGCATTGAAACTGTCGCCCGCTTTGTAAACGTCCAAAACGTCTTTCATATCCGGCGCGGACAGTTTGAATATAAAGGTATACTGCGAGTTTTTAAGAATTGCCGAAGTCTTGCTGCGGAGTTCTTCGTTCGCGTTCCAATCGGCTATATTCTGCGTTGCGGGAATAAACGAGCCGTTATATTTACGGATTCGCTTGCTCATCGAGAAGAAAAAATCCAATGCAATCGGGAATTTCGCGTCAATGAATAAATGTGCTTCATCCGCAATGATAAGCGTTCGCAAGTTCTTTCCGCTTTTGTTCGCTTCCCTTGCGTTGATGACTTCCTGCTCAATAAAACGGAAAACAAGCAACATCTGCGCGTTCGCCACGGTGTTATTCTTGTTTGCAAACAACGACTGAAAGTTAAAGTCTATCAAGTCGGCATTCACTTTCAACGTAGACGGCGCGTTCCAAATATCCGAATATCTGCCGCTTACGAATTTCTGCAAATACAACTCCGCCGTTCGCATATCCCGCAAAGTCAGACCGTCCGTTTCTTCCTTGTTCTTTTCCCGTAAGACCACCAATAAGTCGGTAAACAGCGGAAAATCCTCGGCATTGAGCTGCGTACAATCCGTTGTTTCATAGATTCCTTTTCTCGCATACGCTTCCACCGCAAGGTTGTTTATAAGCTCGATAACGTCGCTGTTCGCGCCCACGAAAACGATCTTGAAGAAACTTTCAAGCATTTTCAGGTGCGTGTTGAACGTTACGACCGGATCTGCGGGCAAGCCGTCCTCGGTAAGAATTTTATATATATGGAACGGGTTGATTCTGCCCTCTTTTGCGTTGCCGACGTCGATAAGATTTCCCGACAAGTTTTTCGTCAAGGTCAGATACTCGGCTTCGGGATCGAGAATAATCACTCTCGTATCGTTCGCCCACTCGTTGGCAATAAGCGATTTTAAGAAAAACGATTTGCCCGAACCCGATTTACCGATAATCATACCGTTACTGTTCTGATACAGATTTCCGCGTTTCCATATATTGAAGATGAACGGAAAGCCGTTTGCTTTGTTCTCTCCGAGCATAATACCGCCGTCGTCCATAACGAACGTGCGGACGAACGGAAACACCGCCGCAAGCGACGAACTGTTGATACCTCGCTCATAGTTTTTAAGCGTACTCACGGGCGAAATTGCCGACGACTTAAAGCCCTCAATCTGCAAACCGTAAAGGTTGGACGGTTTGAAATTGCCCGTCATAATACTTTTTCTTACAGCCTTTTTGTAGTTATCATCATCGAGATAGTTATATGCCGTGATAGTTAGCGTAACGTCGAGAAGCGACTCGTTTTCCGTTTGCAGACTGTCTAAAAGCGCGTTCATCGTTTCTCTGTGGGTTTCCGCACTATTTGCTTCGCTTGCCTTTTCGGAAAGTATTTGCTTTGTTTCCATTTCGCCGATACACTTGTCGATACGCTTTATCGCTTTGAATTTGTCTACGGGTTTGACGTGCAGAACCACTTTCGTGTTCGGAATATTGAACACGTCCGCGCCCCACGCGTTACGAACTCGTAACGGATAATCCGCAATAGCAAACACCGCCGCTTGCGTTCCGTCAACCGTATAACTGTTGGCTCTGAACTCAACTTTTTTGGGCTTTACCCACGCTATAAGTCGATTATCTTCGATTTCTTTGATTTCGCGTTCGTCGAAGTTACGCGAAAAACTGTATTTCAAAAATATCGCCGTTTCCTTTCTGCCAAGCAGTTTTGTGTTCAGTCCGCATTTATTGATTTCACTTGCAACGTTGATTGTCGTATTTTCAAGGTCGAGTTCGTTTCTGCCGTAAACGACGATATAATAGTCCGAAAGATACTGTTTGCGGATATTATTCATCTTGTCGATACGGTCTATTCGCTCACGCAAAATAGCCGTTTTAATCTCTCTGACTTCTTCCCCGTCTACGCTTTCTTTCATTTCCGCAAGCCTGCCGAACAGGTCTTGCGCGAAGTTGTCCAAGTTTACGGGACGGTCTATTTTTATAATGTCCGCGCATTGCGTTCCGTCGAGCATTTTAAGCGCGTTTGCAAGGTAGTCGATGTCGATATTCTGCTGAACGACGTCCTCGATACCGAAATTCTTTTGTCCGACTTTAATTACTCTGCCGTAGTACCCGCCGCTGTATTCGATAAGCCCGTTTTCCTTGATGTCTTTCAGATTTAGGAGCGCGTCCACGCGTTCTTTCTGTTTGTCTGCGTTTTCGGTATAAACCTTTTTCGCAAACAGAAATTTTATGTTTTCCAAGATACACGAATAGAAAATACCGTCCTGCGTAGGCATAAACATTACCACCGCAAGCAGTCCCATAATTACGGCAAACGCGAACGCGCCCGAAGTGATTGCAATGAAAATAATTGCAAACACGATCAACGCAACGATTACGTCCGCCATCGAATAACATTTCCATACCGTGTTTTTTACTTTGATTTTCTTCGGAATTATTCTCATTCTGTGCTTTCACCTCCGCTACTTTCCGATCCTTCCGTTGTTTCGGCAGAAGTTTTATCTTCGGAATACTTGTCCGAATTATCTTCACCACCGCCGCTATTGTCTGCTTTGTTTTTTCTGTGATTCGAGATTGCTTTTCCGACACTCGCGCCGCCGTGAATGATTTTATGAGCCAAGCCGAACGTTGCCGCTCCGACCATACGCGAACCGTAAAACGCCGAGCGTAAGAAGTTACCGCCTGCGTGCATATCGTCCGCTTGCCCGAACAGTTTACAAAATAGCGCTTGCCCCGCCGGAATAACCATTGCCCCGCCGATAATCATAAAGATAAGGAACATTGAATTACCGAAACCGCTGATTTCGTCTATCCGCATTCTTGTAATAAGCGGCAGAAGCAGAACGAAGATATTTACCGAGAACACCGTTCCGTAAGCAATCACGATTTTCGTTATAAACGTTTCGCGCCAAGTCTTGAATCTCGCTCCGTCATCGAGCGGAAGCGTTGACATACTCATCGGCATTACGAAGTACATAAAAATGATTTCGTATACCCTTTTCGCCAAGTTGAGAACCGCAACCACAAGCGCGATTGCAAGCGCAACGCCTGAAATGAGCGACGGCAGATACAAGAACTTGTCGGGATTGACCATTCCGTTATATTTCCATTTGTCGGGAAATACGAAACCCGTCGTATAATCTCCGAAAATCTCCTTTACGCCGAGCCGTGATATATCGAACTCGGACACCGAATACCCGTTTATCCAATCGCCTGCGCAGGCGTTGAACAATGCGCTCGACAATTTCGTTGTATTCCCGATTTGAAAGATCTGCGAAACAAGCACGAGTAACGAGTTGGATATAAGGATAATCAGGAACAGAACGGTAAGCATAGCCATTGTGCCGAGAAGTGCCAAAAAGAACTTGCCGACGATAGTCGATACGTTTCGTTGCGAGTTAATCATATTTTTGATAAGCGCGGCTATCGTAAAAATGCACGTCAAGCCTATCGCTAAAATGAAAATGCACCAAAAGATTGTATTTACCGTGCTATCGCCTGCCAAAAATTCGATGATATTGACCTTTTCGCCTTTATACGTTACGTCCGTGATTCCCGATATTGCCGAGAATATCTCCATCAGTCCGTCAACGAGTTTTAGAAGCCACAGAAAAAGAAGCAAGCATAACTGTTGAAAAAATATAAGCATTCTGCTCCTCCTTAAAGTTAAAAATATAGGGCGGCAAAAAACTCTGCCGCCCCGCGCAAAATATCCGCCCTATGCGATTACGCAGTTACCCAAGCGGAAAGACCGTTGATAAGAAGCGGCGCACCCATTGCGACAACGAAGATGATAATGATACCGATAATAAGGTTTTTGACCATATCACGAGCATTGATCTTTTCTTCGTTCTTGTGTGCGATTGCAATCTTGATTCCTACAAAAGCACCCCACACGACAACTACGCCGGCAAGTGCCATTACGAATAGGAATAGGTAAGTCTCTGAAATCATCTCGGACTTTTCCCCTCCTTCACACGGAACGTGCGACTTTCACCGCATTCCGCGTTCCATCGTATGTAAGATTATAATTCTATTCAATCGACCTAAAAGATTTTATTTAGCCCAGCTTTTTCACGCAAGGCATTAAGTTTTTCTATTTGGCTATGGTTCAAGCCTAACAAAGTTACATATTCTTTGACCGTATTTATATTTGTGGCGTGTATAAGTCTATGAACATTCCTATCTACCAACACAAGGTTAGCATATTCGTCGCCACCACCCATACTTCTGGGAATTTTATGATGACAATGAATTTCAGAAACGCTGTTAAACTCTTTACCCGTAATGGCACATTTACCCCATTGAGCACAAAACAGCGACAGTCTGTTATCCGCATATTCTACACTTTCATTATTTAACTTTTGCAACATTATCTGCCGCAACAGGTTTGTATTAAGTTTCAAGTTTGCGTGTATCTTTTCTCTGTCGTGCAGAATATAGCAACTGAAACCAATTTGTATTCCGACAGGATTTTCATATTTGACGTAACTAATCGGATATAACGGCTCGCCGCAACCTTTTAGGTATTTAAGCAATTTGCTTTTGCCGTATTTATCCTTTTCGTATATCGTCAATTCCCGACCTTTATCGGCTAATTGGTAATCCATACTTTTCTGCATTCTGTTCACAAGTGTCGGCTCTATTTTGTTCCTTATGGTATTGAAATCCGCACTTACACAGCTTGCCGTGCAATAGTATTCGTGCAATCCCATAACCATTGAGTTATATAGCCGCGCCTCATCTGTCTGACTATGACCGCTTCGGGGATTTGCCATATTCTTTATTTGGTCTTTTAATTTTTCACTTTGTCTTTGAATCTGTTTATCGCAGATATGCGAACGAATTAAGTACCTGTTCCCTTTCGGAAAAAGTTTTACCTTAAACCCAAGAAACTCCGAATACCTTTGCCTTGCATTAACTACCCTTGTCTTTTCGGGCGAAACGTCTAATCGCAATCTTTCTTTTAGCCATTGTGTTGTAGCCGTTTTAATTCTCTCCGCCTCGTCTTTGTTTTTGCAAAATATCCTGAAATCATCGGCGTATCGCACTATAAACATTTCTTTCAGTTTTGTTCCTTTCAGAAGCCTATAACGCAGATATTCTTTTCCGTTACACTTATTAGGTGCAAGTTTTCGCGTAAGCGGATTCGATTGCCATTGACTCTCTATCCACCTATCCAATTCATTCAAGACTATGTTCGCAAGTAACGGTGAGATAATACCGCCTTGCGGCGTTCCTTTGTTAGGATATATCATCTTCCCGTCGGGCATTTTTATAGTGGCTTTAAGTATTTGCTTTATTAGATATATTAGATGTTTATCCCTTATTCCCAAACTCCATATCTGTCTTATCAACTTGGAATGATCGACGTTATCGAAAAAGCCTTTAATATCAAACTCTACCACGTAGTGCAAATGCGATAATTGCATTAAATTATACACTCTACGCATAGCGTTTTTGGCATTCCGATTCGGTCTGAATCCGTAGCTGTTATGACTGAATTTCGCTTCGCAAATAGGGTCTAATATTTGCTTTATACATTGTTGCACAAGCCTATCCCATATACAAGGTATTCCCAAAGGTCTCGTCTTTCCGTTTGGTTTCGGTATTTCCTTTCGCCTTACGGGTTTCGGTCTATAGCCGTGTTTCGTTCCGACTGTTATGTAACGGACTTTATCCACGACTTCTTCCGCCGACATTCTTCCGATTGTGTCTATCGTAAGTTTGTCTGTCCCCGCCGTTTTACTTCCGCTGTTGGTTTTAATGTTTCTATACGCCAAGAGTATATTTTCACGGCTAAGTATAAACTCCGTTAATTCGGTAAATATCTTGCCGTTTTTACTGTCGGCGTACAAAGTATCAAAGACCTCTTGCATTCCGTAATATTCGGCGTGGCGTAAGTCATCTACGCATAACTGCTTCGTTTTAATCTTTTTAGGCATAAGGCATCACCTCCTCATTTTGCTTGATTGAGTGACCCTTTTTGTCATACTCGCAATCCTTATATGATTGATGAAGTATTTTTCTTTCATACGACTTGAGCCCATTTCTCCGCTTTCATTACAAAAGTTTCACAGATTCGAGCTCTGCTTTTCAACACCGATTCGACAGCTTATTGTTCTTCGTCTGCCTACTATATCGTTCGGTATCTTTCCTCGTTCCGACAACCCTATCTTTACATTTATCCTTAGGTCTCCGCTTTAAGCCTGTCGGCTTGAATGTGCCTGTAACACATTACGGTCTTTCATATTTACAACTTTTACTTGACCGCACCGACTGCGTTTTATCGCCCTATACATTTCTATATAGTTCTGGTTTAGACCTGTACATTCGCGGATTCGTCAGTCCTTTTCGGACATTCTGACCATAGATAATTTATAGACTCACGACCTGTCAATAGCACCGTTCACCGCTGAACGGATTTCGTTGCGTTTTACCGCATTACGGCTATTTTCAGCCGACTTCACCGAGCTTCTCACCGTTAAGATTTCTCTTTATACGGCAAGTCGGAGTATCAGAGTAAGCGTTTCGGGGCGTTACTCCCTCATTCCACTTATCAGGTTATCAGTTCTCCAATCAAGGTTATTTCCTTAATTGTGCCTAAGCTTTTCACTTAGGAACGAGTCGCACTATAGATCCAAAAAGAATCCATAAGGGTTTGAAGTTTGCCGACGATTTCGGCAAGGTTTTCGTTAAGTCCTGCTGCAAGCAATGTATTCATATATTATTTGTTCTCCTTTTCGTTTTCTTTTTCGGTTTTCTTAATTTTTCCTGTTTTCTTTTTCTTAATGATGAAGAAAGTCACTCCACCGCCAATGCCCAAAACAAGCAAAATCGGCAATAAGATAGCGGACGCTGAAACTTTTTTCTTTTCTTTTACGCTATCGTTCGGCGTTTCGGTATTGTCTTTACCTTCCGATTCTGTCGGAGCGGAAGGTTTGTCGGTTTCTTCCGGGCTTTCAGGCTCTTTCGGTTGTTCAGGCTCGGTCGGTTTATCGGGCTGTTCGGGTTCAACGGGTTCGTTTTTAGCCAAATTTACCTCGTAAACCATCAGTTCCTCGCCGTTATCGTTTGTTACCGTAACGATATATTTCCCTTCAAGTACCGCAAAGTCGAGTTCTCCGTTTTCGCCCGGAATCAGCACTACGCCGCTTCCGTCGTCCGCGCTCGTAAATTCCACTTTCACGAACTCGGTGCGATTATCCCCACACTCGCAAACGTAAGATACCGTCATCGTCTTTTCCTGTTCCCTTACTACCGCGTCGAAAACATAAACGTGCGTATGCTCGTCGGGGTTTTCGGGTTTATCGGGATTTTCAGGCTGATCCGGGTTTTCGGGTTTGTCGGGTTCGGTCGGTTTGTCGGGCTGTTCAGGCTCGGTCGGCGTAACGGGATTTTCTTCGAGATAGCCGTCGTCGCCGCTCGTTACAAAGTCCGAAATATAGTTATAATCGCACGTTTTGCAGGTGTATTTCGTATAACCGACTTTTCCCTCTTCCGCTTTTACGATAGTCTTTTCATAGTCGTGTCCTGCGGGCTTTACATAATCGGTAACGTATTTGTCTGCGCAATTCTTGCAAGTATGTATCGTAAACCCGTAAGACTCGCAAGTTCTGCCGACTGTCTTTACCTCATAATCGTGTCCGATTGCTTCTTCTCCGTCCACCGTGTATTCGTCGCCGCAGTTTTTGCAAGTATAAAGCGTATATCCGTTTTCCGTACAAGTTACGGGATGTTCTTCGGCTTCATACGCGTGTCCCGTTGCGGGAACGTAACTGTCCGAATATTCATAACCGCAATCTTCGCAGTAATGAATGGTATATCCGCGGTGCGTACAGGTCGGTTCGATCACAATTTCCCCAAATTTATGCCCGTTCACTTCGGTATAATTATCGGTGTAGGTATCGCCGCAAAGCGTACAGGTATATTTCGTGTACCCTTTCGTAGTGCAAGTACCTTCCACCACCTCTTCCGTGTATTCGTGCGTACACTCGGCTACGGGTTCTTGCTCTCCCTCGTATGCAAACGCGGTAGCTCCGCCCGCGCCGATAAACGCGCTCATACACACCGTCAGCATTAACGCCGACAAAATGAATTTTAGTTTTTTCAAATGATTCCTCCTTTCAAGCTATTTTGTTGCTTGTTCCTGATATTCTTTCATTCTTGGCAACAGTTCGAGTTGGATTTTGTCTGCCGCCACTCTGATTTCGTTTGCTATACTCCTGTTGTAATGTTCGGTAATTGCAAGCAATAGTCGTACTTTGTGTTCATACGCCGCTTGCCGCACCGCCTTTTCGTCTTTACCGTCAAGGTACACGCAAATATTGTCCACCACGCGCTGAAGCTCGGCTTCCACGTCGTCCCATTGTTTTGTAAGTTTCGCAACGCGCTTCGCCTTGTCGTTTTCATCGGCTCTCGCTTCTTCCGCTTCCTGCTCTTCGATGAGTTCGGAAATCTTATCTTCGATTTTTTGTCCGATGTCGCCCGTGATGTCGAAAACGTAGTTCTCTTTTTCAAACAGTACGGCTTCACGCTTGCCTATTGCCGCTTTACCTTCGGGAAAATAAACCTTTTTGAGTTCATACGACGGCGTGAACACCGTCCATATAGGTTCATAACCTCTGACCGAAACAATCGCGTCGCCTTTCTCGTCGCCGTTCAATCTTTCAAGCATACCCACCGAAATGAGCGGTTGCAAAGTTGCTCCCGTGTTACTGCTTGCGGGATTATCCGCATTGGTATTGACCGAGAATTGCTTGATTTTCTTCTGTCCGCAAAGTTCCGAAAACTCTTTTCGGGTTTCGCTGTCGTCCGAGCCAATAAAAATTTTGACGTTGCAATTTGTCTTTATGATGTCCCCGACGTCCCTGCCGTACTTTGCGGTCAGTTGCGAATACGACTGCAACACAAACAAAAACCGTATGCCGCGCGAACGCGCTACCGTTACCATTCCCTCGATATTCTCGAATTTCGGAAGGTTCGCAAACTCGTCTAACACAAAGTAAGTATTGCGTTTCAGAATTGCCGTTTCCGTTTGGTTTCGGCGCAGGTTCAGATTTGCCTTTTCGACAAGTTCCTTGTACATCTGCGTAATGAAAAGCGTTACGAAACGGTGTCTTGTAAAACGTTCGTCCGGCACGATAATAAATACCGCGTTCGGACTTTCGTCCATATTCACAATGTCCAAATCGTTCTCGCTCGTCATAGACATAATGCCGTCGTCCGAAAGTTGTTGCATATAGCTGTTTACTTCCGAAAGATACGAAGTAAGCGTTTTGTCCGAAGTGATAAGCACGGTATTTACCAAGCCTCTGACTTTGGAAAACTCGTCGCGTCCCTCGATAAGATAGTTGCGAAGCGCGGTCGTATCTTCCGAACAATACTTCGTGATATTGTGGTAGACGTTGAACAGCACGAGCTGGCTTTCGTCGATTTTCCCTTTGATACAATCCTCACACATTGCAAGGACAAAACCGAAGATAAGGTTTCTCGCTCCCTGTTCCCAAGTCGGCTGATCTCTGTTCTGCACGGGGCAAAGCGTATATACAAGGTCTTGCGCGTTTTCGTATATCTCGTCTTTGAGTTCCTGCATACGCGTTCTTGCGTCCCTGTAAGACAAGAACACTTCGCCCGCTCCGTAATACTTGCCGTCTTTCTGCTGTAAATTGTTTTCAAGGTCTTTCACAAGCCTGATACGGCGAAGAAGCACGTTCATCGGATTCCATCTCTCCGACGAATACGGTTCTCTAAGATCCAACACGGATATTTTGTACCCTTCCTTTTCAAGCGTTCTCGCGTGCTTTTCGTAAAGTTCCTTTTTCGGATCGCTTATAACGATTGACGGTTTGCCCTTGCTTTTGCCGAGTACCGCTATATTCTGATCGACAAAGCCCGTTGTTTTACCGCTACCCGTAGTGCCGACGATTAAAGCGTGCAACTGACTTGTCGTGATTACCTCAACGCTTCCGCCCTTTTTCTCCGCGCCGATGACGATACCGTCCTTTTTTTCCTCTGCCGATTTATAGTCGTAAACCTGAAATTCTTTGAGTTTCTTCAAACGTTTAACCGACAGCCATTCGGTATCTTCCAAGTCGTTTTCATCAAGCGCTATGTTCTGCGCGTCCACCCGATACATCATAAGATAGCCTATGAGTATCAGCCCGTTTGCCACGCCGACGGAAAGCCAATAGTTTTTGTAGCTTAATATCTCGCCTATGCTTTTCCCGCCGAGCGAAAACAGATACATAACGAGTACAGCTACAAAGGCGAAGAGTATTCCCCAAAACAGAAGTTTGAGTTTATTCTTTTTTCTCTTTTTGTGCCTTGTTATATCTTTTCTGTTCAATCTTTATAGTTCACCTCCTTGTATTCTCCGTTTTCTCTTTTACGCTGTTCTTCCATTTCTTTTTCAATATCCTGCAAGCGGTGCGAAAAATCTCTTTCCAAGAGTTCGCTTTCGCTACCGAACGATAAGAGAAATTTTCCGAACAACGACTTTATCTTTCGGCGGGACATTGCTAAACGCCGTTTATGGTTTTTATCGTTCGGCTTCGTTTTTCCGTATCTCGGTTTCTCGTAAATCTCCGGCTTGATAAACTTTGCGAGTTTCAGAACGAGATTTCCTTGCCGCCTTTTATAATCGGCTTCTATATCCTGTATAATCGACAGCGTTTTTTCGTCGATTTTGTTATGGTACTTTGGCAAGTCCCGTTCTACTTCTTCAACCTTTACGTTCCTGTCCGTGAACGCAAACGGTGTCCCGCAAATGTTCTTAATCGCCTGTTTGTGCTTTTCGAGTTCGTTCAAAAACCTTAAATGCGACTTTCGTGCTTTCCCGTCATAGCCGATCAGCATTTCGACTATCTTATCTACCCGCCCAACGTATGCTTCCATATCTTTACTGCCGTAGGAAAGCCTGCCCGTTTTCGGCAGGTCTTTTGCAAGCGATAAAATCTCCTTTCTTATCTCATCGCTACTGCCCATTGCCGCTTTTACGGAAGTCATACCCCTAAGCGCGCGAATCGCCTCCACCCTCGTGTTAAAAAGCCTGTCCCTGTTTTCATCTATGTAAAGTCCTGTTCGGACGAATAGTTTGTTGATGGCTTCCATATTGATTTTGCCTTTTCTTCGGTAGTCGAGCGTTCCGTCTTTCTTCGACTTATACGTCGGCTCTTTCTCCCAAAAGACGAAATGGATATGCAGATGGTGCGGTCTGTCCAAGTGCAACGCGCACATCAGGTCGATGTTCTTTTTGTTGAATCCTGCGTCGGTTAAAAACTCTCCGAACGTCCGCTTAATCAGCCCGATACATTTTTCAGGAGTGTCAATTTTATGCGATTGTTCTTCGTTAAGAGATATAAACCCGTGCCAAATGTTGCCCTTGTTGTTTTTCAGCCGTTCTTTCATTTCCGCGACTTTTTCTTCCGACAAAAGTCCGTTGCCGTTGAATACGCCCGTTGACTTTTGCAAGTATTCGAGCGCGGTGATTCTGCCCGACTTCTTTCCCGTAATTTTTCCTTCCGTCGTAATGTAGTCGTAAACGTTCGTGTTGCCCGTCATATCGAAGAACGAGCGTTCCGCTCTGTGGGCTTCCGTTTCAAGCCCGCTTGCATTTTTCGGCAACCGATACGGTGTATACTGTATGTTGAATACGACGGGTTGATTGTTTCCTATGTTCTTACCTCCCCGCTTCTTTCAGCAACCGCGCTTCTTCCTTTACGATGAAGTCCGGCGTGTCTTTGAGAAAACCTTTTTTGAACGCCTCGCCCATTCTCGCACCCTCGCCCCATACGGCAAGCAGATTGAATATGGAACAGACCAATCGTTTCAGCACCACCTGATTTGCAATGTTTTCGCGCATAAGTCTGACGAGTTCAAAGTACAACGCGTCCTCGCTGTATTCTCTCGGAACGCTGACCGTTTTTTTTTCGCCGTCGATTTCGACTTTATCGAAAAGCCGTCTGTGCAATTCCGGTAGTCCGAACATCAGCGCGTCGTTGACGATAGCGTTAAAACTGTTTTTGTATCTGTCAACCGTCGCTATCTCTCGGATTAACGCCCACTTCTTTTCGTCGTCAATCGTAATGAATTTACTGCCACAGTTGCCGTCGAGTTTCATTTTTCTTCCCATTGTTATCACCTCCCTGAAAAGTCGGTTTCCGACTTGTTCAACTCTGCGATTTTCCGATAGTTTGGAAAATCCTTATCCTGCTTGCTAAAAGTCCTCTCTGCCAAAACAATTTTCGGTGGTTTCTCCCTCGTCGTCAGACGGTGTTTCTCTGCCTTCAAGGATACTTTTCAGCATTTCGCTCGCCACGATACCGCTTGCGATTACCTTTGCAACGCACGGCTGTTCTTCCTTTGCCTTGCGAAGCTCGCGGCTCTTGATGCCGCCGCGTCTGCCGTTTTCTCTGTCGGCTTTATCTCCGTCGAGAGATACTTTTACGAGCGTAAACGCACTTTTGATTGCCGTGTCGTTGCCGTCGTATGCTCTCCCATCAAAGACGTAATCCGACACCGCTTTGATAAATCTGCCTGCCTGTTTGTCGTCCATTACGCGGATAACTTCCGCATAACTTTTTCTGAATTTGAAGTTTCTTTCTTTCAATGTTTTTTGCTCCTTATGTTTTTTATGTTTATACTTCGTTGCCCCAACAGTCCCAATTATCTGCCTGCCGTCTTGCAAACAACTCTATCTTCGACACGTCGCCGTACAACGCTTCTATCCGTTTTCTCGTTTCGTCAGGTTTCTTACTATGCTCTTCTATGGGAGTCATAATGACAGATGAAACAGAACGGCTTTTGCGTTTTAGTCCTTTTCCTTTTGTTGCAATCAGGCAGTATTCGGCATTAGAGCGAGTGTAATATCCCATTCCGGTAAATATTTTGTCTGCTCGTTTGCACTTTTTTATCCAAGTGAAAGCAACCGTTTTATATGTAAATCCCCAAACCTTTATTAGTTCTATTCCTTCTATAAGGCACGGCGCTGTTACCCATAAAAACAGTACGCAATCTTTCTCGCAGATACGGGACACAGGCAACGCCTGTATCTCTGTTTTGGGCATCGTCGGATAATGTCTTTCCGCGCTCCGCCCTTGTCCTTTTGCCGAATACGTCCTGAACTGCCAAGGCGGATCGGCATAGATGATTTTGAACTTCCTTTCCGTCGTGTATATATCCTGAACCATATCCGTACTTTTGTTTTTACCTCTTTGAATTGATACCGACTTTGCCTTTTGTAAAGCCACCTGTTTCGTTTGCTCCACCGAAAGCACTCCGTTTGTCTGCAATGAATTTCAAGCCGTTTTCTGCCATTTTCATATAGTAAGCGTTCGGCTTGTCGTCGCGGAATTGTCCCGACGATTTGAATAAGCGAAGAAGTTGCTCTTCGTCGTTTCCGCAGAACATCGCAAGGCGCAACATTAACGCATATTCGCTCTTTTCTTCACTCCCCAACACGGTTTTCCCGTTGTAGAGATCAGAAAACTTTGCGTCCGTTCCGAAATGTTTTTCTGCTCTGTCAAGCGTTTCACGGTCGCTCATTCGCGTAAGGCTCGCCTTGCCTCTGCCGTCCATACTGACGGGCAATGCTCGCGCCGCGACTTCCGTCGCAACAAGTTCAGACGGTCGTATGTACTCCGACGACTTCTCTTGCTCCACTTTGCCCGCCGCGCCTTTTTCTTTGAGTTCGTCAATACTCACTTCTTCAAACGTCTTGTCTTTCCAAAGGTCGAGTTCTTTGATTTTGTCAAGTTCTTTTTCGAGCGCGTCGCGGTCGGCAAAGCCGTAATTGATAAGCGGTTTTACTCTGCCTTCTTCGTCGCAGATACAGCATTTGTATACCTGTTCCGAATAAGCGTTCGTTTCTTCAACGATTGCGTAAAACTGAATATCTTTGGTCTGACGATATTCTTGTTCTTTCCCTGAAACGTATTTTGCGATTTTATCCGCGTCGGTAATTGCCGTAAACAGCGCGTTCGGATTTTCCTTGATTTCTTCTTTCCACGATTGGATATACGCCGCATTGTTCTGCAATCGCCCCTCGCTCGGCTCTACGCCTAAATCTTGCTCCATAAAGATAGAAGCAATTTCGGCTCGCAATTCTTCCATTGCATAGTCCTCGCTACCGAATCTGCCCGATAAATCTCGGTTGAGCCTGCTTTCGTGTCCCGTGCTGTGTCCGATTTCGTGCAATGCGGTCGAGTAAAATTCCTGCATACTCTTGAAGTCCGCGCGTTCGGGTAAATGCAATTCGTCCGTATCCGTTCGGTAGAAAGCCTGACTGCCGCCGTACACGATTTTCGCTTCGTTTTTATCCCAATAATCAAGGATTGCCTCTGCTCTGTCGTTACGGTCGTTGGCGTCGATTTGCGGCTTTTCCTTTACGGGGACACCGTCCATTAGAGAACAGTTGAATACACGGTAGAATTTGCGTAGCCAATACACGTTTTTATCCATATATTCCTGCTGTTCGCTCGCCGTCATTCCGTCAAGAACGCTTCTATCGAAACGTCTTTTCGTTTCTTTATCTCGCATTTCGTAATACTCAATGCTTGCGCCCTTACCCTTTGCAAGGCTGTTGCCTTCTTCGTCTTTCTTGAAAGTCCAACCCTTTTCTTCCATCTGCTTGAACGTCGCCCAACGGTTATCCCCGTAGTTCTCGCTCATTGCAATAAGCGACAGAAAAAGGTTGTTGATTCCACGATATTTCTTTCCTGTAATTGCCGATTCCGGCGCGCCCGACGATACCCAACCCTGCGTCCAAAAGAGATTGCCTTTTTCAAGGTTTTCCATTACCTTATCAACGAGTTGTTTTCTCTGCGGCGTTAGTTTCTCATACGCCGCATTTTTCTCTTCATTGCTCAAAGACAACTTTCACCTCCTCTACCATTGCCGGCTCGCCGTTCTCGTACCCCTCGTCGTCGAAGTCCATCAGGTCGTCTATCGTGCAACCTTTCGGAATTACGATGACGGGAGTATCTCGTATGTTGTTTTTCTTCATTTCTACCTCCTTTTATCGCTTGCCGTTACCGCCTGTATTTTTAGGAATAGTCGGCGTATAGGTCGATTTAACGGGCATTGAGCGCAAGGCTTTGATTGCCGTTCCCTCGTAATAGTCCGGCGATTTATTCGGTCTGAATAATCCGCTCGTTGCAAAGATACGAAGCATTTGCTCTTTGTCCCCGTTGCACCAATAGGCAAGTAAATTCATCAGCGACATATCCGAGTTCGAGTGATTGTTCTGCAAATCTTCGCCCGCATAAAGTCTTTTGAATTTATCCCCGTTCTTTGCGTTCGACGCCTTTTCCACGACGTCACGGTCGGTCATTGTTGACAGTCCGTTCACGCCTTTGCATACGCCTTTCCACTCTTCACGTTTCTCGCATTTACGGGACAAAAGTTCTTTCATTTCGGGCGTATCGAAACTTTCAAGGCGGGAATAGCCTGAGCCGTCGCCCGTCATTGCGATGATATGTTCTTTCTGATAAAATTCCAAATCGCCGTCTTTCGAGAAAGTACGAATATCCATACCGCTTGTTTTGCCGAAAATATGCAATCCGTTTCCGCTTACCGACTTTTCAACGTAGGTCTTGCCGCACTTTGAAAGAACTTCTTTTGCGAGCGCGGACGGCTGTCCGTTTTCGTCGTAGCAATGGTCAAGGTCGATACAGGAAACATTGTCCTTTCCGTCAAGAGCATAGGCAACAGTCGTGCCGCCTTTTTCTTTCAGGTACTTTAAGGCGTTATCGAAGGTTGTCCATGTTTCGGGATTGTCGCTTTCGGCATACTCGCCCTTGTCGCTGTTGCAGTTGACGGGGCGTTTATTGTATTTCCCTTTTTCCGCGTTCCACCACGTTTTAACCACAACCCAATTCGGTCGCGCTTTCATTTCGTCGGGAACGGCGGCGCGTAACGCTTTTTCTTTTTCGTCGAAAGAAGTATTTGCCTCAACGCTCGGTCGTTTGTATTCCGTGCCGTATGCGACTGCATCCTTTCCTCTGACTTCCTCGCAAAAATCCTTTGCCGAGAGTTCCGCCGTTTTCTTTTCTTCGCCGCTGTTGTCACTTAAACGAACGGTGTAGTCGTTATGTAAGCTCAATCTGATCGTGCCTTTTTCAGTATTCTCCTTAACACACTTGTTCGGAACGTAATAGGTGTAATCCTGATACTTGCCGTCGGGCATTCTGAATAAGGTACTGTCGTCGAAGCTCGCAATTCTTGCCTTTTCGGGAACGGAAACGTAATTCCAATCGCTCGGCGTTTCGTTTCCCGGCGCGCTTTCCGCTTGCGCCTGTTTATAATCTTCTGCGATCGTGTTGTTGCAAAGTTGGTTGAAATCATACGCCGTAAGCGTTGCTTCTCTCGTTTCGTCACGACTCTGCGCTTTGATAACGAAATCTTCGGGCAGGCGGATCAGAATACGTCCGTCGTCGCTGTTCTTATCTTCCCCGACAAAAGCCGACGGGATAAAGAACGACATACCGCCGAAGTCCTGTTTATTCGGCAAAACGAACAGCATACTCTTCGGGTACTCTTTACGGAACGCTTCTTGCGGCACGCTCGTATTCAGCCATTTCGTATCCGTATTTTCCTGCGTTTCGTAGTCCTTGTTAGTCGTTCCGCCTACCGCTTCCTTAAACTCTTCTGCCGTAAGCACGACAATTTGCTCGTTATCTCCGTAGCCTTTACGAAGTTCGATTTCTCTATCCTCGCGGACGGAAAGTTCGTAGCACAGCTCTCTGCTGTCGCTTTGTAAGTCCACAAGTTGGCGCGACGGTCTGATTTTGTCGTTGAACATATAGTAAGTAAACCCTGCATATTCGCCGTTTGTCGGCATTTTGAATACGCTCCCTACACCCGACTTTTTGATAAACGCATCGTTTGCAACGTTGATTTTTATGTACTCGATTTTCGGTTTTTCCGAGCCGTATTCGTTTTTTCTCCAACTCTCTGCTTTTTCCTGCGACTCGAAACCGTATCTCCCTTGCTCCCAATCGCCCGTGGCGGTATGATAGCCGATTGCCACAACGTAGTCTTTGTTTGACGTTGCCGTGCGGTCTATAATCGCTATATCTCTGCCGCCCGTGTCTTTTTCGATATTGACTACCTTATCTCCCCTTGCGGTGATTTTTGAGTAGTCACGCGTGTTTTCGCTCATTTGTTCTTTATTTTCCTCCTTATCTAATTGTTCTTTGAACTCTTTAACGTGTTTGCGGTAAGCCGTAATAAACCCGTCGAGAACTGCCGGATGGGAATTAACGTAAAACGTTCGTCTGTCATCTTCGGCGTTATTGATATTGAATTCCTTTGCCCAAGCTTTGTTGCCGGGGCTGTATCTGCCGTCACCGTCCGACATCTGCACGGTGTTTGCAAGAACGTAATTCATACGCTCTTCCCCATATAACGCATACAGATTTGCGATAAAATCGGTATTTAAGTGCATACCGTCAAAGTGCGTCGAGATACCTTTTTCAATATCCGATCCGCAATTTCGGCTTATCATCGTTGCTTCGAGCGGATACTTTTTGTTATACGCCGCTCTCATTGCAAACTTTGCTATCTCGTCGTTTACTTTAAGTTCCGCTTCGTCCACGTCCCTGCCGAGTTTCAAAAAAGTAATATTCTTATCTTCCAAAGATTCCTGCGACATATACAAGACAGGCGCGGCAATGATATATTCGTCGGCTTGTTCCTTGATACGATTCAGATTATCAACGCTTAAACTGTCTTTGAAATAGTAATAAGCCGTATTCTCTTCATCAGTTCCGAAATACGCAAAATTCTCTTCGTCGATAAACTCTTTCATAACGTCCGAATAATAATGCTCGCAATACCCACGAATGAAATATACCGTGTCCTCTCCTGTATTTACACTTGCATATTCAGAGCCAATGAAGTCCTCGTACATATTGTTCAAAACCCCACCGTTTTCTATATCTTCATACATTGCTCTGAAATATTCATCGTCGAAATCGTAGGAATTGATTGTGTCGCATAGTTCGGTTTTAACGTGTATCTCAAAATTTTTGTAAAACACATCTTCCGTAGATTTACCGATAAGCTCTTGCTTAAAACTATCAAATTCCTTTTCAACGCTTTCTCTTACAAGTTCTTTGTAATTCGGCGATTCCACGGAAACAGGCTCGTTTATCGACTTATAGCCCGACTTTTTTACTTGCTCTCTGAGATACGGCATAATCTTTTCCTCTGCAAAATCATCGTACCAATAATCGTAGGGATACTCGTCGTTGCTCTCGTTGAAAGCCGAGTTTTCAAACTCAGGTTTCAGGTCGCTTATAATATCGTCAAAACGCCCGTCGTCCTCGCCGTCAACCATATCCGACCAATCTATATCGGCAAGTTGCTTTTGCATAAACTCGTCAAACGATACTTCATTTTCGGTGTTCGTCGCATACTCGCGCAATTCCGCGTCGGGAATGTTTTCAGCCAATGCCTTATAAACGTCATCGTTATCCCAACCGTAATATTCGAGAAGAATATCCAACGGAAAACGCTTATGATACCTTTCAAGAAGCGGCTTTATAAACGGTTTCGCTTCTTCGCTCGGCGCATACTCTCCGTTAAGCACACGGTCTATCGCTGTCCGTTCTTCATAAAATCCGTCCGAAATCGAATCTGCGTACATTCCGTCAAGGTAACTCATATCTTCGCGCACGACTTCGCTCGCGCTTTCGACAACGTTGTGCCAAGCGGTCAGATACGCTTTTCCCCTTTCAGAAGAAATAAACGCTTGCCATGCGGGCTTTTCAACACCGTATAAGCTCTCGGGATCTTCAAAATTCCCGTTTTCAACTTTTCCTTCGGTGTCGTCTTTTCCGAGCCTATAAAGTTCCACGCCTGTGCCGTAAAGCACTCTCGCCGTTCTGACTCTTACAGGCAGCATTCCGTCCCAAGTGTAACCGTATTCGTGCATTTGCTCCTGCGATACGGTGTAATCGGGAAGTATATCTACCTGCATTGCGGCAACCCTGTCGCTCTCGTCGATAAACGTTTTTTCTTCTTCCGGTTCGTCAAACAATGCGATTTTTAAGTCTGCGCTTACAAATGCGCTCGCAAATTCCTTGAACAGCGTTTCGTCTATCGTCAGAGTTTTTACTTCCTTTTCGCCCACTTTGAAATACGAAGGCGATAAACTCGACAACGCCATCAATTCTTCGGTCGTATCGTCGAAACAAGTGTAATCCCCGTTCTTTACAGCAAACACCATCGCGCCGGGATTCTGTGTTTCTATTTGTTTGTAAGTTTTATATAAATTTTCTGTCAACATAGTTTTTTTCTTATTTGTCCTTGTTTTTGCTTCGGTTCGTTTCGGCGGTAACGCCATATAGTTATCTTCCGTTTCGGCAGTAACGGGTTCTTCTCCGTTTTCCTCGTCGTCAATAACCACTTCTTCGCGCTTATTAAGGTCAAGTTCGGCATTGAGTTCGGAAAGCTCCGTGTTCAGTTCCATAATCTTGTCTTTATGCTCAAACGGTACTTTAACCTGTTCTTTCGCCACTTCAAAGTCTGCTTTTGTGGATTCCAAACGCTTTACCGCACGTTCTTCGCGGGCGGCAAATTCCTTTATGAAATTTTCCAAACGGGTAAGGTTTCCGCTTGCGCTCTCGCCTATATCCATTTTGTACTGTCCCGCGCCCGAAAGCGTAATGCTTCGTTCGTTTGATAGCAGTTCGATGGGATTCAACGAGATTTTGAAACCGCAATACTCGGCTACTGCCGTTCCCATTTTGTTATGGAACAGCGCGTCCATAAGGGCAAGCCCGCCGTTTTTCTTTCCGTCCTCTACGCTGTTCGAATACACCGTTCCGCCGACGTTGATTTCAAAGTGTTCTGGGTTGTACTTTCCCTTTACGAGTTCGACGTCTTTCCTTACCCTTTCAAGATAAAGCTCCTGACGTTGGATCTGTTCGGGAAATTCCTTCCGCACCTTGTCCTGTAAAGCAAACAGTTCTTTCTTGTATCGGCTCTCCAAATCACGAAGCCTTGCCATTTCCATATCGAGTTCCATTTTTCGCTTGATTTTCGGGTTGGCTGACGTGATTGCTTTGATTTCTGCATAAGACAGCGTTGCTTCGTCGATGTCGTCGGCTTCACGCACCGTCATATCCCCTTTTTCTACCTGCGAAATAAACCGCTGTTTGTTTTCGAGTATCTGATAGGAATAACTGTCGAACGTCCGTTCCGTCGCATAGGTGTAAATGCGAATGCCCTTATTCATATTGCCCTGACGGATACCGCGCCCGTTACGCTGAATAAGGTCGCGCGGGCGATACGGCGCGTCCAAGTGATGAATGGCTACGAGCCGTTTTTGCACGTTCGTTCCAGCTCCGCACTTTTCCGTGCTGCCTATTAAAACTCGCACCGCCCCGGCGTTGATTTTATCGAACAGGTCTTGCTTTGCCCTGTCCGTGTTTGCGTCGTGAATAAACGCAATCTCGTTTTCGGGAATACCGCGCTCAATAAGTTTGTGCTTTAAGTCGTTATACGCGTCGAAGTCCTTGCCGTAAACATATTCCGAATACGGTTTCTTCGGCGTAGACAAATCACAAAACACAAGTTGCGTTCCTTTTATATCCGCCGAGTTCTTCCATTCTTCGTAAACGTTGTCCGCGCAGAAATTGAGCTTGCTTCCGCTTTCGTCGGAAAGCAACGGATCGATACATCTCGGATCGAGCGCAAGTTTCTTGCCGTCGCCCGTAACTTTGAGCATATTGTCGATATGCGGATCAACGCCACCCGCGTAAATCGCGTCTGCCCTTTTTGCTATTTCTTCGGTTAAGTCAATGACTGTATCGCTCGGCTTTAACGTAATAACCTTTCGCTCCGCTTCCGGCACGTCGAGTTTTACGTCCGTTTTTACATCCGCGAACGAATGATACAGCGTTAAAAGTTCGGGCAAGTTCGTAAACTTGGCAAATCTCGTTCTTGCTCTGTACCCTTTCCCGGACGGGGCAAGTTCGAGCGCCGTTACCGTTTCACCGAAGTCTGCCGCCCATGCGTCGAAGTAATCGATACCGAGCCTTGCAAGCGTTTGCTTTTGCAAATAGGTCTGCATCGTGTACATTTCCGTCATAGAGTTGGAAATAGGCGTACCCGTTGCGAATACCACGCCTTTATCTCCGCCGTGCAGTTCGTTGATATACTCTATTTTTAACTGCAAGTCGCTCGCTCTCGCGCTCGCCGCGTTGGAAATTCCCGCTACGTTGTTCATTTTCGTATACAGAAATAGGTTTTTGTACGCGTCCGCTTCGTCCACGAACAGGTAGTCCACGCCGAGTTTTTCAAAGATTAAAACATTGTCTTTCTTTGTTTCGTCAAGCAGTTTTTTGAGTTGCGCTTCTCTGCCTTTCTTGATACGCTCCAAGTTCTTGACAGAACCGGACGGTGCGCCGCTCTCTTCCCACTGCATTTCGATACTGCGTTCTATCGCCTCAATTTCTTCGCGTATCTTTGCTATCTGCCGTTCGGGCGAGATATTGATTTTCGCAAAGCTCGACTGCGCAATAATCACCGAATCCCAATCGCCCATCGCAACTTTCGACACGAACTGCTCGCGGTGGTCTTTATCCAAATCGTCTTTTGTTGCTATCAAGAGTTTCGCCGTCGGATATAGTTCTCTGAACGAATTAGCCCATTGCTGTACCAAGTGATTCGGCACGGCAATCATCGGCTTTTTCGCTAACCCGTACTGACGAAGTTTCATCGCCGCCGCGCATATCGTAAACGTTTTGCCGCTACCCACGATATGGTGTAAAAGCGTGTTGCCGCTCGTGATAATGCGGTGTACCGCGTCTTTTTGGTGCGGGCGAAGTTCGATTGCGGGATTCATTTCGGGGAAACGCAAGTAACTTCCGTCGTATTTCGGCAAGCGAATTTGATTGAACAGTCTGTTGTAGATTGTTTCGAGTTCGTCGCGCCTTTGCGGATCTTTGAATATCCAATCCTTAAACGCTTCAACAATTTTGTTCTGTTTCTCCCTTGCTGCTACCGTTTCCGAATTGTTCAGAACTCGTTTTTCTCTGCCGTCTGCGTCCAAAACAGTATCGTAAATTTGCGTTGAACGCTGATTCAGACAGTCCTCGAACAGGCGGTATGCGTTCGCTCTGCTTGTTCCGTAAACGCTCGTTACGTTCATCCCGCCGTAGTTCCGCGCATACTGTGTTCGGTCGATACGCCAACTTCCATCGTGTTTGTTGTAGTAAAGTTCTACGCCGTCGCGGTAATAGTAAGGCATTCCGATAAGTTCGCAGAAAAACTCTTTATACAGTTCCTTATCTATCCAACTTGTTCCGACTCTGACCGCAATATCCGAAGCCTTGACGGGCGTAGGTTGTACTTCCCGTAAAGCCGAAATATTCTTGTCGTAGTCGATTAAATCGGGGGTGCTTTGCTTCATTCTTTCGGCGGCTTGCAGTTTATCTACCACCCTGCCCGAAAGATACTCTTCCGCCGTTTCAAAGCCCGAATATTTATCTTCCGGGTTGACCGCTACGGGGTTGCGAAATACTGCATTGCCGAGTTCGGTAAGCACGGTTTCATAGTCTTTCTTTGTGAGTTCTTCGATATACGAAATATCTACTGAGCCACGCTCGTTCTTGCTTATCTGCAACGCCTCGAAACAATCGTCGGTGCTTGTTACCGCCGTGTACGGTCTTATGGTTCGTTTCGTGAACACGTCGGCTTTCGTTACCGTTTCTTCATCATCAAAAACGTTCTCACAAGCAAACAGCAACGCGCTATCGCCGTCGGGTTTGAAAAGCCGCAAATTGTTCTTGCTGTTGATATACCCGAAACGCTTGACGAACATATCGTATCTTGCGCCGAGTTGCCATTGCTCACGGGTTAAAACGTCGTCCGAACAGCCCTCTACCTGCAAATCCAAAACCTTACGCAGTTGTTTTCGGATAGCAATCATTTCCACGATTCTCTGATAAGCGTCTTTCGGGAACGTCGGCACGGGTTGTTCCACCATACTATCGCCCACGCGCATATACAGCTTGCCGTTTACCGCTTTCAGGTTCATCGGCTTGATGTCGTAGTCAACCTCGACTTCTTCTCGGCTTTCCACTTCTTCCGTGGGTTCGGGATTAACGTAGAAATCCTGCGGTAATCGACTTATAGCCGCGTTTATTGCTTCCGATAAATCTCTGCCGTCGGGCTTAACCGTTATATCTTCCGCACCGTAAAGTCCCGTTTCTTTGGCAAGCGTACCGAGTACCATTTCAGGGTGAGAGATATAATAGTTATTTATCTCGTACCCTTCTTCGGTCTTGCCCGTTGAAAGCCATTCGGTGTTTTCAACGCCCGCGTTTATTCTTTCTTCACGCTTACGAAAAAACAAAATGTCAGTCACGACTTCGGTATTCGCCGTCTGCTTGAACGCCGTATTCGGAAGCCTTACCGCACCCACAAGTTCGGCTCTGTCCGCGATATACTTGCGGATAGACGGATTTTGCTTATCCATCGTGCCTTTGCTTGTGATAACCGCCATCAAACCATTCGGCTTGATTTTGTCGATACCTTTGGCAATAAAGTAGTCGTGAATATAAAAGTTATACTTGTTGTAGTCGGGATCGAAAACGGTATAACCGCCGAACGGAACGTTTGTAACCATAAGGTCGAACGAGTTGTCCTGAAACGCTGTTTCTTCAAAGCCTTTAATCTGAATTTTCGCCTGTGGATACAGTTTCGTTGCGATTTTACCCGTAACTCTATCAAGTTCTACGCCGTAAAGTTTTGCGCCGTTTGCTATCTCTTGCGGCATAAAGCCGAAGAAATTGCCCGTTCCCATTGCAGGCTCTAATATGCGGTTATTGCCTTTTACGCCGAAACGAGTGAGCGCTTTATAAATACCGTCGATTACGATTTTGCTTGTGTAGTGAGCGTTCAGGACGCTACCTTTTGCCGCCGCGTATTCTTCTACACTTAGAACGTCTTTCAGTTCCTCATATTCGCTTTTCCAAGCGACATTATGTTCATCGAACGCTTGCGCCAAGCCGCCCCAACCGACGTATTTTGCAAGCACTTTCTTTTCGTCGTCGGTTGCCTCTTTTTGCGTGTTAATCAACCTATTGACTAACTTTATGGCTTCAATGTTGTTTTTGAAACGCTGTTTTACACCGCCGAGTTCGCTTTGCTCGAACCCGATTTTCGTCAGGTCGGTATTGCTTTCTTTTGTGGATTCGCCTACGGGTTCTATCGGCTTTATTTCGCCGCTTTCGATACGGCTTTTCCACTCTTCATCTTCTTCCGAGTCTAAATCCCGGACAGGTTTTTCAGACGGTTGCTCCGAATACCTGCGATACGCTTCCTTGACGGTTATTTCGACTTTATCCCCGTCGATTTTCGCCGTAGCCACTTCCGGGCAGGCGTTCAATGCTTTCTCGATTTCTACCGCGTGGTCTTTACAAAACTTATAGTCCGCATACCGCCAAGAAAAGAAGGTCGTTCTCTCTCCGTTCTCGTTTCGCTTTACTCCGTCCTCTGCGATGTGTCGGGCGATTGCCTTTACGCGGTTTTCGTCCGTGCCGCGACGCTCGGACAGAAACGCTATGTATTCTTCGCTTTCTTTGTCGTCGAAATATTTATCTTCGTCGATAAGGTCTGCAATACCGTAAGCAACCTGCTCCCACTTCAAAATCATTCCGACTTCGTTTTCGGGGTTCTCTCTGTCACGATGGCGAAGCTTCATTCCCTTGCCGTCAGTCCATATCTCGTCATCGTAACCGCCACCGCCCGTGCCGTATTCTCTCCTTAAAAAATCGGCAAATTCTTTGTCGGTCGGGTTCTCCTGATACTTCTCGTAAATGCGGTATTTCCCGTATTCAAAACCGCTCCCGCGTTTCAAGCCCCACTCTTTGAGTTTTTCTTCGGGCGTTTGCTCGTCAAACGCGTCGAACAGCGACCTTTGCATACTCGGACGATTTCGGCGTTCCCAAATCGGCTTCCCCCTGTTTTCGGGTTTTGTTTCTTTGGTCTGCTTTTTATCTTCTTCGTAGTCGTAATCTTCCGTTTCTTCGTCCGATTCCTCGGCTTTTGCGGCTTCAAACGCTTCTTCGATTTCTTCTTCGGTCGGTTCGTCCTCATCTCCGTAATCGTCGTCAATCGGGAAACGTGTGTCTATCTCGCCCACATAGTCGGGTTGCTCTTCCGTTTCTTCCTGTTCGGAAAAAATGCGGTCAAGCTCTTCGCTTTCTTCGGGCGATAATTCTACAAGTTCAGGCATTTTCGGTTCTTCGACGTGAGATTTGATGAAAACAGGTTCTTTGTCCGGTTCTACAACGACAACGCTTACTTTATCGAGCAGTTTTTCGATATACTGTTCCGTAACGTGATACGGAAAACCGCACATCGGCACTCGTTCGGGCAAACCAACATTCCGTCCCGTGAGCGTTAAATCGAGAATGGTCGCGGCTTGTTCCGCCTTTTCGCCTATTACTTCGTAAAAATCGCCCAAACGGTACACGACAATGCTATCGGGATTAGCCTTTTGAACTCGTAAATACTCAGCATAATACGGCAAAATCGTCGATTTTTCTTCCTGAGCTACGGGCTGTTCGTCCGCTTTCGGAATTACAGGCTCGTCCGAAACGTATTCTTCGTCAATGTCGTCGATAACGGGTACTTCGTTTTGCTTGTTGTAAATCGCGTCGTTTATGTCCTGTTGTAAGACTTCCACCGCTTTTTGCACTTCACGAAATAAATCTGCATTTTCCTGTAAGCCATAGGGATAGCCTTTCAGCGTGATTCCCCGTTCTTTCGGAAAACCCGTTGTCGAATACAACGAATACGCCACGCCTTCTGCAATGAGTCTGTTCCTTATCTCGTCGTTTTCGGTTAGAAAATCGTTCTGTCCGAGATAAGTTACGACTCCCGAAAGCATAATGCGATAATCGCCGCGGTTACTCTCCGCAATTTCCGTGCCGTTAAGTAAGTCAAGCCCGTCCAAAATCTTTTTTACAGGTTGCGTTGTGCGTCTGTAACGATTTTCGCCGTGCGTATCGGCAACGTCAAACACGAAGTATTTATTGCCATTGCTGTCGTAATACGGAATTCCTTTTCTGCCCTTTGTAACTCTTCGCCCCTGCGCGTTCCACTCTTCAAAAGAAAAGCATACGCTCGCGTTCGGTCGCTCGATTACGATCTGACAGGCGTCGTGCAATGCGATATGCGGATTGTTCGCAACGAAACGATAAAACGTTTTCAGTTGTTCCCCGTCCGTCATCATCGCTTGAATTGCACGATTTCTGTCTGCGTTTCTTCTGATGTCACTCAATTTTTCTTCCACCTCCTTTGTCTATTTTCCTGCAAGGGCAACTCTTTTCCGAACACCTCAAAATATATCTGCTGCCGAAGTTCAAAGGTCGGAAAGAATATCGCAAAGCAAGCCGCCGACGCGCCCATTGTTTCAATCAGAATCCGCAGATGTTCTCTGCCGAACAGTTGCTTAGTCTTGAGCTTATGTACAAATTCTTTCTCGTCGATGTCAAGACGTTCCGCAATCTGACTTACCGTGTAGCCGCTTTCTTTCAGCCAAGAATAGAACGCGCCGCTCCGTAAGGAATATCCTTCGATTTTTGTTCTGTCTATTTTGCCCTGTTCGGGCAAATGTCTGTTTTTAATTTCGGTCATTGCGTCCTACCTCCTGACTGCCGTTTTTTGTTCGGGATTCATACCCCCTCACTACTATTGGAAAGTTTCGGGGTGTCAGTACACGGTCTGGCAGCATAAATCTTAATTTTTTTCTAAAGTTTTTTTCAAGGCGGCATAAATACGTTGCATTGCGTTACTTACTGCTTGTTTGCTTATGCCAAAATACTCGGCAACTTCGTCTTGCGATTTGTCCTCGAAAAAAACCATCTGCACCATAGCCTGTTGACGCGGATTAAGTTGTCGAAGTGCTTTATGTACTTGCTTTTTTATTTCGGATTGCCGTTCGCTCTCTATAAACTGCTCTTCCGGGTTCGGATTATCGTCCGCAGGCTCGAAACCCGATTCTTCATACATTTCATCGAGTGAAGAACATTTTTCGTAATATGTATCTTCCGACTTTGTAAAGCGATCCATTTCACGGTTCAGCATTTTTACCGCTTGTTCCTGCTCTGCGGTTTCCACTTCGACTTTGGTTACTTGGTAACGGTTAAGTTTGTAATAGACTTTCTTTTTCATTGTTGAAATCCTCCGATTTTGATTTTTGTGTTTGAAAATCGCAATCGGACAGATTCCTGCCCACAACGAAAAAAGCCCGACTGCGAGGTGTAAAATCCTCACAATCGGGCATAAAAAGGCATCAAAAAAGAAGCCTGACAAATAGACTAACCCTATGCTTTCAGGATTTTACTATCTGTCAGGCTCCTCTTAACTTTTTAATAAGTCCAGCCTCATAACGAGATGTCAGAAAAGAAATACAACGGCACTTCTTTCCCCACTGTATTATTTAGTTTTTTGAGTTTGAATAAATTCAGGCGTGTTGCTTTAGTTTCGCAGAAACTTCTGTAGGCGTAAAGATCGGCTTTTTGCTGATATGTATATCATCTTCTTCGATGATAACGGAAGCAAATTCTCCGCACTTCGGACACTCCATTTCCACTTTTGTTCCGTTCTCGCCCTTACACAGGCGACGACCGCATTTCGGACACATTGCGTATTTCATTAAATACAACCTCCTTTCTCCCTAAACTCACAAACGATTTGAATTTATCTAACTGCTACGGTATGGTCGGGATAACTCCTATACAATAGTCAAACATCATTTGTAATCCAATTATATATCTTTGCGTTTTCGGGGCAAAAACGCTTGATACCGATTTAATTATATATGTGGATACAGCTTACCAAAACGCCCTGTATCTCACAGTCTTTGACGATAATATCTTTCATCTCTTTATTTTCCGGATGAAGTACCACTTTCCCGTTCCTTTTATAAAAACGTTTCAGCGTTGTTTCGCCGTTCATCATAGCGACTATTATATCTCCGTTCTCTGCCGTGTTCTGCTTTCTGATTACGACGAGATCGCCGTGCTTGATTCCGATGTCAATCATACTGTCGCCGTGCGTATGCAGAATAAACAAATCCCCGCCGCCGAAAATCGCTCGCGGGAGCGTAACGCTTTCTTCTATCTGCTCCACCGCGTCAACAGGTTGTCCGCACGCGATAGAACCGACGATAGGCGTGATTGCCACTCCGCTCGGTCGGAGCTTCGGCAACATATCGATATTGCCGAGTCTTGTCCGCTCTATCCTGCCGCTGTTTTCAAGAGCAAGGATATACGTTCTTACAAGGTTAAGCGAACTCATATTCAATGCTTTCATTACCTCTCTGAAACTCGGCGATTTGCCTTTTCTCTTTTGGTAGTCGATAATGAATCTTTCCATATTGTCCAATGTCGTCGTGTTGAGCGTTCTCATCCGTAGTACCTCTTTTTACTAAACTGAACTTTGCGTTCAATTTAGATTGTAGCTGTATTATATCACAAAAGACTATCTATTTCAAATTTTCATTTCCCAATATTGGGAAGTGAACGATATTTTTTTATTTTTTCCGAAAAAAATAATGCCCTTACCGAAGTAAGAGCATTTGTTTGAGTTTCATCTCAATATTCTTCTTTTATTTTAGCAACAAAGGCGTTAAATTCATCAATCACCTTTCGCGGTGATTTGATTTTCACTTTACCCTGCGTTCCGACGATCCACGCAAAGAATGTTTTTGAAATCTGCACCGTTACGTCAACCGAATAGGTTTCTTCATCGGCTTTCTTTATGCGTATGTCATCTCCGAAGCGGTCAAACATATCCGACAAGATATTCGCCGTAAACAGTAACGTAATGTTCTGACTTTCCCCTCCGAACATCGAAAATACTTGTTTCCGATATTCTTCCGTGTTGAACAATTCGTATTCGGGGTGTGACTCACGCTCAAGCTCTTCCACTTTTACGCTTTCCATTTTATCGAGCCGATATGTAACTATATCGTCGTGTCCTTTCGAGAAACACAACAAGTAATAATTGTCCTTGTTCCATACCATAAACGCAGGGCTTACGGTATAACGATTGCCGTTCTTCCGATAAACCTTTTTATGCTTCTCGTCGTAATTGAAGTACAGGAACGATATTTGCTTGTTCTCGTTTATCGCGCGTTCAATAGCGTCCACGTTATAAATAAATGAACTGTTACCCCTTCTGCCCTTATCAAGCGAAATAATATGCTTTGAAATGCTCTCCGCTTGGTGAGTACAAAGCGTTTCCGCAAGTCTTTGAGCAAGTGCTTTCTTTTGTGCAACGGGAAGTTTCGACGCATTGATAACGTCCGCAAGCATAACCACTTCTGCCGTTTCAAGCGACCGATTGACTACATAATAGTAATGGTATTTCTTTTTGTAGGAAAGAACATCATAACCGTTGTCGCACAAAGTCGCTATATCCTGAACGAGAATTTTACGCGACACATTCAGTCCGCGCAAGGCAAGAAGCTCGGATATTTCGTCGGTATTTAAGGCGTGGTTCTCATCTGTGTTTTTACAGAGAATATCCCATAAGACAAGCAGTTTGATTTTATGCGCTTCGTTTGCCATAATAATTCCCTTATCAGTTATCGGTCAGATTTTTGCTTTTATACTTTAATTGCGATTGTATTTTCCTGCTCCGCAGTCCGTTGTTCAACATAAAGTTTCAAAAGATCCGCCGCCTCATCGGTGATAACGTGTTCCATACGACAAGCATTTTCTTCCGCAATATCATTGCTCGCGCCTATAAGTTTCAGCGCACTCGCAATCGTCTGATGTTTCTGCTTTATGTTCTTAACTTTTTCAATACCGCACTTCGTCAATGTTATTTTCCCTTGATGAAATGTTACATAGCCAAACTCTTCAAGACGTTTCATTGCATTATGAACGCTCACTTTACTATATCCACGTTCATCTGCGACATCAACAGAACGTACCATCCCGTTTTTCTTTTGCAACGCATAAATCGTCGTCAAATACATTTCTTGCGATTCTGTGTTTTCAAGCATTTTCCTTTCCTTATGAATTCATCATTCTCTTCTTGCGTTTCACTACAACTATAATAGTCACAACTACTCCTGCAAGAATAACTACCGCTCCGACCAAAATCAAAGCGTATCCCCACATCGGCATATGAAACGCCACGCCCGGAATACAGACGATAAACGTTCCCGTTTTATCCGTTGCGGTAACAACGTATCTTCCGTATCCGCTCGCGGAAAGTTTTGTCAAACTGCCGTTGTCGTCCATATAGTAAACTTCGGCTTTCGTGCGGTCAAAATAATCGTCCGCGCGGAACAACAGTTCAACTTTACCGCTCAAGGTTATGACTTCGCCGTCTTCACTCAGAAATTCAGCAGAATAAACCTCGAAATTGTCCGCATTCTTTTTCATTGCGGAAGCCGCTTTTTCGTAAATTTCCGAGCCGACCGCAAGTTTTCCCGCGACGATTCCCGCTTTTTCGGGCAAAACGTTATTTGCATCTCTGAATTTAACAATATCGTTTTCGCCCGCCGCGGAACGAATCGTAACAACGTATTCCGAGAACGAATCGTTACCCGATGATGTCTTATATTGCGAGTTAATCGCCTTATAGACCAACTTATACGTTCCGACTTTGCCGAGAACAAGTTTTTCACCCGACACATCGACCGCCTCGTCGCCGTAATACGCCGAGGTCGTGACCGGGCAATCATCGTCGCCCAAGTTTGCCGTCGCTTCGGGAATCGGGAAAACCGTGCCGACTTTAAAAGAATATTCAGCCGCCGCTTTCGTTGAAATAACGGGAACAAATTCCGCAGGCCGTTCGCCTAAATCGCGAACGGTTTCGGAAGTTTTTTCCGACGAAGATAAATTTAGCGTTGCCGTAAAACTCATCTCACGCGACATCGCGTTTATGTACGCCGAAAACGAAAGTTTGCTTTTCAGATTGTTTTCGGAAAGCGTATAGGTATAATACGTCCAACCGTCTTTCTTTTCGCTTGTTTTACCGACTTCTTTCCCGTCAAGGTTCAGGTTCAGATAGCCTATCGACGAAGAGAACCCGAACGTCATATAATACTTGCCGCCGAATTTCTCCACGGTAACGGGATTTGTAAAATTATCCGCACCCATCTTCAAATCAAGGTTTACGGGAACGGTATACGTTCCGTCACCGCCGCTTATCACCTGCTCGCTTGCGGCATAGCTAATTGAAACCGATTGAAACAATCCGCAAAGGATCAGTGCAAATACCGCTATACTTACAGCAAAGATTTTTTTGAATTTTACCATACTTCATTTCCCTCGCTGCCTGTAAACACCGCGACAAGAACGGTATCTTTAGTGAACTTATAGGTCGATAAGTCAATTATAGTCCTGCTTTCATCGCCCTGAACAAACCAACCCTTAAACGTATAACCCGTTTTTGCAACGACCGTTCTGTTCGACTCAAGACCGTTTCCTTCAATTACGGAATCGTTTCTTATAACAGAAGCGGAATATGTCGCATTGATTGAATATTTTACGGTAAGCATTTTTTTGTATACGGCGTTAATCGTAAAATAATCGCTATCATCGGTAACTTCGTTCAGATAAATTTTTCCGTTTTTAACGCCATCGCCCAAGAAACCGCCCGTCCAACCGGCGAGAACAGTTCCGGCAGGCGCATAAACTTTATACACGGACAAATCGATAACATAATATCCGCTTGAAGAATCCCTGAAATAATGTTTTACTCTATCGTCGTTTCCTTCCGATTTTGCGGTAACGGAAATACCGCCGTCCCATATTGCATACAACGTTACGTTCTGCGAATTATACCTGCTTATAAAATTGTCTATGCCGTTTTTAACGACGTCTTTGGACGTTGCGTCCTTGCCGATATATTGCGTCCAACCGAACAGAATATCGTTTCCCGCAAATTCCTTTTCGTTAAGCGCGTTGATGTTGTTGCTCAGATTGTATGTTACCGTCCGCTCTAAAAGCCCGTCGGAAAAAGGATGATCCTTATCCGTAACAAACGTGATCGTAACGTCGCAGTTATCCGATAAAACGTTGACGATCTGCCCGAACGAATAAGACGTTCCGTTTATCGAAAAACCGAAACCGACGTAAAACTCACCCGCCTCGTTAAACTTCAAGGAATATTCGTATTCGCCTTTATTAAGCGTATAAGTCCTGTTTGCGTAAAAACTGTTGTCGGTTTTACCGCCGATTCTGTGTTTAACGCTTACGTACGACTTTGCGATTTCATTGCCGTCGTCGCTGTAAAGGCGCGGAATGTTCATCGTATACAAAGTGTTTGCAAAATACGAATTATATTTCAGCATATCCGTAGTTTTTTCACCGGAAAATCCTACGCCATAAATATAATTACTGTTGAATTTATTTCCAAAATACGAAAATTCAAGCGATACGGTAAACCAGGAATATTTTTCCGTATAGCCTTTTATTTCTTTCATTACGGAATCTATATCGCCGCTTCCGATATCACGAGAAATCGTCGTACTACGATTGTTTTTATCCACCAAAAAGGCAGAAAATCCTGTCAGACTCATACGAGAAGGCGCATCGTCGCCGATCATCATACTGAAGGATCTCGAAAGTTTTTCGTCGCAGTTATCCTTAGTCAGATATACCGACTCGCTTGCTTTGACGTCTTTTATTTTTCCGTACTCGTCGTATTTAACGTCGCCTTCGTCCATTATTTCACCGTTATCGGACTCGATACGGTACGTTTCCTTTTGCGAAGTAACGTATTTGAACCGAATAAATTCCGTTTCCCCGTACACGTTTACGAGTTCGTAGCACACGTAAGTTTCATACGCGGACGCCGTAAAATCTTTTTTCTGATGCCCGATATACGTCAAAGAATAAACGCCGTTCATATTCGTGAAAATGCCGACGTGAAGCGGATTTATGCACGATTCGTCGTCGTACCAATTATTTCTGAATCGCACGTTTTTCACGCCCGTCCACGAGTAAGTAAGTGCCGGCAACTCCACCGATGCACCTTCTTTATCTATCGTATCGGAAACGTAGGCATTATCTTCTTCCGACCATTTCCAAGCGTGATTTTCGTCGGTTATTCGATAATCCGGATTGCTTTTTTCGACGAGTTCGACGATCGCCGTTTTTGTGATACCGTCGTCATCCGTAAAGGTAAACACTATTGCACAATCGGAAGAAAACGCAAAAGCCTTATTTACCGTGATTTCTTTTGAAAAATCGATTTTATCACCGCTTAAAGCAAACCCTTTGTATCGAACCGTCGAAAAATCGGTGTCTTCGGATACTTTTTCGCGGTAAATATCTTCGAGCCTTAAAACATCGCCCCGATTGACGGTTTTTCCTATCCTGAAATTCGACGATTCACGCATTCCGTTCGCGCCGAACGTCTGCACGGACATGGAATCGTAGTATAATTCTTCTCCGTTCTTTCTGCTTTTTTCGGCGTCATACCCGTATATATTTGTCTGAATATCGAAATGGGCTATCTCATATCTTGCTTCGGATACGTTTTTCGAGTTTGTTTCGTCGGTAGGTCTGAACGTTATTTTACTGTTATACACTCTTCTCGCGGCATACGGTGCGTTTACGTCGGTTGCCGAATACCAGAAGTTGATCATCCTTGTTGACAAACCGTTTTTCAGCGTTTCGTCATAAGTCAAGTTTTTATCGTTAAGATCGGAATAGTTTCCGGGATAAAAACTTCCCGACGTTTCAAAAGAATAACTATCGCCCGAAAGTTCTTTATAATCGACGTTTTCGTCGGATAGTTTTATGATATGGTCGTAATCCATATACAAAATCTGCACGCCCGATCCCATACCGCCTGCAACCTCCATAAAGCCCGAAACGGAATACATAATTCCGAATTCGCGCTTGAAGTTTGTTCCGAGATCGATAACCGAATATACCTTATAGTCGTCCGTATGAAATTCCACCGAATAATCCACGTATTTCTTCGCTTTGTAAGTTTCGGGATAATAATTCGATTCGACTTCTCCGTCAAAGCCCGTCGTGTCAAGCTCGAAACAATACTGATTGGGCATAAAAGACATCATTCTGTAAAACAGATTTTGATAATAAGGTTCTTCGAGTTTTCCGAGCGTAAACTTAACAAGCCCCGCATAAGGCGTAAAAGGCTTAATCAGTTTATATTTCCCGTTTTCCGCTTTCAGATAAGAAAAAACCGAATTGAAGCCGTCACCCATAGACGATTTATTTTCTATCGTCTTATTATAACTTCTTACAAGATAATATCCGTCCTCAAGCGGAACGCTTGTATCGACGTAAGGCGTCTTAAATCCTATCAGCCTTGTTATTCTGAATTCGACGGTATAAGTTGTGGTCGTACCGTATCTTTCTTCATCGGAAAGCCCTTCCGCATTCCAGTTAGTCGTTTCGATATCGAGATATACGGGGTTTGATAAGTCCGTATCCGTTATGCGGATATATATCGTTTTCACCGTATCCGAAAGCGAATTCACGCTTTCTTTTATATAAACGCTTGACGGATTTTTAGTCGCGTTTACCGTTACTTTATAGGAATCGGCAAGCGCGCCGTAAGGCTCCGGATCAATGCAGTCGTATTCGATTTTAAGCAATAAATCGTTATCCGATTTTTCAATGTATGTATTTTCAACCGAAATGTTTTCGGGGAATTTTTTATAACCGCCGAATTCATCCGCGGTCTGCCCTTTTTTTATCGTATCTTCGAGAATTTCGGCTTCAAAATCTATATCGTACGTTCCGCTTACGGTCATATCTTCTTTAAGCCACTTTGCATAAAGCGTTACGTCGCTCATTGTCATAAGTAGCAGATTATCCTGATATTGCGTATGATATTCCTTATCAAAAAACCAGCCGCCGAAAACATAGCCGACTTTCTGCGGCGAAGGTAAAACGGGGATGCTTTTTGCCGTGTACGTCAAATCTTCCAAAGGTTCGTCAAGCCCTTCGGACGAAAAAGAGATTTTATATTCCGTATCGCCGTACGCTTCTTTAATAACGTCCTGCGGCGTCTTTACGTCGGTTTTACCGCAAGCGGAAAATGCGGCGAGACATGCGACGCACAATATAAATATAACAACTTCAGAAAAAAACTTTTTCATTGCACCCTCTATAAAGCGGAATCGTATACGCCCGCAAAATCGGGCGTATACCGTTCCTTTTGTCTCTTACAGGTAAAAATCTTCGTGATCTTGAAGCCTACTCATAAATGTATTTTCGGAGTTCGCTCTGCCGTTGAACCAGCCTTCTTCAAAGAGGGAAGAATCCTGATTCTTGACTTTATCCGCGTCCATCCAGATATCAAATGCGCAGTTATTGTATATGGCATAATGCGTTTCTTCCATATCGGTAAAAGCATTCTTGTGAATCTTTGAGAAGATACCGAAAGAGATATAATTGAAAGCGTTTCCGAGATAGTATACCGAGCCTTTCATCACTTCGTAACGATAAACGTAATGCTGTTTTGCCGCGAAATCCTCACTCCATGCTCCCCATTCGTATGCTTTACCGCGAAGCGAATAACCGATTCCCATATGTCCGCTTGCGTCATTGAATCCGCCCGCTGTCGCCACATAACGAACGTCGTAAATCGTAATCAAATCATCGTTTCCTACGTTGTCTTTCATCGTTTTCGTGTCGGTATTTTTTACATACTGCATAATACCGTAATAATCACCCGACATACTTTCCACGAAGAAATACTCACCGGCTTTCGCAGCTGCCGTCAGCTTTCTCGGATTATCCTCGTTACCTTCCGATTCCGTTGCGGTAAATACAAAGATACCCTTCGTTTTGAACGCATAAGGTTCGATATTCTTCATTTTTGCAAGCGGCAATACGAATTTGATTCCGTTCTTTTTGATGTTTTCATTTACGGTAATCGTTTCTCCGTTTACAACGCATCCCGCATTTTCAAACGCTCTTGTTTTAATCTCTTCAAGCCCGCCGTCCGAAACGATGAATTTCGTAAGGTTAGACGTGTTTGCAAACGCCTTTTCGCCGATACTTACCACCTGAGAACCAACGTAAACTTCCGAAATATAGTTATTGTCTTTGAAAGCATTGTCTGCAATAACGACCTTGTAGGTCTTTAATGCCTCATCGTCAAAACTGATACAAATTCTGTAAACTCCGCCGAGATCGAACGCCGTATCTTTATCGAATCCCGTTACGGTAATCGTTTTTGTCGCATCGTCTTTCGTGTAAGTTACGCCAAGAATATTTCTTGTATAGGTTACTCTGAGATACAGGTTGTGATCCAGCGTACCGGGGGTGTAAGGCTTGCCGAGTTCGGTAATTTCATAAGAATAGCTTCCGTCGTTGATTCCGATAGCGTTAAGAATTTCATCAATCGTTAAAGTTCCTGCCGACTTTTTACCCGTTATGGAATAAGTCCTCTTCGTCGAGGAATCTCTTGTATCCTCACCCACTATGTGAATGATAACTGCTTTTCTTTTCTTAACCGCGCCTATGCAAACAACCTTTTCGAGAGTAGTTCCGTCGCTTTCGGTAAGTTCGGTATACGGCGTTTTGCCCTGCGTGAAAGCATATTCGCTGATTCCTTCCGGCATAGAAGCGACGTTCAGATAAACGTATCCGAAATCGTTCGACGTAAGCCCGCTGAACACGGAATAAGAATCGATCGCCGATTTTTCGTCGGGGGCTTGTACTCTCTGCATATCGGTAAGCATAGAACCCGTATAATACGAAAGTTCGTACGTTGCGTTGTTTTCGTCCGATGTATAAGAAATTTTCTTAAACGTGGACGGAAGAGAAATATATTTAACGGTCAAACCTTTAAATGCTCCGACGGATACGGCTTCAGCGCCTTCCGCAACGGTGAGGGTTTCATTGGCAACTTTATCCTGATAAGTACAAACAAGCGTTTTATAAGTTACGCCGCCGACAGTACGGTTTCTAAAAAGTTCGCCTTCCTCGTAATAATATTCGCTACCTTCCGCAAATTTGAGATTGGACGGAACGGTTACGAGCGTATTAACGCTAGCGGGAATGTTTACGGTAAACGGGAACGCGCTCACTCCTCTGTAATAACCGACCATTCCTTCCATATAATCGCCCCAAAGCGAATCGATAATGATCTCAAGCCCTTCGGGAAGTTCGAGAGATTTAAGATTTCTCATATTCCAGAACGACTTTTCAAGCACTTTAAGGCTCGCGGGCAATTTGACGGTTTCGAGTTTCGTGCAAGCCTGAAATCTGTTGATATATTGAATGCCGTCTGCAAAATACGCATAGACCGCAGAATCGCACTGATCGACGGTTGCCGTATACATTCCCGCCGAAACGGAGAAGTCCGCCGTAACCACGTTGCAATCTTTAACGCCGTCAATCGTTACGTTTTTGGACAGGAAAGAAATTGCAGGAAATCTCTTGATATTCTGAAACTCTTCCGAATTGCTCGACTTATAATCGAAACCGACGACCGCATAATCGTTTGCCGTACCTTCAATCTTCTGATATGCAAGATAGGGTGATTTCCACATAACCTTGATAGCCGTATTTTTCGTAATTACAAGCGAGGAAAAGTCAACGGCGTTTCCGTTCTCGTCCACATAAGACAAATCTTCTTTATCCATATAATAAGGAACGAAATCTTCATATTCCTTATCGGGGGCTTTCATAGTCGAATTGATTCCGACCTGAACGCTCTTTAAGGTTTCATAACCGTTATCGAACGTAACCGTAGCGCAGTAGCGAGCGTAAAGGTTGTCCGCATCCTGCGTGTTGTACTTCGTTCCGTAAGCGGCATCGATATACCAACCGTCGAACGTAAGGTTTTTGCTTGTCGCGTCCTCCGTGTATTCTGTTGTCTTTCCCGCAAGTTCTTCGAGCTTTATATCGGTAGCGGCTTCACCGTTAACGGAAATGCCGACGTGAACAGGCGCAAAATACGCGTATACCGTAAGATTTTCTTTCACTTCGGTATCTTTGGTAAATTCTGAACCCTCGTCGAAGGTCGAAGTTGTATACCAACCGCGGAATTCATAAAATTCCTTTTCCGGATCGGCAGGCATAGTCACCTTACCGTTCACCACGTCCACCGTTTGCGTTTTGCCTTCAACGGTAAACGTAACCGACAGATCCTTGCTTCCGCACGCTGTAAACGCGCAGACACCGACAAGAAGCATCACAAGACACATAATAGCACCGATGACGTTCTTTCTGAATTTTGTCATTTTGAATGACCTCCTAAAAAAATTTTTGTATTGTATGTTCACTCGCTTTCGCGGGAAAAACATCTGATTAAATATCGTATCTCGCCAAAATCTCCGACGGAGACTGTGTGAGAACGAACAAATACGGAATAAGCGATATGCAAGTCATTGCCGCTGCGCCTACGGCAAAACTTGCCGCCGCAAGACCTATAAAGCCCGCGAACGCTACGTTCATAATCGCGTATCTTACCGCAACGAGCGCAACCGTGATCGCCGAGAACACAAAGAAACTAAAAACGTTATGAACGACCGCCGTGACGCACTCTTTGAACAAAAGATTGCCTTTGTTGACGCCGATTGCACGGTAAATTCCGTACTCTTTACTGTTTTTGATACTTGCCGACTTCTCTATGAAGAAATAGATGATGAGAAGCAGGACGATCACGAGAAGATAGAGATACAACCCGCTTGCCGCGTCTTGTTTTTCTTCTTCGTTTTCCTGTTCATACGCCGCGCCGACGTTTACTGCCGTTACGCCCAAATCCCTTAAATCGGATTTCAGCGAAGCAAGTTGCTCCGGACTTTCCGTAGTTATCTCGAAATAATACTGTGAACCCGTAGACGAAAGCGCGTCGAGGTTTGGCGATATGTAAACGAAAATATTATGAAGAACGTTTTTGTTGACGTAAACCCGAATGTCTGTGTCCATGACATCGCGCGTGATTTCGAACTGCTCAACATAAACTTTACTGCCCGTTACCTGTATTGCGTAAGGCGTATTTTTCAAACGGGAGTTCGTTTTGTTGACTTCAAAGTCTGCCTGCGTGGTATCGGTCATCATTTTGTAGAGCGAATTTCTGTTGATTTCCACTCTGACTTTATCGTTTGCGATCTCGCCGTCGTACAGCAGAATCTCCGCCGTAAACGAAGCCGAACCGTAAGTATCTTTGAAGAAGATCTCTTCCCCGTCCGAGAAACCGATTTTGTTATACACGCCGAGGAAATTGACGTAATCTTCTTTGTTCAGATAAATGATTTTATCGTCGCCGCCCGTGATACCTGTAATCGGATATTCGCCGTCAAAGGTCATCAGCGTGATTGCTTTATCCGTATTCAATTCTTTCATACGGAATTCTCTTTTGAGTTCTTCCGCCATTTTGCGGGAAACAATCGCTTCTCCTTTTTGGGGAAGTCTGCCGTATTCTACGGCAATTTCATCGCCTTCTTCGATTGCCTTCGGCGTATATTTGACTTCTATACCCGAAAGACTCGCAAGCCCGCCGTATGAGAAACTTCCCGTTCTCATTTCCGTATCGAAGAAATCAATACTCTTGTAGTGGCTTTCGTCCGTTTTCCTGAGTACCGAATAAGAGTTCAGATTTGTATAAACGGTATTTTTTCCGAGCGTTTTGTTTTCGGTAACCGCCGAAAGCGCCTCGAACGCCGAGAACGAGAAAAACGTCATTACCACGGCAAGCGCGAGAATAAATATTTGCTTGAATACGTTGCCGACCGAATACGCTTTTTCGCCGCCCGCGTTATTACGCTTGAAAATTGTCTTTAAGGTAAACAGTCTGCCATTTCGCTTCGCCGTACTTTTGGTAAAGGTGGTCAGAACGCTGTGCGTTTCGTTCCCCTCTTTTATGTTGTCGTAAGTTGCGGGCGCAAGGTCGGTTTCTTCTATTTCGCCGTCCTCTACAAGCTCGCCGTCCACGATTTTTATATGGCTGTCGGCATACTTTTTGATAAGCGAAACCTCGTGCGTTACGATAACCACAAGTTGAGTTTTGGATATTTCCTTTAATATATCCATGACCTTCATCGTGTTTTCCGCGTCAAGATTGCCCGTCGGTTCGTCGGCAAGGATAACGTCGCTGCCTTTTACGATTGCACGGGCGATTGCGACTCTTTGTTGCTGTCCGCCCGAAAGCGCGTCGCCGAGTTTGTTTTTGAAACGCTCCATATCGACGAGCTTCAACGCTTCTTCGGTGCGACGGGCGATTTCCTTTTCGTCCTTGAACCCCGCGATAATCATCTGATTTCTGAGGATTTCCGCTATCGTGTAGCCTTTTTCAAGATAGTAGTTCTGGAAAATGAAGCCGATTTTTGCGTTTCTGATCTTATCGGTTTTACCGCTCGTACATTCGCCGTCGATATAAACCTTACCGCTATCGGCTTTTTCAAGTCCGCCGATAATATTGAGAAGGGTTGTTTTACCGCTTCCCGATTTACCGAAAATGCACGTCAAGCCTTTTTCGGGAAGTTCGAACGAAACGCCTTTTAAAACCTTGTTTGCGTTGCGGGAGTGTCGGTTAAACGTTTTTACGATGTTTTCTACTTTGATTTTTGACATATTAACCTTTCGACCCCCTTCTCAAAGATTTTCTGATACTCTGCCCCGCTATCGCACGGTTGAAGCCGAACGCTACGAACTCGACGATTAAGAGCAGCATGATTTCTATAAAGAAGTAATTGCCCGCCGAAATAAATGCGATTCCGCCTCCCGGTATCACCGCCGCGATTAAACTTACGAGCGGCAAAAATACGATTGTCGGCAGGAATATGAGCGCCATCTGAATATAAAGCGAACGCGACGAAATTTTGCTTGAAATACCGAGCGTTCTGTAAACCGCGAAGTCGGTTTGAAAAACCTTTACGCTTCTTCCGAAAATCACAGATATGAGAGCGGCAAACAAAAGGCAAACCGCAATCAGCGCGATATAGTAGATTACGTTCATCGCGTAAACGTCGCCCGCGCTTTGGACGTATACTTTGCTCGTGGAAAGCATACCCATCATGCCGTCCGGGAATTTTCCGAGCGCGTTTTCTGCCGCCTGATCGTCGGCATAATACAGCGCCGATTGGCTTGCATCTGTTTGTTCGGTTTCGAAAATCGCGGCGTAGTCGTCGGGATTCATTTTAACGATCAGTTTTCCGCTTCTCGTTTCGTCTTTTTCACCGTCGGTCGCAACTTCGTAAGACCGATTTGATTTTACCGAGAAAACCGCAGAATATTTCGTTGCCTGATAGGTATTGGAATTTACAAGGTTTATTTTTCCGCTTTCAACCGCTTCGTCCTTTTCAAAGGCATTAACCGTAACGACTGTTTCGCCGAGTTTCATCGTCGTATTGATCGCCTTGATTTTGACTCCGTTTTCTTCCGCATCCGCGTGGGATAAGTAAAGAAGAACGTTGCCGGAAGAAAGCGTCGTTTTAACGCTTACACTCTCTATTCCCGCATTTGCGTTTACAAACGTTTCGACGATTGCGTTTTTATCTTTTTCCGCAGATTTCGGCAGCACCAAAACCGCTTCGCTTCTCTTTAAGTTATATTGATAAGGCGCATACAGACAAGTGACGCTGTAAGCCGAAAGCATACCGCTTCTCTTGGGAACGTTTACCGTAAATTCGGAAAATTCCTTATCCAAAAGATAGAAGCCTGCGTTTGTTTTCCCTGCCGCTTCGTCAAGATCGTCGTTTGTAAGGTTTCCCTTTTCGCTCGAAACGATTACCTTTCCGTTCACGCCCACGGTATCGAGCGAATTCGTAACGGGTTTAATGAGCGATACTCCGAATACCGACAACACAACAAACAGCGTTACCGCGCATACAAGCAAAGCAAAACTCATCATCGCCGTGAATTTCGGTCTGCTTTTGTAATTCAGAACACCGATATGTAAGATATCTTTAATATTTTTCTTTCTGCTTTGCTTAACTTCGGGGATTTCAACGTTTTTCGTTTCCGTCGGCTTTTCGATTACTTTATCTTCTTTGACAGAGCCGTCGAAAATGGTAATTCTTCTCGTTGCGTATTCTACGAAAAATTCGGGATTGTGCGTAACCACGATGACGAGTTTGTCTTTGGAAACGTCTTTTAATAGTTTTGCGATTTCTCTCGAAGATTTAACGTCCAAATTCCCCGTAGGCTCGTCCGCCAAAATAATCGGTGCGTCTTTTGCCAAAGCACGAGCTATGACCGTACGCTGTTTTTCGCCGCCCGAAAGTTTACTGCCGCGTTGGTTGATTTGCTTGATAAGCCCAACCTTTTCGATGAGTTCTCTTGCCTTTTCGCGGCGAGTTTTTTTATCGTCAAAACGAAGCAACGCAAGCTCGACGTTTTCAAGCACCGTAAGGTTTTCTATAATGTTGAAATCCTGAAAGACGGTTGCAATATACTTTTCGCGGTATTTTTCCCATTCCGTCGCGCCGTAATGCGACGTTTCCTCGCCGTTTATATACAGCTCGCCCTCTTCGTAACTGTCGTTCGCGCCGATGACGTTCAGAAGCGTAGATTTACCACTTCCGCTCTCGCCCTCGATCGTTACGAATTCGTTATAGTCGAAATCAAGGTTGATTCCGCGTATACCGATCGTCAGAATATCGTTGCTGTCATATATTTTTCCTATGTTTTTAAGTCGTAACAGCAATGTTTTTGCTCCTTGTTTAATGCCTCTTTATTTGGTTAGCCAAGGCTAACTAAATTCCATTTTATAACCGCTCTTTCGAGCGGTTGTGTACAATTAGGTATTGTTTGCTGTATTCGTCAGAATACAGCAAACGGCGTACGCCTTTTGCCTCGCTTGGATTCAATTTCTTTACTCGTTATGTCGCTTTTCCCAAGTGCGCCATTATTATAGCATATATTCCATTTTAAGTCAATAGAACAACGCTGAAATCAAGAAAATTAGCGTAGGCTAAAATTTTTAATTAACTCCGATTTGAATGAAAAACTCATCGACAAGCTCTTTTCCGCCGGTTTTATAGGTCTTTCCGTTCTTTATCCACACGGATTTATCGCATAAAGCGGCGGCGCAACGCTTGTCGTGCGTAACGGTTATCATCGTGTTATGCGCTTCTTCGTGAAGTTTATTAAGAACTTCAACCATTTCGCATAAGCCTTTGTAGTCCTGTCCCACCGTCGGCTCATCCAATATGAGAACTTCGGGATCTGTTGCTACTACCGCCGCGATGGAAACTCTTCTTTTTTGTCCTTCCGACAGCGACTGCGGATGACGGGCGTATAAATGCTTTATCCCGAATTTTTCGGCTATTTCGTCGGCATATTCGTCCGACTTCGCGCCAAATTTGATCTCCTTTTCGACCGTCTGCATAAAAAGTTGATAGTCGGGGTTCTGATAAACCACGCCCACCTTTTTATACCACTTTTTGCTCTGTTTACTCTTTTGTCCGAATTTGTCGTCTATATTCTGCAAAATCACGCCGCGAGTAGGCTTTTCAAGACGGGAAATAAGTCTTAAAAGGGTTGTTTTGCCGCAACCGTTTTCGCCGAGTAAAACCGTTCGTGAGCCTTTTAATATATCGAAAGTAACTCCGTTCAATATGTCTCGCTCTTTCACCGCAAACGCTACGTCCGCAAGCGAAAACGCGGGTAACGTGCCGCTGAAAGTCGAACAGGTATCTTCTATTTCGGTTGACTGCTCTTTCAGGTAATTTTCTCTGTCGGTTATCTCGTTTACGTTTCTGTTTCCGACGTGAAATACCTTATCCACGAACGGCAGAACGACGTCGAGCCTGTGTTCTATTACAATAATACAATATCCCGCTTTCGCAAGAGATTTTAATGTGGACATCAGCATTTCCGCGCCCGCCGTGTCGAGATTTGCAAGCGGTTCGTCCAAAATTACTATCTTCTGCCCCATCGCAAGCGTGGAAGCCGTTATCAGTCTTTGCTTCTGTCCGCCCGAAAGTTTGCGGCTTTGCCACGACTTATCGAGCTTCATAAGGCGACAAACCGTGTCTATCTGTTTGCTTATTTTTTCGGGTGAAAACGCAAGATTTTCGCATCCGAAAGCGATTTCATCCTCTACCGTTTTTTGTATAATTTGTTCGTCGGCATTTTGTAAAACGACGCCCACTTTGCGGCAGACTTCGCCAAGGCGTTTGCCTTTTATATCCTCGCCGTTTATCAGCACTTCGCCCGAAAGTTTTCCGTCCGTGATATTAGGGATAATGCCGCTTATGATATACAAAAGCGTGCTTTTACCTTCGCCTGAATGCCCCGAAATAAGGTTGACTTCGCCGTAATTCAGCGCGATATTTACGTTTTCTAATATTTGAACTTTCCCGTCGTAAGAAAAGTTTACGTTTTTAAGTTCTATCGCGTTCATAAGATCACCGTGCAAACCGCGCCCGCGGCAAGTCCCAAAATAAACAATACGTCCGACAGACAAACGATTTCCTTTTTATATACCGTATACGGAACCTTTTCAAGCGAAAATCCGCGCGTTTCCACCGACAGCGACAACGTATCCGATATGTTTACGAGTCTCATTACGAACGGCACCAAAAACGCTCTGTAAAAAATTTTCGGGTTTAACACGCTGCCCGCGCCGCGCGTTTTCATCGCTTCTCTTACCCTTTTTATCTCCGCGCCGAGTACGGGCGGAAATGAAGTCGCGATAAGCATACCGAGCGTAACGCCTCTCGTCATTTTGAGCGTGGAAAGATTCCTCGTCATATCCGCAGGTTCTACGCTCATACCGAGCGCGGCGGCAAGAAATACGGAAGCGAAACGGTTAGCCATGGCAATCGCGGTATTCAGGTCTTTTCCGTAAGCAAAATACGCGATAACAGCAAATAATCCACCTACGATAATAAACGCGGGCAAAACGCGAAAGCAACCTTTTCGGCATCCGAACAGCATAAGCCACACGAAACATCCCGCCAGAAAGTAAGAACATTTGACGTTCCTTGCCATGCACAATCCGAATATAATCAAAAACAGGCTCGCAAGAAATACGAATATGGGATATATCTTCTTTTTGAAAGACCAAAATCTCATTTTTTCAGAACTCCGGCTTTTTTGAGCTCCCTTGCGATAAGCATACCGACCACCGAGCCGACGAAACAGAGCGCGACGACGGCAATCGAAATGCCGACAACCACGCCGGGGTTCGCTCCGCCGAGAAACATACTCGTAGCCGCTTTTTCTTCGCCCGTAACCGTGTAAAACGCGTTGTAATAAAGCCACATCAAAGGAAGGGTGAGCGGCATATAAAGCGTTCCCGCAAATACGCACGCCCAATCGTTTTTATACCCGCGGAAGATAAGAAGCGCAAGCGTTTCCGAAACAAGCGCGCACACGATAATCAGAGCCATCGGCGGGAACATAAAAATCAGGAATACAGATATAAATATCGACTGAAACAGAAGCGCACCCGGCTTTCTTACTTTCATCATCCCGATTACGGGAAAAATCGAAAATTGAAGTCCCAAACCAAGTTGCACAATACCAAAGAATGGCACGTTTACAAGTAACGGCATCACCGCGCCCGTAATAAGCGTGCAAGCCGTGATTATCGCAAGAAATACGATGTCTTTAATTTTGTATTTCTTGAATATCTTTTTGTCGTTTTTCTCTTCCGATGTCGCCGATTTTTGTTTGTTTATCGACTTATAGGCGGGGTTTTCATCTTCGGAATTTGCAATAAGAGCCGCCGCCGCTTCTTCTATATCACTCAATTTCTTTTGTTCGTCCATTTTACGCTTCCTCCGTCATAACGCCGCCGTCAACCTTATAGATTCTGTCGGCAATCGCCATTGTAGATTCTCTGTGCGATACGAGAATAATACTCTTTTTGTTCTTTTGCTCTTTTAACGCCTTTAAGATAATACCTTCGTTGATACTGTCTACGTTGCTCGTCGGCTCGTCGAGAAGAATAAGTTCGCTGCCGCGAAGGAAGGCGCGGGCAAGCCCGATACGCTGTTTTTCGCCTGCGGAAAGATTATCGCCGAGCGCGCCGACCTGCGTTTTATATCCGTCGGGTAAAGTCATTATAAAGTCGTGAATCGAAGCCATTTTACAGGCGTTTTCGATTTCTTCCGGCGTTGCGTCGGGCTTCGCGATACGAAGATTATCCTCTATCGTTTCTTCAAACAAATAGGTGCTTTGCGAAACCATAGTTACGTTTTTCAAAAGCGAATTTGTGTTGATTTTATCGATATCTATATCGTCGTAATTTATTTCGCCGCCGCTTCTCTCCCAAAATCTCAAAAGAAGTTTCAAAAACGTTGACTTGCCGCAACCGCTTTCGCCCACGATACCTATAATCCCGCCCTTTTCGGCGTGCATTTTGATATCTTTCAGCACCTCGGTCTGTCCGTCGTAACTGAACGAAAGATCTTTTACGTCGAGTTTTTCGTAATCGATATTTTTGCCGTTTTTGACTTCTTCGACCGCAGGTTTTTCCGCAAGAAGATTCAGCACTCTGTCGCCGCTCGCGAAAGTCTGCGTCAGGTTGCCGGGAAGCGAACCTACCGCGATTACCGGACCGAACGACGAGAACACCGTTACCATACCGATAATCATTCTTCCAAGCGACAAAACATCTTTTTTGACAAGTAATATCCCGACAGCAAGCGTGATAAGCACGAACACCGACACCGTAAGTTCAATTGCCGAACCCGCGCAGGTAATGTTGTGTTTCATCTTCTTTGTTTCTTTAAGCAGTCCGTCCGAACGCCTGTTTACTTCCTTTTCTCTTTCCTCGCCCGCATTGTTTAAAACGATGTCTTTGATACCCTTGATACTGTCAAGGAAGTATGCCGAGAACGAAGCGAATTCCGCGCGGTATTTTACGCCGCTTTCTTTCAGTTTCCCCGATGAAATAAGCGGAACTACAATGCCGATCGTAAGGAAACCTATGAGAGCCACGAGCGCGAGATACCAACTCGAAACAAACCCTACGAACAGAAACACAGCCGTAGATACAAGCACGGCAATACAGATGGGCGAAATGGTATGCGCATAGAAAACTTCGAGCGTTTCGATATCCGAGGTGATCATTGCGATAATACTACCCTTTTGTTTGCTTTCAAGTTTTGCGGGGCAAAGAACGCGTAGTGCGCCGAAGATTTTATCTCTCAAAACCGCAAGAAGTCTGAACGCGATATAGTGATTGCTGTACTGCTCGAAATAGCGAAGCAGACCGCGAAGCACACCGCAACCTATCGTAAGCCCGATAATCCACCCGTAAGAAAGCGCAATCGCTTCTCCGAGTGCCTTCGCAACTCCTACCGCGCCGAATACCGTTACGCCCATCGCGCAGACGAAACCCACGCTTCCGTTTATAACAGCTAAAATCATTATGTAAGACAAACTACCGAGAAGAAGTATTAGACTTGCCATTATTTTCGCGCCGCTTCTTCTCAAAGTCTTTTTCTGCGTACTCATTCTACCACCTCCGCATAAGCCTGTTCAAGCGTTTTCTGCGCGGTATAAAGGCGCGCGTATCCTTGCCGTGCCGCCATAATCTTTTCGTGCGAACCGCTTTCCTTTATCTCGCCCTCTTCCATATAATAGATATTGTCTGCGGGAACGACGTTTGCTAAGCGGTGCGAAATAACGATAACGCTTTTGCTTTCCGAAATCGCCTTGATATTCTTCATAATAACGGCTTCGCTTTCGATGTCGATATTGCTCGTTGCTTCGTCGAAAACGTAAATATCTTTACCCGATACAAGCGCGATCGCAAGCGCAAGGCGTTGTTTTTGTCCGCCCGAAATGTTGTTCGCGTCCTCTGTGATAACCTTATCCAACCCGCCGTTTTCTTCGATAAACTCTTTCAGGTTCACCTTTTCGAGTGCGGCGAAGATTTCTTCGTCGGAAACATTTTCTTTCGCCATCTTAAAGTTATCTCTCACGCTTTCGTTGAAGATATAGGTATTGTAACTGACCGCCGAAAGGTGCGAATACCAATTCTCGCGCGACAGCTTTTCAAGCTGTTTGCCGCCGACGGTCACTTCGCCCTTTTGCGGACGGAACGCGCCGATCAGCATATTGACGACCGTAGATTTTCCGCAACCGCTCTCTCCGACGATAGCCGTCATTCCCTTTTCGGGGAAGGTCATATTCACGTTTTTCAGAACGTCGCGTTTGCCGTCGTAAGAGAACGTAACGTTTTCGAGTTTAATCTCTTTGCCGTCAACGGTTTCCGTTCCCCATTCGGGGTCGGGTGCGTTTAGCAGCGAAATAATCTTTTTACCCGCGCTTGCGCCGTTCATCGCAACGTGGAATGCCGAACCGAACGCCCGAAGCGGCAGGAAAAATTCAACCGCCACAAGGCACAGGAACAATGCAGCAATCGGGTTCAGTCCCCAAAACGCCGCGCCACTGATTGCAAGCGCGATACCCACGCCCGCGCCGCCGTATGCAACCAAGTCCATGATCGTGGTGCTTGCAAGTTGCATGACAAGAACCTTCATTGTGATGACTCTGAATTCTTCCGCGCTTTCGTTGATCTTAACGTGTTGAGCCGCGTCTGCCTGAAAGATTTTGAGTTCTTTCAGTCCCTGCACGCTGTCGAGGAACTTATCGCCCATCGAAGTGTATTTGCCCCAATATTTTGCGAAAATCTTCTTCGCATACTTACTTACCGCTACAATAGATACAGGAATAAGCGGAACGCAGGCGATAAGAACGAGAGCCGTTCTCCAATCGATCCATACGCATATCAAGAACAATATTACGGGCGCGATCATCGCAAAAAAGAACTGCGGCAGATATGACGAATAGTAAAGGTCGAGTTGTTCTACGCCTTCTACCGAAACCTGCGTCAAGCCCGCCATACTCATCCCGTCGGTAGTCTTAACGCCGAGTTTTACGATTTTATTGTATACTCTTTCGCGTAAATCTTTTTTAACGCTTCTGCCAAGCTTGTCCTTTATATCGCCCGTAGCGCGTGAACAGCTATATCTTACGATAATACCGATAACCGCGCCGATAAGCGGATAAATAAATTGTATCCATTCGGCGTTCTGCGTCAACAGGTACACGGCATAGCAGACGCTCCCCGTTATCGTAACGTTCGCGATTAAACCTATCGCCTGCAACAATACGGCGATAAATATGTACTTCTTATTTCCGCCGATGAGTTTAAATAGTTCTTTGTCTATCATTTGTTTGCTCCTTGTCTTAATCAATCAGTGCTTGCTGCGCGCCCTTCATTTCTGACTTTATAAAATTTGCCACTCCGTTACGGGTTACGTCCGAAAACGCGCAGGTGGCGTTAAGAGCGTCTTCATAAGCCTGATTTTCAGTCGTTCCGCAATGTAACGACAAATGCGCCGACATAAAACGTATAATCGTCATATACTCGTTCAGAACTTCCCTTCCGCGATCCGTAAGAACGATTTTCCTATCATTCTTCTCGATATATTCTTTTTCCCGCAACCTTTCAATCGCGTTATACGCACTCACCTTTGTTACGTGAAGTCTGTTTGCTATATCAGTCTGTTTAACCGACTGCAGCTCTTTGGCAAGGTCGTTTGCCGCTATCAGATACCTTAATTCCGACGAACTCATATGTAACTCACCATCCGTTTTATTTGGTTAGCCCGCGCTAACCATTCCTGAAAAAATTTTGCGCCATGCTTACACAGAAGCGGTTAGTTAAGGCTAACTCTTGCGCAAAAATTAACGACCTTTTTCCAAAGCCATTTTTAATTATACTCATATATAGAAAAAAGTCAACCGAAAGTTAGCGGTTGACTAAAATTTTTTTATATTTACACGTTAAAATATTTTTTGATAGCCTCGAACGCTTCTTCGGTGATAACGTGTTCCACGCGGCAGGCGTTTTCTTCCGCCGCCTCGGGCGAAAGCCCCATCACTACAAGGGCTTGAGTCAGCGATTTATGCCGGGAAAAAATATTTTCGGCTTTATCCTTACCCGTTTCGGTAAGGTCTATAAGTCCGTCGGCATGCACAACTATAAAACCGTCTTTTTTCATTATTCCCACGGCGCGGGAAACGCTCGGCTTGGAATAACCGAGTTCTTCTGCTACGTCTATCGCGCGCACGCTACCCTTTTTCTTTTTTAATCTAAGTATCGTTTCGAGATACATTTCCTGCGATTCGTTGTCTACCATATTGCCCTCTTACGCTTTTTATACATTATATCACGTTACTTTGAAAAAAGCAATTGAAAATTCCGTCCAGGCTTTAAGTCGGATTTTTCTCCGAAGGACGGCACAATTATTTAATTTTCCACTTTCCGCTTGCCGATTGCAAATCCACCATACGAGCGTAAATGCCGTTTTTATTGTACAACTCATTAGGTTTTCCCTGCTCCGACACGACGCCGTCCGCCAAAACCACGATTTTATCAGCTCCCGCGACCGTTCTCATTCTGTGAGCTATCACAAGCACGGTTTTATCTTTTATAAGACGGGAAAGCGCCGATTGTATCATCGTTTCGTTTTCCACGTCTAAACTTGCCGTCGCCTCGTCGAGAAGAATAACGGGGGCGTCTTTCAGAAACGCGCGCGCGATCGAAATTCGCTGTCTCTCGCCGCCCGAAAGTTCGCATCCGTTTTCGCCGATATTAGTGTTCCATTTATCGGGAAGTTTTTCGGCAAACTCGTCCACGTTTGCAAGCCGAGCCGCCGACATAACTTCTTCGTCCGTCGCGCCCTTTTTGCCGAGACGGATATTTTCCATAATCGTGTTATCAAACAAAGTTACGTCCTGAAAAACGATAGAATAAAGACTCATCAATTTTTCGGGGTCGATTTCGGCAACGTCCATTCCGCCGACGGTAATTTTACCTTTCCGAATATCCCAAAACCTTGCGGCAAGCCTTGAAACCGTTGTTTTTCCGCCGCCCGAAGGACCGACAAGCGCGGTGACTTCACCTTGCTTTGCGGTGAATGAAACGTCTTTTAATACAACTTCGCCGCCCGGATACGCAAAGCCGACGTGATCGAAAACGACATCGTAACCGCTATTCGTAAGCGTGTCGTTTCCGGTCTGAACGGGATATTCCAGAATTTCGTTCATACGCGCAACGTTTGTTCGCATTGCGATGATTGCCGCAAGATTCTGAAGCGCCGCCTGCATCGGATCGTAAAGACGGGAAGCGACAAGCAAAAACATAAAGAAGGTTAAAACTCCGAGCGTTCCGTTTACGAGCAGAGCCGAACCAACCAAAGCCACGGTGGCTATGCCGAGTTTTAAAACCATTCCCGCGCCCGTTACGAACACGGCGGTAGTGAGTTCCGCTTTTATGTTACTCTTTTCAACGCCCTTAATCTTATTCTTTAATCCCGAAAGGTAGTTTCCTTCGGCGTTGTTTGCTTTAAGATCGCGTACCGTTTCGATATATTCCTGTATACCGTCCGCGCACGACATTTTTGCCGTCATAAATTTAACAAGCACTTTATCCTGTACCTTATAACTTAAAATGACGATAAGAACCGAAACGGGAATAACCCAAAGCGCGGCAAGAGCCATTCGCCAATCGAAAACGAAAAGCCCTGCGGCGATAAGAATAGTTGAAATCAACGAGCCGAACAGTCCCGGGATAAAATGCGAAGTACTCTTTTCTATCACTTCGCAGTCGGACATAATCGTACTCGTCAGGTCGGCAAGATCTCTTTTGCCGAAGAACGATAGAGGAAGTTTACGAAGTCTTTCGGCTAAACTAAGTCTTCTTTTTCCGCTTTCTTCGTAAGTGGTAAAATACGTGTTGTTATACTGGAACCATGTGGTTAAAAAGATAAGCGCAAAGCATATCACGCATCCGACGACGTAAAAAGTTATTCTTCCACCTTGCACTCCGCCGCCAAGCATATCGGAAACGAGAAAGTATAAAAGCGTGGTCGGCAACATAAACGCCATATTCTGAAACGCGCAGGCGATTATTCCTTTAATAATCCCCTTTGCTCCCTGCTTTGAAGAAGCCGTCTTTTTTTGTATCGTTTTAACGAGCGACATTGCTTTCACCCTCCTTTGCCACTTTCCATTCTACCGACGCGGCATATTCTTTCCACATTTCGGCAAACACCCCGTTCTTTTCGAGAAGTTCGTCGCGCCTGCCGCTTTCCGCTATAAGACCGTCTTTTATTACGTATATACAATCGGCGTTAGCCACAGTCGAAAGCCTATGAGCAATCATAATAACCGTTTTACCCTTTGAAAGTTCGGAAAACGCTTTCTGCACTTTGGCTTCGTTATCGGGGTCGGCAAAAGCCGTCGCTTCGTCGAGAATAATAACGGGCGCGTTTTTCAATACGGCGCGTGCTATTGCTATTCGCTGCCTCTCGCCGCCCGAAAGAAATACTCCCTTCGTACCAATAACCGTGTCCGCTCCGTCGGGGAGTTTTTGTATTATATCGTCGCACTGCGCAGTATGAAGAGCCGCCGCGACTTCTTCGTCCGTCGCGTCGGGTTTTCCGAGTTTTACGTTTTCGGCGATAGTCGCTTTAATAAGTTTTGAATCCTGAAAAACAAACGAAACGGCGTTCATCAGTTCCTCTTTCGGAATTTCCCGTATATCCGCGCCGCCGACCTTTATGCCTCCGCTTTTCACGTCGAAAAACCTTGCCATAAGCCCCGCAAGCGTGGATTTCCCTCCGCCCGACGGACCGACGAGAGCCACGGTCTGTCCCGCGCCTATATTCATCGATACGCCGCGAATCACTTCGTTTTTACCGTCGTAGGAAAAATGCACGTCGTTAAGTTCGACGGACGAATCGGCGGGATACTCAGGGGTTTCACTTTCACTCATGGGACTGACGGATAAAACGCCGTCGATGCGTTCAAGCGCGTCTTTGACAATCATATTGTTTTCGCTCATATACATCATTTTAGTCAAGGTAAGCGAAATAACGGGCGTAATCACGATATAAAAGATAAGATTGAGTAAAAATCCGTTCGTTACGCCGTCTGCCGTAAACCATAACGCCCCGGCAATCAAAAAGGCAAATACGCCGTTTATCGCGGCTGTGTAAAACATCATAGGCACGCGCATATCCTTCGTGTAAGCGACTACCCACTTCTGATATTCGTCTATCGTACTTTTGAATTTTTTGAACGAAAAAACCGACTGCCCGAACGTTTTAACTACCGGTATTCCGCGGACGTATTCAACCGCTTCGTTGGACATATTTTCAAGCGCGTTGTTATATTGTTTCATTTTTTCCGCCATATGCTTACCCGTCATCGATGACATTACAAGAAAGGCAAGCACAACGGGAATAAGGCTTAAAAGCCCCAATCGCCAATCGAAAACAAACAAAAGAACAAGAAGCCCGACGGGCGTTGCCAAAGCCGCATATTTATCGGGCAATTGATGCGCAAGATAAGTCTCCGTCGCACCTGTGGAATCGTTTATGATTTTTCTTAATTTTCCGCTGCCGAAACTATCCGCAAATCCGAGCGGAAGTTTTGCTATATGCTCCGTAACGGCCACGCGCATATTCATTGCGACTCTGAACGCCGCAAGATGCGAACACATAAGCGCGCTTATATATACAAGAAATGATACAATGGCAAAAATCATTGCCATAATCCCGTTATGCACAAGCCCGGTTGCCGATGAAAAATTCGGGGCAACGTCAAGCACTTCTTTTATTATCTTCCAGATATAAACAAAAGGAAGAAGCGCGATAAGCGCGCTTATCACCGCAAGCAACCACGAAGCGTAAGTAAAATACCTGTGCTTACCCGCATACCCCATAAGCCTTGAAATATTTGATTGTTTTTTCAATGTAAAACCTCCCTGGATTGGATTTTCTGGTTAGCAGCGTCTAACAATATAACATATAAAAAAGGAAATTCCTTTCCCTTTTTAACAAGTTTATTATTCGGGCAACGTCCAATCGGACGGAAGCCCTAAAATTTTATCCCAACCGGCGTTGAAAAAATACTGTAACTGTTTTATATATTGCCGCGCGTCGTCTTTTGAAAAGTCATGTCCCACCACTTCGAACATTCCGTTGAACATCGCGGTGGCAAGCATATGCGAAAGGTCCGCTCTTACCGACTTAACCTTTATCCCCGCAGCGTTCATGTCGTTTATAAAACGAACGGTATTTTCGGTTTCGATTTCGATAAGACTATCGATATACTTTTCGTATTCGCTGCCCTTGCTTTTACAGATGATAAGTTTGAACCCGTCGAAATCACCGTAAACGATATCCAGCATTTCGTCTATCCTTTTATCAACGTAAACGTGCATGTCTTTATATTGCGTTTCGGGCGATAAACCCGCAAAGTTTTCCTGCACTTCCGCATAATACGAATAAAGTTTTTCCGCCGAGGCTTTTACTATCGCTTTGAACAGTTCGCCCTTATCTGCAAATCTACCGTAAAGCATGCCGGTAGTATAACCCGCATTTTCGGCAACCTTGCGCATAGACGCGCCCTCGAATCCTTTTTCAAGAAATTCCGTTTTGGCACATTCCATTATCTTATCGATGGCTAAATCGTCTTTCTTTCTCATTGCCGAACTTCCTTTGTTTTAATAACGGTGTTATTATAACACTGTTATTTAATAAAGTCAAGCATTTTTTCTGCCTGATAAATTAAAAAGCGGCAAATTTGTCTTCGCCGCCGTTTAGATTATTTGGATTTAAATTATATTCGTTGAAGTTTTCATATGTTTGATTACCGCTTATTTCTTCGCAACAATGCACAGCCAGTGTTTTTTAGCATCTACAAAACTCTTAATATCACAAAATCCAACTTTTTCCAGCATTGTGCGAAGTTGCATTTCATTGTAAATTTTCATCCCGCCTATTTTTTTTGCCCATTTTTCATCCTTGGGATTTGTACCATCGCTCTCGTTGCATATAAGGAATGTACCGCCGTTTTTCATAACACGGTGAACCTCTGCAAAGCATTTTTCAAGATCTTCCCAAAAATATACCGTCTCAAACGCAGAAACACAATCAAAAGCCTCATCATCAAACGGCATAGACGATACATCGCCATAAACAATATCACACCTGCCTTGCTTGATTGCGATAGCATTTAGTTTTTTCGATTCCTCTACGCTGACTTTTGAATAATCTATCCCTGTCACATGCCCTGTTGAACATTTTTTTATCCAGTTGACAATATTTGCCCCACCGCCACAACCGATATCCAATACCTTAGAATCCAACTTTGTGTAAATTTTGGTAAAACCCCACTTTGCCAACTTACTATGACCGGTGTTCATCATTTTTACCATTATCCTCCCACCGAATCCTTGTGGCTTTCGTGTATTTTCAAAAAATCCCATATTTATCTCCTATTATTCGCTATACTGCGTTATTCTCTTTGTTTTTTATTTCTTTATTTTACTATGCCGATGACCGTTTTACGACCATACATATTGTTTGCATGCCCTATTATCCCAAGCCACGACATAATTTTTAGCATTACCGGATCCGTATATTACTCCTTTCGGCGTGTATGTCGTTATTTACAAACGACGGTAAAGCCGAATATTTTTTCTGTTCGAACGCCATTGCCTCCGGCTAATCATACCGAACGATTTCTGATTTTCTTCACGTTATTATTCATCAAATGTCTGCCTATAAGTCGATAAACGCACTTTTTTAATAAGTTCATCGTCTGTCCATGTTCTCTCAGAAGAGAATCGGGATCGTCATATACTCCGAAGTCTCGCACAATTCCCTCTTTTTGTATATAGGTATCGCAACAATTAAATTCGACCGGCGGATTTATAAAGTTTTTCGTCGCAACGCCGTAACCGATAAACGAACCGTCATTATTCGGCTTAAATATTTTTTGCAATGCGGAAAGGTATTTTTTATCGAGAATAAACCCTTCGAGGTTATACCATTCCCCGCAAACGTACGCTTCGACATAACTGTGGAAAATCTCGTCGGGCGCAAACTTATACACCAACCCGGTCATCGCACCTTTCTGCAGAATTTTATCTATCATAAAACCATGTATTCGACAAGGAATACCCGAGGCGCGAAGAAACGCCATAAAAAGCGTTCCCTTAGTGTTGCACTGCCCGTATCCGTCTTTCAGCACCCGACTTGCCTTTACACCGTCGTCAACGTTATAGCCGAATAAAATCTCATCTTTAACGAAATTATAAATTGCTTTCACCCGTTCCGTTTCCGGTAAATTTTTCCACCCACGGTCTTCTATAAGCAGTTGAATTTGTTTAGATGAATAATCGAGTATTTTTGTTTCTCTTAAATAATTTGTAAAATTCGAGCAATTCATTATTTATCCTATATGGTCGTAATGGCAATCGCAATATGCTCCGCCGCCCGCTAAGGTATATTCCCTTGTGAAAACCGTATTGTTAAGAGCCGCCATATCGTAGTCAAGCGTACACATTGCGGGTATATACTCTTTAAGTCCGAGTTTGGTCATGAGATAACAGATTCCGCAAGTGTAAAAAGTCGCGGTATACTGATTTATCGTCTTTCCGTCTTCAACGGCAAATCTCCACGAATAAGGGTTTTTAGCAGCCAAAATCTCGCTTTTTTCGGCTTGCTGTTTAAGTAATTCTCTACCCTTCTCGGTGTATGCCTTACTTTTCTTCGATGCGGCTTTCGTCAAGAAATTGTCACACATCGCGCCGCGGTAATAAACGCGCACTTCTTCCACTGTATACTTATTTTTTACCGAGAGCAAAATTGACGAAAGCAATGCGCAACTTAATATATTGATTAAAAATCTGTCGCCTTTTTCGAACTCTGTTACGTCTGCCAGAATTTTCTTATATTTTTTATGCGCCTCTTTCATAACGGCTTTCGGGTCGGATTCTCTTAACGCTTCGGAAAGCTGTTTTTTAAATGTTCCTTTATAACCTGCCCACATTAACTTCTGAACGAAACCGTATTTCATTTGTTTATCCACTCCTTTATGGCTTTTGAAAGTCTTTTATCTATATCAATTCTCGTTTCCTTACATTCTTTCGGGAACTCTTTCGCCGCTTTGAACATAACTTTCAAAAGGATGTTCGCCCCGATAGGGAAAATGGTTTTAAAAAGGCTTTCGGGGAAAACAAAGTGTGAACCGTGCTTATATGTGACAAATTCTGCGTCACAATCGTGCGATTTTTCGGACAATCGCTTTTCCGCTCTTTTAACGTATTTTGCAGCGTTCCATAAACAATCGTCTTCCGAGCCTATCATAAGAAGTTTGCCCTTTATGTTTTCGATTTTTATAAATTCGTCTTCGGTGATGGGATGCGCCTCTTCCGAGTCGTCAAAAATCTTTTTAGAATCGATCATATTTCCCGACTTCTTTGTCTCCGATTTCACTACCTGCCAATACTCGGGGTGCTTATAACAAAACGGCATATACGGCAACGGCTTTCCACAATATGAAAACAGCGATTCCCCCTCGATAGGCCACTCTCTACAGCCGTCTTTTTTGCCTTGTTCAAATCCCTGCCATATAAAATCGCTTGCTGTCATCGCTATTGTAAGCGTAATGTCAGGAAAATACGACGCAGCGGTCAGCGCAAGCGTACCGGTGGTAGAGCCACCCACGATGCCTATTTTTTTGTTTCCGTTGTTTTTGAGCCACTCTATAGCTTTTTCGATCCTTTCGAGCGGATAATTATGGTGGCTGTAATTTTTCTTTCCCGGAGACATCGTAAGCACGTTTACGCCTTTCTTCATAAGCCATTTTACGCATGACTTCGCCATATAATCCTCCGCATCGTCACCGAGCATGGCAATTATCGCGCTGTTCGTCTCTTTTTTATTTTTCCAATACGCGCCGTAAAATCCGTCCGTTTTCACCTCGAAATGAATCTTTTTCATACCTTCTCCTTTGCAACGATTAAAACTTATTAAGTTCTGAATTACAATTCAGTTATCTTTTTCGCTTCTCTATCTCATTTTTATTCTGTAACGAATACCTTTTCTCCTCTATGTTTGCTCTTGCAAGTATTACTTGCACCACATTAGAATATGTTTTATTAACTATCACGAATTGACAAGCATTATCTCTTTTTAACATTCCGGCAAAATCCGTCCATTGTCCAAAATCATTTTCTTCTTTAATTATATTATACAGATTGACAACAAAAAAATCAAATGGTTAGCATAGGGTAACTTAATTTATTTATTAGTTACCTAAACATCTCATGCAAACATTCTTTATATTTCATAAGTTTTCCTTTATCTTTACTATTTTTATTATAATTTTTCTCACTGCAAACAGGAAATCACCCCTCAAAACGGCATAAAAAAGAGAAAACTTTTGCATTGTTCTCTCTTTCTGTTTTTTATATTAAATCAAAAAGTCGAACATTCTTTTACGAATATCCGACTTTATGCTATCATTTGAAGGCTGTTTTCTATGTTATTTGATATTTTTTGTTGTGTTTTTCGGAAATCCCTTTCACTATTAATTGCATTATCAGCAATGCTTGTTACCGTATCGGGTAAATTGATTTTCAAAGATTTTCCAGGGCCCATCTTTGAAAAGGCATAACTACCGATAGTAGTGAGTTGCGACCCTTCTTCAATTACAACCTCCTCCAATCCATCAGAGCAATGAAAAGCCTCATCTTCAATCACCATAACTGATTTCGGGATAAATATACGTTTTATGTTGACGCTAAAGAATGTACGTTCCTCTATTACCTTTAGCGTAGATGGCAACTCGATCTCAATAGCTGACGAAGGAATCATACTTTGATCCAAATGTGTCAACTTGCCATATTTTATTGACTTAATATTGCATGAGTCAAATGCATTTCCTCCGACTTCTTCTACTCGACCTTCAATGACTACATCTCCCGATGGACTAAGGGAATACAACGATTCTTGTGAAAAAACAGTAACACTAGCAGGGAAATGTACTTTTGTTACGCCAAGTTGAAGATAGAATGCACGTTTCCCGACAATCGTCAGTTGACTTCCCTCTTCAAACTCTATCTCGCCGTTTATCTTCACATGTCGCAAGCATCCGTCAATTTCGGTAATATTCATAGCAAATGCATATGGTGCAATAACCGTGACTTCTTTGGGTATAGTCAAATGATCGACGCAAAGAGTTCCGCCAACTATATCCATACCATCGACATAATCCGCAAACGAAATCAACAGTTGTTTGTTCTCTTCATATTCATAGAGATACAATCCGCCTTTTGATATAATATTCTTCTCTGTTCCCTTAAACTCTTCCGTCTGGGGCGCATATATTTTGTTAACAAAAGTATCGGAATTATTTACGTCGATATCAAAACTCGAAGTTGTATTGCTTACCGTAAAATCACTTGTGAACGTTATATCACCAAAACCATTAAACACACCTGTTACATCGCAGTTAATCATTTGCGCAGCACCAAACGGGTGGATTTTGCTTTGTTTTGTGGATGTTACAACCACATTTACATTATTGAATTTTGTATCATATATCGTTACTTTTCTGCCGAAAATACCGGGGATTACGGTAGAACTTGTATTTGTCGCTATATAGTTCAAGCCGTTTATAGAGTGCCCACGTCCATCAATAATGCATTGCGTTATTGTCTTATCCAAAGTTACGCTTTCTCCGATATTGATATCGTTGTCAAGAATGTAGTATGTGGCTACGTTCTCTTTTGATATATTTATAAAATCGTCAACTGTCCTGATGTGCTTGACTTGCTTCACGTCGCCTACAAGTGTTGTTTTATAATCGAATGTCTGAGTTATGCTCTTATCTTGGTTATAACCATACGAAATGCTTGTAATGCTATTGCATTTCGCAAATACTTTATTGTTTCCAAACATAACGAAATCATTGTTATCGTTAATCAAATTTATCCTATATCCATAAGAGTTGTCAAAAGTCAACAACAACCCTTCGCCGATATACCCATAGTTACTACTTGTCAAAGGTGTAATCTTTACTCCGTTTAACGTATCAAGAGCCTGATATGTCAAGTTTGTATCGATATTGACTGTTCTCGATTTCAAAGTATCGCCGATTCTATATACGATTCTGTCAACTACTAGCGGAACATTTCCTATTTGGTTTGCATTGATCGAGCCATTGCATGAGTATCTGTTCGTAACGTCTTGGAAGTATTGTCCATTTACGGACATACCTTCTAAAGTTGCAATACTGTCAAACCAAAATGCAACTTTAAAATCAACTTTATTGCCAATCAAAACACATTCATCGGAAGTAAATTGGGCGTCGCTCAATTTGATCTCCCCTATATCTGTGGCTATTTCTTTTTCAACCTTGTCAGTTATACTGCCTTTGTTATCGTTCAAATCATAAACAAATTCAACATAAATGGTATAAATATTTCCCGATTTCAAATTTGCAAATGAACAGTCAGTCAAATCACTTGCCACGATAGGCTCGTCATCGCCGTGCAAAAGTTCTATTTTTGATATTGCACCGACATTGTCCGTATCGGTTATGTTCAATTCAAACGAAATTGCCGTTTGTGTTGACTGCACGTTTGTGATTTCAACAGTAGGAACTGCTTTTGCTTTCGTCGTTATGCTTGTCGTCTTTACGATTTGTCGTTCGCCAACGCCGTCATTTAAGTCATAGACGTATGTCACCTGAATTGTGTAATCGTTGTCAGAAAGCAAGTTTTCAAATGAACGTGCTGTGTTTTCCGCAACGATAGGTTCATCGTTTCCATGCAAAAGTTCTATCTTTGTGATCGCACCAACGTTGTCCGTGTCTGTTACGTTCAATTCAAACGAAATTGCCGTTTGTGTGGATTGTACGTTTGCGATTTCAACAGCAGGAACTGCTTTTGCATATGTAATAAACTCGATTGCAATGGTTTCATCTTGGTTTTGGAGGTTGTTGTAGGTTGCTTTGAGGGTGTATTTGTTGTTGGATTTCAAGCCGTCAAGGCGCGTTGCGGTGGTGTCAACGTCCTGCACCTTTGCGCCGTTTTGCCACAGCGAGATTGCGCTCATTTGCTTGTTTGCAAAAGATTCATTCCACAAAAAGCCCCATTCGATACTCTCTTTGCCGACTTGCACGTCCTTAAACAGCACGATTGTGTCGGTATAGACTGCTTTTTTGTAAATAGTGTTGAGTTTTGCGCCATTGCCGCTCAAATTGTCATACAGTGCGACAACACCGTATTGATACACGGTGTTGGGTGTAAGATTGTCAAAAACGACGCTTGTCTTCTCGCCAATCTTGACGTCCTTTGTCAACATATTCACGCCGTCATAAAGCACTGCTTTTGCATAGCCGCCGCTCTTTTCTATGAGTGAATACAAGTCCACAACTTGCGCGTCGAACGAGATGCTTGTCATCGTCTTTTGCTCGTTTGTCACGTTGACATAGGTTTGGTCGCTTGCTCTTACGCCTGCTTTGACCGTTCTATCACCGTCCATACGCACGTCTTTGATTTCCGTGCCGTCAACGTACTTGATTGCGTCGATTGTGTATTCCACAATTCCTCCGACATCGCCCACGTTGACTTTAAGTACCAAATTCTCCATGTCCGAGCCGTTCTCGAACATATAGTTGGAATACTTTTTACCATTGAGCGTGAATGACAGAATTTCGTAACTATCGGGGTTTGAAAGTCTGATAGTTATAAAAATATCTTGATTTTTGTCTGCGTAATAAATGCTTTCCGCAGCACCTACAACGTCCAAAGTACTGTTTGCTTTGTTCTCGATGCTCGGCGCATTTGGATCTTCAAAAGGTTTGTTTTGGTCAACCTCATCGTTGCGATTATCGTGGTCACCTTTGAAATGTCCATAATGATTGCCGTTATCCTCAGCCGCTGTCGCTGTAGATGACGTTGCAAAACTACGCGAAATTGTCATGCCTTTATACACCGGGACTTGTTTTTCGCCGACTTTATCGCAAGCGGCAAAAATGCACGACAAAACGATTGCCATTACAAGAATGGCAAAAACACTAATGATTCTTTTTTTGCTGGATTTCATTTTATCCCTCACTATACTTATTGCGGGGCATTAAAAAACAAAAATATAACAAGTTTCCCCGTCGATTCTGCCACAAATCACGCCTGCCAAGCAAAACCGCGAATGTAAAAAACGACCTACCGTTTATAATAGTGTTTTAATTCTAATAAATTTGCAGCGACTATATAATACACACATTGTGCACAAATTGTCAACCATTTGTATAATTTTATAATTATACACAACCAAACCGCGACGTGCTTTATCTATGTGTTGAATTTCGTCGACACTTCGGCGTATGATTGTCGGTATTTGTTTTCTATGCACAGCGAAATCGTAAAAAAAACGTATGCGACAATGCACATACGTCTTGAGTTTTGTTTAACATTCCCTTTCCCTTTCGGCAATCGCACCCTGTTCCTGAAATAAAACAAAAAAAAGAACCCGACAGTGATCGGGTTCTTTTTTTTCAGCTGTGGTGGAGATGAGGGGGGGGTGCGTAGCAAACAACGTTTGCGTAATAGCGAAGTGAGCGAGTTTACTCGCATAAACGCAGCGTCTACGCTCAACGATTTGTTGCAAGCAACAATGCTACGCATTCGTGCGACAAATCGCACAATCGTTGGCTATGTCCGCTGCGCTCGATTTCCGCAAATGCAAGCGCTTGCTTCTCTCTTCGCTTGCGGTCAGCCCGAAGGGGTTCACGCCGCAGGCGGCACGGCATCGCCGCGCAGAGCCCCCGAAAAGAAAACGAACCCGATAGTGATCGGGTTCGTCTTTTTTATCTGTGGTGGAGATGAGGGGGGTCGAACCCCTTACCTCTTGAATGCCATTCAAGCGCTCTACCAGTTGAGCTACACCCCCAAGGCGGATAACAAACGTAAATATACTATTTTTACGTCGTTTTGTCAACTGCATTTGAACAAGTGAATGAAAATGTTTTGTGCAGACGGCGCAGTGCCGAGAAAACTCAAAAACATTATCACTTCAAATTACAAGATGTCTATGTCAACGAATAGCGCAAATAATTGCGTTTACAATAAAACAGCCTATATAAACAAGCAATAATTTTGCCGTTGATATAGGCTTTTCTCTGTGCTGAATCGTCACGCCGAAAGGCAATGTAAAAATCGGAGCGTAAACACAATTAAATGATTATCCAACTTGTGTCACGGGCTTCTGACCAAACGAAAAAGTCCGATGAACACCGGGTTGTTACAGGCTCATCGGACTTCTTCTTTTGTCACCCAAAATCACCATTTGACACAAATATTATTTGTTCCGGAACGACTTTGGATATTAATCTGTTTTTGGATGTCGATTATGCGGAAAGGACAATCCCTTTCTTTTTGCGGACGGCGCGTGCGATTGCCTTAACCAACTCTACCATCGGAATAATGGAAAATGCGAGCGCGATGGCAATGGCGTATTCCGTCCCGTCGAGTTTTGCAAGGTCGAAGGCGTCCGCAAGCGGTCTGACCTCAACGACGAGGGTTGTGAGCAGCAACGAGAGTATGCCCGCTCCCCAGAGCCACCAGTTGCGTTTTTTGATTTTGAAAACCGAGCCGTGCAAAGAGCGCATATTAAACGCATGGAAGATTTCCGCCATCGAAAGCGTCAGAAACGCCATTGACGAGCCGAGCATTTCCGCGCTGTACGCGCCGTTTGCGATTGCTTCCGCGTGGTGCATTTTCGCAAGGACCTCCGCGCCGATGAAATAGGACGCGATTGTAATCAGGGTGATAAGTATGCCCTGATATCCGATTGCAAAGCCCATACCGTTTGCGAAGACGCCGTCTTTGCTGTTTCTGGGCGGACGGCTCATAACGTCGCTTTCTGCGGATTCCATACCGAGCGAAAGAGCCGGGAAGCAATCCGTAATGAGATTTATCCAAAGCAGATGCGCGGGCTTAAATATGGTGAACCCGGCAAGCGTTGCGATGAAAATGGACAGCACTTCCGAAAGATTGGACGCCAGCAAGAACTGAATGGATTTGCGGATATTGTCATAAATACGTCTTCCCTCGCCCACTGCCGAAACGATTGTCGCGAAGTTGTCGTCGGTGAGTATCATATCCGCGACGTTCTTTGTGACGTCGGTGCCCGTGATGCCCATACCCACACCGATGTCGGCGTTTTTGATTGACGGAGCGTCGTTGACGCCGTCGCCGGTCATTGCGGTTATGTATCCTTTTGCGCGCCAGGCGTTGACGATTCTTGTTTTGTGTTCGGGCTGCACGCGGGCGTAAACCGAATATTTTTCCACGTCGTTTGCGAAATCTTCGTCGCTGATTTTGTCAAGGTCCGCGCCCGTGATTGCCTGCGACGGATCGGTGATAATCCCAAGTTGCATTGCGATGGCAACCGCTGTATCCTTATGGTCGCCCGTGATCATAACGGGACGAATACCCGCTTTTTTACACTCGTCGATTGCGGGCTTGACCTCGGGACGAACGGGATCTATCATACCCACAAGCCCCACGAAACACATATCTTTTTCGTCGTTTTCGGTGGTATATTCGCTTTTTTCAATATCAAGACGTTTTTGAGCGACTGCAAGCACGCGAAGCGCCCTGTCCGCCATCTCTTTGTTTGCGGCAAGAATTTCATTGCGTTTCCCTTCGTCCATTTTAATCGCTTTTCCGTCTTTGAGATAAAACGAACAGCGTTTGACAATTTCGTCGGGTGCGCCTTTCGTGAATTGCAGAATATTGCCGTTTTCGTCCTTGTGGACGGTGGTCATCATCTTACGCATGGAATCGAACGGTATTTCGCCTATGCGGGGATAAATCTCTTTTTGTTTGTTTTTATCGAGTCCGAGCGTCGCCGCGTAATTGACAAGCGCGCACTCGGTAGGTTCTCCGACTGCCTCTCCTTTTTCCTTGTCGAACTCGGCGTCAGAGCAAAGCGACATTGCGTTTGCAAGCAGATTTTCGTCGCTGCCGTAATGGTCGACAACCGTCATTTTATTTTGAGTAAGCGTGCCCGTTTTGTCCGTGCAGATGATTTGCGTGCAGCCGAGCGTTTCGACGGCGGTGAGTTTTCTTATTATCGCGTTGCGCTTTGACATGTTGGTTACGCCTATTGAAAGCACGATCGTTACAACCGTCGCAAGACCTTCCGGAATTGCCGCAACGGCAAGCGATACCGCAACCATAAACGTGTCGAGTATCGTCGCGGCAGTGTTCGCTTTAAGCGTTCCTGTGGCGGCGGCGCGAATCATACTGACCGCAAAAATCACCGCGCAAATGCCGATTACGAGATACGTAAGCACTTTGCTGAGTTGCGAAAGTTTTTGTTGAAGGGGCGTTTTGCTTTCCTTCGCCTGAGTGAGCGCGGTCGCGATTTTACCCATTTCGGTGTCCATACCCGTTGCGACGACAACCGCCTTGCCTCTGCCGTAAACGACGGTGCTGCCCATAAATACCATGTTTTTCCTGTCGCCGAGAGGTACTTCCCCGCTTTGTGCGCTTATGGCGTCCGACGTTTTAAGCACGGGAACGGACTCGCCGGTGAGCGCGGCTTCTTCGGCTTTCATACTCGCGCACTCGATAATTCGCGCGTCCGCCGGAACCGCGTCGCCCGCTTCAAGGACGATAACGTCGCCAACGACCAGGTCTTCGCTTTTTACGACGACGAGTTTTCCGTCCCTTATGACCTTTGACGTGGCGGCGGCTATTTTTTGCAACGCGTCGATGGCTTTTTCCGCCTTGCTCTCCTGCACGACGCCGAGAACCGCGTTGATGATGACGACCGCCATTATTATGATGACGTCGGACGGAAACTCTTTTTTGCCGCCGGAAGAATTGTTGACCGCAGTCAGAATACCCGAAATTATCGCGGCAACGATGAGTATCAGCGTCATCGGCTCGATAAACTGCTTTAACAAACGCAGAATAATCGGCTCTTTTTTACCCTCGGCAAGTTTGTTTTTGCCGTTTGATTCAAGACGAGATTCCGCCTCTTGCGAAGTTATGCCGTCGACGCCCGTTTTCACGTCCCGACAAACTTCGTCGATGTTTTCAAGATAGTGTTTCATAAAAACTCCTGTATCTATCGTTAAAAATTTTGTTTGTAACGTTTTTTATTTTTCGTAAGGTCGATATCGTTTTGTTCCGGCTTTCGGAAAATAAAAAAGACCTATCCTTACGGATAAGTCTCATCATTTCAAATAAAACCGGAGTTTGCGCTCGTGTTAGCGGCTTTATTACACCCCGGGTGAAGGGTGCCGATTACTCCCTTATTTGCCTGCATTTTATCATAATCGCGCGGTATCGTCAAATATTTTTAATATCGCGTACTTGAAAATCACAAAAATAATTTACTTCTGTTCCGTGCACGCAAACTTTGCCGTGAGCGCAAAACACGGGCGTTTTCTCACGTATCCCGCCATGGTAAGTTCGTCACCGTTTATCGTGTATTCCAAACGTACGTGCGCGCCGTATTTTATCTCGGACTTGAACTCGATTTCAAGCGACTTCATTTCGTGAGTTTCAAGGTATTCCGCGCCGAGCAAGTCTTCGGCTTCGTCGACATATTTGCTGTTGTTCATATGTCCGTTGATGTCAACCCTGCTGTATGACGCCACGAAATTTTTCTTGTTTTTCTGAGTGCCCGGCGAAACGCCGCACGGAAGAGAAATCCCGATATCTTTTTCAAGGGACGGGATCTCAACGCCATACTCTTCGGGGAACGCCATATGCCTTGTTTTTTCGTCCATCAGGAGCCATACCGCGCTTGCTTTGACAAGCGTATTTCCGCTTTCGTCCAGCATTTCGTAATACCGCGGAAAAAGCACGCGCAAAGTCTTGCCCGCAAAACTTTCAAGGGTAACGGTTTCGTCGTAAGAAGGGAGCCTGTTTATTTCGATTTTCATTCTTGCGACAACCCACAAAACGCCTTTGTCAAGCGTTTTCGCCCTGCCTGCGCCAAGTGCTTCGGTGTGTGCGATGGATATTTCCTGAATAAGCCGTAAAAGCACCGACGGGCGCAATTTCCGAAACATCGTAACGTCGTCGGCAAGCATCTTCTTGCGGACCGAATATATTAAATCATTGACTTTATCCATATTTTTGGTATGATTAAGCGGCTGTTTTGCAAAATTCCGCAAAATTATTTTTTCGTTGCCATATCGTAAACTACGTCCACGACTTCGCCGACGCTGCGTAGTTTCATCCACACCTTATCGGGAATTTTTACGTTGTAGTCGCTTTCAAGCGTGCATACGATATATATGTAATTGAGCGATTCGTACCCCTTTGAATTGATGGGGGTTTCGCGCGTGATTTCTTCGTTTTGAAGAGAAGGAACGTATTGTTTCACCAACTTTGTAAGGTTGTCCTGAATTTCTTGTTTTGTGACTTGCATTTTTATACTCCTTTGTGTAAAATACGTCGTTATAAAGCCCAGCGTTTTATTTTGCCCGTCGCCGTCCTTTCAAGGGCGTGCGGCATAATGCAGACGTCCCCGATTTGTCGGTCGAAAGATTTTGTTTTGTTGAATTCGTTAACTTTGTTTTTCACGTCGTCCTTGTCGATATTGCCGTCCTTGTCGCCGACGAACAACGTCACGACGCCGTCTTTTTGCGCGAGCGCGATATCGTCGATATTCAATGCTTTTTGAAGTTCCGCCTCCCACTCGGCAAGATAAATTTTCGTGCCGTTTTCAAGGACGAGTATATCTTTTTTTCTGCCCTTGATATAAAGGTTGCCGTCTTTGTCGAATTTGCCGAGATCGCCCGTATGGAACACGCCGTTTATCAGCACTTCGTCGGTTGCGGTTTTGTTTTTATAATACCCTTTCATAATACATTCGGGGCATTTTATCAATATTTCGCCGTCGCCCGAAAGCGTGATTTCGTCGTCGGGACACGGCGTCATCGCAAACGGATTTTCGCCCGTGCTTATGGCAACGCCGCTTGACGTTTCGGTCAGCCCGTAGCCAAAGCGGATTTCGACGCCCTTTGCTTTCACGGCGTCCAGCACCTGCTCGCTTGCGGGGCCCGCGCCGACAAGCACCATACGCAAATTATCGTTAAGCGCGTTGAAGTTCAAAAGGAATTTCAACACGGACGGCACGACGGATATAATCGTCGGGTTGAAATATTTCGCGTCGAACGGGAGATAACGAAGCCCCCTTGTCAACGACACGCACGCGCCCTGCGACAACGGCCACAGCATCGAACATACGAACCCGAACACGTGAGTGAGCGGAAGCACGCAAAGCAGATTGTCGTTTTCGTTGCACGGGCATCTTTCCTGTCCGTTCCAGGCGCTGGCGCAAAGGGATTTCGAGGTCAGCACCACCGCTTTTGAGGACTCCGTAGTGCCCGACGTGAAAAACAATATATCGCCTTCTCCGTCCGTCCTGTTCAGCGTATGCGGGCAAAACGTCAAAGCGGTCGCATACGGCGCGGTCAGGTTGTCGGTGAGAATAGTTTCGACGTCGGTTGCGAGAACGCATTTTTGGAGCGTCGCGGCGTCCGACATCGCGTCGAGTAGCACCGTTTGCTTTCCGGCAATCACGCACGCGAACATATCGACAAGCCATTTTTCCGACGGCGCTTCGAGAATACCCACGCAGGTTTCTTTCATACTTTCAAGCGCGCGGACGCGATCTTTGACGTCGGCGTATAACTGCGCGTACGTTTTTTTGACCGTAGTTCCGCCCTCGTCGTACAAGAGCGCAACGTTGTCGGGATAATTCGTCGCACCGCTGTGTAAAAGTTGAACAAAAGACGTAAATTTCATTTTTTCACCTCTTAAATCAATCTCATTATACCACGCCGAAATTACGTTGTGAATACTTAAACGCAACTTTTCGATATTTTTCGTCAAAATTTTAACAAAAGTATTTACATTGTAAAAATAGGTGGTATAATTGTTTTATAAGAAAAATAATTTGTAGGTCGCAAGACTTACTCAGTTCAAGGAGATTATTATGGCAAAGAATGAAAAGATTTGTATCATCGGCGCCGGTCCCGCGGGATTAAGCGCGGCAGTTCATCTTGAAAAGAACGGTTATACCGATTATTCGATTCTTGAAAAAGAAGACCACGTCGGCGGAAAATGCCACTCTCCGTATCATGACGGAAAGCGATTTGAAATGGGCGCGATTATGGGTTGCCCGACGTATTACGCCGTGCATGAGCTTGAATTATTCGGCGGCGTCGAGCACAACGGACCGAAACTCGAACGTGCGTATCGCAAAATGAACGGCAAACCGTACGATCCGTTCAATCCGAAGAAAAACCCCCTGCTTATCCCGCATCTTTTGAAGATGAAATCACAGGTCAAAAAACTCGGCACGCTTCTTGCGACCAAGTACAAGGGATATCAATACACCGGTCACAAGGGAATTTCCGAGGGTAAATACGACGGGTACGATCCGGTCACCGGCGAACACGTTGTCGGCGAAAACCCCAACCTCAAAGATCTGTGCATGAACTTCAAGGATTTCTGCAAACTCAACAAGGTTGAACTTGCACAGGAAATCTGGATCGGGCCTTACACCGCGTTCGGATACGGCTTCTTTGACGAAATCCCCGCGGCATACGTCTTGAAATACCTTGACTTTGCAACCGCAATGTACTTCGTAAACAAGGATTTGTGGACGTGGAAAGACGGCACGCAAAGCATTTACGAAGCGGTCAACGAGAAACTGCAACACCCCGCTCGCCTCAACGTCAACATCACGAAAGTTACGCGTGAAAACGGCAAAGTTCAGGTTTATATCGGCGACAAAATGGAAGAATACGACAAAATCATCGTTACCGCTCCTCTGCAATTTCTGCCTTCCTACTTCGACGCGACCGAACAGGAAAAAGCGCTTTTCGCAAAAATCGATTACGAACGCTACGACGTCACCGCAATCACCTGCAAGAAAGGCACTTATTACCCCGATATGTCGGGCTATCTCTTCGACAACATGGTTCCCGAAAGACTCGGTCACCTTATGGTGTTCTATCACAGATGGAAGGACGAACCCAATCAGGTTCTTACAACTTACGTCCTGCGCAACTACAAGGGTAAGGAACTCAAAACCTACGAAGAAGCGAAAAAGATGGCTTGGGACGATATGAAACTTTGCGGCATCGACATCGACAAATGCGTATATGAGAGAAAGTGGTATTACTTCCCCCACGTGTTTGAGAAAGACTACGCCGACGGCTGGTACGAAAAAGTCGAAAGTATGCAAGGTCAGCTCAATACATATTATGCCGGCGAAATCATGAGCTTCGGCGATATGGAAGAAACGGTGCAATACTCCAAAGACCTTGTCGCAAGATTCTTTTAATACGGTTGTATAATACAAAGCGCGGACGTTTTGTCCGCGCTTTTATTTTTCGTTTTTTTTTAAAGAATAATGAATTTATAGTTAATTTTTTTATCTTAAATCCGCAATATCGTAAATAAGCCTTTCGGTTTTATCCCACCCGAGGCATGCGTCGGTGATGGATTTCCCGTAAATTTTGCCGTCCGACGGTTGCGAGCCGTCTTCGATATATGATTCGATCATCAGCCCTTTCACCATTTTTCCGATATCTTTGGAATAACGCGTGCAGTGCAACACTTCTTTTGCGATGCGCGGTTGCTCGTCGAATTTTTTTGCCGAATTCGAGTGGTTGGTATCGACGATGACGGCGGGATTTTCAAGCCCGCTTTTCGCGTACAGATCGCAAAGTTTGATAAGGTCTTCGTAATGGTAATTCGGGATTGCCTGTCCGTTTTTATCCACCGAACCGCGCAGAATCGCGTGCGCGAGCGTATTTCCCGCGCTGTTCACTTCCCACCCCGAATACACGAATGTATGCGGGTGCTGCGCCGCGCGTATCGAATTCATCATAACGGACAAATCGCCGCTTGTCGGGTTTTTCATGCCGACGGGAATATCGAGCCCGCTTGCCGTGAGCCTGTGGAATTGGTTTTCGACCGACCTTGCGCCGACCGCAACGTACGACAAAACGTCGGACAGATACAGATGGTTTTCGGGATAAAGCATTTCGTCCGCACAGGAAAATCCCGTTTCGTTAAGTGCCTTTATGTGCAATTTCCTTATGGCGATCAGCCCTTTCAGCATATTTTCGTCGGCGTTGGGATCGGGCTGGTGCAGCATTCCCTTGTAACCGTCGCCGGTCGTGCGCGGTTTGTTGGTATAAATGCGCGGCACGATGACGATTTTGTCGGCGACCTTTTCCTGCACGCGGCTAAGCCTTGAAATATAGTCGAGAACGGCGTCCTCTCTGTCGGCGGAACACGGCCCGATTACCAGAAGCAGGCGGTTATCCTTCCCCGAAAAAATGTTTTTGAGTGTGGCGTCGGTATCTTTTTTGTGCGCCGCAAGCGCGTCGTCAAGCGGATACATCGCCTTGATTTCCTGCAACGTCGGCAGTTTTCTTTTGAATTCGAGATTCATTTATTTTGTCTCCTTTGCGTCTTTGTCAAACACTTTGCGGCGCGCCGTGGATTCGCGCAGCGTTTCTCTTATTTTTTCACGATTATCGTTTTTAATATCTTCTTTCAGTTGGTTGAATTTTTCTTCAAACAGGTCCATTTGTTTTAAGAGTTCGTCCTTGTTTGCAAGGAAAAGTTCGCTCCACATTTCGTCGTTGATTTTTGCGATGCGGGTAAGGTCGCGGAAGGAATCGCCCGTGTATTCGGCAAGATGGTGCGACTTTTTGGATACCATCAGCGATACGGCGATGCAATGCGTCAGATGCGACAAAAACCCCACCGTTTCATCGTGCTCTTCGGGCGAAAGCGACGATACCCTTTCAAAACCGAGCGCGCGGCCGAGATCTTGCACCGCCTGCACGTTTTCGTCTGTATTCCTTTTCGTGGGCGTCACGATGTAATTTGCCCCGACGAAGATTTTCGGATCGGCGTTTTCGACGCCGCTGACTTCTTTGCCTGCCATCGGATGCGCCCCCACGAATTCCAAGTCGCCACGAAGAATTTTCTGCACGTTTTCGACGACGAACGACTTCACACCGGTAACGTCGGTGATAAGCGCGCCCGACTTTATTGATGATTGATATTCCTTGATCCAGTTTATGAAATCGTGCGGATACAGCGCAAAAACGATAAGGTCAAAGTCTTTTACGAAATCTTTTTTCACACTTGTCTCGCCAACCTGTATAAGCCCGTTTTTCAACGCGTACTCGACCGAACTTTTCTTTTTGTCGATTGCGCCGACGAAGTATCCTTCGTCCGACAACGCCTTTGCGTAACTGCCGCCGATAAGTCCAAGCCCTACGATCAGAATTTTTGTGTTTTTATCGAATTTCATATACGTTTACTCCTGCTTTTTTTATGACGCGGAAGAAATCGGGATAACTTTTGTTTACTGCCTCCGCCCCGTCGATTTCAGCGCCAAACACTGCCGCAAGCACCGAAAGCGCCATTACGATGCGGTGGTCGTTGTGTCCGCAAAGCGGCACAATCGGCGGTTTAAGTTGCGTTTTTTCACTTTCAACGCTGTTTTCGTACACTTTAACATTTGCGCCGAATTTTTTCAGTTCTTCCGCCATAACGTTTGCGCGGTCGCTTTCTTTCACCCTTAACCGCCTTGTGTTTATGAACTTTCCGCCGTTTTTATATGCGGCGTAAGAAAATAATATCGGCGCAAGGTCGGGACAGTCTTTAAGGTCGATTTCGGCGTTTTCGCCGTCCAGCGCGTCAAATGCGGCAGTGCAAAATCTGTCGCCCTGCACGCTGTTTTCGTTAAGTCCCGAAACGTCGATTTTTCCGGTAAGGCGGGAAAGCGCAATTAAAAATGCGGCGTTCGACCAGTCGCCCTCAACTGTAAATTCGCCGGGCGAAAGCCGTCCTTTTCCGTTTATTTCAAAAAAGTTTTTTTCGGGTTCCGTAATATCCGCACCGAAGTCTTTCAAAACTTTTATCGTCATATCGACGTAAGCGCGGCTTTCGGCATTTCCCGTGATTTTAAGCGTGCTTTTGCCGTCAAGTACCGACAATGCAAACAACATTCCGGTTGTATATTGACTGCTGACCTCGCCGCTTATTTCGTAATTCCCCGCCGAGAGTGTCCCGTTTACTTCGATTGATTTTTCGTCGGATTTTATTTTTACGTCGCTGTTTTCAAAAAGTTTTTCGTATTCCTTTATCCCGCGCGCAAGCAGTCTTTCGCTCCCTAAAAACGTGCAGTTTTTCGCGCCTGTCGCAAGCACTACGGGGATAAAAAACCTCAGCGTACTGCCGCTTTCTTTGCAGTCGAAAACCGCGTTTTCGATTTGCTTTTCGTTTGTCGGAATAACGGTCACGATATTTCCGTCTTTCGTTACGCTTCCGCCAAGTTGTTCGATGCACGAAAGCGTTGCCGAAATATCGTCGCTGTCCGCAATATTTTTTATCACGCACTTTCCGCGCGACAAAACGCTGCCGATAAGATATCGGTGAGCAAAACTTTTTGACGGCGGCGCCGAAACTTCGCCCGACGTTTTTGACGGCAGAATTTTAACCTTCATTATTTATAAGATGATTTTTGAGCGCGTCCATCGCGATAAGGTATCCGTTAAGCCCTTGCCCTTCGACGGTGTCGATTGCGACCGCGCGGACAAAACTTATCTGTCTGTACGTTTCCCTTTCGCTGACGAACGAAATATGCACCTCTACGGTGGGTATCGACACGGCTTTCACGGCGTCGGCAAGCGCAATGCTCGTATGCGTATATCCCGCGGGATTGAACACGATGCCGTCAACTTGCGAAAAGTACGCGCGCTGGATTTCGTCGATGAGCGCGCCTTCGTGGTTCGACTGGAAAAACTCGACCTCCACGCCGATTTCTTCCGCGTGCTCTTTGACCTTTTCGACAAGGGCATCGTACGTTTCTTCTCCATAAATTTCGGGCTCTCTTATGCCCAGCATATTGATATTCGGTCCGTTCAGAATAAGAAATTTCATAATAAAACTCCTTTTATTTTTTCGACGACGTCGGCGATTTCGCCGTCTGCGGGGATTACCGCGTCCGCGCACGACTTATAAACGTCGTATCTTTTTTCAAAAAGATTTTTGAGTTTTTCCTTGTCCTTGGACAATGGTCTGTCGGCAGTTGCGACAAGGTTTTCAAGGCTTCTGTCCAGAAACAGAATTACGCCGTTTCGTCTGAGCGCGCGTACGTTGTTTTCGTCCAGCACCGCGCCGCCGCCCGTTGCGATGACAAGTCCGTTCTCTTTTGACAATTCCTCGATTGCAAGCCGCTCTTCCTTCCGAAATTCCCCTTCGCCGTACTTTTCAAAAATATCGCTTATGGATTCCTTCCGTTTTTCAACCACGACGTCGTCGGTGTCAATAAACTTTTTGCCAAAAACTTTTGCAATTTCTTTCCCGACGGTCGTTTTCCCGGAAGACGGCATACCGCAAAGCACGATATTGCGCTTTTCTTTAAGTATGCGGGCGTACGTTTTGTCGATGACGTTCTCGTCTGCGGTTTTATCCAGAAACAACGCCGACGCATAAACAGCCTGCGCCACAAGCATATACAGTCCGCCGCGCCCTTTCGCGCCGATACTTTCGGCGTCAAGCACGAAATTTGTGCGAAGCGGGTTGTAAACCGCGTCGATAACACCCTGCAAATTTTTGAATTTTTTAATATCGACGGGCGTTTTGTCGGCATTTGGAAACATTCCGACAGGCGTCGTATTTATGATAACGTCCGCGCCCGAATACTTTTCGTACGCTTCGTCGTATGTCGCCGTGTCCGAAGACTTTTTTCTTGACACTTTCACGATTTCCGTCGCGCCAAGGCTTTTTGAAACCTCAACGGCGGTTTTCGACGTGCCGCCCGTGCCGAGTATCAGAACGGTTTTGTTTTCAAGGTCAAGCCCCGTGCTTTTGATGAGCGCGCGCATACCGAAAAAGTCGGTGTTGAATCCGAAAAGTTTCCCTTCCTTTTTGACAATCGTGTTCACTGCGCCGATTTTTTTCGCCTCGTCGGATATTTCGTCCAGAAACGGAATCACCGCCTGCTTGTAAGGAATCGTAACGTTTATGCCCGAAAAATCGCGTTCTTGAAAAAAGCGCGGCAACTCGTCCTCGTCGATTTCAAAAAGACGATAATCGTAGTCCGCAATGAGTGCGTGTATTTCGCGCGAGAAACTGTGCCCGAGCGGTTTTCCGATAAGCCCGTATTTCATTTCCCGATACCTTTTGTCATGACGTCCGTGCCATACTTTTGTTGCAGAAGATCGGCGACGGCAAGCGCTGCGACCGCGTCGATAACGGGACAAATCCTTCTTATTATCGCGGGATCGTGTCTGCCGCGAATATTGATTTCGGTCTCTTCGTTTTTCAAAAAATTGACCGTTTTCTGCGTTTTGTAAATGGACGGCGTGGGTTTTACGGCGCACTTGAAAATCACGGGCATACCGTTGGTGATGCCGCCGTTTACGCCGCCGTTGTTATTCGTAATCGTTACGACTTTTCCGTTTTCCAAAGCGAACGCGTCGTTTGCGGCGCTTCCTCTCATTTTTGTCATTTCAAAGCCGTTGCCGAATTCCACGCCCTTAATGCCGCCGATTGAAAACAGCGCGTGCGAGAGTATGCTTTCAACACTGTCAAACCACGGCTCGCCGACGCCTTCGGGCAGTCCGATTATTGCGGTTTCGGTGACGCCGCCGACGCTGTCGCCGTCGGCTTTCACTTTTTCGATTTCTTCCTGCATCTTCTTCCCTTGTGCCTTGTCGATAACGGGGAATGTTGCGGATTTAACGGTTAATATCTCATTTTTGATGTCGTTAAACGGCTTATCCTGCACGTTCGCACATTCAAGGACGTGCGTCGCAATGTTAATTCCGATGCTTTCCAGCGCGCTTTTTACAATCGAAGCGGCAGCAACTATCCCTGCCGTTACGCGCCCCGAGAAGTGTCCGCCACCGCGGTAATCTTCATATCCGTGATATTTGCAAAACGCCGAGTAATCGGCGTGCGACGGCCGCGCGATACCGTAATCGTAGTCGCCGCTTTTCGTATTTTCGTTTGGGACAATCACGCAAATCGGAGCGCCCGTCGTCCTGCCGTCCTTCACGCCGCTCATTATTTTGAAATTGTCGTTTTCGCGGCGCGCGGTGTCCGTGCTTGTCGATGGAGCGCGCCTTTTAAGGTCTTCCCTTATCTGGTTTTCGTCAACGACGATTCCCGCCGCGAGTCCGTCGATAACCGCGCCGACGCATTCGCCGTGACTTTCGCCGAATACGGTAAGCGAAATGCTGTTTCCGAACGTGTTTTTCATTTCTTTTTCTCCGATATTAAAAGTATTTCTTCCGCGGTGCGGTCGATAAATTTGAAACTTCCGATTTCGTCGACGTACACCGTCGAGATTTTTCCGCCGCTAGCTTTTTTGTCGTGCGTGATGTACGGCAGAAGTTGCGCCGCCGTTTTTTCGGTTCTGACGGGAAGACCAAACTTTGTCATAAGGTTTTCAAGGCGTGTTTTTACGCCGTCGGAGCATGCGTACATCATACCCGTCGCAACGCATTCGCCGTGCAATAGTCTACCCTGCTCCGCGCTTTCGATTGCGTGTCCGACGGTATGGCCAAAGTTCAGAACCTTCCTTAATCCCTCTTCTTTTTCGTCCTTTTCCACGACGGCTTTTTTGATGAGGATCGACCTTTCGATGATTTCTTTCACGTCGCGTTTCACGTCGGCGTTTTCGATAAACTCAAAAAGCGATGCGTCCGACGTCGCCGCCATTTTTATCGACTCCGCAAGCCCTGCGTAAAATTGTCTGTCGTCAAGCGTGCTTAAAACGCGAGGGTCGACCACGACCTCTTTCGGCTGATAAAATGAGCCGACAACGTTTTTCACGCCCATAAAGTCGATTGCGGTTTTCCCGCCGATTGACGAGTCCACCATCGACAAAAGGGTTGTCGGCACGTTGTAAAAATCGACGCCGCGCATATAACACGACGCGGCGAATCCGCCGATATCCCCGACAACGCCGCCGCCGACAGCCACAACGCAATCTTTCCTTGAAAACGAGTTTTCAAGCATAACGGAAAGGATATGTTTGAAGTTGTCGAAATTTTTGCTTTCTTCGCCGTGTTTAAGTGTCACGACAACGGGGGTTTCGCATTTTTTTGCGACTTTTTCGGCGTACATTTCGGGCACTCCGTCGTCGGTCAGAACCAGAACTTTTCTGTTAAGGTTAAAGTGTTTTTCCGCGTCGTCAAGCGCGCCGTTTTCGACGATGACGTCGTATTTTTCGTCAAGATTTACGGGTATAATCATTTTTCGTATCCCTCGTCCGAGAAGTAGCTGCCGACAAGTTTCAGCTTGGCGCAAAGCGCGGACAACTCTTGCATAAGTTCTTTTCCGTTTTGCGTATTGACGTTTCCTTCCGCCTCGATGTAAAAATAGTAATTCCATTTCAGGTTTTTCATCGGACGGGAACGAAGCGCGCGCATATTGAAATTGTGTGCGCCGATTATGTTCAACGCGCTTGCGAGCGCGCCCGATTCGTTCTGCACCGTGAACACCAGAATAAAGTTTTCGTTTTCTCTTTTCGTAAGGCAAAACGGCGTATTTTCAACCCTTGAAAACGCGGCGAATCTCGTCGTGTTGGTTTTCACGTCGTTGACGCTTTTTTCAATGATATCGAGCCCGAAAACGTTTGCGGTTTCGTCGGAGGCAATCGCGGCAATCGTTTTGTCGCCGCTGTCTTTGACGAACTTTGCGGCAAGCGCGGTGTTTGAGTACGCTTTGACCTCAAAATTGTTTTTCTTTATGAACTCCGCGCACTGCATGAGCGCCTGCGGATGGCTCACGACGGTTTTTATCGTGTCGACGCTTGCGCCGGGCAATGCCAGAAGATTGTGCGTGATCGGCACTTCGATAACCTGATTTATATGCAGATCGCCCGAAAAGGTCAAATCCATAACCTCGCCGACTTCCCCGGCGTAACTGTTTTCAAGCGGAAGCACGGCGCAGTCGTAGTCGCCATTTTCGACTCCCTCGTACGCCTCCGAAAAAGTCGCGCAGGGCTTGTACGTCGCGGTCGGGAACATTTTCTTCGCAGCGATGTGCGCAAACGCCCCCTCAACGCCGCAGTACGCGACGGTCATATTCCGAAGCAGCGTTTCCTGATACTTACAGGACACGTCGATCGTGTTTCTGATGAAGTCGACGTAATACGGTTTCAGGCTTTCGTCCGTGACGAATTTTGAATTGCGTTTTGCGACTTCCGCCTCGCGGGAAAGGTCGCGGACGGACAGACCGTTGTCCTTTTTATACACGGCAACGTCTTTCACGGCTTCCATTCTTTTCTGGAACAGCTGCGCCATTTGTTTGTCGATTTCGTTAATTTCGTTCCTTGCGTCCAAAATATCTTTCATATAAACCTCTGTCTTTTCCATTATAATCAATTTTGATTATAAAACCATCGTTTTTTCACATATTTCGCGCCGTTTTCCGCATATATTGCAAATCGGCGCGGTTTTTCGTATAAAAAAAGCGATTCCGCAAAGGAATCGCTAACTTACCTGAAAAAAAAGTGCGTCGACTTTCAGCGTCCCTTGCAGAATGAAACGTTGTTTTGAAAGTAATAGTAATAAAACTTGTTTTCGACGAAGTTTTTCATAATACGCCCTTTTATATCGATATGAAAATGATAATGCGAAATATCTTTTTTGTCAACTCATTTTCGCCGGCAAAATCAACCTTGTTCGTTTTCGGTTTTCTGTGCCTTTACGGCGTTGTCGGAAGGCTCCGTGAAGTCGGGGCTTAGCGTAACTTCTTCGACGGCGGTTTTTTGTTTTCTTCTAAACAGTTTTGAAAAGTCGGTTTTATCGACGACTTTCTCTGTCACCAGAAGAAGCGACGGCAGGACGAACAACACGATGATTATCGACGTCAGCGTGCCTACGCCCAGCAACAGTCCGAGTTGCGCCACCACACCCGACGACAGCATGCTCATAACGAAGCCGGTTGCCGTAAGAATGACGCCCGACGTCAGAATTGTCGGGAACACGGCGTTTGTTGCGGCAGCCATTGCGTCATAGCGGTCGGTGAAATCTTTCCTTATGCCGCGGTATCTGTTGGTAAGTACGATTGCGTAGTCGATTGTCGCGCCCATCTGTATCGCGCTTATTATTAGGTAGCCGATGAACGAAATCGACGTCTTTGACAAGAACGGAATCGCAAAGTTGATGAAAATTCCGCCCTGAATCGCAAGAATAAGGATTATCGGAAGCGAAATATTCCTGAACGTTATAAGCAATATAACCAGAATGAACAAATCGGTGAACAGACACACCATAAGGTTGTCTTTCATAAAATATTCGCTCATCTCATAGCACACGACGCTTTCGCCGGTGATATATCTTTCCTCGTAAAAGTCGGACACACCCGTCTTCAAGGTTTTGACAAGTTCAAACACGTCGTCGTCTTCCACCCCGCCGTTGATGTTGAACGTGATGCGGGAATAGTTTTCGGATTCGAGATTAGCCTTTGCAAAGGAAATTTGTTTGACCTGATCGAGATATGCTTTAATTTCTTCGTTTCCGTTCAAAAGCGGCGAAATGCTGTTCAGTTTTTCGCGGACGGCGAAGTCCAGAAGGTCGATAAGCCTGACTTTTGCGGTTTCTTTGTCGGTGCCTTCGGGCATATATTTTCCGACGTATTCGTCAAACCAGGTGTTCGCAAAGTTTTTCATCAAGGCTACCTTTTCCTTATCTTTGTCGGTTTCCGCGGGAATTTTATCGATTAAGGCAAGTATTTCCGCCTTGGACAATTCGTCGGTAAGATACAGCGTTTCCGAAGAATCCGCGTCGATGAAAGAATACACGTTGATTGTCGACAGTGCGGTCGTCTGCGATTTGTCGATAAGGTCGAAAGACTCCACGTATTTCACAAGTTGGCGTTCTTTTTCGGCGTCGCCTTTCGGCACAACCACGACAAGCGAGTTAAGCGTGCCGAAGCCCGTTTCTTCGATGACCTTTTTCGGCGCGACGATAAGCGAGCCGCTGTTGTAGTTGAACGAATATTTGTTGAAACCCTGCGCGACTCCCGCAAGGATTGCGATAAGCAAAAACGCGGGCACGATGACTTTTCTTGCCTTGACGATTGCACGCGCGGGCTTCGTTACGTTCGGCACGAAAGATTTATGACGGGTTTTTTGAATGGGTTTGTCGAAAATCACGAGAAGAGCCGGCATAAAGAATATGACCGTCGCCATAGAGATGACGATACCTTTTGCAAGCGACAACCCGATTTCCGAGCCGATTGACAGCGTCATCAGCATAAGCGCGGCAAGCCCCGCCACCGTCGTAAGGGAACTTGACAGAATCTCGGGCAGCCCTTTCGTGAGTGCGGTAACCGTTGCGGTTTTTGCGTCTTCGCCGTTATCCCTTTCTTCCATATAGCGGTGCAAAAGGATAATCGAGTAGTCAAGCGACAGCGCGAGTTGCAGCACGAGCGCAACCAGATTCGCAATGTAAGAAATACCGTTGACGAACAAGAAATTCGTCCCCATGTTTATCGCCATCGCCGCGCCGAAAACGAGGATAAGCACGATGAGTTCGAAATAAGTCTTCGACGTGAACAGCATAACCAGAAGAATGATCACGACGATTGCGATTCCAAGCTTCATTATGCTTTGTTCGGTTTCAAGCTTTGTGTAGTATGAAAATGCAGATTGACCGGATAAATATGCTTTTTCGTCGGATAAAGCGTCGATTACGTCTTTTACCGCGTCGAAAGCACCCGCCGTCGAGTCATAGTCTTTCAGCGTTACGGTATAGAGTGCCGAGTTGTTTTTGTAGTTCATACTCTCAACGTAAGTAACCGTCGCAACGCCTTCGACTTTTTCAAGCCTCGTTTTGATTTCGCCTGCTTTTTCGGGCGTAACGTCCTTTACCATAACGTATGCCATGCCCTTGTCGTCAAACTCTTTTTTCAGGAGTTCGAGAGCGGTTGACGAATCGCAATTCGCGGGCAGATACCCCGTCAGGTCATAGTTGATTTTCGTATGCGGAATCATCACCGCGCCGAATATCGACAGCGCGACGAACAGCACGAGAAACACCCATTTGAGTTTTACGATACCTTTGGGAATTTTTTTCAGACCGTGTGAAAACTTCGATAACTTCTTTTGCATCCTCTTTACCTACACAGAAATTACTTAATGTTATTTTATATAAGATATGATAAAAAGGCAACAAAAAACAGCCTTGCAAAGGCTGCTTTTTCAAAATTATTTTCGGGATTTTCAGAATTTGACGCGCGGATTTACGTAGCGTCCGTTTTTCAAAGACTTCTTAATCGAGATTGCGTTTTTCGGGCATCTTGACAGACAACCCAAACACATATCGCACTTTTCTTTTGTCCATACGGGCTTTCCGTTCTCGATTTTTATTGCGGACACCGGGCAAATGCTTTCGCAAAGTCCGCAATTTACGCAGTCGTCGGACGCCGAAAACTTTGTTTTTCTTCCGCCGAATTTTTCATAAATCGGATACAACAAAGCGGTGTTGAGTTTATAAAAACCACCTTTTACGTCGTTGAAGTCGCCCTTTTCCTCGTTCCTGATTTTGTCCGCGATAACGGCGATTTTTGCGTTTTGCGCGTCAAGTCGTTTTTCCGTTTCTTCGGCGGATTCGATTTTGAACATCGGGCAGAAATTATCGACCGCGACAACGCCGAACACCGCATCGGGACGCACGTATCTTTCGCACACGCCCTGCGCGTTCCCGGTGCTTCCACCGCATTCGAGAACTATCGCGAAATATCTTCCCGCGGTTTTCAGGGTTTTCAGAAAGCCTTTCACCGATTCGGGAATACCCCAGTAGTACACGGGACTGACAAGGACAAGCCTTTCCCCGTCTGCTATCGACAATTTCTCGTTATCGCGGGTATAAGCCACGATATTTTTCGTTTCGTCGCCCGTTACGTTTGCGATTTTTTCGGCAATATATTTCGCATTGCCCGTACCCGTAAAATATAAAATCATTTTTCTCACCTTCCGTTTGGAAATATTATATCCCGAAATTTTCGATAAATCAATACCGCACGCGCATTTTTTGTTGTATAATTGAGTCATGATTTACAAGGGATTTCTGCCGTTCTTTGACGAAAACAGCGAAATATTGATTCTCGGAAGTTTCCCGAGCGTCATCTCGCGCGAGACGAACTTTTATTACGGCAACAAACAAAACAGATTCTGGAAAATTCTATCGGAAGCCTTTGGCGAACCCGCGCCCGAAACGATAGGCGAAAAGCAAGCCCTGCTTAAAAACCACAAAATCGCCCTTTGGGACGTCGTTGCTGAGTGCGAAATAACGGGCAGCCTTGACAGCACGATTAAAAATTATAAGGTAGCGGACTTACGACAAGTCCTTGACAAGGCAAACGTCAAAAAAATTATCTTAAACGGCGGAAAGGCAAAGGAAATATTCCTGAAAAATTACAAATATCTTTCGGATTCCGCCCTGTTTTTGCCGTCCACAAGCCCCTTAAACACCCGCTTTGACAAAACAATCTGGCTGAACGCATTAAAAACCGCTCACGACGATTAGTTGCATTTTATTGACTTTTCCGCCGCCTTGGGACTATAATTTTCCCGAGGTGATTTTATGAATATCGACGATTTCAAAAAAGCAAAAATCGAGGCAATGAAGGCGCACGACAAAGATACCGTCACGGCTTTTAACGCGCTCATAAACAAACTTATGCTCTTCAATATCGAAAAACGCAGCAAAGGCGAGGAAATGTCCGACGCCGACTACGTCCAGATCCTGAAAAAAACGCAAAAGGAACTCTTTGAAGAAAAGGACGCTTTTGAAAAGGCAGGCAGAGCCGACACAGTGCTGTCTTTGAACAACCAGATCGCGGCAATCGAAAAGTACCTGCCCAAAATGATGAGCGAGGACGAAATCAGAGCCGTCATTATGACCTTGCCCGACAAATCGGTGCCAAGCGTAATGCGCCACTTCAAGACGGAATACGCCGGCAAATGCGATATGGCGGAAGTCAACAAAGTCCTGAGAAGTTTATAATTTTTCACGCGCCCACAAAAAACGACCGTTCCCATGGTCGTTTTTTATTGTCAAGTCGTGCATACTTTGATGCAGATTTCAGTAGTTCGTCAGTAATTTGTTTTTCCACTAATAGCCAACAGATAATAATACGAACGTTGCCAAACTCAAAAAGGCGCACATAATCATTAAAAACCGATAATTTGATGGATTTTTGGGGTTCTTGGCAGGTTCTTACGAGTGCGCGTACTTTGGCGTACGTAACCGAGCAAGGTTCTGCCAAAACGCCGAAAAGGCGCAAATTATCGGTTTTTAATCGCGTCGACGGGTTTCTTTCGGGCGATAAGCTTTTACGATATTTTTAATCTCAATCATAAAACCTCCGTGGCCGATGTTTTTACCGACCATAGGTATATTACGCTTTATACAACGATATACTGTAAAACGAAAATAGACCTTAATTTTCGCGCCCCGCCGCGCACGGCTTTCAATTTTTCAAAAGCGCAGATTTTTCGCATTAAAAAAGCATCTCGATTTGAGATGCTTCTTCGTTTTATTTTTCGGGTTTTTCGGGCGCGATTTTAAGCGAGCCGTTTTCCGCGTCGACGACTATTACGTCGCCTTCGTCAAGGTTGCCCGAAAGTATGATTCTTGCAACCGGCGTTTCGATGTGGCTTTCGATGAAACGCTTCAACGGTCTTGCGCCGAACGTTACGTCGTAGCCGCCGTCGATAATGACGTCTTTTGCCGCATCTGTAACTTTAAGGTGCAGATTTTGCCTTTCAAGCCTTGAATTGAGTTTTTCAAGCAACAAGCCGATTATCTTCTTTACACTGTCGCGAGTAAGCGGAGTGAACGTTACGATGTCGTCCAGACGGTTCAGGAATTCGGGACGGAACGTCGATTTCAACAAGGCTGAAACCTGCTCTTTTGCCTCTGCCGAGATGTTGCCGTCTTTATCGATGCCGTCCAGAATATACTGACTGCCCAGGTTACTGGTCATAATGATAATCGTGTTTTTGAAGTTGACCGTTCTGCCCTGACTGTCGGTAATTCTGCCGTCGTCAAGCACCTGCAAAAGCACGTTGAATACGTCGGGGTGCGCCTTTTCGATTTCGTCGAACAGCACGACGGAATAAGGTTTGCGCCTTACCGCTTCGGTAAGTTGTCCGCCTTCGTCGTAGCCCACGTATCCCGGAGGCGCGCCGATAAGACGCGACACGCTGAACTTTTCCATATACTCGGTCATATCGATTCTCACGATATTTCTCTCGTCGTCGAAAAGGTAATTCGCAAGGGTTTTCGCAAGCTCGGTTTTACCGACGCCCGTCGGACCTAAGAACATGAAACTGCCGATAGGACGGTTTTCATCGGATATGCCCGCACGCGAACGCAGGATTGCGTCGGCGACTTTCGTGACCGCTTCGTCCTGACCGATAACTCTCTTATGCAACTCGTTGCCGAGATTCAAGAGTTTGGTTTTCTCGCTTTCCATAAGTTTCGTTACGGGGATACCCGTCCATTTTGCGACGATTTTCGCGATTTCGTCCGCCGTAACTTCGTCGCGGAGCAGGCTTGAATTCTCGTGTTTGCCCGCCTTGCTTTCGGCTTCTTCCAGACGTTTTTGAAGTTCGGGAAGTTTGCCGTATTGCAGTTCCGCCGCGCGCGTGAAGTCGTAAGACCTTTTCGCTTCTTCGATTTCAAGGTTCACTTTATCGATTTCGGCTTTGGTTTCCTGCACGCCGACAATCTTTTTCTTTTCGTTTTCAAGCTGGGCTTTCATCTCGTTGAACTTCGCGTTAAGTTCCGCAAGCTCCTTTTCGATGCTCGCCTTGCGCTCCATCGACAGTTTGTCGCTTTCTTTTTTTAATGCGGATTCTTCGATTTCAAGTTGCATTATCTTGTGCGAGATGTCGTCCATTTCGGCAGGCATGCTGTCGATTTCGGTACGAATCATGGCACACGCTTCGTCGACAAGGTCGATTGCCTTATCGGGCAGGAATCTGTCGGTAATGTAACGGTCGGACAAGGTCGCCGCCGCAATGAGTGCCTGGTCGTGAATTCTCACGCCGTGATAGATTTCGTATCTTTCTTTCAGTCCTCTTAAAATCGCGATCGTGTCTTCGACGTCGGGCTGATCGACGGTCACCGGTTGGAAACGACGTTCAAGCGCGGGATCTTTTTCGATATACTTGCGGTATTCGTCCAAAGTCGTCGCGCCGATGCAGTGCAACTCGCCACGGGCAAGCATAGGTTTCAGGAGATTGCCTGCGTCCATGCTGCCTTCGGTCTTGCCTGCGCCGACGATCGTGTGCAATTCGTCGATGAACAAAAGCGTCCTGCCTTCCTGTTTTTTGATTTCGTTAAGGACGGCTTTCAGCCTTTCTTCAAATTCGCCGCGGTACTTCGCGCCCGCAATCAACGCACCCATATCAAGCGCGAAAACCTTTTTGTCTTTCAATCCTTCGGGGACGTCGCCGCGTACGATACGCTGTGCAAGCCCTTCAACGATTGCGGTCTTGCCGACGCCAGGATCACCGATAAGCACGGGGTTGTTTTTCGTCTTTCTGGAAAGAATCCTTATGACGTTTCTTATTTCCTCGTCACGGCCGATTACGGGGTCGAGCTTTCCGTTTCTTGCCCTTTCGACAAGGTCGTATCCGTATTTATTGAGCGCTTCGTAAGTGTCTTCCGGGTTGTCCGTGGTGTTGGGCGCGGTTTTGATTTTTTTCAAAGCGTCCAGAAACGCCGCCTTGTCCACGCCGTACGCCGAAAACAGTTTTTTTAGATTCGCCGTCTGGTTGTCGAGAATACCTTCAAAAAGATGCTCGACTCCGACGTATGCGTCGCCGTCTTTTTTGGCGTACTTTTCGGCAGCGGCAACGACTTTCGCCGCTTCGTTACCGAGATACATGCTCGCGCCTTCGCCCGAAACCCTCGGGAAAGATTTAATCACGTTTTCGACCGCGCCTTTAAGACTGTCGGCGCTTACTTGCAGTCCTGTTAAAATTTTATAAATGAGTCCGTTTTCGTCGTTAAGCAAAGCGTATAAAAAATGCTCGGGCTTAATTTCCTGATTGTCGTGTTCGAGAGCGATGTTTTGCGCGCCCTGCACGGCCTCAACGGCTTTTGCGGTATATTTATTAGTATCCATATATTATTTATCCTCCTTTTTACGATAATACATACGCGAGCGTTGGCAGTCAGTGTTACAAACCGTTAGCACTCGCAACCTTTGATTGCTAATTATTGTAACACTTATTTACGATTTGTCAATACCTATATGAAAAAAAGTTAATGAAAAATACAACAAAAAAAGCACGCAAAGCGTGCTAACGGTAATTATAAAGAAATCGAAATATAATCTGACAATTAATTATTCCCCAAAAACGGCACAAATTAAGTCTATGTTTATCCCAAAATCGTCAGAATTTTGATGAAAAAATCTATCCCAAAAACGGCAAAAATTAGATGGATTTTTGGGGTTCTTGACGGGTTCGTGCGAAGGCGCGTACTTGTCGTACGTAACTGAGCAGGGTTCCGTCAAAACGCCGAAAAGGCGCTAATTTTTGCCGTTTTTTAAGGCGAGGGCGGCAGCACCCAAGATTCCCGCCTCATTTTTAAGCGTCGCCTTAACAACCTTAATATACGGATTTCTTTTGCCGCCGTAACTGTAACGGGTGACGTACGCTTGCAGGCGCTTTATGAACCAGTCGCCCTGATTGCTAATTCCGCCGCCCATAAAGATTATTTCGGGACGGATATAGTTGCCGATATTCACAAGTCCTTCTCCGACGTATCTGATATATCTTGAAACAAGGGCTTTTGCGGTTTTGTCGCCCGCGTTCATCGCGTCGAATGCCGTGCGCCCCGTGACCTTCCCTTCTTTTTTGGCGATTTCGTTCATCAGACTTTCGGGGTGTTTTTCCATCGCGCGTTTGGTATCGCGGATAAGAGCCGTTGCCGACGCATACGCTTCCCAGCAACCGCGCCTGCCGCAACCGCATTTTTCGCCGCCCATACGAATGACGGTGTGTCCGCCCTCGCCGCCTGCGCCTTTGAAGCCGGAAATCAAATTACCTTTGACAAGCGTACCTGTCCCTACGCCTGTGCCGAGTGTCACCATGACAGCATTTTGCACGCCTTTCATATCGCCGAACACCGATTCGCCGATGACAGCGCAGTCCGCGTCGTTGCCGATATACACGGGAAAATCGAAATATTTTTTGAATTCCGCACGGAAATCGTAATCGCGGAAGAAAATATTGCAGGTATAAAAAATCTTTGCGGTGTCGGGATCGACCGTGCCGGGAACGCCCATGCCCATTCCCGCGATCTCGTCCGTCGAAATGCCGGCGTCTTCCAAAAGTTTTGCGACAAGCCCCGCGATATCTTTTGTGTTGTCGTCGGACGGTTGCGTCGGTTTTGTAACAACGCTGTCTTTCACGATTATTTTGCCGTTTTCGTCGACGATGCCGCCTTTAATGCTCATACCGCCCACGTCGATACCTATATAATACATGTTCAAATCCTTATTTTTTTTCTTAATTTTACCACAAATACACGGCGCGCGCAACGGTTGCGCCAGGACATTTTCAGGCGGCGCGCAAAATTCTTCTTGATTTATCACGTTATCGTGTGATACAATACTTCTAAGAATAATGATTATTGGGGATTTATATTATGTTGAAACCGGAAGAAATTATTGCGGCAAGGATTCTTATGAACACCAACGAGGTTTTTTTGTCCTCGGTCGGCGCCGGGGGCGGTCCACGTTCCAGCATTATCACGAAACTTCGCTCGGAAGGACACAACGTCATTTATTTCGGCGCGCCGATTAACAGCCAGAAAGTCCAGAATATCCGACAAAATCAGAACGCAAGCATTTGCTATTACAGCGGCTCGGACAGCATCACGCTTTTGGGCAGGGTTGAGTTTGTCACCGACAACACTTTAAGGAAGCAACTCTGGCACGAATGGTGCAAAAAAACCAACGCGATCGCGCTTAACGAGTACGACTTCTGCCCGATGAAGTTCACGACGACGGAAGCCACTTTCTGGATACGAAACAAGCTTTCGACCTTCACTTACGAATAATCGCGATTAAAGAATAATCAAAGTTCGTACCGAATATAAATACCGTATGAAATATACGGTAATTCGGGTTGGCTTTGGCGAGAACGCCTCATCTTTGGCAAGAAAATACAAAACGACCGAAAGGTCGCTTTTTTTATTGAACGATAATCCGCTTTTCTTTGAGGGGGAACGGCTTATCGCGGCGGAATTCCACGGAAAAACCTGCGTCGCAAGACCTTTCGACACGGCGGAAACCGTCGCAAAAAGGACGGGAATAAGAAAAGAAGAAGTGATCCGTCTGAACGGCACCGACAAATTCTTCCCCGGTCAGAACGTGATTCTTTCGGATTATGACGAATAAGAAAAGTATTTTCAAATCGGTCGCGGTCGTAACGGCGTTTTCGGTCGCGACAAGACTTTTTGCGTTTTTGTTCAAAGTTTTCGTGTCGCGGCAGTTCGGCGCGAGCGTTGTCGGCGTATATCAGATGGCGTTGAGTTTTTATTTTTTCGCGTCGGCGGTTGCGCTCAGCGGACTTCCGACGGTGATAAGCCGAAAGATTGCCGAGGACGAAAAAACGGGCGGCGAAAACGTACCGTCGCTTATTTCGACCGCGCTTGTTTTATCGCTGTCATCGGTACTCCCGATACTTTCGGTAATATATCCCGTCGCTTTCCTTTTGCCGTCGGTTTTTGCAGACGAGCGGGTTTTGCCGCTTATCGTAATTATGCTGCCCGCACTTCTGAGCACGAGTATTTACAACGTTATCCGCAGTTGGTTCTGGGGAAAAAGGTCTTTTCTTGCGTTCAGTTTCACCGAGATGCTGGAAGAAGTCCTTCGCATTACTTTCACGCTGATATTTTCGCTGGGACTTATCGCCGCCGTAACGCCGCTTAAAGGGCTTGCGGTAGGTTTTTTGGTGTCGGATATTGCGTGCGCCGTCGTACTTTTCATACTGTTTTTGATAAAAAAAGGTAAATTCGGCCGTATTAAAAACGTTCCGGCGGTGTTAAAGCCCTCGCTTCCGATAACGGCGATGCGCGTTTTCGGCGGAGTCATCGGCGCGTTTACGGCAATCGTGATTCCCGTCCTGCTCATAAAATACGGCATGGAAAAAAGCGACGCGTCGGCAACTTTCGGACGCGTTACAGGAATGGCGATGCCCCTTCTTATGGCGCCGACCACTCTCACGGGCGCGCTGTCCGTCGTGCTTATCCCGGAAATCGCGACGATTAAACACGACGATAAATCCGCAATGTCCGCACGCATTGACGGCAGCATAAATTTTGCGATAATAATCGCAGCCCTTTTCACGATTTTGTATATCCCGCTTGGAAAAGAGATCACGTCTTTCGTGTTCAAAGACGAGTTTTCGGGCGTGTATCTTTCAAACGTCGCGCTTATGCTGTACCCGCTGGGGCTCAACCAGATTTCGACGTCGATATTAAACTCGATGGGGCTTGAAAAGAAATCCTTTTTCAATTACGCCGTCGGCGCGGCGATACTTATGATTCTGACGCTCGCGCTGCCGAAGTACGTCGGGATTTACGCTGTCGCGATCGGGGGCGCGGTGGGAAGCGTCATCTCGTCTTTTCTGAACCTTAACGCGCTCAATAAAAAAGCGCGGATTCTGGACAATCCCAAAAAGACCGCGCTTGCAATATTGTTGTCGTTTCCGCTTGTCGCGCTGACCTGTCTTCTGAAAAACCTGCTGTTTTTCAAAATTCCGCCGTTTTTCGCGATTGCGATTTCGGGCGGAATACCCATGCTTTTGTACCTTGCGGCGTGCGTCGCTTTCAAAATCTTCGACGTTACTCGCTTTTACAAAACGACGCGGAAAAAATCTTTGAAAAAACGGGATAAATCAAAAGAGTAAGCCCGACGTTTATCGCAGTAACGGGCGTTTGCGTAACCGCGCGCACCCCCATATAGGCAAAAAACGTCTGCCCTTTGCCGAGCCCCATAAGATACAATGCGTACGTGTTTATGAAAAGCGTGCAGACGACGTAAACCAAAATATACGATATTGCGATATTCACGTACGGCATCGCGCCGCCGAGTTTTTTGATTTTAATATACGACGTGAGCCCCGGGATAACGCCGATAAGCACCGACGCGCAAAGAATCACCGGGTTTGGTGCATACCCGCCGCCGACGAAACAGCCGATAACGTCGCCGAGTCCGCCGACAAGTCCGCCGGCAATCGGCCCGAAAAAGTACCCCGCAAGAAAACATACCGTATAAGTCAGCGTGATTTTGAGCGTGCCGAGCCGCGGCGAGAATATGCCGACAACGACGTTCAACGCCACGAATACCGCAAGGTACGCAATCTTTTGCGCCGTGAAATAACGTTTTTTTTCGGAAGACTCCCCGACGGAAACGTCGGGTTCTTGTGCAACGATTTTGTTTTTGAGCATAAAAAAACCTCCTTTAAGAGGTTCGCGTTAAAAGCCGCGCGAAAACGCGGTACTTCGCAGCGAACGCGACAAGCCACCGCAGGTTTCCCTTTCGTTTGCGGGCGACATTCCATCCCGCAACACTTAACGCGACTTATCTACTCTGCAACGCTAATAATAAACTATCCGCGCCGAAAAATCAAGCGGCGGCGCATAAATCGCGAAAACTTAAAAATAATAGCGATATGCTCAACGTTTTAATTCGCGCAATAATATTGTACTTTTTCCTGCTGGCGGCGATGCGGCTTATGGGAAAGCGGCAGTTGTCCGAGTTCCAGCCCTTCGAGTTTGCGATAACTCTCGTCGCGGCAGACCTTGCGTGCATTCCGATGTCGGACAACACCATTCCGATAATTTACGGCATAATCCCGATATTCACGCTTGTGATACTGCATAATCTTTTGACGTTTTTCGCAATCAAAAGTCACCGCTTCCGAAAACTCATCAACGGCAAGCCCGTTATCCTCATCGACGACGGCAAAATCGACTGCGACGTGCTTAAAAAATGCGGAATGACCGCAAACGATCTTCTGGAAAGCCTGCGCGAACAAGGATATTTCAAAATCGGCGAGATAAACTACGCCGTGCTGGAAACAAACGGGAAAGTGTCCGTGCTGCAAAAGTTTGCAAACGCGCCGGTAACGAACGCCGACCTTAATATCGAAGGCGGCAGCAACAACCTTCCTTACAACGTCGTCGTCGAAGGCAGGTTTATGGGGGATACGTTCAAAAGCATTACCCCTCCACTTGAAAAGGACGTCGTCGTAAAAACTCTTGAAAAAGAGAATATGACAATCCGCGACGTGTTCTTGTTTTCCATTGACAAAGACGCGGCGTTTATACAAAGTTACGACGGGCGCGTCGTGAACACGATAATCGAAAAATGAAAAAAGCAGTTATCCTTTTTATAATATTTCTTATAATCCTGGGCGCGGGAATTACCGAACATTTTTTCGTGCATAAAACCTTTGACGACTTCAACGAGCGCATAGAAAAAATCGAAGCCGCGCTTCAAAACGACGACGTTGATTCCGCACTTTCTTACGCCGAAGACCTGCAAAACTTCTGGGCAAGAAAACGAAAAATCGTGGAGGCGATTTCCTACTGTCAGGACGCACGACAGATCAACGTAATACTTGGGGAACTCACGGGAAGTTTAAGGTGCGAAGACACCGACAACGCTTTCAGCAAAATCGAAAGCCTGTATCAACTCATACAAAACATACGGGATATGCTGGACTTCAACGCCATTGATATAATTTAATTATTTCGACAAAAAAGCGGCTTTACAAATGTAAACCCGCTTTTTAACATTGTTTTTTTGCAATTTTTACATTACTTCAAAATTCTTTTAAGGAATTGTCCGGTATACGACTTTTCGTTTTCCGCGATATGTTCGGGCGTGCCGACGTCAACGATAGTGCCGCCTCTGTCGCCGCCGTCGGGACCAAGGTCAACGATGTTGTCCGCAACTTTCACGACGTCAAGATTATGCTCGATCACGACGACGGTGTTGCCCGACGACACAAGCCTTTGCAAGATTGCGATAAGTTTTGCAACGTCGTGGGTATGCAGTCCCGTCGTGGGCTCGTCCAGAATATACAGCGTCTTGCCGGTGCTGCGTTTGCTGAGTTCGGTTGCGAGTTTCACGCGCTGTGCCTCGCCGCCCGAAAGCGTGGTTGCGGGTTGACCGAGTTTGATATACCCGAGCCCCACGTCGTAAAGCGTCTTAATTTTGTTGTAAATCTTCGGAATGTTTTTGAAGTATTCGCACGCTTCCTCGACGGTCATTTCAAGGACGTCGTTGATGTTTTTGCCCTTATATTTCACTTCCAGCGTTTCTCTGTTATACCGCTTCCCGTGGCACACGTCGCAGGGGACGTAAATGTCGGGCAGGAAGTGCATTTCGATTTGTATTATGCCGTCGCCACCGCAATTTTCGCACCTGCCGCCCGAAATGTTGAACGAAAATCTGCCCGCCGTATATCCCCTTGCCTTTGCGTCGGGAGTCGAGGCAAACAGTTCCCTTATCGGGGTGAAAACGCCCGTGTACGTCGCGGGATTGCTGCGCGGAGTGCGACCGATCGGCGACTGATCGATATTGATGATTTTATCAAAGTTATCGATGCCGACGATTTCGTCGTACTTCCCTTCCGTAAGGTTGCTTTTGTTCAGTTTGTTATAAACCGCGGGATAAATAATTTCGTTGACAAGGCTGCTTTTTCCGCTGCCCGAAACGCCCGTAACCGCGGTTAAAAGTCCGACGGGAATATCGACGTCGATGTTTTTCAGGTTGTTTTGTCTTGCGCCGCGAACCGACAAATATCTGCCGTCGGGGCGTTTTCTTTCTTCGGGCACGTCGATTTTGAGTTCGCCCGACAAATACTTGCCCGTTATCGACTCCTTGCAGGCGATAATGTCGTCCACGCTGCCTGCCGCAACGAGTTTTCCGCCATGTATGCCCGCGCCGGGACCGATATCCACGATGTAATCCGCCGCGCGCATCGTGTCCTCGTCGTGTTCGACAACGATAAGCGTGTTTCCGAGGTCGCGCAGTCCTTTCAGACTGCTTAGTAATCTTTCGTTATCCTTCTGGTGAAGCCCGATCGACGGCTCGTCAAGGATATACAACACTCCCGTAAGTCCGCTGCCGATTTGTGTGGCAAGCCTTATCCTTTGCGATTCGCCGCCCGAAAGCGTCGAGGCGGAGCGGGAAAGCGTAAGATAATCGAGCCCGACGTTTACCAGAAATTTCAGCCTTGCACGGATTTCTTTGATTATCCTTTCGGCAATGAGCGTTTTTTGTTTGTCAAGAACGAGCGCGCCGAAAAATTCGTCGATTTTTTTCACCGACATATCCGAAAGTTCCGCAATGTTAAGCCCGCCGACGGTAACCGCGAGCGCTTCTTTTTTCAGGCGTTTTCCGCCGCACGTTTTGCACGGCACGGACACCATATATCTTTCGATTTCATACTTAACGCCGTCGCTTGTCGTTTCGCGATAGCGGCGCATAAGGTTGTTGACGATACCTTCGTATTTCGTCATGAATTGCCCGCGGAAACTGCGTGAGTTATAATCCATCGGGATTCTTTCGTCAACGCCGTACAAAATCGCGTCAAGTTTCCACTTCGGCAAGTCTTTAATCGGAGTCGTGAGCGAAAAATCCAGCACCTTCGCCAGCGCTTTCATTTGCGAGCGCACGATGTCGCCACTGCCGAGATTCCACCCCGACGGCGCGGCAAGTCCGCCGTTTCCGACGCCCAGATTTTCGTCGACGATAATCTTTTTCAGGTCGATTTCGTTGCGGAAGCCCAGTCCGCCACATTCGGGACATGCCCCGTACGGATTGTTGAACGAAAACAGTCTGGGTTCCAGTTCTTCGATGCTGACGTCGCAATCGGGACAACTGTATTTCGTGCTGTAAATCGTCGTCTTTTTTGCGTTTTCGACGACGACAAGTCCGTTTGCGAGTTTGAGCGCGGCTTCGACGCTGTCCGTCAGACGTCTTTCCGAGCCTTCTTTTACTGCGATACGGTCGATTGTCACCGATATATCGTGTTTTACGTTTTTGTCAAGGACGATTTCTTCGTCAAGGGTATAGTCGATGCCGTCCACACGCACGCGGACGTAGCCCGACTTTTTGAAGTCTTCAAGTTCCTTTCTGTATTCGCCCTTTCTGCCTCTGACGACGGGTGCCATGATTATGACCTTATTGTCGCCCGACTGCACGGTGCTTTCGATGATTTTGTCGGTAATCTGGTCAACCGTCTGATGTTCGATTTCCCTGCCGCACTTCGGACAATGCGGGGTGCCGACGCGGGCGTACAAAAGCCTTAAATAATCGTAAATTTCGGTAACGGTGCCCACCGTCGAGCGCGGGTTTTTGGACGTCGTTTTCTGGTCGATGGAAACGGCGGGGGAAAGCCCTTCGATATATTCGACGTCGGGTTTTTCCATTTGTCCCAAAAACATACGAGCGTAGCTTGACAGACTTTCGATATACCGTCTTTGCCCTTCGGCGAAAATCGTGTCGAAAGCAAGCGACGACTTACCGCTGCCGGAAAGCCCCGTGAACACGACAAGTTTGTCGCGCGGGATTTCGACGTCGATGTTTTTAAGGTTATTCTCTTTTGCTCCTTTTACAAAAATTTTGTCCGTCATTTACGTTATCTTCCAAGCTCTTTTTTAAGTTCGGATATTCTGTCGCGAAGTTTGATTGCCGCCTCGAAATCCAACCCTTCCGCCGCGACTTGCATAAGTCCTTTCAGACGTTCAAGTTCCGAAGCGATATCTTTACGGTCGCGTTTTGCTTCTTTATCCAGCTTTTTGGTGATTTCGATTGTATTTACGATTTCTTTCACGACGGTGTGCGGCACGATGCCGTGCGCCGCGTTGTAGTCGGATTGTATCTTTCTTCTGCGGTTTGTTTCGTCGATTGCGCGCTGCATGCTGCCCGTTATCGTATCGGCGTACATAATAACCCTTGCGTCGACGTTTCTTGCGGCGCGGCCGACGGTTTGGATAAGCGCAGTTTCGCTTCTTAAAAACCCTTCCTTATCGGCGTCGAGAATCGCAACGAGCATTACTTCGGGAAGATCGAGCCCTTCTCTTAAAAGGTTGATTCCGACAACCACGTCGACGTCGCCTTTTCTCAAAGAATTGATGATTTCGATTCGTTCCAGCGTGTCGATGTCACTGTGCATATACTTGACCTTGATCCCCTTTTCCTTCAAAAACGAAGTAAGGTTTTCCGCCATTTTTTTGGTGAGCGTCGTAACAAGTGTTCTGCCGCCCTTTTCGACGGTCAGATTGATTTCGGAAATAAGGTCGTCGATTTGTCCTTCGACGGGACGTATGAAAATTTCGGGGTCGATAATGCCCGTAGGACGTATGAGTTGTTCCGCCACCTGGTCGGCTTCCTGCAACTCGAACGGGGCGGGAGTCGCCGACACGCACACAAGCTGATAAATCCTTTTTTCAAACTCGTCGAAGCGGAGCGGACGGTTGTCGAAAGCGGCGGGCAGACGGAAACCGTATTCCACAAGGTTTTCCTTCCTGCTTCTGTCGCCGTTGTACATACCGCGGATTTGCGGGATCGTCATATGGCTTTCGTCGATGAAACAGACGAAATTTTTCGGGAAGAAGTCCAACAAAGTGTACGGCGGTTCGCCGGGTTTCCTTCCGTCAAAGTATCTGCTGTAATTTTCGATGCCGCTGCAATAGCCCATTTCGCGCATCATTTCGACGTCGTACGCGACGCGCTCGCCGATTCGTTGCGCCTCGATAAGTTTATTGCGGTCGGTGAAATATTTCACCCTTTCTTCCCTGTCTTTCGTGATGAGCGTCAGGGCGTTTTCCATACGGCTTTCGCCGACGACGTAATGGGTTGCGGGGAAAATGACTGCGTGTTCGAGCCGCGACAACGGCTTTCCCGTAAGGGCGTCGATTTCATAAAGTTTTTCGATTTCGTCACCGAAAAATTCAACCCGTATCGCGACTTCCGAATTTGACGACGGGAATATATCCACAACGTCGCCGCGCATTCTGAATGTGCTGCGCTGAAAGTCGATGTCGGCGCGCTTATATTGTATATTCACGAGTTTACGCGCCAAATCGTCACGGTCAAGCGTCATCTCGGGGCGCAAAGAGATGGACAGGTTAAAGTATTCTTCGGGCGCGCCCAGCCCGTATATGCACGATACGGAACTGACGACGATGACGTCGTTTCTTTCGCAAAGACTACTTGTCGCGCTGTTTCTGAGTTTGTCGATTTCGTCGTTGACTTCCAGTTCCTTTTCGATGTAAGTGTCGCTTCTCGGGATATACGCTTCGGGCTGATAGTAGTCGTAATACGATACGAAAAACTCCACGCGGTTATCGGGGAAAAACTCACGAAACTCGTTGCAAAGTTGCGCCGCAAGCGTTTTGTTGTGCGCGATAACGAGCGCGGGACGTTGCACCCTTTCGATGACGTTTGCCATCGTAAAGGTTTTGCCGCTTCCCGTAACGCCCAGAAGCACCTGCGTACGAAACCCGTCGTTCAGTCCCTCGACAAGTTTTTCGATTGCCTGTTCCTGATCGCCGTTCGGTCTGAATTTCGATTTTAACTGAAAAAGATGATTCTCCATCAACGAAACTTGCCCATGATAAGCGGGGCGATGATATATCTTATGATGATTGCGATCGTGCCGGAAACGATGGCCGTGCATACCGTAATCAGCAGTTTGTTGTAAACGCTTTTGCGCCACGCCCTTTCGACGCGCGCGAACGAAAGCCCTTTCTGATGCATCGTGATGCAATACGTCAGTTCGCCGTGGTTGTCGGCGGAAATGTATTCCAGATAATCGTCGAGTGCAAGCCCTTTGAGCATAGGTTCGAGTTCTTCGGGGGTGTAGGCGTAATCGTACGGCAACGCCTCAAAAATTTCAAGCGGCTTCACCAGACAAACGCCCTCGTCGTTTTTTTCGGCAAGGTTAAGAAGGACGTGCATAAGCGCCCTTTCTTTTTTATTCAGTGCGTGTTTTTCAACTGCCATAGTCCGCCTCTTATTTCATTTTCAGGAAAACGCCGATAAGAAGAGCGATCGCGCTTGCGATAAGCCCTCCGAGGAGCGCGCCCCAGAACGCCGCTTTTCTTATCATTTTCCTTAAAGAGATGCTGTCAAGCTTGATTTCTTTCGACTTGCCTTTTTCGCCTGCGACGGGAACGTCGACGGACGCGGTGGGGTGCGAGTCGTGCGGTTCCGCCTTTTCGATAGCGCGCGCTTTTGCAAGCGTGGCAAGGCAATACTCGTCCACCGTCGAATATTTGACTTTGATATAATCGTTGTCGGACAACGTGCGGATTATCCCCGAAAGTTCCACCTTTGTGCAACGGTCGGAATCGGACAATTTCGCGATGATTTCGTCCGCGTCGATGATTTTATAGGCGCCGTCCGAAAAGTCGTTAAGGACAGTCAGCACGGCGTTTAATTGCCTGTCAAGCATATACTACCTCATTTTAGTTACCATATTATACCACCTGCAAGGTCAAATTGCAAGCCCTGACAAAAGTCTTTCAAAAAGTCGATTGAAAATTAGTATTTCAATTTGCTTTTATTTTATAATAAAGTGTGCTATCATTGACTAAATTATAAATTTTCGAGTGAATATGAATCTTTTAAGCAAGTTTTTGAATAGAACGGATTTTTCGGACTACGACGATTTCAGAAGAAACGCGAAACTTTGCGTTCCGTCCGATTTCAACTTCGGTTTTGACGTCGTGGACGAATACGCAAGGCTTTGTCCCGAAAAACGCGCCCTTGTATGGTGCAATCAGAAAGGCGAAGAAAAAGTCATCACCTTTGGCGAAATGAAGGAATTGTCGCTGAAAATGTGCAACGTCATTTCGTCGTACGGCGTGAAAAAAGGCGACTTCGTAATGAGTATGCTCAACCGTCGTTGGGAATACTGGGTACTTGTCGTGGCGTGCTGCAAAATGGGCGTCGTACTTATCCCCGCAACTCACATGCTCACCCCGAAAGACGTCGCGTACCGCGTGAACGAGGCGGGCGTGAAGTTGCTGTTTGCGACGGAAGAAGAAGACGTTGCGGAACATATCTCGCTTGCCCTTCCCGATTGCAAAAACCTGAAAGGCGTATTGTCGGTAAACGGCGCGCACTTCGACAACCTTGACGAAAAACTTGAAAACGCGCCCGCGGAATTTTCCTTCGACGCGCGCCCGAACCCCCGCGATCTGATGCTCGTATATTTCACTTCGGGCACGACGGGTATGCCCAAAATGGTCATGCACGACTTTTTGTATCCTTTGGGACACGTCTTCACCGCAAAATACTGGCAGGACGTCGTCGACGACGGCTTGCACTTCACTATGGCGGAAACGGGCTGGGCAAAATGCAGCTGGGGCAAAATCTATGGTCAGTGGATATCGGGCACGGCGGTTTTCGCCTACGACTACCACGGCAGATTTACCCCCACGGACGTCTTGCCGCTTGTGAAAAAATACGGGATAACGACTTTTTGCGCCCCGCCCACGATTTACAGATTTTTGGTGAAAGAAGACTTGTCGAGCTTCGATTTATCCTCGATAAAACATTGCTCCACCGCCGGCGAAAGCTTGAATCCCGAAGTGTTCAAACAGTTTGAAAAAGCGACCGGGCTCAAAATTTACGAAGGTTTCGGTCAGACCGAAGGCACGGTAATGCTGGGCACGTTCAAATATTTATCCCCCGTCACGGGCAGCCTCGGAAAGCCCAGCCCTCTTTATGACGTGCGCCTTATCGACGACGACGAAAACGAGGTTAAACCCGGCGAAGAAGGCGAAATCGCCATACTGAAATCGGAAAATCAATGCGGACTCGTCGCGGGCTACTTCAAGGACGAGGCGCGCACCGCCGCCCTTAAAAACGACGTTTACTTCCACACCGGCGACCTTGCCTATCAGGACAAAGACGGCTGGTTCTGGTACGTCGGAAGAAAGGACGATATCATCAAATCGTCGGGCTACCGCATCGGACCTTTCGAAGTCGAAAGCGCGCTTATGGAACACCCCGCGGTGCTGGAATGTGCAATCACCGCCGTCCCCGACGACCTGCGCGGACAAATCGTGAAAGCGACAATCGTCCTGACCAAAAACTATCAGCCGTCGGACGCGCTTGTCAAGGAACTGCAAAACCACGTGAAAAAAGTAACCGCGCCGTATAAATACCCGCGCATTGTGGAGTTTGTGAAAGAACTTCCGAAAACGACGTCGGGCAAAATCCGCCGTGTGGAAATCCGCGAAAACGACAAAAAATAATAATAATAATATCCATTCCGATATATCCCAAACAAAAAACTCCGCCGTTGCGGAGTTTTTTAATGCGTTTTTGCGTTGTGTTGCGCTGTTATTTTTTGTTGTCGCGGTCGTCTTTGCGCTTTTTCGCTTCCATTATGTTGACAAAAAAGATTATTCCCACAAGCACGACAATCCCGACCAGAATCCACACTTTATAGGTGTCGAAAAAGATCTGTACCTTTTCCCAAAGCGTTTGTGCCTGAGCGATTTTTTCCTCAAAATTTTTGATTGTGTCGCCGATTGCGGACAGTGTGATTTCTTTCATTATTCTTCAACGCGGATAAGCGCGGCGACGTTTTTCACGCCGTCAAGAGCGGTGATTTCTTTCAACGCTTTTTCAATGATTTTCTCGTGGCTCAGGTGCGTGACGAAGATAATGTCCGTCTTTGAATTGACGTTCTCTTCGTTCTGAAAAACCTTTTCGATGCCGATTTTGTTTTTGCCGAAAACGGTTGAAATTCTGCCCAGAATTCCTTCGCGGTCGGTGGCGCATATACGGACGTAATACTTGCTCTTAAAATCGGTGATAAAGTCCGAATCGCGACTTGACCCGTCGTTTTTGAACGGTAAATAGCGTGGTTTGCGCTGATGCGCCGCATAAATAATATCGCTGACGATTGCGCTGCCGGTGGGCAGATCGCCCGCGCCCCTGCCGTAAAGCATAATATCGCCGACGCTGTCGCCGACAAGGTACACGGCGTTGAAACTGCCCGACACCGCCGCAAGCGGATGGCTGCTTTTAATGAACGCGGGATGCACGCGCGCCTCGATTTTTCCGTTGTTGTTTTTGCTGATTGCAAGGAGTTTCAGCGTGTAGCCGAGTTTCTTCCCGGTGTTTATGTCGTCCACGGAAATCTTCGTAATGCCCTCGCGATACACCCTTTGTACGGGCACTTTTTTGTGATAGGACAGCGTGGACAGAATCGACAGTTTGTACGACGCGTCAAAGCCTTCGACGTCGGCTGTCGGATCGAATTCGGCATATCCGAGTTCCTGCGCGGATTTCAGCGCGTCTTCGTACGACGTGCCGTTTTCGCTCATCGCCGATAAAATATAGTTCGTCGTGCCGTTTATTATGCCCTTAATCGACAAAATCGTATTTGCCTGCATGCCTTCGGTAATCGTGCGGATTATGGGCACGCCGCCGACGCAGCTCGCCTCGAAATACAGCCCCGCCTTGCCGCGTTTTGCCGCCGCTTCGAGTTCGTGCCAGTGCTTTGAAAACAATTCCTTATTTGCGGTGACGATGCTTTTGCCCGCTTCCAGAGCCTTGATAAGGAACGTCCTTGCGGGTTCGATACCGCCGAAAAACTCGCACACTATCGAGATATCTTTGTTGTTTACGACGTTGTCGATGTCGGTTGAAACGATGTCGGGATTTACGCCCAATTCTTCAACCCTTTTCATGTTGCGTTCAAGCACGTGCAGAACCTCGATATCGAGCCCTTCGTACTTTTTGAAAGCGTCGTGGTTTTTTTCCAGAATCTTATAAGTGCCGCCCCCGACCGTACCCAGTCCGAGCAGCGCGATGCCGACTTTTTTCATTCGTTATTACCTTCTTTATTCATATCGTACAAAATTTTAAGCCCTTTGAGAGAAAGCGAGCGGTCAACGACATCAATAATCGACTTGTCCGCGTTGACGACAAGTTCCGACAAACCGCCCGTCGCGATGACTTTCGCGTCTTTCATAAGCGGATTTTCGCGGAATTTTCTGACAATGTAGTCAACCTGCCCCGCATATCCGTAAACCGCGCCCGACTGCATACCCTCGATTGTGGAACGGGCAATCGCGTCTTTCGGCGGAACAAGTTCGAAACGGGGAAGTTTCGCGGCGGTGTTCACAAGGCTTTCCGACGCGGTTTTGACGCCGGCGCAAATCGCGCCGCCCAAAAACGTGCCGTCTGCCGTCACCGCGTTGAACGTCGTCGCGCTGCCGAAATCCACAACGATAATCGGCCCGCCGTATATGAAGTGCGCCCCGACCGCGTCGACAATCCTGTCCGCGCCGAGTTCGATGGGGTTGTTATATTTGATTTTCAAACCCGTTTTAAGAGTGGCGTCCACGAAGACAGGCTTTTTCTTCATATAGTACGTGCACATATGCTCCACCGTGTAGTTGAGCATGGGCGCGACGGACGACATGATAATGCCGTCGATATCCTGAAATTCAACGCCGACGTTTTTGAACAAGTCGTACAAAATCATTCCGAGTTCGTCCGCGGTGCGCTTTGCCTCGGTTGAAAGACGCCAGCTTTTTTTCAGGACGTCGCCGTCGTACACGCCGAGTTTCATATTCGTATTTCCTACGTCGATAACAAGTAACATTTTTTAATCCTTATCGTTATTTTACGTTATTATACCAAAAGCGGGCGCATTTTACAACTATTATTTTTAAAACATATATGGTACGCGTTATAAATATAATTTTTATATGCAAAAAGTAAAATGGCTTTACGCCGCGTTTTTCGCGCTTTCGTTTGCGCTTATCGTGGAATGGACGGGAAGTTTCACCGTGCAAAGAAACCTATCCTGGTTTTTTGGGCTAAGTCTTCCGGTGTTTTGGTTGGACACGACGGCGTTCACGGCGTTGTTCTCGGCCGCGACGGCACTTGAAGCGTTCGTCGTGTCCGACGCGCTCGTCAAAGACGCGGTAAATCCGACATTCGGCTTGTATGCGTCGGTCAAGTTTTCGTCCGCATTGTTCCTTGCGCTGTTTTTCGCGGCAAGAAATCCCCTGCTTGGACTTGTCACAATGACTGTCACTTTGGCGTTAATGTGGATTTTTTGTATTTTTATTCTGCGATCCCGCGCGGGGAAGCTTGCAAAAGCCGCCGTTCCCGTCCTGCTTTTATGGTATTCGTATCTGTGGTCGCTGTCCTACGCCGTCGCGATTATAAATTAAAAAAAGGACGGCGCCGCCCGCCGTCCCGAAAAAATGGTGCTTTTATGTATTATTTGCACCCGCCGCCACCGCCGCATCCGCAGCAGCAACACAAAATCACAAGCCACGGCCAGAAGCCGTACGCTCCGCCGCCGCATCCGCAACCGTCGTTGCACCCGCCGCCGCATCCGCCACAGCAGCAAAGAAGGATAAGAATCCATAACATACAGTCACAGCCCGAACCGCCGCCGAAAAAGTTTCCGTTCATAGCACAACCTCCCTTTCATACTCGATAACCGCAAGGATTATCTATACTTCACAATACGCAAACTTCATTTTTTTTGTTACATAAAACCCTTGCCCGTCGGCGTTTCGCTTGACTTTTTATTAATATGTAAATAGAATATAAATAATCTTTTTTATGAGGTATGCGTTTATGGCAAATCTGACAATGGATAAACTCGTCGCGCTTGCGAAAAACCGCGGCTTCGTCTTCCCGGGAAGCGAAATTTACGGCGGTCTTGCAAACACCTGGGACTACGGTCCTTTGGGCGTCGAACTTAAAAACAATATCAAAAAAGCGTGGTGGAAAAAATTCATCACCGAAAGCGAATATAACGTAGGTCTTGACTGCGCGATTCTTATGAATCCGAAAGTCTGGGAAGCAAGCGGACATATCGGCGGTTTTTCCGACCCTCTTATGGACTGCAAAGCGTGCAAATCCCGTCATCGCGCCGACGACCTTATCGAAAACTGGAACGCCAAAAAAGGTATCACCCTTAACATCGCCGGCTGGACGAACGAACAAATGGAAGAATATATCAGGGAAAACAAAATCCCGTGCCCGATCTGCGGTAACTCCGACTTCACCGGCGTGAGAAAATTCAACCTTATGTTCAAGACTTTCCAGGGCGTCACGGAAGACTCGACAAACACCGTATATCTTCGTCCCGAAACCGCGCAAGGTATCTTCGTAAACTTCAAAAACGTGCAACGCACCACCAGAGCGAAAGTGCCTTTCGGTATCGGACAAATCGGCAAGTCTTTCAGAAACGAAATTACCCCCGGCAACTTCATCTTCCGCGTCCGCGAGTTTGAACAGATGGAACTTGAATTCTTCTGCAAACCCGGCACCGACCTTGAATGGTTCAATTACTGGAAGGAACACTGCAAAAATTGGCTTTACGGCCTCGGAATCAAGGAAGAAAACCTGCGCCTGCGCGACCACGATAAGGAAGAACTTTGCTTTTACAGCCGCGCCACGACCGACTTCGAGTTCAAATTCCCGTTCGGCTGGGGCGAACTTTGGGGCGTTGCCGACCGCACCGACTACGACCTTAACTGCCATCAGCGCGTCAGCGGCGAAAATATGGACTATGTCGATCCCGTCACGAACGAAAGATATATTCCTTACGTTATCGAGCCGTCGCTGGGCGTCGAGCGTATGTTCCTTGCCGTGCTTTCAAACGCCTATGACGAGGAAGAAGTCGACGGCGATACCCGCGTTGTTTTGCATTTGCATCACGCTCTCGCGCCGTATAAGGTTGCGGTGCTTCCTTTGCAAAAGAAACAACTTGGCAACAAAGCGACGGAAATTTACCGCATGCTTCAAAAGCATTTTTCCTGCACGTACGACGAAAGCGCAAGCATCGGCAAACGTTACCGCCGTCAGGACGAAATCGGCACTCCTTTCTGCGTGACGGTTGACTTCGACACCCTTGACGACGACACCGTAACCGTGCGTGAACGCGACAGCATGGCGCAAATCAGAATGCCTGTCGATAAACTTGTCGAATATCTGGAAAAAGAACTCGCTTACTAAGATAAAATGATAAAAGGCTCGGTTTACCGAGCCTTTTTGTATGATTAAAGATGTTATTCGGTCGTTTACTTAAACAAATCAGAAAAAGAAAAGGCTATACCAGCCAACAACTTGCCGACGCTTTGCACGTCTCCCGCAGCACTTACAGCCGCTACGAAAACGACTTAAAGGACGTGGAGCCCGACATACTTTTGGGCCTTGCGAATTTTTACGACACCACGGTCGACGACTTCCTGCTCTGGAACGCGCTTATCAAGTCGCCCGATTATCCGATGAACGTCAACAAATTAAGGAAACTTGGAAAATTAAAATAATTTTTCGACGATCATTTCTTTCAGTTTATTCACGCCGTCCCCGGTTTTTGCCGAAATCACGACGGCGTTTTTTTCGTCTGTGGAAAAGCCTGCGTTTTCGTCGGCTTTGTTATAAACCGTTATAATCGGCGTGTCGGTAACGCCCAGCGACGTGAGGACGTCTTTCACGACTTTTTCCTGTCTTTCAAGGTCTTTTGAACTGCAATCCGCAACGTGCAGAATAAGGTCGGCGTACGTTGCTTCTTCCAGCGTGCTTCTAAAAGCGTCGACGAACTCGTGCGGGAGATTGTCGATGAAACCTACGGTGTCGGTCAGAAGATATTCCTTGCCGATATCGACGAAAATCTTGCGCGTTACGGGATCGAGCGTTGCAAAAAGTTTGTCTTCCGCCTTGACACCCGCTTTTGTCAGAAGGTTCATCAGCGTGGACTTTCCGGCGTTTGTATACCCGACGATGGCGACGGTTTTTATGCCCGATTTTTTGCGGCGTTCACGGCGCAAATTCCTTTCTTTTTTCAGAATTTCGATGCGTTCCGACAGTTCGTAAATGCTGCGACGGATACGCCGTCTGTCGGTTTCGAGTTTGGTTTCGCCGCTTCCTTTCGTCGCTGCGCCGCCGGAGCCCCCGCCGCCGATTCTCGACAATTCTTTGCCTTGTCCTAAAAGTTTCGGCAAAGTATATTTCATCATCGCGAGTTGCACTTGAAGTTTGCCCTCGTTCGAGGTTGCGTGCCGCGCGAAAATTTCAAGAATGAGCATCGGACGGTCGATGACTTTCGCGCCGACGTATTCTTCGATATTGTTCAGTTGACTTCCAGTGAGCATATTGTTGAAAATGACGAATTCCGCATTTTTCACCTGCACGAGGCGTTTGATTTCTTCAAGTTTACCAAGCCCCGCACAATAGCCCTTGTCGGGATTTTGTTTTTGAGTAACCGCGCCTTTGACGTCAAGTCCCATCGTATCGGCGAGTCGTTTCAGCTCCTCGATTTCGACGTCGAGGTCGCTGCCCGTGCCGACGTTTACAAGGATTGCGCCGCGCGTTTCGGGCGCATTGTCGACAACGTCGGGGATCACCGATTTTCTTTCGTATTCGGTGATTTTTTGAATCATATCGGCATCGTCGATTTTTGCCGCGGACTTAAAATAAAACCTGTCGATTTTTTTGCCGTTGATAAAAGCGACTTCGACGTCGTTTACTCTTCCGTGCAACACGCCGACGGCAATCATTGCGTCAAGGCGCATCGACGTGAGCGCGGACGTGTCCATATCCGACAGTTTTCCGCTTCCTTTTGGGTGAGTATGCACGCATCTCACGCCCTGAAACCGTTTGTCGCTGCGCTTCAACGAAAAATCTTCAAGCGATACCGTGCCGCTGTCGCCCACTCCCACCGCGACGACCTGTCCGTTTCTTGCGACGAACACGCAAATCTCGCGGTTGATTTTTTCGGTAATTTCGGCAATGGTCGAAAGAACCGTCCTGTCGATAAGAAGGTTTTTGTCGTACGCCCCGATAAGAGCGTCAAGCCGCGCAAGCACGGTTTGTTTTATTCCTTTCGTATTGCCGTAAACCATAATAAAATCCGTTAAGCCCTGGTGGAGTAGTTGGGGCTTTCTTTCGTAATCGTGATGTCGTGCGGATGGCTTTCGATAAGCGACGCGTTGGAAATTCTGACGAATTCCGCCGTGGTACGCAGTTCTTCGATGTTATGTTTTCCGCAGTAGCCCATACCGGAGCGGATACCGCCTACCATCTGATAAACGACGTCAGCAAGGCTTCCCCTGTAAGGTACGCGTCCCTCGACGCCTTCGGGAACGAGTTTTCTCGCGTCTTCGCTGTCCTGAAAGTATCTGTCTTTGCTGCCCGCCGCCATTGCGGAGATACTGCCCATTCCGCGGTAGACTTTAAAACTTCTTCCCTGGAACATTTCGATGTCACCGGGGCTTTCCATAGTTCCCGCAAACAGACTGCCGATCATGACCGCCGCCGCGCCCGCGCCGATTGCTTTCACGATGTCGCCGCTGAATTTGATACCGCCGTCGGCGATGACTTTCTTGCCGTATTTGTCGGCAGTTTCGGCGCAGTCCATAACCGCCGTGATTTGCGGCACGCCGATACCCGCGATGACGCGCGTCGTACAGATACTGCCGGGGCCCATACCGACTTTTATGATGTCCGCGCCCGCTTCGATGAGGTCGCGCGTGGCTTCCGCCGTTGCGACGTTACCCGCGATGACGGGAAGGCAAGGGAATTTCTTTTTGATTTTTTTGACCGTTTCGATAACGATCGCGTTGTGTCCGTGCGCCGTATCGACGGCGATTACGTCGACTTTGTTTCTGACGAGTTCTTCAACCCTTTCCATCGTGTTGTTCGCGATGCCGACCGCCGCTCCCGCAAGCAGTCTGCCGCCCGCGTCCTTTGCGGAGTTGGGATACTGAATGGCTTTTTCGATGTCTTTGATGGTGATAAGCCCTTTCAGATTGAAATCGGCGTCGACGATGGGCAGTTTTTCGATGCGGTGTTCGCCAAGAATTTCTTTCGCCTCTTCAAGCGTGGTGCCGACGGGTGCGGTCACAAGGTTTTTCCACGTCATTATATTGCCGATGGGCTGGTTGTAATTTGTCTCGAATTTAAGGTCGCGGTTGGTAAGAATACCCACGAGTTTCCCTTCTTTCGCGATGGGAACGCCGCTGATTCTGTACTTTGCCATAAGTGCGACCGCTTCGGTAACGAGGTTGTCCGGTCCAAGGTAAAACGGATCGGTAATGACGCCGTGTTCGCTGCGCTTCACGCGGTCTACGTGCGCCGCCTGTTCTTCGATCGTCAGGTTTTTGTGAATGATACCGACGCCGCCTTCCCTTGCCATCGCGATTGCCATCTGGGATTCGGTAACGGTATCCATGCCCGCACTCAGAAGCGGAATGTTGAGTTTAAGCCCTTTTGCAAGTTCCACCGACAAATCGACGTCTTTGGGAAGCACGTCGCTGCGCTTGGGGATAAGCAAAACGTCGTCAAAAGTTAAACCTTCCTTCAAAATCTTTGCCATTTGTACACCTCGTTAAAAATTATTTTCGGAAAAATTGTAAATTTTTCTTATGTTATAATATATGGGATTAAAAGTCAACGGATTTTTTGATTTTGCCGTCACGTTTTTTGAAAATTACGAAAACCGATAAAACGATTACGATAAGTATGCCCATTCCCGACACGACGGGATAATAATAATCGACGATATTCTCAAAAGAGAACAACGCTACAAACGGAAGCGACAAAAGCGTGACGAAAATGACTCCCGCGGTTTTCTTTTTTTCATCCGGCGCGATTATTTCCGCCGCCGTTTCAAGCGCGGATACCATCGTCGTAAATACCGAAAGAAGTATCACCGCGCCCGCCGCGTATTTAAGCCCGACTTTGTCCGCCGCGACATATACGGGCATTTCGCCGCCGCTCTTTTTCACGACAAGCGTGATAAGCGCAAGCATCGTCGCCATAACGACCGCAGTCGCGCACCCCGACGCCCAAATTGACTTTTTCGTCGCGGTTTTTCCAAGCCTTATCATCACGCCCATCGACAACATAACGTTCATCGCGGCGTACGTTATTCCGTTGAAAAAGTTGTATGCGCCGCTTGCTTTTTCTTTGTCGGAATATACGAAAATCACCACCGCGAGAAGAAGTATTACAGGCACCGCGACAGAGTTCAGCCCCTTCATGAACCTTAACCCGTTTGCAGCGATGAAACCCGCCGCGACAACCCACGCCACACTTGTGTATTTAATATCGAATATTTTCACAAAAAGGGTTTCAACACCCGAAAACATTGCTATAAAAGTGATATATGCACAAATGAACATACATACATCATAAAGTACTTTTGCCTTATTCTGCAACATATGTTCATTGATTCTATCGTTGAATCTTGCGCCGATTGCCAAAAAATACGCGTTAAAAAGTCCCAGTAAAATCCCCGAAAAAATCGGCACGGCAATGCTTGATCTTCCGAAATACAACAATACTTCCTGCCCCGTTGCAAACCCCGCGCCGATGACCGTCCCGATAAACACGGCGGCGCATTTCAATCCTTCTTTCATAAAATAACCCTATGCCTTGCGACACAGGGTTATGAATAAATAACATTATGAATATTCAGTTTTTCGTTTCGGCGGTTTCGGGATTTTCGCCGTTATCCCCGATATGATTTATGTACTTGTAATAGGGATCGTCCGAAAAATCTTTTTCTTCCGTCATCTCCCCGCCGAGTTCTTCGACGGCGTTTCTTATCTCGACAAATTCCACGTAATTTATATCGACATCGCTTGCGAAACTTTTGAGAATATCGATTGCGGCGGGATCGCCGTATCTTCCGAGAAGCCCCGCGTACGTCGGCACGTCTTCGGCGCGCTGCAACATGGTAACGAGCCAGTAAAACACGTCCTTTCTCCCCTTGAAGTTTGAAAGCACCTCAACGAGAATTCCCTGATTTTTTTCGGGCACGGAGTTTATGATTTCCAATATTTTCTCGGGCACGCAGTCGTCGCCGTCGGACAGATATTCAAAAGCGACCGTTTTCACTTCGTCGGGCATTTCGTCGTTTGTAAGGACGGAAATGAAAATATCTTCGACTTCTTCGTCGTCGATTTCTTTAAGTAAAAGCGCGGCAAGAAGTTTTGCGTCCTTGTTGTTTTCGTACAAAAGCCCGTTCAGGTATTCGGTCGCGCCTTCCGCGCGCACGACCTCGTCGCAAATGGTGTCGGTAACTTCGATATTGTTTTCAAGGCATTTCGAAACGTAGTCGAAAATTTCGCCGTCTTCGCGAAGTTCCGCCGCGTACTCTTTCGGCGTTTTGCCGTCAAGGGTTTTGATCCTGACGTTTTCAAACCTGTTGAAAAGCATGCCGAGATCGTCTTCCAGCGCCTCGTGCGAGGAATACTTTTCCTTATTTTTCCTTACGGCTTCCTGCACGTAAAGTTCAAACAATTTGTCAAGATTTTCAAATTTCATATTTTTCGTCAACCTCTTTCAATAATTCGACGTATCTCAGATACTTTTCGTCGATGACGGTCATGGGCGTCGAGCGTCTGACGCGGTGCGTGGACAAGTCGCACAAGGCGTCTTTCATCGCAACCATACTGTCAATCGAATTCAACTCTTTCACAAGGTCTTTCGGGCTTAATTCGCTCATTAAAAACCCCGATATTCTTTTCAGTCTTTCGCTCAGCGCGTCCACGGCGGATTTCGGCTTTTGCTCACGCATAATCACCTGCGAAAAGGCAAAATACGCGGCGGCTTTCACGACGTCGTTAATTCCTTTTTCCCAGCCGTAATCGCCCATTTTCACGATTTTCAGTTTTTCGTCGATATTCGCGACGGCAACCTCGCCCGGCATTGCGTCCGAAAGATAAACCGTCAGCGCAAGGGTTTTGAGATACGGCGACGCGTACGGCGAAATAAGCAGTTTTTCGTACATATCGAACATTTGCTTGGAAACGTACGTGGTAAGCCCCGTCATTAGGACGTACACGTTCTGCTCGTTCTCGTTAAGTAACACGTATTCGATATTTCTGTAAGCGTCCTTGTCGTATTTCAGGTAATTCATAAACCCGATGTTGTCCTGCATCTTCATTTTGAGATCGGACAAAATCCGCACGCGTTTAAGCATCACTTCCATATCGCCGTACGGTATAAGACCGTCTTCGCCGTCGTTGATTTTGTCAAGCAACAGACGGGCTTCGAAATTGTCGGGATACAGTCGGACGATTTCCAGAAAAGTCGCGCGGGCGGGCTTGATATATCCGCAGTTGTACTGCGCTTTCCCGTACAGAATCAAAAACTGCGGCTGATACGGAAAGTCGGGCAAAACGTTTTCGACGGCGTCAAGCACTCCTTCGTGGTCGAGCGCAAGACGGCACGCGTCAAGTTTCACCATATATTCCATCGTGTTTTTGGGTTTTTCGGTTTTGATTTCCGAAAACACTTTTTCGGCGTCCGTCTTTTCGTCAAGGAGTTTTAAGGCAATGTAATAATAGCACTTCAACGAAAAGTCGTCGGGCAATCCTTTAAGCGCGGTTTCGGCGGCAATTTTCATCGACTGCAACCGGTCAAGCGCAAGATAACACATCGCCTTGTTTTTCTCGGCAATGTAATAATATTTCCCGTTTTTCTCGTTTATGTTTTTGAGAAGGTCAAGTGACTCCTGCGGTTTCCCCGTTGAAAACAGTTTGAACGCGTCGGAAATAATCTGCTCGCACTCCGCCGACGGACGGGGATAAACCTGTTTGAATCCGATTTCGGTACGGCGTTTTTCGGGTTTGTCGTCTTCTTCGCCGTCGTCGAAGTTCAGAAGTTTTTCCATAAGTTCCGAAAACTTCATAAAGTCGGGATTTCCGCCAAGCCCTTCCAGATCGTTTATCGTAAGGTTTTTCAGATTTTTCAGGTCTTTTTCTTTGACAAGGTTTTCGCCGCCCTTTTCCTTTCTCGATACGACAAGCCTTAGGTGTCTTTCAAACTCCTGCTCTTCTTCGTCGTCGGGGAAAAGGGTTTCGCCGTCTTCGGTCTGCACCGTCAGAAACTCCGAAAAGTCGTAATCGACGCCGTAAGTATCCTTGTAATATTTCGCAAGGCGGAACTTGCCGTTAACGAGCGCGTTCGAAATAATGCCCTTGATCGCGTCTTTCGACTTTGTTTTTGCATAGGCGGTCATATATGCGACGTTGCTTTCGTTGAAGGCGTTCATATCGGCGTAAATCCGTCCGATGAGAATGAGCGCGTCCTTGTTTTTTTCGTCGCGTTTAACGACTTCGAACAATAAGGTAAGTGCGTCGGCGAAGTTCTCGTCGGCGTAAAGATCGTTTGCGCGGTCTATCTTATATTCGATTGTGTCGTCAAACTTAATAACTTTTGCCATAGTACAAAATAACGCTTTTAAGCCTTTGAAAACAACGTATCAACGTCGTTTTTGGTGAAAACATACTTTTTGTTGCAGAATTGACAAGTAAGTTCCAGCTGCCCGTTTTCATGCAGAATGTCGTACGCCTCGTCGCGCCCCAAAGACACGACGACTTGTTCAAGCCGCGCCCGATTGCATGTGCATTCGTACGTCGGATACACGTCGGGAAGATAAAAAATATCGAAATGCGAAAAGTATCTGTCGATAATATCTTCGGGTGTCATTTCCTTGAACAGGTCGCTGACGCGCGTGAAATTCATCAATATATCTTCCATCACCGTGATTGCGTTGTCGTCCGCCCCGGGAAGCGCGCTTACGAATATTCCGCCCGCCGACACGCACTCGTTATCCGCCGCAAGCACGCCAAGTGCCACCGCCGACGGCTGTTGTTCGGACACCGTGAAATAATACGCAAAATCGTTTGCGATTTCCCCGTCGACAATCGGGCATCTTCCCGAATACGGTTCTTTCAGCCCAAGGTCTTTTATGACGCTGATATAGCCGTTTTTGCCGACGCCGCCGCCCACGTCGAGTTTCCCTTTTCCGTTCAGCGGAAGTTCGACCGCGGGGTTTTCGACGTAGCCCCTGACCTTCGCGCCGTAATCGGACAGCACGACGATTCTTCCAAGCGGGCCGCCGCCGTTAATCGTAATCGACAATTTTTGTTTGTCGTCTTTAAGTTCCGTCCCCATATACGCGCCGACGATAAGCGTCCTGCCGAGCGCAGCCGCCGCGGTACGGGAAAGAGAGTGAATTTTTATCGCTTTGTCGACAAGTTCCTTTGCGGAAATCACGCTGACGAGAATCGTCTTGTCGAACAGCATAAATCTTTTTATAACGTCCATTATTTTTTCGCAACGACGATAAGTCTGTTGCAACGCTCCGTAAATTTTTTGAATTTTTCGTTAAAAAACCGATAAGAAAAGCCCGCCGCCGTCAATGCGGATTCGACGTCTTTCCTTTTGTGTATATATTGCGATTCGCTTTCGTCAAAGCGGCGATACACGTCGCCGTCCCGCTCGAAAAAGGTCAGATCCATTTTTATTTTTTCGCCCTTTTTCGTGTTTTGCCAAAGGTACGTCAGGTTTTCGTCGTCCTCGTAAAAAAGGTTGTTTCCGAGCACGTTTTCAAGTTTATTGGCGGAACTCACGTCAAAAATAAAAATACCGCCGTCGTTCAACGCGGAGTAAATCTCATTAAACGCCGCCGCCAGGTTTTTCACTTTGACGTAATTGAATCCGTCGCAGACAGCCGTTACGAAATCGCACTTTTTTTCAAGGTGTAAATCGTTCAGGTCGGAAAAAACAAACGGCACGTCAAGGCGTGCTTTTCTTGCTTTTTCGGTCGCTTTTTCAAGCATTTCGGGCGAAACGTCGCCGCCGACGACCTTGAACCCGTTGCGTTTAAGGCGGATTGCCATTTCGCCGCTGCCGGACGCCAGATCGTATCCGAACCCGCCCCGCACGTCTTTCAGATTTTCAAGGGCGAACTTTTCGTACGCGTCGTAGTCAAAGTCGCCCATCAGATCGTCATAATACTTTGCAAGTATCTCGTACAATTATTTTTTCCCGCCTTTTGCCTTTTTTCCGTTCCGGTTTTCCGCGGGAGTGCCGTTTGCGTTTGCGACGGGTTTTTCGGTTTCCGCCGTTACGGGTGCCGTGACCGCGTTTTGTTTTGCCTTTTTATCTTTCTTCGACGACGGTTTTTGCTGCGTCATCATATAAAGCGGGGTAAGCACGTTATCGAGCGCCCATTGCGAAAACGCCGTGAACGTAAGCCCGTACAAAGTCGTGCCGAACATCATCATCACGACAAGCCAGATTATCGAGAAGAAGCTGCTCTTGACAAAGAACAACGCAATCGGCACAAGGCATACAAGGAACAACGGCAGACCTATCGGCGCAAGTTTCACGCTGAAAAGGATTGCGTTTTTGACCTGTTTTAGGAGTGGCAAGTCGACTTCCGCAATCATCGGCAGAAGTTGCATGTTGACGTAAAGCAGCAAAAACTCAACAAGACACACGACGATTATCATCACCCAGTGTCCGGCGTTGAGCGCACCCATCACCTTCAATTTCAGGAAGAATACGAACGCGCTGCCGAGCGCAAGCACGAGAAGCGAATCGACAAGCATAACGATAAGGTATTTCCACCAATATTTTTTGACGCCTTTGAAGAAGGTTTTCGTGATTTTTTCAACCTTTTCGCCCCACATAAAGGCTTTCAGACAGTTGAACGCGCCCGCCATACCGATAAACGTAATCGTAATTGCGGGGACAAGCAGATAAAACACGATCTGCCACGCGTCGTATACGGCAATCTGCGCCTGTTGCAGGGTGTCCGCCCCGCCCGGGAACGCCATGCCGACGTTGCCCATAAAATCGAACTTCGACGTCGCAAGGCTCGTGAAATAATTACTGCACCAATAAAGCACGAAAAAGAGCGGGATCGCAAACAGCAAAAACCACGCGTTCACTCTCATAAGCGAGTTCATCTCGCCGCTCATCACCGCAAAAACCTGTTTCACGCGGCCCTTGGGATATACCCCCTTCGGTTCTTCCGCGCGGATTTCGGGCCCGAGCGAAAGTTTTTTATACAAAGGGCTTAATTCTTCCTTTTTGTTTTTATTGTTCGTTTTATTAGTTTTGTTCATTTTTTGCTCCGACATTTGTTGTCTTTCTATTTTACACTATAAAAAGAAATATATCAAGAATTTATCGCGGAGTTTTGTCGGCTTTTGACACGAATCGACGAAAAATAATACTATGTATATATCAGCATTTGACAAAGTCTCTTTCGTGTGTTACCATATTAAACTATTAAAGAGGTTATTCGAACCTTTCCGATTTTGGAGGTATCTATGAAAAAATATAACGTGGCGGTTGTCGGCGCAACGGGTATGGTCGGCAATAAATTCCTGGAAGTTTTAGCGGAAAGAAACCTTCCCGTCGAAAACTATTACCTTTACGCAAGCGCGAAAAGCGCCGGTAAGGTGATTGATTTCATGGGAAAACCGCACACCGTTATCGAACTTACGAAAGAAAACGTCGTCGATAAAAAAATCGACATCGCGTTGTTTTCCGCGGGCGCAAGCGTTTCGAAAGAATTCGCTCCGATTTTTGCAAGTATCGGCGCAACCGTAGTCGACAACAGCAGCTGCTGGCGTATGGACGAGAACGTTCCCCTTGTCGTGCCCGAGGTCAACCCCGAAGACGTCAGGTGGAACAAAGGCATCATCGCCAACCCGAATTGCAGCACGATTCAGGCTATGGTGGCATTAAAACCCCTGCATGACAAATATACTATTAAAAGAGTGGTTTACAGCACCTATCAGGCGGTTTCCGGCGCGGGCGTTCAGGGCTACAACGACCTTAAAGACGGTATAAACGGCGTCCCTCCCAAAAAGTTCAATCACCAGATCTTCGCAAACTGCCTGCCGCAAATCGACGTGTTCTGCGACAACCACTACACCAAAGAAGAAATGAAAATGGTCAACGAAACGCGCAAAATTCTGCACGCGCCCGATATGCGAATTACCGCAACCACCGTCCGCGTCCCCGTTTTCCACGGCCATTCCGAAAGCATAAATATCGAGTTTGAGAAACCTTGCGACCTTAAAGGCGTGTTCGAATGCCTTGAAAACGCCCCGGGACTCGTCGTCATCGACGATATCGCAAACTGCAAGTACCCGATGCCCGTCGATATCGAGAATACCGACCCCGTTTACGTCGGTCGTATCCGCATCGACGACAGCGTCGACAGCGGCGTCAATATCTGGTGCGTCGCCGATAACATAAGAAAAGGCGCTGCAACCAACACGGTTCAGATTGCCGAATTGCTTATAAAGGAAAATCTCGTTTAATTCACGATTTCACAAAAGTTTAATAACCCGAATCGGTAATAATCTTTTAAGAAGGTCAAGGCGAAAATGTCAATTTTCAAAGGCTGCGCTACCGCGCTTGTTACCCCGTTTTCCGATTCGGGCGTCGATTACGATTCTCTCGGGCGCCTCATCGATTTTCAGATTGAAAACGACGTGGGCGCTCTTGTTATACTCGGCACCACGGGCGAAGCCGCAACGATGTCGGAAGACGAAAAAATCGACGTCGTGAAGTTTTCGGTAAAAGCCGCGGACGGGCGCGTCCCCATCATCGTCGGCAGCGGCTCGAACGACACGAAATCGGCTGTGCGACTTAGCCGACTTTTCTCGTCGCTCGGAGCGGACGCCCTGCTTGTCGTTACGCCGTTTTACAACAAATGCACGCAAAACGGGCTCGTCGCGCATTACTCGGAAATCGCAAATTCCGTCGATAAACCCGTTATCGTTTACAACGTTCCGGCGCGCACCGGCGTCAACGTTCTGCCGGAAACTTTCCGAAAACTTGCAAAAATTAAAAACATTGTCGCCATCAAAGAAGCGGCGGGGGATCTTTCGCAAATGTCCGACACGATAATGCTGTCGGGCGACGCGGACGTCTTTTCAGGCGACGACAACCTTACCGTCCCCGCAATGTGTATGGGGGCATCGGGCGTTATCTCTGTCGCGGCGAATCTGTTCCCGAAATTCGTGTCCACGATGACAAAAGCCGCCCTTCTCGGCAACTACGACAAAGCGGCGAAAATGCAGTTGAAACTCAACCCACTGATACACGGATTATTTTCGGAAGTCAACCCCATCCCCATAAAATACGCGCTCAATAAATTCGGGCTTTGCAAGAATATTCTGCGCTTGCCGCTCACAAAAATGTCAAAAGCGAATTCTGACAAATTAGACGTTTTAATTGACGATTTTTTAAGTTAAAGTATGATAAACGTCATATTAAACGGCGCGTGCGGCAGGCTCGGCACAACGTTTCAAAAGGTTGCAAAAGAAGCAGCGGACGTAAATATCGTTGCCGGCGTCGACGTAAACCGCACGGGAATCTCAACGGGTTTTCCGCTGTATAAAAACATTAAAAACGTTGCCGTTCCCGCGGATGCAGTGGTCGATTTTTCAACGCCCGCCGCCCTTGACTACGTGCTTGATTTTTGTGTAAAAAACAATACGAAACTCCTTGTCGCAACGACGGGACACTCCGAAATCCAAAACGAAAAAATCGCGACTGCCGCCAAAAAAATCGCCGTTTTCAAGACGGCGAATTTAAGCCACGGCGTGTACGTTTTGTCGCGCCTTGTTGCGCTCGCGGCGTCACTACTTGACGGCTTCGACGTCAACGTCACGGAAATCCACCACAAGAAAAAACTCGACGCCCCGTCCGGCACAGCCAAAATGCTCGCGGACGTTATAAAGTCGTCTTGCGTTGACGAAAACACGCCGGACGTTTCGATAAATTCGATCCGCGGCGGCACGGCAGTCGGTAAACACGAAATCTCGTTTTTCGGCAATTACGAAACCCTGACTCTCACCCACGAAGCCTGTTGCAAGGACGTTTACGCCGTCGGCGCTCTCCGCGCCCTTCGCTTCCTTATGACAAAAAAAGTCGGACTTTTTTCATCGTCCGACCTGTAAAATTTCCGTTTCCTTATCCCATTATGCTTTTCAGATAGTCGCTTCTTCACAAAGTATTTGCCGCGCATTACTTCTTTATTTCTTGCGACTGTCGGAATTAAAGGATTTTTGCAAAATTACCGCAATATGGTTGCCAAATCCGGCGAAATGTTGTATATTACACACGTTGGGCATTTCCCCGACGTAATCAGATTGGAGAGATATCGAAGAGGTCATAACGAGCCGCACTCGAAATGCGGTCGTCAGGAAACTGGCGCAAGGGTTCGAATCCCTTTCTCTCCGCCACAAGAGAACTGTACGCACCCTAACGATAAAAAGTTTAGGTGCGTATATTTCTTTTCTCACGAATATTTCGGGATAATTATCAACAGATGAATACACACGCAACACATTGCCGGGCGAATAAGATCGCTCGGCTTTTTTATTGCTATCTTCTATTACTCCATATTTTTTCCTTTCGTCTTGGCCGTTGTAGCACAGTAAAAATCGGAAGTAAACGGGATAAATTGTTACTGAAAACCTTAATAATACCGAGAGTCGGACTTAATAAAAAGCTCAGCTCTTTTTTCATTTACGCAACAATTTCTCCTTTTTCGTTGACTTCCGGTTTTGCGACTTTAACTACCCCTTTCCATTTGCTTTTTCCGGTGCTACCTATTTCCCGCCGAAAGGCAAGAGTCAAGTACCACCGGCTGAGCCGGTGGTACTTGACTAAATATTGTATATAAATTGTATTATAGATTTTGATTTAATAATTATTTGTTATAATATCCAATAAATGTTACTTTAAACATAGCATTACTTGGATTGGTAAATACCAATTTGATGTAGTTTGAACCATCTGATGCATTTTTAGATGTTTGATTGTTAGCAAACAAATCAAAATATTAGTATCTTTATCGGTGCTGCCATTGTAAGAACCGATTGTGCTATAGTTGTGTAAATCAAATTCTACAGTTTCACCACTTGCAGACAAGCTATTTCATATTTAACGGGCAATGCGACGGACAAAATTTGTCCGCCGCACTCCTTGATCATAGCATCCGGCAAGAC
>ENA-UOJC01000167-UOJC01000167.1-human-gut-metagenome-genome-assembly--contig:-C104-NODE-167-length-118993-cov-10.086709_pt1 | contig 118993 bp, 82 predicted proteins | sample MGYA00242339_ERZ723886 | MGnify/ENA metagenome assembly ERZ723886 | reverse complement strand
GTATTTTACTCCATTCTTTACCATTCTGTTTCTTATTCCTGCAAGTATCATCATAACAGATGATTGGATAGGAGCTCCATCTGTGGCAGATTGTAAACAGAATATATCGAAGGCTTCATTTTCTTCAATAACATTATCTACAACATATTTTCATCAAGATAACGGAAAAACTATATGGCAGCCTAACATCGTATTTCCGGTAGATTTGGAGAAAGAATACGAAAATAAAATTTTATATGTTCCGTCCAGCTATTGCAGTGAGGGTACAATGCAGTTGAGAAAGAAATATAAAGAAAATAACATAATTCTTTGTGTTTATAAGGATGCAAAAAAAATTATCATTTCTACTTTCGATGAAAATAAGCAAATTCTTGTTGACCTAAAATTTACGAAATTTAATCGCAAACGAAACGACTTAGACTTAATTTTACATACGACAAAAGGAGAATATTCATGTGCAGAAAAATTATCTACTGATTTTATAATCAAACACATACCCTATAAGAAATATTTGATCCCTGCCGTCTACTCCTGATAGGACTGTTGCTGTCAGTCCCCATTCCTAACGAGACTGTTTGGCATCACTCTTTCGTATTTTTTCTTTTTCGCTACCTTTCGCGCGCCCCAGATATTCCCTCGTGCCTGCATGCCCACTCTGCTTTTTATCCGTTCGCTCTTCTACAGTCCGGCTCTGCACACTACTCTCACAACTTTTTTCGCAATTTTCGCTCCATTTCCATACCTCCGCAGACACAAAAAAAATCCCCTTGGGCACACAAAACGCTTATCGCAAAACCGTGCGCCTAAGAGGATAAACAGAGAAAGTGGGAGAATTTGGAGCAGGTGACGGGAATCGAACCCGCATTAAAAGCTTGGGAAGCTCTCATTCTACCATTGAATTACACCTGCAATCCATGTGAGTTATGAACCTCAAACACTGCTTTTATAAACACCGGATTTTTTTTTGCAACATTTTTCTACGACAATGTGCATAACTTCCCAACGCCGCCCCGCCGCTGCCAATTCCGCCGCAGTACCGCTTCCCCTCGCCCGACTATAAGCACTTCCGCCGGCCAAACCCCTGCCTGCGCGCACGCCGCACCATGCCTGAATCAACCTCAGATTCCGCCTGCGCATACGCCGCCCCGCCGCTGCCAATTCCGCCGCACTACGCCTTCGACGACAGATACGCCGACAGAAACATATCGATATCCCCGTCGAGTACGCCGCGGTCGTCCGAAGTCTCCGCCCCGGTGCGCAGGTCTTTAATCATCTTGTACGGCTGCAAAACGTACGATCGTATCTGATATCCCCAGCCGTTGTCGCCCTGCTCTTCCCATTTTTGCTCCGCCGCCGCCTCTTTCTTGTGCAGTTCGATTTCATACAGCTTCGCTTTCAGCATATTCATCGCCTGATCGCGGTTGGCAAACTGCGAACGCTCGGTCTGGCACGAAACCACCACCCCGCTCGGAATATGCGTAATCCGCACCGCCGATTCGGTCTTGTTGATGTGCTGCCCGCCCGCGCCGGACGAACGGTAGGTGTCCATTTTCAAATCCGCCGGGTTGATGTCGATATGAATGCTGTCGTCAACCACCGGATATACGTTGACCGACGCAAAGCTCGTATGCCGCCGCGCGTTGCTGTCAAACGGCGAAATCCGCACCAGCCGGTGCACGCCGCTCTCGCCTTTGAGCCACCCGTAAGCGTTGTGTCCCGATATTTTGACCGTCGCCGACTTCAGCCCCGCGACTTCGCCCTCGGTTTCTTCAACATACGAAAGTTTGTATTTGTGTTTTTCCGCCCAGCGCGAATACATTCTGAGCAGCATTTCCGCCCAGTCCTGCGCCTCGGTTCCGCCCGAGCCGGCATGCACTTCCAGGTAAGCATCGTTCTTGTCCAGCTCGCCGGAAAGCAGCGCTTCCAGTTCGTGGCGCTTAGCCTCCTGTTTCAGTTCTTCCAGATGCGCAAACAGTTCCGCCAGCATCGCCTCGTCTTCCTCGGCCTCCGCCATCTCGACCATCTCCTCGGAATTCTGCAAATCCGCCAGCAAATCCTCATAAAAGGCAATATTCTCGTCCAGCGTATTTTTCTCTCCCGTCAGTTTCAGTGCCTTTTCCTGATTGTCCCACAGCGCCGGGTCCGCCGTCAGAACCGCCAGTTCTTCCTGCCGTTGTTTCGCGTTGTCGTAGTCAAAGAGACCTCCGCAAAAGTTCGGCGCTCGCCTTGATTTCGTTAATCAGGTTATAAAATTCCGCTCTCATCTGTTGTACTCCTTAACAAAAAAACATCTCCCCCTTTCATAAGCAAAAAACCGCCGTTTGTAAAGTTTTTTTTAAACCTCGCCTGCTATATTAAGCATAAAAATCAGACCGGAGAACCCCATGGCTCAGAAAATCATCATCACCCACACCGCAAACTGCCGCGACCGTACCGAAGATATCCGCTATATTATCCTCCACTGCTCGTCCTACTCGCCCGACAAGCAGCTGGACATACTGGACAAATACGGCCTGAGCACCCATTACATCGTTTCCGAACGCGGTCAGATTACCGAAAACTGCCCCCCTGACAAAGTCGCCTATCATGCCGGCGAAAGCAGCTGGCTCGGCAGCGAAGGCAAATCCCTCAACGGCTGTTCCATCGGCATCGAACTGGAATCTTTTAACCTCGGGCAAACGCCGCAGGACTACTCTTCCGCCCAGATTTCCGCGCTCTGCCGGCTTTTAAGACAGTTGGTTTTTGCTTACCGTATCCGCCGCGAGAACATTCTCGGGCATTCCGACATCGCACCGAAACGCAAAGCCGACCCCGGCGCAGGCTTTCCCTGGCAAAAGCTTTATGCCCGCCAGCTTGTCCTTTGGCCGAGCCTGAAAAGCCTCTCTCCCGAAGCCCCGGAAGAGGAGCTGCTGCAAACCATCGGCTACGATACAGACGACCTGACTGCCGCCCGTTATGCGTTCTGCCGCCATTTCTTCCCCCGCGAAGTCGCCGTCCGCACCGACGTGCACAGCCTTTTGGACGAGCCGTATCCCAAAGATTTCGCCGTCCGCGACCGCGAAGGGTATATGCGGATGCTCCGCGCCGCCGCTTATGCCTTCCAGACCGAACGCAAAAAGAAATACTGGTACCTGAACGGCTAACTCCCCCTTTCTGTCCCGTTCTCAGCCCCGTCCTCGCGGCTGCCCAGTTTCTTCACCCCGCTTTCAGCATTTGCTTTCATGCCTGCCCCTTTCCGCCCCGTTTTCAACACCCGGCTTCCCGCTTTTCCATTTATTCCCGCCGCGCCAGCCCTCCCGGCTCCCCTCCTCTTTGCTCCGCCTGTTCCCTTCCCCTTTGTTCCGCCTGTTCCCCTCCTCTTTGCTCCGCCTGTTCCCCTCCTCTTTGCTCCGCCTGTTCCCCTCCTCTTTGCTCCGCCCGGCTCCTTCCCCTTTGTTCCGCCGGGGGACAGCAATTGTTACTTAAAAATATGCAACAAAACTTCCATAAAACCGTAAGGCACAAAAGGCCGCTTGCATACGACAGTCAAATCATGGATAATATTTAGAGGACGGGTGCATCCGTCTTTCTAAATGGTCTTAAACGATCGGACAAGCAATCGAATCTGAAGTTCGTGCTCATTGTGATCTTTAAGACAAACTTATTTATTGCTTGATGAGTTGCTGGTACCGGCCTGCCGCGTACGTTAACAATTTGAAGAATAAATAACGGAACTATGAGGAGTAACTTTAATGACTGCAAACCAAAAATTCTCACGCTTCATCGGCATCGACGTGTCCAAAGCCAAACTTGACATCTACGACGACGCCACCGGAGAATTCCTAACCGTCGAAAACACCGCAAAAGCCATAGAAAAATACGTTTCCGCCCTGTCCCCGGACCCGGAACTCCTGATTGTCGTCGACCTTACCGGCGGATACGAAGCCCTCTGCGTCAACACTTTTTATAACCGCGGCTTTACCGTCCACCGGGCGGAAGGGCGCCGGGTCAAAGCCTTTATGCGCTCCTACGGCGAACACGCCAAAACCGACCGGATAGACGCTTACGCCCTTGCCCTCTTCGGACGGAAACTACACGAAACCCTGCGTATGTACACGCCTCTGCCGCTGAACCTGAAACCCGTAACCGAAAGGATATCCGACCTCAAAACCATGCTCCTTCAGGAAAAAAACCGCAGCACCGCGCCCAGCCTTCCAGCCGATATGAAGAAAGAAATCGTCAGACACATCGCCTATCTGGAAAAGGAAATCGAACGCCTGTACCAGAAATGCCTCGACATCATCAAAAACGACCCGCCGCTCGCCGAAGCTTTCTACAAAATCATCGCCATCAAAGGCATTGCCGAAAAATCTGCCGTTCTCCTGCTGACAACGCTCCCCGAGCTCGGCTGCGCCAACCGCCGCCAGATTGCCGCCATCGCCGGTGTCGCCCCTTATGCCAAGGACAGCGGTACGCTTTCCGGTTACCGCCGCATCCGCCATGGCAGAACCACCGCCAAAAGCACCCTGTTCATCGTTACCCTGGTTGCCATCAGGCACAATGCTCAAATAAAGGAGTTCTACGAACGCCTGCTAAAAAAAGGAAAATCAAAAATGACCGCTATCATCGCCTGTGCCCGCAAGCTGCTGATTATTGTCAACGCCACGCTGAAAACCTGTTAGCGCCTCGGCCCGTCCGCACAGACGCCCCGGCTGCCCGCCCGCACACAGCTTCCCGCTGCTTCGGAAACCCGGCGCCAAAGCCCTTGGCAACCCGTGGCTTTCCGCTGCCAACCCCTCCGGCACCCCGTGGCTGTGCACAAAAAAACACCCCGCTTCCCGCGGCAAAAATTAAAGCTGTTGATAAAAAATTCAAGTGAGTTGATAAGTGGTACGCCGCCCGCTCTTCCGTCCTTCGCATCAGCCCTCATCGACCCCGTATCCGTCCTGGCAGCCTTTCTCTCCCTGCACCAGCCGCCCTGCACGCCTCGTTCCAGCTCCGGCGCCCGTTTTCGCATTCCGCATCGACCGCCTCATGCCCGGCATTTCTCCCCGACAGCCGTTCAGATTTTCCCTTTCAGGTACTTATAGGTATATCCCTTCGCCTTTTTGACAATCTCCTCGGGCGTACCCTCGGCAACAATCCGTCCGCCGCCGTCGCCGCCCTCCGGCCCCATGTCGATAATATAATCCGCAACCTTAATGACATCCAGATTATGCTCAATGACAATTACCGTATTTCCCTGGTCAACCAAAGCCTGCAACACTTTCAACAGCTTGTTGATGTCCTCAAAATGCAGCCCGGTCGTCGGCTCGTCGAGAATATAAACTGTCTTGCCCGTCGCCCGTTTGGACAGTTCTTTGGAAAGCTTGATGCGTTGCGCCTCACCGCCGGAAAGCGTCGTCGCCGCCTGCCCGAGCCGGATATACCCCAGCCCGACTTTCTGCAGCAGCTCCAGCCGCGATTTGATTGCCGGAATGCTGTCAAAAAATTCATGCGCCTCGTCCACCGTCATATCCAGCACGTCGGCAATCGACTTGCCCTTGTAGGTAACTTCCAGCGTTTCGCGGTTAAAGCGCTTGCCGTGGCACTGTTCGCATTCGACATACACGTCAGGCAGAAAGTTCATCTCAATCTTCGTTACCCCGTCGCCTTTGCACGCTTCGCAGCGCCCGCCCGCAACGTTAAACGAAAACCGCCCCGCCTGATACCCGCGCGCCTTGGACAGCGGCAGCTCCGCATACCAGTCGCGGATATAGGTAAACAGCCCGGTGTACGTCGCCGGGTTGGAACGCGGCGTCCGCCCGATAGGCGACTGGTCGATGTCAATCACCTTGTCGACATTCTCCAGCCCGATAAGTTTGTCGTATGCGCCCGTCGGCTCGCGCGACCCGTTCAGCTCCTTGTTCAGCACCTTGTACAGCGTCTCCAGCACCAGCGACGACTTGCCGCCGCCAGAAACCCCGGTAACCAGCGTCAGCGTGCCAAGCGGGATTTTCATCTTCACGTTCTTGAGATTGTGGGTCTTCGCCCCGGTCAGTTCCAGAAACTTGCCGTTGCCCTTGCGCCGTTTGCGCGGCACCGCGATTTCCTTCTGCCCGTTCAGATACTGCGCCGTCAGGCTGTCCTTGCTCGCCAGCACGTCCGCCACCGTTCCCGCCGCGACGACGCTGCCGCCGAGCTCGCCCGCGCCCGGCCCCATATCGACCAGAAAGTCTGCCGCACGGATGGCGTCTTCGTCGTGCTCGACCACAATCACCGTGTTGCCGATGTCGCGCAGCCGGTTCAGCGTCTCCAGCAGCCGGTCATTGTCGCGCTGGTGCAGCCCGATTGACGGTTCGTCCAGCACATACAGCACGCCCGTCAGCCCCGACCCGATTTGCGACGCCAACCTGATACGCTGCGATTCGCCGCCGGAAAGCCCGCCCGACTGCCGCGACAGCGTCAGGTAGTCCAGCCCCACATTGTTCAAAAACTGCAGCCGGTCGATAATCTCCTTTAATATCTTGTGCGCAATCTGCTGCTTCTGCGGGCTCAGTTGTTCTTCCACCCCGGCAAACCACTTCAGCGCCTCTTTGATGGAAAGGTCGGAAACTTCCATAATGTCCTTGCCGCAGACCTTGACCGCCAGCGCCTCGGGCTTCAGCCGCTTGCCGTTGCAGAAAGTGCACGGCGCCGCCGACTGGTAATGCGACAGCTCCTCGCGCGACGCCGCCGAGTCTGTTTCCAGAAACCGCCGTTCCATATTCGGAATCACACCCTCAAACGGCTTGTCCGACACAAACGTCGAATAATACAGCGGCACGCACACGTTGCCCGAACCGTAAAGGATGACTTTCTTCGCCTCTTCCGGCAGGTCTTTCCACGGCGTGTCCTGCGAGATGTGCAGAAAGTCGCACAGAGAAATCAGCGTCTGCTTGTAAAACGCAGACTTAAACCCATACCACGGCGCAATCGCCCCCTGCGCAATCGACCGCCCCTCGTTCGGCACCACCAGCTTTTCGTCCATATACAGCCGCGCCCCCAGCCCGTCGCAATGCGGGCACGCCCCCTGCGGATTGTTGAACGAAAACAGCCGCGGCTCGATTTCCTCAATCGTAAAACCCGACACCGGACAAGCATATTTCGCCGAAAACGTCAGCCGGTTCCCCGCCGCGCCTCCGACACCGGCTCCGCCCGCCGCGCCGTTTCCTCCCGTACCGTTCGTTCCCGCCGCATCCGAACCATCTCCGGCCGCTGCCCCTGTCAGGCCTGCGCCGTTTCCTCCCGCTGCTCCCGCCAGTCCGGTTCCGCCCGCACCGTCCACATACAAAATGCCGTCGCCGATTTTCAGCGCCGTTTCTACCGACTGCGCCACGCGCTCCGCCATCTCCTCGCCCTTGACCACCAGACGGTCGACCACGACCTCAATGTCGTGCTTAATGTTTTTTTCCAGCGCCGGCGCATCTTCAAGGTCATAGACCTCGCCGTCAATCTTGACGCGCTGAAACCCCTGCTTCAGCAGCCCGTCCAGTTCTTTCTTAAATTCCCCTTTGCGCTGCCGCACCATCGGCGCCACCAGCATAATCTTGGTACCGGCCGGCAGCGACAGGATTTTATCCACCATCTGGCTCACCGTCTGCGCCTCAATCGGCAGCCCCGTCGCCGGCGAATACGGCGTCCCCGCGCGCGCCCACAACAGGCGCATATAGTCGTAAATCTCGGTAATCGTCCCCACCGTCGAGCGCGGATTATGCGAGGTCGTTTTCTGCTCAATCGAAATCGCCGGCGCCAGCCCTTCTATGGAATCAACGTCCGGCTTTTTCATCAGGTCAAGGAACTGCCGCGCATAAGCGGAAAGGCTCTCGACGTAACGCCGCTGCCCCTCGGCATAAATCGTGTCAAACGCCAGCGACGACTTGCCCGACCCCGACAGCCCGGTAATCACCGTCAGCTGGTTTTTCGGAATGGAAATGTTGACGTTTTTGAGATTATGCTCCCGCGCCCCTTTGATTTCGATATATTTGCTCTCTGCCATCGTTCCCTCTCTAATGCCTGATGCCTGCCGCTGCCTGATGCCTGCGCACCCTGTTTCGGCAGCCCCTGCGCACCCGCGCCGGTTCGCCGCTGCCGGCCCCCCACCCCGGTGTCTTCCGTTTCAGTCAGCCCTGTGCGCCTGTGCCGGTTCGCCGCTGCCGGTTCCGGCCTTTTCTTTCCTCGGTTCGCCCATGCCGGACAATCCCGCGCTCCCCGCTCCGAAAAATCTTGATATACCACTTTTGTTCTTTTTGCAAGCACTTTTTTAAGCTATATGTTAAAACTTTAAGACGCCTTTCCCTTCCCGGCCTTTACCAAATATTAACCCGGCCCCGCTATTCTGAATGCAAATCAATTTGCAGGAGAAAACATTATGGCTCCCAAATCCGCCGCCAAAACCCAACGTACTTCAAAAACTGCACTCTCCGGCGTCCGGTCAGACGCCCCGGCCCGGCGCACCGGCAAAAAGGCTGCCGTATCTCAGACCGCAGCCCGCCCCGCCGTCAAAAAAGCGCGCGACGCTGCCCCAAAGGCCGCGGCTCAAGCCTCTGCTGCCTCTCAAACAGCCGCAACGCCCGCTAAACCGCAAGCGCCGCTGACCGCCTCTTCTCCGGCTCAGTCCGCCGTTTCTTCCGGCACCTCAAAAGCCCCCGAACGCGCCCACAAGCCGATTTTGTCGCCCGACAACCTCCTGCGCATCTGGCTCGACGGCTGGAAAAAGACCTTCACCCTGCGCGGCCGCTCGTCGCGTTTCGAGCTCTGGACGTTCCTGCTCGTCAACAGCGTGCTGACGGTCATCATTCAGCTCAAATGCAGCTATATCCTGTCGCCGCGTTTTCTGCGCGCCGCCAATGACATGGGCTACTCTCTCCCCAAAATTGAAAATTACATCCTCGCGGCGGAAACCCTGTTTTACCTCGTCATCCTGCTGCCGCTGTTCCCTGTCGGCTCGCTGCTCATCCGCCGTATGCACGACCTGAACCGCCTCGCCTGGCGCAATTATCTCGAACCGGTGTTTATGGGCGTCGTCGTCCTGAGCATGATAAACCTGACCGTCGCCTCGCTCGCCAATACCGACTTTGCCTATACGATTATGCTGCTGAGCATCTGCTTTGTTACAATCCTGTACGGCGTCGGTTTTTACGGGCTGAAGTTCCTGATTATGACGATGTTTTACCGCGGCGATGCCGAAAAGAACAATTACGGCCCCGCCCGTTATAACGACGACGAACACGAAGAGCGCGCCCTCAACCTGAGCTGCTGGTACTTTTTGTTTATGGGTACCGTCGGGCTGCTGTATCTGGCGCTTGCCCTGCTCTGAGTATAAAATTCCGACTGTCGGCTGATGTTCCGGACAGCAAAAAGGGAGGCGCACAAAGCCTCCCTTTTAATTTGCTGTTTCGCCGCGCCGCCCGTTACCGTACGGTTTCAAAGCCACCGGCTCATTTGCCTCCGCAACACCGGAACAGGAATCTTCTGCCCGCTGTCGCAATCCCGAAACAGGCACCGTTCCTGCCCGCTTCCGCTCATTGCTGCATCAGGGCCAGTCCTGCCCTTCCCACATTGCAATCATCCGGTTTGCCGGATTAAGCAGATTCGGCGCGTAGGTTTCCGTCAGCCGCGTTACGTCGTCATACAGTTCCGGATACCGCCCCTGACTCAAACCTCGCCGCAACCGCAGCAGCCATGTCAGACGGCTCTCCGGACTTTGGGCATACGTTTCCAGAATACCAAGCCAGTCTTGGAATTCCCGTTCCCAGCGCCCGGTATGTCCCGCATTCTGCAGCTGTTTCAGCAGATACTGAAACACGGCACTCAGCACATTAAGCTCGGGCTTTGCCGCCGACCGCGTTTTCACAATCTGGTACAAATCGTCCCTGCCGGAAAAGAGCGCCTTCATCAGCGGCGCCAGATTGCCTCCGGCTCGCCAGATTTCCACAAAGCCATATTCAAAATACGGCGATTGCGGCTCCAAACGCGCCACAAAAGCAGCCGCCTGTCCGGGAATTTTCCGCGTCAGGACGTCGGTCATCGTTTCATAAACATTCTTCGGCAGTTCGTGTTCCAGCACCGCCGCCCCCAAATTCTCGGCAATCTGCGGATATTCGCGGGCCATCAGCATAACCCAGAGCGCATTTTTCCGCAGCGCTTCAATAATCGGCTCAAACGATGCCGTCCGCCGAAAATCGCTGCCCGGCCCGTTAAGATAGGCGACCGGCTGCGTATGTTTCAGCAGATATTCGAACTCCCAGCGGTTTTGCACGCCGAGCGCACCCCACAGCCCGCGTTTGTAAAGCTCCTGACGTGTATCGGCGCTCCAGACCCGGTCTTTCAAAAACTGCCATTGTTTATACCCCGGTTCGACGCTGTCGATAACCCGAAGTTCGGCTTCCTTCCCCGGAAGGTACAGAGCCGCATTAGGAACAGATTTCAGACAATACCGTTCAATAACAACCCGCGGCGTAAATTTCCGCAATACAGCAGCTTTCCACGAAAGCAGATAACAGCTAAACTTGTTCATAACTCTAAGATTTAATAATGTGAATAATAATTGCTAATTGCCGCCACCATAACACCGCCCGCCGGGAATGTCAAATATTTTGTCTATTGCCTGCACGCGTTCTATGCGCTGCTGCCTCCAATATCCACTCTCTTCCACTCTCCCCCTCCGCCGCCTCTGTCCCCCGCCGCAAAAAAATGCTTGATTTTCTTCCGCCCCTGCGCTACACCTGTCATAAATGCGCCGCGCCCGCTGGCAGGACGCGCCTTTCCAAATACACTTAAAGGAGTTTTACCACAATGAAAGCAAGAACCCGCTTTGCCCCGAGCCCGACCGGCTATATGCACATCGGCAACCTGAGAACCGCGTTATATGAATACCTTATCGCCAAATCTTCCGGCGGCAGTTTTATTTTGCGCATTGAAGACACCGACCAGAAACGCTATGTCGAAGGCGCAACCGAAATCATATACAACACGCTCAAGACCGTCGGCATGAACTGGGACGAAGGCCCGGACATCGGCGGCGAATACGGTCCGTATATCCAGTCCGAACGCCTGCCGCTGTATCAGGAATACGCACACAAGCTGGTGGAACTCGGCGGCGCGCACTATTGCTTCTGCGCCAAGACCGAACACGATGACGACGAAGAAGAAACCGTCCTCGGCGCCAAGTTCAAAGACCCCTGCAAGCGCATTCCGCTGGAAGAGGCCAAAGCCCGTGTTGCCGCCGGCGAACCCTATGTCGTCCGCCAGAACATCAACCGCAAAGGCAAGGCAATGTTCCACGACGTCGTTTACGGCGATATTGAAATCGACTATGACGAACTGGACGAAGGCGTATTGCTGAAGTCCGACGGCTTCCCGACTTATAACTTCGCCAACGTCATTGATGACCATCTGATGGCGATTACCCACGTCGTCCGCGGCAACGAATATATTTCATCCACCCCGAAATATAACCTGATTTACGAAGCGTTCGGCTGGACGCCGCCGATTTACGTTCACGTCGCGCAGGTGATGAAAGACGCGCAGCACAAGCTCTCCAAACGCAACGGCGATGCGTCGTTCCAGGATTTGGTCGCCAAAGGCTACCTGCCCGCTGCGATTCTGAATTATATTGCGCTCTTGGGCTGGAACCCCGGCACCGAACAGGAAATCTTTTCGCTCGCCGAACTGGAACAGGTATTTGACGCCGAACGGCTGAACAAATCCCCGGCGATTTTTGACATCGCTAAACTGCGCTGGATGAACGGCTGCTATATCCGTGCCCTGCCGTTTGCGGAATTCCATGCCCTCGCCTGTAAAGAATATGACAAATTCATCACCCGCAGCATCAACCGCGAAGAGCTGTCCAAAGTCCTTCAGCCGCGTGTCGAAACCTTAAACGACATCGCCGAAACCGCCGGTTTCATTGAAACCCTGCCCGCTTACGGCGAAGAACTGTTTAACAACAAGAAGATGAAGACCGACCCTGAAATCGCCAAAAAATCGCTGCAGCTCGCGCTCCCGGCACTGGAAAGCCTGAGTGCGGACGGCTGGAATAACGAGAGCCTGTTTGAATGCCTGAAAGCGGTCGCCGCCGCCAACGGGCTGAAAAACGGACAGGTTCTGTATCCGGTACGCATCGCCCTGACCGGGCTGGAAACAACCCCCGGCGGCGCCAGCGAAATTGCCGCGGTTCTGGGCAGGGAAGAAACCCTGCGCCGCATAAAACTGGCACTCTAGGCACGCTACCTCAAAGCCCGACAACAGTCCCGCCTCAAAGCCCGGCACTGTTCCCTGCCGGTTCTGCTGCTGTGCGGGCTTTTTGTTTTCCCGTTTCAGTCCCCCGCCCCTGTTCTGCATCGGGCAAACCATGCTCTGCCATTCTCTCCTCCCGTCCCGGTTCCTCGTCCCGTATTCCGCCGCACCTCATTCCCGGTTCCTCGTCCCGTATCCAGACTGCACCTCATTCCCGGTTTCCCGCTCCGTATCCCGCCGCCCATTCATACCGCTCATCGTCGCATTCAAACTGCATATCCGGTACCCCATCTTCCGCTTTTTCGTACATACTGCTGAAAAAAATGGTTCGTTTTTTTTCACCAAAAAACAGGGGATATTTTCACCGCCGGAATAGTCATTTAGGCAAAACGAAAGTATATAAATTAAAACGAACTTTTAAATTCAGCACCAAAGGATATGCAATGAAACTGCCTGACATATGGAAAGAATTTCGCAAAAAAATAAAAAAGCGCCGCCAGTCAAAAATCAAAGCCGACCTGACCTGCAACACCGTAAGTATTCCCCATAACGGCATATTCTGTCTGGAAATCAAAGGCAAAAACAACATCGTAACCCTTCCGGAAAACAGCAATCTCAATAATGTCATCAAAATCAAGATTTACGGCGATAACAACAAAATCAGCCTGAATACGGAAAATTACATTAACCTCAAAATAAACATCGGCGATTCTTTGTCCCCAAGCTGCAATTGCACCGTATCTGTCGGAGAAAACACCCAGATAAACGGAGCAGAAATCGTCCTTTACGAACATAACTCGTCTGTAACCATCGGAAAAGACTGTTTATTGTCTTGGGATATCGTCCTCTGGTGTACGGATACGCACACTGTAACCGATCTCTCCGGAACTCCGCTAAACCGCGGCCGCTCCGTAACCGTCGGCGACCATGTTTGGATAGGACGCAATGTTTATATTGCCAAAAACACGCAGATTCCGTCGCATTCAATCGTCGGCTGGTGCAGCAATGTAACATCCCGTTTCAACGAAGAAAACGTCATTATCGCCGGAAACCCGGCAAAAATAGTCAAACGCCAGATAGATTGGAAACATGAACGGTTTAACGAAATTTCTCCCTGCTGATAGTGCCTCTCTCCTCCCGTTTCAGTCCCCCGCCCCTGTTCTGCATCGGGCAAACCATGCTCTGCCATTCTCTCCTCCCGTCCCGGTTTTTCGTCCCGTATTCCGCCGCACCTCATTCCCTGTTCCCCGCTCCGTATCCAGACTGCACCTCATTCCCTGTTCCCAGTTCCGTATCCAGACCGCACCTCATTCCCGGTTTCCCGTTCCGCTGTCCGCCGCCCATCTCTCCCGGCAACAATCCGTAATATTTTGTGACCGCCCGCCCTGCCCGCCGCCGAAATTTCCGCTTTACATCTGCCCTGCTTTCTGTTACCCTTCCTGACAGTTGCAATTTTTTATGGAGAAAAAAGATGATACACCCTTCCGCTGTGGTTGAAACCGGCGCTCAAATCGACCCGTCTGCCGAAATCGGCCCCTTCTGCTATATTTCAGGCCAAGCCAAAATCGCTGCCGGAAACAAGCTCATCGCCCGCGTAACCGTTTTGGGCGACACCACCCTCGGCGAAGGCAATGTCATTTTCCCCGGCGCCTGCCTCGGCGGCGGCCCGCAGGATCACGGCAACGAATTCCAGCCCGGCGCGCGGCTGATAATCGGTTCGCACAACGTCATCCGCGAAAACGTAACCATGCACGCCGGCACCCCCAAAGGCCAGACCCCGGTTGCGGGTGAAGAACCGGAAAAACTGACCACCCGCGTCGGCAGCAACGGCATGTTTATGGTTAACTCGCACATTGCGCACGACTGCGTCGTCGGCGACAATATCATCATGACCAACAATGCGGTCATCGGCGGCCACGTCCGTCTGGGCGACGGCGTCATCCTCGGCGGCAACTCGGCGGTTCACCAGTTCTGCCGTATCGGGCGCAAGGCGATGATAGGCGGCATGACCGGCATCGGGCGCGACGTCATCCCGTTCGCGATGGTAACCGGCGACCGCGGCAAACTGCGCGGCCTGAACGTCATCGGCCTCAAACGCAGCGGCTGCGACGAACATACCATCAAATCCGTTACCCGCGCTTATATGTATATTTTCAAATCCAATGACGGCACGTTTGAAGAGCGCGTTCAAAAAGCCAAAGAAAAATTTGCCGGCAACCCGATGGTGGAAGAGCAGATTGCCTTTATTGAAGAAGCTATGCACAGCCGCCGTCAGGTTTTGGTTGCGGAATAATTTTTTCCCGCGCTATAATATCCCTCGTAAGCTCCACCGGAGCTTGCGGGGATTTTTTTTAAAGGAGACAACCATGCGCCGCCGTCCGGTTTATATCGCCGTTCTCGCCATCGCCGCAATTGCGCTCATGCTCGCCGTCCTTACGCTGTACGCAGGCAGCCGTAAGGCGCCTGCCGCCCGCAGCGCAGCCTCAGCCCCCGCAGACGTTGAACAAACCCTGTCCCCCCTCGCCGCCGGAAAGAACTGCGCGGTGTTTGCCGCCTATTCTGCCGACGGCACCGTTTCCGATTATGTCATTGACTATCTGCGCGCCTTAAAGGAAATCGCACCCAATATCGTCTATGTAACCGACAATCCGATACCCGAAAGCGAAATCGCCAAACTCCGTCCGTATGTCAATCACCTGATAGCCCGCCGCCACGGCGAATATGACTGGGGCTCGTACAAACGCGGTTTTGCGTGGCTGAAACGGCAAAACGCCCTCCCCTCCCGGCCAGCCGCAGCCTCCGGTATTCCCCCTCGCGCCGCCATAGTACCAGCCCCCGCATCCGATACAGCCGCCGCAGCCTCCCTTTCCTCCTCTGTCCCGGTGCCTCATACCGCGTCTGCCCCCCAACCACCCTCCTCCGTCCAAGCCGGCTCAACCGCCCCCCAAGCCACTGCCCCCCTCTTAATCCTCGCCAACGATTCCTCCCTGCTCGTTGCCCCCTCGCTGCGCCCCATCCTGCAAGCTGCTGAAACCGCCGGCGCCGATATTTTCGGCATCACTGCCAATGCTGACGGAATTTACCATCTGCAAAGCTACTTCCTCATTATTGCGCCGCAAGTATACAACACTTCGGAATTCGCCGCCTATCTTAACGCCGTCCGCCCCGAAAAAGACGGCCTGACCGTCGCCGCGCGTTATGAAGTTCCCTTCACCGCCTATTTTGCTGGCCTCGGCTTTACATCTGCCGCCTACATTCCCTACGAAAAACTCTCCTGGCTTCCGCTGAACGACAAAAACTGCTATCCGTTGACCCTGCTTGGCAAATATCACGCCCCGTTCTTAAAAATGCGCACCTTTACCTCCCGCCTGAACGTACAAGAACCGCGCCGCCTTGTCTTCGCCTGGCTGAAAAAACATGTTCCGGGCGCTTATGCCCGCTTGCTGCAACATTTGCAAAAAATCAATTCCCCTTATCTGAAGGAGGACCGCTGATGAAAACAACGCCGAATATCTCAAAAATCCGCCTGCACAGCCTGGCTGCAATCCTCTCGCGCCCGCGCCTGAAACGCTCCGGCGAACGCCGCAGCCTGCTGACCCTGCTGTTGCTCATTGCTTTAACTGCCGCTGCGTTTTTTTATCTTGCCGAACGCCCGCGCCGCTACGCCGTTTTTGCCGGATACAGCGCCGACGGCAGCGTTGCGCCGTATGTTTTGCGTTATCTCAGCGGCTTAAAAGCCGTAACTGACGGCATAGTTTACATAACGGATTCCCCTCTTTCGCCTGAAGCGCAGAAACAAGTCGCCCCGTATGTCATTCACGGCGAATACCAACGTCACGGCGAATACGACTGGGGGTCATACAAGCGCGGCTATAACTGGCTGAAAGCCAAAAACCTGCTCCGACACGCCGACGAACTGATTTTTGCCAACGATTCCGCCTACGCCCCGCTGCAAACTTTCCGCCCCATGTTTAACCAAATGCGCTCCCGTTCAGAATTGGACTTCTGGGGAAACACGCAAAACCAGAGATTTAACCCGCATTTGCAAAGTTATTTCTTGGTATTTCGCCGCCCCGTCATCATGTCCAAAAGCTTCGCCGCCTTCCTCAACGGAGTCAAAGCGCAGCCCGACCACTCGCTGTATATCACGGAATACGAAATAAAGCTGACGCCGTTTCTGCAAAACCTCGGTTATAAATGGGACAGCTACATTCCGGACTTCCCGAGCGCATCCCCTGCCCGCAAAGCAACGTCCGCCGCTCCGTTGCGCCCCGGTTCCGCCGCCGCACTGTCCCCCGATTCCGCTGCAGCACTGTCCCCTGATTCCGCTGCCCCAAAACCGGCATCGGCAGCCCGGGCTTCCGCTCCGGCATCACCCGACCCCAATTCTTATCCGCTGACCCTTATCCGCGATTACCATAACCAGTTCCTTAAGCGCCGCACCTTTACCGACAAACTGCCGATAGAGGAAAACCGTGCCGAACTGCTGGCATATTTATGCACCCACGCCCCGGAAACCTGTCAAAACATTGCTGCCGACTTTCCTAACACTGTTTTTCCGGCGGCTGCTTCTCCCGCGTTCCCCATTTCCGGTTCTTCCGCACCCGCATCCAATACAACCGCCGCCTCCGGTATCCCCCCTCGCGCCGCCATAGTACCCGCCCCCGCATCCGATACAGCCGCAGCCTCCGGTATTCCCCCTCGCGCCGCCATAGTACCCGCACCCGCATCCGATACAGCCGCCGCCGCAGTTTCCCGCTCTCCCGCCGCCCATACCGGCAGTGCGCCAAACAGATAATGCACTCTGCGGTTCCCTTTTTGCCGTATCTTATACAGCGGCAAAACCGAAAACAGTTTTACCCGCACCTTGTTCCTCCCGCGTATCACTTTCAGCAGCGGCACCCCGAAAAGCCGAAACTCGTCGGCACGCCCGCCGTCCGCCGCCTCGTCAAACTGCAGCTGCCATTTCAGCCGCCGGCAGTCGACAAAAGTTACCCGCTCTTCCGGCATAATCAGGCGCAAAAACCAGCTTGGATTGGAAACGCGTGTTCCGATAAAGCGCAAACTCCCGCGGCAAAGTTCGACATTGGCGAGAATTTTGAGAATTCCCCGGCGCCGGGCTTCGGCATCCTGCGCCATAAATGCCTCATAGTCAAACCCCCGTTCCTCCTCGCCGCACAGGGTATAAACGCAAAATTCGGGCAATGCCGCCGCCAGTTCTTCAACCAGGCGGAAATCATCGGCAAACGCAAATACCGTCCGCACGCCGGCTAAACCCTCCCCGCTACACATTTCCCGGATTTTCCGTGCATACGGCGCCGCGCCGAGCAGCCCCTGCCGCCGCCATGCTGCCTCCTTGCGGATATCTCCCGCCCGCATCTGCACCGCAATATACTTTTCCGGCAATTCTCCGCTCCCGGCCAGACCGCTTCCCGTTCCGGCACCATTTTCCGCCTCAAAAGCGCCGCTGCCGTGGAAAAGAACCATCCGCAGCCGCGTTGCTGCCAGATGCCTGACCGCCGTTTCCGTTGCCGCATTCAGCCGATAAAAAGCCCGCGCCAGTCCCGCCGCCGCCGCAAACGAACCGCCCGCAATGCCGAGCTCCGGAAAATCAAACACCTTCTCCGCAAACGCCCGGTTTTCAAAAAAGCGCTTAAATATGTCCTGTGTCAGAAAATCAATCTTTTCCTTTTTCTTCCCCGCCATAACCTTTTTCTTGTCATATCCTTTGATATCCGAAACAAAGCGCCTGTTGTTCCGTACCAAAAACTCGCTGCATTTCTCCCCGGTAAAAGGCTCAAAAAAATCGTTCCACCCTTCGTCGCCAAGGTTGGAACGCTGCGAGCAAAGCTCAAACCGCACTTTGTTGTCAAGCGCCCAGACCATGGCAAAAAACATATTGTTGATTTCCGAAAACAACCCCGCGCTGTCCCCCAGACGGTAAACCAGTTTTTTCTTGAAAGAGGCATTGAGCTTCCTCCACTTTTCCGCTGCGAAGCTGCCGGTTCCTCTCTCCGCCATGCTGCCGCCGCCGGCTCTGCCCACACTAACGCCTGCCGTACCAGTACCTGCCAAATTGTCGCCGCCATCTCTCCCGACATAACTGCCGCCCACCGCTTTTCCCATGCTGCCGCGGCATTCTCCGCCCATGCATACAGCGGCATCGGCCCAAACCGTATCCGGCACTTTCAGTTTCTCCCGTTCGCCCCATTCCCGGCGCAGCAAAGCAGCATCAGCCCGTTGTTTTTCCGCATATTTTCCCCCGGAAGACAGCCCGCCCTCATAAAAACGGCAGACCGGATAGCTGAAATGGTACGGCACTACGCCGCTCCCGGCAATCGCCCGCAGATTAAAATCATAATCGGCGACAATCCTGTACCTCTCGTCATACATTCCCAGTTCCGCAAACAGCCGCCGGTCGTAAAAAATGCTCTGATGGCAGATGTTCTGCGTCGTTACCGGAGCATCATACTCGCGAAAGCGGCAATATCCGTCCTCGCCGACCAGACAGGCATCCCCAAACAGAAAACGGCAATCCGGATGAGCACGCAGCACTGCGGCCGCCCGTTCCAAAACCCGAGGATTAAAAAATTCGTCCCCCGCATTCATAAAAATCACAAAGTCGCCGCGGCAAAGCCTGAGCCCTTTGTTCATCGCGTCATAAACCCCGCGGTCGGGTTCCGATACATAGCGCGCAATCCTTTTTTCCCGGCGCAGAAACGCCGCCGTACCGTCGCTGGAACCGCCGTCAACCACGATGCTTTCGTATCCGCCGCAATCACCGGCCAAACTGTTTCCGAACGCAAATTTTCCATTCCCGATGCAATCGCCTGCAAATTTGCCGCCGTCATCTCCCCCACCGCAATCGCCTGCCAAATCGGCTCCGGTTGAACCGTATGTTTGTGCCCACAGGCTGCGCAATGTGCGTTTCAGTTCATCTTTTACGTTATAACAAATCGTTACAACCGAAAATTTAACATTCTTTTCCATATTTTGCTCCACTCGCCGTTTTTCTCCGCTTCATCGCCGTCGTCCCACGCGCCGGCCTGTTCCGCATCCCAGATGTCCCAGCAGCACTGCTTGTCCGGCGGTACCGAACGCCCGTAGCGCTCCGCCAGAAACGCCGCCCAGCCTGCCGTTCCGCTGCCGTATCCCGCAGACTGCCCCCTGCGCCGCGCCAGAATTTCCCGCTGTCCGCGCCGGATAAGCGCTTTCAGTTCCGTTTCCACCGCCCGCACCTCGTCCATCACTTGGCCGCGGCGCCGTTCCGCCTCGCGTATCTCCGCCTTAATCCGTTCGTCGGCCGCGTGCATTTCCCGCCGCCGCCGGTGCGATGTATTTTCGGGAAAATTCCGATACAGCAGCAAAACTTCCTGCAGATTGTAAAATCCCGTCCTGCCGCGCAGGCGCATAAACAGCGCATAATCTTCCGCCGGCGTATACGCCTCCTCATATCGTACCCCGAGGCGCTCCAATTCCTGCCTTCGCAGCATACACGCCGGATGAATGACGGCGCACCCTTCCGCCAGCGCCGCGCCGATTTCAGCATTATGCTCCGGCCGCCGCCGGATGCGCCCCCGTTTCCGGCACAAAAGCTGATACCACCCCGAAACGACGCCGCACTCCCGGTGCGCATCCAGATAGGCTGCTTCTTTTTCCAACCGCTGCGGCAGCGAAACATCGTCATGGTCAGCCACCGCCAGATAATCGCCCGTCGCCATTTCCATCAACCGGTTCCGGCTTCCGGCAATGCCCAGATTTCTCTCATTGCGAAAATATTTTATCCGCGCGTCATCATACGATGCTATAACCGCCTCCGCCGCCCGGTCTTCGGGACAGTCGTCCAAAATCAAGAATTCAAAATTCTCCGCCGTTTGGTTCAATATGCTCTCGACCGCCTCCCTCAAAAACGGTTCCGGCGTCTTATAAACCGGCATCAAAACGGAAATTTTCGGCATCTGCGGCTCTCCTCCTAAAAAATGAACAAAACACATTTCCAACCGTCCCGGCACAAAACAGCATTTCTCCCCCGAAACAATACAGCATCACGCCTGCACAGCACCACACGCGCCCCGGTGCGACACACGTCCCAGTACAGCACATACCCAGGTGCGGCACATATCCCGGTATGACATATATCCCTGTGCAGCAAGCCTCCCGGTGCGACACACATCCCGATACGCTATGCACCCAGATATACGTCCCGGCAATTCAGCCGCCGCCCGCCGCCGTTTCCCCGGCCGGAATATAAACTTAAGCCTATATATAATAAACCCCGCCGCCTGATTTAACCTGACCGAAAGTATATATTCACCCCGTTCTGTCTCCGCCCGTGCAACGCCGCTGCGTCACACCCTGCCCCGTTCTGTCTCCGCCTGTGCACCGCCGCTTTCTGCCGGTTGACAACCCTGCCGTGCCGCTTTAAACTTATTTCGCAAACTATCAACCGCATACGTTAACCAGCCGGAGACCAACAATGCCAGCCCGCTCCCTCAATACATCCCTTCCCTGTTCGGCAAAACCCCGCCTCACAGCCTTCAGCGGGCTCAAAGCTCTTGCCGTCATCGGCATTATCGCCTGCCACATGGGAGCGCTGCCCGGCTGGGATTTATGCGCCCGCATGGTCGAAGTGTTGTTTTTGGTTTCCGGATTCTGTATGGCTTATAACCATTTTTGCCCAAGCGATACCCCGGCAGCCCGCCCTTCCGGCTGGCAGATTGTCAAAGCCAAACTGCCCCGCCTCTACCCCGTCCACTTTACTACATTCCTGTTGCAGCTGTTTTTTGTGCCGGCCTGGTCCTCCCAAACCATCGGGTTCATCTTGTCCTTCGGGCTGCTGAACCTGACATTGCAGCACGCCTGGTTCCAAAGCACGCAGTTTATGTTCAACAATGTATCGTGGTTTTTAAGCGCTCTGCTGTTCTGCTATTTCATCACCCCCGCCCTTTCCCGCGCCGCCGCGCGCGCCAAAGCCGCCCGCCGCCTGTTTCTGTTTTTTGCCCTGCTCGTTGCCATACGCCTGTATATTGAATATATGCGCAGCTCTTATCCTTCGTATATCCGGCTGGATTTGCACGCCAACCCGCTGGTACAGGCTTTGAACTACAGCCTCGGTTTTATTGCCGGCGTCTTTTTCCTCTCCCCTTCGCCGCTAAACGCTGTTTTGCGGCAGCGCCTGTCCTTTGCCGCCGCGACCCTTCTGGAAACATTGTTTGCCGGCCTGTATCTTGCCGCCTGTTATTCCTTGGACGGCACGACATACCGCCTGTTTTTCGTCTTGCTGGCATTGCCTGTGATATATGTGCTCGCTTTCGGCCGCGGCGCACTCTCCCGGATAATCTCCGCCAAACCGCTGCTATGGCTCGAAACCGTAAATCTGGAAATATTTATGTTCCATTCGTTTATCCTTTACCATTTTCCCGTCAATGCGGATAACCCGTGGTACTACGCCGAATTTGCCGCCATAACCCTTGCCGCCGCTGCCGGTTTCCACCTGCTGTTTCGCCGCCGCACCAAATAAACCTCTCCGCCGCGCATATTAAGCCGAACATCATAAAGCTGCGCATAATTAATAAAGCCGCCCGCAATAAAAAGGCGGAAAAAATCCCCCGCCCGTAAAAATTCCTCTTGACTACAAAAAACATTTGCCCTAAAAAGAATGCCGACGGGTCCTTAGCTCAGTTGGTTAGAGCCGGCCGCTCATAACGGTCTGGTCGTAGGTTCGAGTCCTACAGGACCCACCATAGTTAACAGCTCCTATCTTTGGAGCTATTTTTATTTTATAAATCAATAGCTTAACCGAATTCGGATGTTGTAATTTTAAAATCATATTTTGGAAGAGATTTCCGAACTCGTTTGTTTATATTTCTTTATTTTTCAATGGTTTAATATAGTTGGAGTCCAGTAGGGTCTTAGGGACATCTCTATTTAAGAAATTGGCATACAGACCAGCATACTTAACAATAAAAAGTTACGTACAGATTGTTTTTGTGTTTGCGTAGTCGCATTGTGTTTGCGTAGTCGCATTGTGTTTGCGTAGTCGCATTGTGTTTGCGCAGTCGCATTGTGTTTGCGCAGTTTGTATAAGATGTTCGCCTGACCGGTATGTATTGTCCGCCATAGTTGGCAGCTCCTATCACGAAAGCTGTTTCTCTTTTTAAAAATCAAGCGTTTACCCCAGTTTGTATGTTGTAAATTTCAAAATCGTATTTTGGGAGAAACTTCCGAACCATTTTACTTATATTTCTTTATTTTCAAACGCTTAATATAGATTAAATCCGGCAGGCCTTGAGAAAAAAATATTGACTTTTTTCCGTTGTATGGTACTCCTTGACTACTTAAATTTATTTTGTATTAATTATTAATTTTTGTATATTTATGAAAAAAGGTAAAAAATCTGAACACTCAGCTGAACAGAAACAGGCGGAGCGCATTTACAGACGTATTATTAAAGGACTTGTCATCGCAGGTATTGCCTTGTTCTTTATACACTGGGGATATTCTCTTGGTGTGGTTTGCTTTATCCTTTGGTCTGCTTATTTCTATGAGCAAGGACGTATGGAATGGGTATGTGATGAATACGAACAGAATGGTTATCCAACGCAAGGACTATACCGAATGTATAGAAGTTGGAGAATTTTTGCTGTTTTATTAGCAGCAGCTTTGATTATAATTTATCTTAGCTTTAGTTCATAAATTTCTGACCAACCCCCGCCAAATGAAAAAGCCTCCGTTTTTTGGAGGCTTTTTCGTGTTTTCACATATCTTTCGTCAGGTAAGGCCTACTCTTTCAAACACCCCAGTTCATCGTCCCATTTCCAACAGTCATCACGGCAGATTTTTTGAACGGGGTCGTACACCTTTCCACTGTCCATACAGGCATCAATATCGTGCTGCTCTTTAATTTCCGGGACATATTTCCCCATCAGAATAAAAATGACCAGCGCCGTACCCAAAACAATATATGCAATTTTGCGATATTTCTGACAGTATGACAAGCCAAATGCTCCAAGAGCGACGATAACCACCGCTCCATACAAATAAAACCACAAAGATGCCGTTCCAAAGGTTATTGCCCAGCTAATACCCAACACCGCCATCATGCAAAAAAAGATTATCGCCTTTAGGATGTGTTTTATCACCAACAATAATTTTTTTTTCATATTTTCTCCTTATTTATATTTCGTATGGTGTGTCGGACAGGTTTTTTCTAATGTTTTACCTTGCAACGCTCCTCTCTGTCCTCTTAAATTTGCCCGGTAATCCCGTACACTGTCAGCGATGGGATATTTGTTGATGAATATATCTTTCATTTCTTTCCCTGCATCAATAATATTTGCAACACCTGCTCCATATACGCCGCTTCGCTTTGTTGCTTCATAATTTGCTTTACAGTGGAAAAACAGATCACTTTCCTTTAGCTTCATTTCTTTCATTAATGTATGACTACGTTTCAAGTCTTTAACAGGAGCGGCAAGTCCGGTTCTCGTTTTCCCAAGTACAGGCTTGTAGTTTTTCAAATAATTATCAAGTTATTTTGCTGTTTTATCACCATATTTTGGCATATCTCTTCTCCTTATAAAATCAAACAAATCTATCATATTTAATATATTATAAATACTATATGGGAATAAATTTCACATTTCGCAACTGTAAATTAAAAAAAAATTTCCCCTATATAAACCACAGCGGACGCCGACAAAAATAATACCGAACATCTCGTTGAATTTTATATATTTATTTTTCTAATTTCCCTCAAATGGCGTTACCCCCCGCCAAATGAAAAAGCCTCCGAATAACGGAGGCTTTTTCTCGTTAAGGAAAATATTACTCGGTATCACCTTCCAACATTTTTTCAGTTATGCAGCCTTGTTCTTGGCTCCACTTAATACAATCTTTGCGGCAGATTTTCTGCTCATTATCCCACACTCCTTGTTGGCTGCTCAGACAATACCCTTCGTCATCAAACACCAAATAAAGAAAATAGCCGCAAACAAAAACACCGAAAAGTGCAAAAATATTCCAAACAAAGCGCACTATCCGCCAAATCCACTTTTTTAATTCAGTACTTTCCATTGATTCCCTTCACTCTAAAAGAATGACACCCATCTTTTGAACTGGTATATACACCACTTTTTGCTCGTTGTCTACCAATTTCATTTACCTTTCTGTCATGAATTTTATCTTTTGAAGCCGCAAGAGGAGATAAACCTTTCCAAACTTGGTTATAGTAGTAATCAAGCTCTTCTTTCACATTGCCTGATTTTTCGGCAACTTTTTCACCAATTCTTCCTCTTTTACAACGGATTTTTTATTTTAATTGATTGCAAAATTAAAATAAAAATATATACTTCGTTATATATTCGCATCCCCAAAAGCTGCCCGCGCTAACCGTCCGATTCGGCTTTTGGGAAGTTGTTTTGAATTTGTTTCGCTTCGGCTGAAAGGACTGTCATGAAAAAATTTTTGCTTATCCTGCTTACAATCATCATTCTGCTTGCCGGAGGAATTTGCGGCTTGTATCTCAACCTTGAATCGATTGTCAAAGCCTCCGTTGCCAAATACGGCTCGCAGCTGACCGGTACCGAAGTCGCTCTCGATGGTTTCCGCCTGTCCCTGCGCAAAGGAGAAGCCGAATTGAAAGGCCTTCGCATCGCCAACCCCGAAGGATATCAGACGCCGCAGATACTGAGCCTCGGTTCCGTTTATGTCAGGCTGGATATGCGCTCGCTCTTAAAACCCATCATTGTTGTCGAAGAAATCCGCATCGCCAACCCCGAAATTGCGTATGAACTGAAAAGCGTCGCCCATAACAACGTGTCCGACCTGCTGGCGGCAGTCAACAAAAACGCCGCAGCCGCCGCTGCCAAACCCGCCGCTGACCAAACCGATGCCACACGGGCCGGCACCGCAAAGCCCGCCGTTTCCTCAGGCGGCTCCGCGAAATCAGCCTCTTCCTCAGGCGGCAAAAAAGTCATCATCAACGCGCTTAACATAACCGGCGGCAAAGTCAGCCTCGGCGCCACGTTTGGCGGCAAAGGCGCCGCCGCTTCCGTTCCCCTGCCCGCCGTCACCCTGAAAGATATCGGCCGTGAAAAAGGCAGTCAAGGCAAAGGCATTATTGAAACAGCCTCTCTTATTCTGAAAAAAATCCTTGATACCGCTTACGATACAGCTGTCCGTCAGGGGCTGAACAGCCTGAAAGATATTGCCGGCGAAAGCGCCGACACTTTGAAAGGAACTGCCGAAAATCTGAAAAACAGCGCCAAAGGACTGCTGGGCGGCCTCTTGTAATTCCCTGTGTGCCAACGTCGCAGTCGCCTCTGCCGCCCAAGCTCTCGGCTGTCCAGGCTCTCTGCCGCTAACGCCGCAGACGCCTTTTGCAACCAATGCCCCCTCTGCCGCCAACGCCGCATACCAACAGCCCAAAGCCGTTCTCCTGTCGGCTCTAACTTATCAACGTCTCGCTTTCTGCCGTACGCCGGCCGCCTGTCCCTTTTTGAGGATTAATCTCTTTCGTCAATAACAGCCCAAATGCCGGGAACTGCCTCGCGCTCATACGGCCTGGTATCAAAAACCTGCACCTGGCAATCGCGTGAAACTGCTGTAAACGCGCGCCCGTCTTTTTTCAGCCGATAGCGTTTCACCCCGCGGCTGCAATCCTTGCATGCATTCGGACGGATGCAAACCGCCGACGTAAACAACGGCGGATATGCAAACACCGCCTGAACCGTCGGCACCAGAGCCTTCGCCGCCGTCTCCGCCATATTTTCCGCCGGGCTTTCCAACGCCAGCGTTGCCCACGCCGCGCCGATATCACGCAAGGCCGCGGTCGCATAATGGTTCATGACATAGATAAAGCTTCCCGCCCCGATTTGCACGCCTTCGTACTGCCTGAGCATCTCGAAAGCATAATAATTCTCGGCAACAAACTTCCTCGCCCCTGCATCATACAAACTCTGCACAACCGCGGCCAATCTCCCCGTATTGCGGCATATCTGCGGCAATACAAACCATGTTTCCGCCATATCGCACGCCTGCCAGTCCGTTTCAGCCGTTTCCAGCCCGATACGGAACAACCGCAATTTTTTAACCAGCCGTTCCGTCGCACACGTCACCAAACAATTTCCCCCGGCATCCGGCTCTATATTTTCACATTCATTCACCGCCTCTGCTCCGCCGGTTCTCACGGCCTGCCGTGATTCCGCCATCTGCACAGCCGCCTCTTCCTCCGCCAATTTCGCCGCTGCCGCCGCTTTATCCAACAGGCCGCGCCGCAATTCATTCAATACCGAAACCGGAACAAACCGCGCTTCGGAATTGGCAATATCCAATGCTGCCACGGTAAAGGCCGTACCTCCGGTTTTGGCAAACGCTTCCCGCACGGCAGCCTCCACTTTTGCCGTATCTTTCGCCGGCGGGAAATCCCCTCGCATAACGGCTGCCACTCCGGCAAACCTTTCAGCATTCGTCCCTGCGCAGCCGTCTGCGATATGTTCCGCCGTCCCCGCACAGCCGTCTGCCCCACAACAGACCGCCCGCACCTCATCAGCGCCGATTTCCACCCGAACCGCCAGTTCCGCCCGATTGCGATAAGCGCCGGGTTTCGGCTTCTGATAAGCATATTTTCCTTTCACCGCCGAGGATGAAGCCAGATAAACCGGTGCGCCGGCTGCCAGATACGGATGCTCCTCCGGCAGTTCCAATTCCACATACTGCCCTGCCGCCGCCTCAATCGCCGGCTTTCCGTTGACAAACAGTGCCTTGACCCCGAACCCGAACGGTTTTTCGTCGCCTGCCGCGTCAATCTGCACGCCGTCATAACGAGCCACCGCATGCGAAGTCTTAAACCCCAGACGGTTTCTCCCGACGCGTCCCACTTTGCCGATAAGCAGCCCCCGGTGCCCGACAAAATGTGCGTCAACCACGTTTTTATCCTTGCCGTTAAAATGAAACCGGCACCATGGCCGCGAAAAAATCTGCCGGATGTCCTCCGCCTCTTTCAAGTCCTTTTTGCGCCCGTCGAGAATATGGCGATAATAGTTCGTAACCGCCGCAACATACAGCGGCGACTTTTTCCGCCCTTCAATTTTGAGCGACAGCGCCGGGATTTTCAAAACCGCCTCCTCCAACGCCAAATCTTTCATGGAAAACAAATGCGACCTTAAGCCGCCGCAACCTCCGGCCAGCCCGTGCTGCCCTGCTCTCCCCGCATCGCAGTTCCCGGCCAGCCCGTACCAGTCCTCCCGCGCTCCTCTGTTATCGTCTTCTTCCTCCACTGCAAATTCCGCCCGGCACGGATAAACGCACCGCCCGCGGTTTGCGCTCTTGCCGTATTCCAGCGCCGAAAACAGGCACTGCCCGCTGTAAGAATAACACAGAGCCCCGTGCACGAATACTTCCAAATCCAAATCCGGCGCCGCCTCGGCCACCGCCTGAATCTCCCGCAGGCTCAGCTCCCGCGCCAATACCACGCGTTTAAATCCGAGCCTTTGCAAAAACTTCGCCCCCTCGGCGTTATGCACCGCCATCTGCGTGCTTGCATGCAGTTCCACGCCCGGAAGCATTTTTTTCGCCAGATAAAATACCCCCAAATCCTGTACAATCAGCGCGTCAACCCGCGTCCGCCGCAACACCGCAAAAATCTCCGGCAGCTCGCGAGCCTCCGCCTCGGTCAAAACCGTATTCAGCGCCACAAATACCTTGCGCCCCAGCGTATGCGCATAAGCCGTAAATTCGTCAAGTTCCTCTGGCGTAAAATTCTCTGCTCCCGCCCGCGCCGAAAACTTTGTCAGCCCGAGATAAACCGCGTCGGCGCCGTAATGCAGCGCCGCATATCCTGCTTCAAGACTGCCCGCCGGCGCCAAAAGTTCATGTTTCATGATAGTTTCCTTGTTTCTGCCGTATTGCGGCATATGCCGCCAAAGCGCTTTCGCCGTGCGCTTCCGTTTGCAAACGACCTTACGCCGCCCGCCCGTTTTTGTCAACAGAAAACATCGCCGTCCCGCTGCCGGAATTTCACCACGCCGCAGCCCGAACGCCGCCGTACTCTCCCCTAAAGAGGGGAAATTTGCGATGGATAGAAACGGATGTCTCCCGAGAAACACGAGTGTACTTTGACGTACACGATGCGACGATGTGGAGTTCCATCCGGCCTGTTGCCCGCATCATGGTATAAATTTTGTGAGTGAACCGCAGGAGCCCGCCAAAGAGCGGGTGTGTACATAAAGGTACATGACCGCTCTGCCGAGCGGCCTCCTCCTGCGAACTCAATCGCAAAATTTTCCCCTTTAGTACTCGGAACCCAGCCCAAACGCCTCTTCGCTCTTATCATCCAGCATCGACCTGCCGTCGTCGCCGATAACCCTCTGCGTATTGTTAAAGTCAAAATCAGGCTTCAGCGCTTCGGTAATGACCACCCGGTCATCCAGCGTGGCCGGGCGTCCCGTCTTCGGGTTCACGCGTACGAAACGGATTCCTTTCGGCACGCGGAATTCGAGGTTCGGCTTGTCTTTCAGCGCCTCTTTCATAAAATCGTAAAACACCGGCAATGCCGCCGCCGCACCGGTTTCTACCCGTCCGAGCGTCCGCGGCTCGTCAAAGCCGATATACACGCCCGCGACCATATCCGGTGAAAAGCCGATAAACCACGCGTCCTTAGTGTCGTTCGTCGTACCGGTCTTGCCCGCCAGATTTTTGCCCAGCTGCGCCAGCCTTGCCCCGGTTCCGCGCTGTACCACGCCCTGCAAGATGGACACCATCTGATACGCCGTCAGCTCGTCCAATACCCGCTCGCGGTCATCGGTAATTTCCGGCACCGGCGCTGCCGGGTCAAAATGCGCCGCTTTGCAGCCGATACAGTGGCTGTCATTGTTTTTATACAAACTCTTGCCGTAACGGTCCTGAATCTGCTCAATCAGATACGGCGTAACCTTTTTCCCGCCGTTGACGAACACCGCATACGCCGTTATCATGTCGACCAACCGCGTGTCGTCCGCACCCAGCGACATCGAAAGCAGCTGCGGCAGGTTATCGTCCACGCCGAGGCGTTTCGCCATCGCCGCCACCTTGTCCATGCCGACGTCCTGAGCCAGCCGCACCGTCATCAGGTTCTTTGATTTTTCGATTCCCTGCCGCAGCGTCGTCAGCCCCGAAAACCCTTTGGAATAGTTGGAAGGCTTCCACAGCGGCAGCCCCGGCCCCTGGTCGAGCACAAACGGCGCGTCCAAAATTAAATCCGTCGGCGAATAGCCGAGTTCCAGCGCCGCCGCATAGACGACCGGCTTAAACGTCGACCCCGTCTGGCGGTAGGCCTGTGTCGCGCGGTTAAACTGCGATTTGGCAAACGAAAAGCCGCCGACCATCGCCAGCACCTTGCCGTTGTGCGGATCCATCACCACCATCGCCCCCTCGACGTTCGGCACCTGCCGCAGCTCAAACGCGCCGTTTTTGGCTTCCTCGACATAAATCACGTCGCCTTTCGCCAACACGTCGGACGCCTTTTTCGGCGCCTCGCTGACCCGCTGGTCTTTGAGCGCCTTGCGTGCCCACGCCAGACTCTTCAGCCCGATGGTTCCCTGTTTGCCGCTTTCGGTTTCAATCCTGGCTTCCGCGGCGCCTGCCGAAAGCACGACCGCCTTTTGCCAGCTTTTTTCCGCACCTGCCGGCAAAACCGTTTTTTTCAATGCGTCCTTATAGTCGCCGTTAAGGTCTATCCGTGCCGTTGCCCCGCGGAACCCGTGCCGCCGGTCATAATTGAGCAGTCCGCGCCGGAACACTTTGGTCGCCAGCTGCTGCAGCGCCGGGTCAATTGTCGTGCGCACCATCAGCCCGCCTTCAAACACCGCATCTTCGCCGAGGCTCTTGGAAATAACGCGCCGCACCTCGTCGCTGAAATACTCGCCGTCTTTCAGATATCCGAATTTCCGCTCCACCGTTACCAGCGGCTTTTTCTGCGCCGCCTCGGCCTCTTCCCTGCTCACGTACCCGTCTTCCGCCATACGCCCGATAACCCAGTTGCGCCGCGCAATCGCCGCGTCGTAGCGCTTTTTGGGATTGTAGTTGTTCGGCCCTTTCGGCAGCGCCGCCAGATAGGCGGTTTCTTCAAGCGTCAGCTCCGCCAGCGATTTGTTGAAATAATTGAGAGCCGCCGCCGCCACGCCGTATGCCCGGTTGCCGAGGTAAATCTCGTTCAGATACAGCTCCAGAACGTGCTCTTTGGAAAATGCGTTGCTGATGCGGTACGCCAGAATGGCCTCCTTGATTTTGCGGATAAGCGACCGCTCCGAAGAAAGCAGAAAGTTTTTCGCCACCTGCTGCGTAATCGTCGACGCCCCGACCAGCCGTTTGCCTTTGGCATAATTGACGACATTCGTAAATACCGCGCGCGTAATCCCCAGCAGATCTATCCCCGGATGCGAATAAAAATGCTTGTCTTCGGCAGCGATAAAAGCCTGCTTGACCCGCTCGGGAATTTTATCCTCGGGCACGAAAATGCGCTTCTCCGCTGCATATTCCATCAGCACCTGCCCGTCGCCGGCATACAGGCGCGTCGTAACCGGCGGCTCGTATGTTGCCAGCTTCGTATAGTCGGGAATATCAAACCCGGCCGTTTTAAACCAAACAAAAATGCCCGCAAACAGCAACACTGCCATCAGCAGCCCGAAACTGACCAAATTCACCAAAAGCTTATACATTAAAACATCCGCAAAACAATAGAGTCGTCCTGAAAAATCTTTATAAATATACAGTCCGTTCCCCGCTTGGCAACCTCTATTTAAGCCTTATACCCATAATATTAAGCCCGTAACATTAAGCCCGCAACCTCCGCCGCATCGCACCCCGGACGCTGCGTTTTCTCCCCTTCTTTTTCTGCCCTTCCTCTCCCGTTCAGGCAAAACTAAAGCCCTCTCCAAAGAGAGGGCTTAAAACTGGTGCACCCGGCGGGGTTCGAACTCACAACCTTCTGATCCGTAGTCAGATGCTCTATCCAGTTGAGCTACGGGTGCGTCAACAGAGCTTTTAATAGCGCATTGTTTTTTTATTGTAAAGCATTTTTTTCATATTTTTGCACATTTTTTCATAACATATTAGATTGGCGTCAAAAAAATATTTTCTCTCCGCCGCCTTCGTTCCCGGCGCCGCCGTCCGCATCCGCCCCGAAACCGCCGCGCCGCATCAGGCTTTTTCCGCCGGCCCTCTCCCCAGAAAATATTCCAGCACCGCATTGCGCACCTGCCGCCGCTTTCCCTTATGCCGGAAAAACAGCGCGCAGACATTGCTGGCAAACCGGTATTTGCGGTATCTCCGGTACAGCCGCTCGATTTTTTCGCGCTCTTCGTCCCGCTCCGGCACAACGTGCGCCGCATCCGCATAATCCCGGTACAGCCGCCGCCACTCGATATGCGTATAACAGCTGCGAAACGCGTTCGGATGTACCGCCATATCAAAAGTCGCTTTCGTCGGCCGCAGGTTAAACTGCTCAAACGTCAGGAATATGAAATCGGACGCAAAAAAACGCTCCGTCTGCGCCACGCCCGCTTCCCGGCAGTCGTTGTAAAAACCGCACTCCGGCGCAAATCCGCCGCGTTTAAGACAGTTGATAAACAGATACTGTTCGGGCACATACTGGTACTGATGCCTGTCCTGTCGGTTCCAATAGGCCTGTTCCCGCGTCATCAGCGGAATGTCATAGAGCCGCAGCAAATCTTCCGTCCGCCCGAAAAACGCCAGATCCGACGGATGAAACGGAAACGGCATATCCGACCGCGGGTTGCGCGCAAAATAGCAGCAGGCAAGCAGCTTATGCCCGAATGCGCGGTATGCCTCGTCCGCCGCCGGAAAAGCGTCAAAATACCGCAGAAAACCATTGCCCGTCAGCAAAAAGTCGGAACGCAGCTTCAAAGCATACGGCGTCCGCACCTTTTTCAGCCCCGCTGCTGTATTGGCAATCTGGCGGTTAACGTTGTTGATTTTCTCTCCCGGACGTTCGGCATAGGCAAATCCGCCCGGATCCGGAACCGCCACAACCTCGTCGGCACCGACGTCCGGTATTGCAGTTTCCCTGCTTCCGGCACACGGCAACGGCGCCCCGGCTCCGGCCTCTGCCGCCCCATACCCTTTCGCTCCGGCATCTGCACCGCCATCCGGCACACCGCCCGGCACGCACGTCGCAAAGACCACCCGCACCCCCGGCAGAAACCGACGCACGCTCTCAACCGCCCGCACCGTAATCCCCTCATACACGGCTCCCTGCACCACGACCGTAATGTCTGAAAATTTTATTTCCATCAAAGTTTCCGCCGCAAAAGAAAATTTCTCTTGCCATATTTGGCCAGATACCAGAATACCCGTATCGGAAGCGCCGCCCAGCGCAGCACCGGAAGGATTTTGCGCCCCGCACAGACAAACGGCGCGCCGAAATCTCTTCGCAGCGCTTTTAACGTATCTTTATACGCATACAGCTTCAGAATATCCTTGACTTTGTCATTATGCCGGTCAACATGCTCCGTATACTCGTTGCAAAAATGCCTGAACGAGAAAAAGCGATACTGCTGCTTGCGCTGCATTTTGTCGAACTTTGAAACGGCTCCCAGCATTTTTTGATCAAATATCAGGAAATTGGAAACAAAAAAACGATCCGTCAGTTCTTTCAGCCGGGGCGACGTCGCCAGATAATATTCCGGAACGGCCGCAGCCTTTCCTGCTTTTTCCAGCAGCGCAACCCACAAATACTGTTCTATGATATACCTGCTGGCGAAACGGCATGGATTAGGCTGCCCCGCGCCTCTGCAAAAGAAATCATACACGCCTTCGGGCATCGGCCGCCCGTCCCACAGCCTGAGCAAATCTTCCGTCAGCCCGAAATGGAAAAGGTCTGCCGGATGTTGCGCAAAGGCCAGATCCGGCGCATGCGGATTAACTGTCAGAGTCTTATGAATCAGTACCCTCTGCTCAAAAATTCTGCAATCCGCTTCATACATGTCAAAAAGCCGGTTGAATGTATTGTAATTTTTCAAAAAATCGCCGTTTTGCAATACAAAATCCGTCCGCCACCGCACCGCGTATTTTGTCCGGCACGCCTTCAGCCCGCGATTGACGGAATATTGCTGCAAATCGTAAGTATTAGGCGCTTTCCACGGACAGCTTTCCAAATGCGCCGAATATTCCGGTTCCATTTTCTTATTCAGTACCAGACGGTCATACAGCCCGTCAAGCCCGGAGAGGTCTTCCCCTTCCCATGTAGACAGGACAATTTCGGCTTCGGGAAAATACTTTCGTACCGAACGCAGCGACCTGGCCGTCGCATACCGCCCCTTGCCGATGATTTTTCCGGTACACACAAACGTAATGTCGCGCGGGCTGACGGTTTCCGTCTTCCTTCTTTGCAGGTTGCCGAATTCTTCGGGAAGGTACTGGTAGTAATATTCGCTGTACCCGCGCAGAAAATGCCCGTCCCAGAGTTTGCGATGCAGGATGTACGGATGCTCCCGCCCTTCCCTTGAATATGCATCGCCGGGATGCAGAATGGAATAGTCGATGACAAAATTCCATCGCGGCGAAAGCAGCTTCTTCTTATCGCCGATAACCGCATTCAAAACGTCCTGGTCGCACAGGGCGAGCGGCTGGTGTTCCAGCAAATACGCCACCAGCTTGGGAGAAATTTTATCTTTCCGCATCAGTTCCAAATTCATCAGCATCATTCCGGCGTTAAAATAATTTTCGGGGTGTTTCATTTTCAGATAATCCCGCGTATAAGACGCCCAGTCATACCCTTTCAGCCCTTCGACGTCGCGCAGCCAGACCGTGTCTCTGTCGCTGATATGCTGCCGGACAAAACGATCCTGGACGCACCCGATATAACAATTGCCCGTATCCTCGTTAAAAAGCCTGGAAATGTCTCCCAGAACCACCATGTCCGCGTCTAACTGGATTATCTTCTTATATTCCTTCAAAACCTCCGGGATAAACAGCCTGTCAAATATTGCCGACGTCTTAATGTTTGTCGTCAGAAAACCCGCCGTCTTGTCGCGGATGTCGATAAATTTCACCCGTGCGTTGCCGTATCTGGAAATAACCTTTCGCAGAAGTTCCTTCGTTGCCTCTTTTATGCCGTTGTCAAAGACGATAAACTCATACGTATAGCTGCTGTCCGAGTTTGACAGGATGGAAACCATAACCGTCGCGGCATGCTTAACATAATTGTCATCAACCGAAAACGTTATCGGGATAGTCTTTTCTTTCATAAATTTTCTCCTATTTTTGAGCATACTTGGTTAAGGCGTCAATAAACATCTCTCGGCCGAATTCCATCGGCGGATATTGACATCTTACACGGCTGACACGTTCATTTATGAAACGTTCGTCATCCCAAAAAGGCAGCCCGGCACGTTTCATAAACTCTGCAAAAATATCATATTTTTGAGCAAACGAACGATTAAACTGTCCATAATCAAGCCGCGAATAAATATCAAACAAATCTTCCGGTTCCGACATATGTACACACGGTATGCTAAAATATTCCGCCAATTCCATAACCCTCGAATCATGCCCGTCGATAAAAGCAGGAATCCCCGCCAGCAAAGACACGATATTGCCGTGGATGCGACCGCCTATGGAAAAATTAAACCCGCTGTTTTTTAAATCCTCATCCCATGCCAGATAATCGCCGTAAATTCGAAGCCGCTTCTGGTTGTACAAAGTCGCAAAGAGGCCGTTGCGCAGATGCGGCAGCTCCATTCCCAGGGTCTGGGGAATTTCTTCTTGTCGCAGCAGCAGACGGTATAAGACGTCCTGATCCACAAAAACAGAATTTGGATATTGATGAAAGTAAACATGAAATCTCTCGTCAAACCAGAAATGTGTTCCGTTCAACACCGGCTTGAGCTCGCTTTGCACAATATCCTGCGGGACTATAACCAGATTGCGCCCGTTCATAAACAGGGACGGGCAGCCGGTTACCGTAAAGTCACTGTCCGAAAATCCAAGCTTTTTAACAACTTCCGCCGTAAAATAACCGCGCAGCGAAATCATGCCTCCTGTATCCAGTATACTCCCGATAAAGTCGCAGCCCTCCTGCCGGATGTCTTCAACAAAATCCGTATGATATAAATAATCGGATTGGGCTCCCACTCCGATAAAATGAAACGGCTTTTTAATTTTCTTAACCGCATGCGCCCAACGCCGCAGCCCATGCTCTTTGGCATAGGTTCCCAATACATTGGCCGGAAACGTAACCAACGCATCATATTTCTCGTTAATCCGATCCGCATCTTTAAGAAACTCGTCCGTTCGGGATAAAAACGTCGTGCACACATCCACGTCAACATACGGCGACAACATCACCTTCTGCATACCGAACTGAAAAACGTTATTGCCGCTGTTTCCCCCCATGCCGGCAAGCCCCTCAAATGACGGAAGCTTGTAATCATAAGGCTGCATCTGATCTTTATCAATACAAAGCAGCACTTTTTTCTTTCTCTGTTTTTTTTCAAATAAGTACATAACACCACCAATTAAATATTTCAGACTACCGCAGTTAAGATATACCAAACGGCAAAAACAGTCTCTCTCCTACCTGTGCCATTCCACGCCATGCTTTAAAACCTTGGCGGGTACCCCCCCCCTATAATACAATTTTTAGCTGTAAAAACCTTATTAACCACAGACGATGTGGCAATAACGCAATTGTCGGGAATTACCGTTCCTTTTAATATCATATTGCGCATACCCAGCCAGACATGGTTACCCAAAACAATATCTTTCGGAACATTAATTTGCTCGGTTTGGCCTTGTTGCGTAATTTTATGTCCGTCACCCGGGCGGAAAAAATTTTGTACCGAAAACATACAGTCGTTTCCTATTTTAATACAGACTCCGGGGTCTTCTCCCAAATAAAAAACCGTATGGCCGCAAGAAAAATTTTCCCCGATAATTAATTTGTTCCCCGGTTTCATCGGTGCATCAACAAAGACATCACAGATATTATAGCGGGTCTTCTGAATGACAATTTCCGCCCTGTCGCCTAATTTAAAACGGCAATTTATAAACTTTATGGGAGCGTGGAGTTCTACACGATTGTCATTACCGTAAAAAATAACAGTCAACCCTTCTATTTGAGGATTATATTCCTCACGGCCGTCTTCATGAATTAAAACAAATCTGTTGTTCTTGCCAAAGTCCTGTATACTGTTTCTTGCCTTTTCCGCCGTTACCTGCTGAATTCTTTTTTTACGGCAAAGTTCTTCCTGTTCCAACAATTCTATTCTGGACAACAGGTCTGTTCTATTGTCATTCCCGCTTTTTTTCTCTTTCAGTGTATCTTCCAGAACTGCCACCCGGCGCCGCAGCAGCTCCGTTGCATCCGGCTGCCGATAACGCCGGCGGAAAGCTTTTCGCCTCTCCCGGTTCGGAATAAAACACGCCGCCGTATGCACTAAAAAGTTTCTTATCCTCATTTGCTCAATCCCCTTTTTGTCATTCATATCCCAAATATATTCGCGCCCGGATTACCGCTGTATTCGCGTTCGTCTTACCGCTGTACCGCCGGCCATTTGCGCCTGTAATCCTGCCGGCATTTGCACCCCGCTCATTATGCCGCTGTCGCCGCCTGGCGTTCGTGTCCCCAATATCTCCCCGTTCATCTCTCCAGATACTCCCTGAGCTGCCGCGGCGTGCCGACGCAGGCGAAAGCATCCGCCGCAATGTCGTAAACCCCGGTTTTCAGCCCCAGCCGTACCGCATGGTTATAAACATTGCTCATGTAATATTCGTTTTTTGCCTTGTCGCCGTAAATCATCATATTGATGGCGGCGCGCACAAAATCCGCCCCCCGCGCAAACATATACGCCCCGGCGATGGCGTGGCGCGAGATGGCTTCTTTCTCGCGCGTCCGCACCACCACGCCCTCCGCGTCCGTTTCCGCGTACGAAAAACAGCTCTCGTCCGACGCAAACGTCAGCAGGCTGCCGTCCAGCCTCCGCGCCAGGCAGTCTTCGGCAAACCCCGCAAACGCCTCCCGCGTGAAAATGTTGTCGCTGTCGGCAAAGATGACCGGCAGGTTGTTGTTGATGATCTCAAACGCCGCCAACGCCGTGCAGCACGCACCCTGCGTCAGCTTTTCCACCGTAACGAACGCCGTGCGGTAGCGCTCCGACAGCCTCTCCAGTTCCGCCCCGTTTTCCTCCCGGAAGCGCTCCTGAATAATCAGCGTATAATGCGCATCGGGCAGGCTGACCCCGTCCAGAACCCGCTCAATCATCATCTTGCCGTTGACGTCGATAAAAGGCTTCGGCTTGTCAAACCCCTCTGCCTGAAAACGGGAGCCTGCCCCCGCCATCGGTATCACCACGTTAATCATTTCGCCTTAGCCTCCCTCATCAGCATATCTTCGGAAATCTCCGCCCAGTTGTCGGCAAACCGCACCGCCCGGTCGTCAATCGTGATGTCCGCATTGGGCTTGCCGAAAAAAATCTCGTCATATTCGATGCCGTTCTTCTCCAGCCATTCAAACGTCATCTTCCCGACGTTTTTCAGCGCCTTGCCGACGTTGTGTCCGGTCGAGCCCATATTGCGCGCGGTATTGATAATCACCGTGTGCCCCGCCGCCCTGAGCGCGCGGATTTTCTCCGCCGCACCCGGCTTGGCCCTGACGTCGGCGTACGTTTCCCCGTCTTTGCGGATGTCGCAGATTGTCCCGTCCAAATCAATGCAGATGCGTAATTTCCTCTGTTCCGTCATATCGCTTGCTCCCCGTATAAAACCTCGTTAAGTTTCCGTACCGCCGTCAGGTAAAAGGCCCTCTGCCGGTTCGTGTCGTCGCCGTGCAGCGGTATCATCGTCAGAAACAGCAGCCCCTCAATCAGCTTGATGTCCCGGCTGTCGTATCCGTATTCGACTGCCAGTTCGTCAAAAAACGGCTCCAGCTTCTCCGCCACAATCGGCGACGAAATCTGAAATTCGTAATCGTCCCGCCCGTTCTGCTCCAGCCGGTACAGCCCCGCAACGATAAAATCGTAATGCCCGACGATACTGTGGCGCAGCTTGGCAATGTCGTACCGCGGGTCGCCGTAAATCGTCTGCGTCCTGAACCGCCCGCGCGGGTCCACGAGCTTGAAGATATAATGCATCGGGTCAAACAGAATGTTGGAAAAGCAATAGTCGCCGTGCACGATGGTGCGCTTTCCGTATTCGGCAAGCCGTGCCAGCGCCGCCGCCAGGTCTTCCTTAAATTCGGGATAATTGCGGTAGTGCGTGCTGTTGATTGTCAGATAGCGGCTCTGCATCATCTCCGCAATGCGCGGATATTTTGCCGCAATTTCCGCCAGCCGCTGTTCGGTCTTGACGATGTAGATTTCCTCCAGTTCGCCGCGGTCGGGTGCCTCGGTGTATTTTTCAAACACCTTATGCACTTTCAGCAGCGCCTCGATGATGTTATACCAGTCTTCCAGGTTGTTGGAACCGTAAATAAAGGTCTCTGCCAGATTCGCATAGCCGTAAAGTTCCATCTCCACCCGCGCAAACTCGCCATCTTCGCTGACGTCAAACACCCGCGGCGCATAGCACGAAATCTCTTTAGGCAGGCTTTGGTACCAGTTCGCCTCGTCCAACAGCTTCTGCTTCTTTTTGGAAATTTTCGTAATCGTCCCGCGCACCGCGTCTACCGCCAGATTGTTGAACTCGCGCGCCGAAAACAGCCCCAGCCGCGCCTGCACCGCCCCGCTGATATGCCCGAAGTCGAACCAGTTTCGCGTCGTCTTGATTAAAATCGGCACCTGCCGGTTATAGTTGAGAAACACGTTGATAATGCTCGGTTGCTCCGCCCGCAGCTCCTCAAACACCAGCCGCTTCAGCAGCCGCGTGTCCGAAAACTTGTAATACCCGGCCAGCGCCTCTTTCCCCGTTACCGAAATGTCGCGTTCTTTGTTGTAAATGCGCAGCAGATGCCCGTTTTCATCTTTGGTCGCCAGGCACCATTGTTTTGAAGTCTTGATGTTCGGCGACGCCAGAAACACGTCCGCCTCTTCGGGAAACGGCTCGTTAATCAGCGTATCGCCGAGGATAATCTGCGTCGGCATATCGTCGTTGCAGCTGCCCAGCATCGAAACCAGCGCCGTCGCCGCATCGTCATCTCCGCCGACGAAAATCTGCCTGACGCCGGGATAACTGTAGCCCAGAAACCGGCTGAGCCGCGTGTTGCTGGAACGCAGCACGATTTTGATGTCGCCCGCCCCGTTCTTCTTCGCCGCGTCAATGCACCAGTTGATGGCCGGCTTGCCGCGTATCGGCAGCAGCCCCGGGTCGGTAATCATGCCCGAAGAAATGTTTTTCGGGTTAAACTTCCCCGCTGCCAAAATAATCGTGTTAATATCGCCGCTGTTATCAATGCTCATGTTCTGTTCCTGTCATAAATTGCTTTGTTGGCCTGAAGTCCGATTTCTCCTCTGTCCGCTCCGGCAGCAACTTCCCTGCCCGTCCCGGCGGCAACTCCTCTGCCCGCTCCGGCACCAACTCCTCTGCCCGCTCCGGCACCACTCCCCCCGTTTTTCCCCGCTCCGGCTCTCCCGGCACCGTCCGTCCCGGTTCTCAGCCCCGCGTCCTCATTCTTCTTCAAATACAGATACAGCGTCGTCCTCCCCACGCCGAGCCGCCGCGCAATCTCCGCCTTGGCCAGCCCCTGCCGCAGCCCGTCAAAAATTTCCCTGTTCCGGCCGTCAAGGCTTGAAACCGCTGCCGTGCCGAACGGCCGTCCGCGCTTTTTGCCCGTCCGTTTAAGCTCATCCTGAATTCCTTTGTTCCTGATAGATAAAACCGCTTTATAAAGCTGAAGGCATATCTCCGCTGCCCGGTCAAACGTCTGCGGAAAAAGCGCGTCAATCCGCAGCCCCTCCTTAACGCAGTACAAGCTGATGCCCTGCCGCGCCGCCAGGCTCACTGCCTGCAGGGCTTCCTCGTAACGGCTGCCGAGCGCCGCCGCATCGGCGACAATCATCGTATCTCCTCTCCCTGGCCGCCCGGCGGCTTTCTCCGGCCTCATTCCGCCCGTGCGCCCCGGCCGTCCCGCCGCTTTCTCGGGCCTTTCCCCAGCATAATTCCCGGCCATGGCCTCCCCGATGTTCGCGCCCGTCTGCTCCCCGCACGGAACCAGACCGTACGCTTCTGCAAACGCCCGGATTTTCTCCCTGTCCGCTTCTTCCCGTCCGTTTCTCACAAACGCAAATTCCATCGCCCGGCACTCTCCGTAAACCACCGTTTATGAAGACAGTCCTCGGCAATCTTTTCCATTTACATCGTTTTAGCCACAAAAACGATGAATTACGATAAAATTCTTGACTTTGCCTAAGATGTTTATATGATGGCCGCAGATATACAATTTAAACGGTGGTTTATTGTATAGTCCCGCTCCTTCCGGTTTAATTCAGAAAACATAAAGGAATGGCTATATGATATACGGATACATTCGCGTCAGCACCGACCGCCAAAACACGGCAAACCAACGCCACGAAATCGAAAAATTCGCCGCTTTTTCGTCCCTGCAGATTGACCGCTGGGTCGAAGAAACCGTATCTACCCGCAAAGGCCTGCAGGAACGCCGGCTCGGCCGCCTGCTTGGCCGCCTGCAAAAGGGGGACATCCTGATTGCAACCGAACTGTCGCGTCTGGGGCGCAATATGCTGGAGGTCATGGGCATATTGCAGCATTGCCTGGAAAAAGACTGCCAGATATGGACGCTGAAAGAAAATTACCGCCTCGGCGCAGACATTCAGAGCAAAGTCCTCGCTTTCGCCTTTTCCCTCGCCGGAGAAATCGAACGCCAGCTGATTTCGGAACGCACCCGCAATTCGCTCCAGCGCCTGCGCGACGAAGGGCGCCGCCTCGGCCGCCCCTACGGTACCGCGCGCTGCAAACTGCAAAAGCAGCACGGCCGGATTATGGCGCTGCTGCAAAACAATGTCTCCAAAGCCGAAATCGCGCGCCTTATGGGCTGTACCTGGAGCACGCTGCACCGCTATCTTAAAACCTGCCTCGAAACGCCCCAAACCTGACACAGGTATCACCCGGCTCAGATTCCCGCCGCTGCCCGCAATCCCCGCCGCCGTTGCCTCCGGCTTCCGCCTCTGCCGCCCCGAGCCCTTCCGTTCCGACATCTGCCTCCCCATCCCCTTTCGCTCCGGCATCTACCGCCCCGGTTCCTGCCCTCCTGAAAAATTCCCGTGTACAACCCGCGCATTTTATTAGACAACCGCCGACAGGCTTTGTATGCTGGCGGCGTTTCGGGTCAGTGCCTGCAGCCGGACGCTCCGTCTGCCGCTGCCGCCTGCGCCGAGCCGGAACCGGATTTCCAGGACAGAAACAAGGACTGACACTATGACTGATGACAATTTGATTTATGCCCCCTTCGCCGGGATTATACCCACCCCTTTTTATGCCGGAGAAGTCGCCGCGCCGCCGTATGACGTGCTGTCCTCAGCCGAAGCCAAGGTCCGTGCGCTGGGCAATGCATACAGCTTTTTACATATTTCCAAAGCCGAGATAGATTTCCCCGGCGACGTTTCCCCGTATGAAGACCGGGTTTACGACCGCGCCGCCGACAACTTTCGCCGCCTGCTTGCGGAAGGCGTGCTCCAGCAGGTAGACAAACCCTGTTACTATATATACCAGATGGTCATGGGCTCCCATATCCAGACCGGGCTGGCAGTCGCCGCCTCGGTCAAAGCTTATGACGAAGGGCGGATTAAACGCCACGAGCTGACCCGCGTCGCCAAGGAAAACGACCGTGTGCGCCAGATTCGCACCGTCGGCGCCCAAACCGGCCCCGCCCTGCTCGTCAACCGCGAAATTCCCTCGGTCAAAGCCCTCTTAAAGCGTATCACGGAACAGGAAGCGCCGTATCTGTCGGTCATCGCCGACCACGAAGTGCGCCACAGCCTGTGGATTGTTGACAATCCTGCCGACATCAGCCTGATAACCGAAGCGTTTGCCGCCCAAAATGAAGCCTACATCGCCGACGGGCACCACCGTTCCGCCGCCGCGGCAAGGCTTGCCGCCGAAGACGGCACCGAAGACAGCGCCCGTTTTCTCGCCGTTGCGTTCTTTGCCGACGAAATGCGGATATGGGATTACAACCGTTTTGTACACGACCTGAACGGCATGAACCCGCGCGAATTTATTCGTGCCCTGACGCACGAATTCGTCCTCACCCCGTCCGAGCGTAAAAAGCCGTCGCACAAAGGGCAGTTTATGCTGTACCTGAACGGGCAGTGGCAGGAAATGGCCTACAAAGGCGCCCCGCTCGGCAGCGACCCCGTGTCCAAACTGGACGTCAGTATTTTAAGCGAAAAGGTGTTAAACCAAATTCTCGGCATAACCGACCTGCGCAGCGACGAACGTATTGAGTTTGTCGGCGGCATCCGCGGCGCGGAAGAAATCGAACGCCTCGTCAACGCCCGCCCCGGCAGCGTCGGCTTTATGGTATATCCGACCTCGGTGGATGAGCTGATTGCCGTTGCCGACCAAAAGATGCTGATGCCGCCGAAATCGACCTGGTTTGAACCCAAGCTCGCCGACGGCATAATTTCCAAACCCAACGACGGTACGGCCGCAAAACCCGCCGCCGAAAAAGCGGCTCCCGGCGCAGCCTGAGGCTTAAACACACCGCCGTTGCCACAAAGGCACAAAACGCAAGACATAAGCCACAAGGACGCAAAACATAAACCACAAGGACGCAAACCGCAAAACATAAGCCACAAAAACACAAGCAACAAGGACACCACCAACATGAGCAAACATCACATAAGCTGGGAAAACATTCAGGAATGGAGCGCCGACATCGCGCATAAAATCGCTGCCGACTGCCCCGACATCAACCACATGACGCTCGTCGCCGTTTCCCGCGGCGGCCTGATACCCGCGCAGCTGATAGCCTACCGGCTCAACATCCGCGATATCCGCGTCATGAAGCTGATTTCCTACGACAGCGACAACAAACGCGGCGAAACCAAAGACATCTCGACCGACCGCCTGTTTGACGGCAGCGACGTCTATTTCATTGACGACCTCGCTGATTCCGGCGAAACCGTGCGTTATCTGCGACGCCGTTTCCCCAATGCCCGCCAGTGCACGCTGATAACCAAAGACTGCTGCGCCGAACAGCCGGATTTGAGTGCCGTAACCCTCCCCGGCGATGCTTGGATTGTCTTTCCCTGGGACGTGGACTAACGCTGCCCCGCCCCGCTGCACGCTGCCCCGTCCGTCCCGCTGCACGCTGCCCCGTCCGTCCCGCTGCACGCTGCCCCCGTCCGTCCCGCTGTTGCGTCCCCTCCCCCGTTGTTTCCGTCGCCGGCCTCATCTGCCCCTCTCTCAGTTTCCGCCGCCGGCTGCACTCTTATTTCCCATAATTACGGACATCAGCCCCTGATGCAAAAAAAATCTTCCTCCGGGGGTTGACTTTTATTTTTTTCCTCTTAAATATGTAAAGCTTTTGAAATTATTATAAACTCTAAATATTATTTGGTTATGAAACATGTATTGAAAAACAAGAAGAAAACGGGAATCATTTTGAGTGTATTGTCCTTATTGCTGGCACCCGCTGCCTTTTGTACGGCGCATGGCGTACCGTTCTGGCAGGGACTGGCAGTCTGGGTCACGGTATATGCCGCCGGGGCTGTGGTTTTGTGGGGAAGAATAAAGCTCTCCCAAGCTTAAACAGCTGGCATATACGGTTGCAATTCCCGGCATCTTGCCCCTGTTTTCTTTCGTAAAGAGCGCGTCAGTTCCCCAACCGGAAAGCGCGCCTTTTTTTTATTTGCGCCTATGCCGCGCGAAGCCGCCTGCCGCCAGCCCCTTCTCCCTCCCGCCTCACAGGCCGCACCGCTCTTCCGGTCAACGCCGTACCATAAGCAGCACCGCCTCAGCCCCCGCCCCGCATCACGCGGCATTTTTTTGTCAAAAAAACGCTTGCAATTTGCTGCAGGCTGTGTTATCCTCACACCGTTTTAGTTAATTTTATGTCTTATTTAAAAATCATTTTTTATGAAAATTATTAGAATTAATCCTCAGGCAGCCGATGGCGCCAAGGAGAAGATTGTACGCGTGTTAACCTTTGCCAACGGCAGTTACGCCCTGCATTTTGCCGACAAAAAAGGTCAGAGTTTCCTCGCATTGTATGACTGGCAGGGATATCTGATTAAAGAAAATGTCCGTGCCGAAAGCGCATACATTTTCAAAAACGGAAGTTACATTCTGCTTTACGAACCGACCAACAACGTGGCCGGTGCCGGCAAAGTCCGTTTCCGCCGCGAATACCGTATGTTCACGCGCAACGGAAGGCTTGTTTTTGACGACATTTCGAGTTTTGTACCGCTTGCCGGCGACTGGGTTGTTTTGTTGCAAAACGGCGTCAAAACCCTGTATGACGACAAGTACAACAGAATCGACGGCGGCACCCGCTACGACTTCGTCAAGTTCGACGGCGGTTATGCGCGCGTTACAGCCCGCGAAATTCCCGTCGGCGAAGCTGCGCCGCTGATGCCCGGAGACGCCGGAAAATGGCTTCCCTACAACACCCGCCTCAAAGCCCTCTATCGCGGCACGTCCGCCAAAACGGCCGGGCTGGCGTATGATTGGGAGCTGTTTGACGAACAGGGAAACGAGATGTATTCGGTCAACAACGGCCTCGCTGTTTTCGGCGGCGGCTATATGCTGACCCTTTACCACGACGGCAAAGTCTTTTTCCACTATCCTGACGGAGCCATGGGCGCAGAAACATCGCTGTATTCCGGAGCGCGCAAAAACATCGCCTGTCTGGTCAACCTGACTCTGACAAAGATGTCTCCCAAAGAATGCAACGGACAGACCGGCATGACATACCGTCTGAGCCGCGAAACCAAAAACAACGTGCCTTTGGCTTATCTGCTCAGGGGAATCAGCGACGTGTACGAATTTTCCAACGGAAATTTCAGCTGCGTCTGCGACGGCAAACTTTGCTTCTTTGAAGAAAACGCCGAGGAACCGCTGCTGACGCTGCCAACCGGCGAAAACGTCTGTTTCCTGCCCGACGGGCGGTACTGGAACATCGACGAGAAAACGCTGTGCAGCCAAAGCCACAAGGTTCTGCTGGAGCGCGTCGACGCTGTTGCCGACCTCGGCGAGTGGTACATTGTCAGCCAGAACGGCACCCACACGGTGTATGATTCTGACGGCAACCGCATCGCCGGAAAAGTTTGTTTCATCCGCAAAATCAACGGAATTCTGGTTCTGCGGCTTGAAAACGGCCAAATCGGCCTCGTGCACCGTTACGGAAAAGCGGTTCTCCCGCCGATGGACGAATGGCGCTATGTCTTTGAAGAGCGCGCATTCTGAAATCATCTGCCTGAAATTAAAAAAACGTCCGATTATCGGACGTTTTTTTATTACCTCAACGCCGGCCGCCCGGCCATCTGCCGCCGGCAGTTCTTCCGCCGCCGCCACGTGCCAGTCCGGCTCATCTGCCGTCTTTCATTCCCCGACGGTATAGTCCTCTTCATACGCCACGTTATGGCGGATACCGCGGTAATGGTTCAATCCGAGTATCCTCCCGGCATAGTCGATATTCCCCTGCGAGCGGTAAAAGCCCATTGCTTCGCGTTTCTTTTCCGCCGCTGCCGAAATATCCAGATAATGCGTCGGCATCGCCATCGCGCCCCAGACTTCATAGTAAACCGGCACCGCCTTCACCGCGCTGTTTTCCCGGCGCAGGCGGCGGAAAAACGCCGACACGACAACATGGTCTTTATGGCTGTCCAGCCCGTGCGGCATAAACACATAGTCATACCCCGACAAATCCAGTTTTTGAAACAGGCGGTAAGCCTCAATCAGATTGCCGTCTTCCGCCCGCATAAACTGATAAAACCGCACGTCAAAAAACTGCATCACCTCTTCAAATTCAGCCTCGCGCACCCGCCGCACCTCATCGGGCTTGGAACGGTCGCCGCCCTTGGCGCCGTCGGTCAGAAGAATAACGTCGCACTGCGGCCCGTACAGCGCCAGCAGCCCGCCGCAGCCGATAGTTTCGTCGTCCGCATGCGGCGCCAAAATGCAGATTTTATCCGTCGGTTTAATCGCCAGCGGTTTCGGCTTAACCAGTTCCGGCAAATCATAACCATGCAATTTACTCTGAATCCAACGTCTTAATTTGCGCATCATACCTCCGTCCGTTTTTATTGCATTAATCTTCAGCACACACCGGCTTCTGCTCCCATGCCGCAGCAGGTTTGGCCCCATGCTCCCGCACCGGTTTCCGCCCGCACCTCCGCAGCAGGTTTGCCCCGCTCGCCCGCACCGGTTTTCGTTCCGTACCTCCGCAGTAGCTTTCGCTCCGCGCGCCTGCACCGATTTCCGTCCCGCACCTCCGCAGCGGCTTTCGCCCCGCGCGCCTGCACCGGTTTCCGCTACTTCTGCTCAACCCTCTTAACCAATGCCCAGGCAACATAGTCCGACATCCTCTTATGCCAGACGAAACTTTCCCCTTCGCCGAGCGGCAGCGGCGCCTCGCGGCGTTTCTTGTATTTGCGCAGGATATACGATGCTCCGCCCCACCTGAGCGTCAGCTTGTTCAAAACTTTCCAGTCCGGGCGCCAGCTCGCCGAATAGCGGTGCACGGCATAAGCATCCTTGTTGTCGGTGCCGAAGTGGTCATAATCGTACACGAACGAATTGGGATAAAACTCTATCCGCCCCGACTTGACAAACGTTTCCTTCAGCCCGTATTTTTCAGTCAGCACGTCGGCAAAATACGCGGGGTTCGGCTTCAGATTAAAACTCCCGTCGGGATTAACAAACGCCAAATCGTCATAAACCGCCAGCAGGTCTTTGACCACGCCGTTGTGCGGCACCGCCCCGACCAGCGCCGGGTTCAGCCCCCGTGCCGACCCGCACTTCTGGCAGCCCATAAAATAGTCGTGCTCTAAAAACTCATCAAGCGGCTTAATCACCTCTTCATCGGTATCCATATAAATTCCGCCCTCGTGGTACAGCGCATACAAACGGACGTAATCCGACGCAAACGCATACTGTTTTGCCGCAATTGCCTCCCGGAAATAACGGTTGTCAAACTTGTCGATGCAGTCGTTGCCCCAACGCACGATTTCATATTCCGGCAGCACCTTGTGCCACGTTTCCATACATTTTTTCTCAATCTCGCCGAAATCTTTGTCGCCAAACCAGACGTAATGGATTTTCTTGGGTATCATGCTCATTCCTTTGCTGTCAGTTATTTCCCTTCTGCCCGTGCCGCAGCAGCAGCCAGTCCCCCAACCGCAGCCACAGTTATGCCTCCGCGCTGCCATTGCCAACCCGTTCGACACCACATGTCCGCAATCGCACCTGGCACACAGCCAGAAGTCTATCCTCCCCGGCAAAAAAATCCATCACTTTCGTCCGCTTGTACACAACCCGCTTTTTCTGCATTTTTCCTCCCCGATAAAAAATTGCTTGCAAAAATATTTTTTATTGATTATGGTATGCGTCAGCGTCGGGGGTTTCCAATCCGCCGGCACGGTTTCGGGACTTAGCTCAGCCTGGTAGAGCGCTTGCTTTGGGAGCAAGATGCCGTTGGTTCGAATCCAATAGTCCCGACCAATACTAACAAGCCCTGCCCTTACGGCAGGGCTTTGTTATGTCCGAAAGGCCGGCTCGGGATTTGAAACGACGACCGTCAATACGCGGAACAACTATTGTCATTCCGGTTTCTTGGAGTGTTTGACAAGATGTCCCGGCCAACAGAAAACACCCGAATGCCGTCGGGCGTCTCTTGCTTTTCCTCTCGTCCGGTCCCTCTGGCAGTCGTTCTCACGCCTCCCCCGCGGCGGACTGCCGACGTTCTATCCGTTCATAATGTGCGGTAAATCCGCGCCAGCACAAACTCCCGACATCAAGGCAGCGGTTTTCCAAATCCTTTTCCGCCCGGGCCGCATCAACAGTATCTTTCTCCCTGACGCCGTAAACCGTAAACACATTTATAAAATTATGCTGTACCTCAAAAGCGGTATAAACGGCAATACCGCCGTCCGCAACCGGAACATCTCCGTTTTCTGCTGGCTTGACCGTGCATTTAAAGATTGCGCGGCTTGCTGCGAGAGGAACGCAGTCTGCCGTTGTCCCGCGTTCGTCCTCCATTTGCAGCAGCGGCTTTCCTGCATCGGCACTGACCCGGATTGTCATCTTGCCTTTAAATACGTCCCCCGTTCCCTGCCAGTCGGGTTCCCATTCCCCCGCCAGCATATCGGCCAACTGTCGGTGGGATTGTACAAACAGCCGCTTTTTCAGCTCTTCCTCCTGTTCCGGCGTAAAGCGGGAAACCTCTTCGTCAAAGTCCCGGGAAGAGGCCGTGCCGCCGACTATGGTCATCCGATTTTGCGTGCTGAGCTTCGGCGCTCTGCCGATAAGATAATCAAAGGCGCTTTTCGCCTGCGAATCAAGCAGCGATATGTCGGCACCATTGTCCAGCAGATACTTTGCCACCTCATACTGCCCTTCCTGCAGCGCATACATCAAAGCGGTGCGCTTCCCGTTGCGAATGCAGTCATCATCCGTATCATGGACGCAGTTCCCATCGTCCGTCCGATGATTTATGTCGGCACCCGCGGCAAGCAAAATCCTGACACTTTCGAGATAGCCGTACTGTGCCGCCGTTTGCAGCGGCGTCTTGCCGAAATCGTTCGTTTCGTCGACGTTGGTTTGCTGCCTCTGCTGCCCCAGAGCGATAAGCCGGCGCAGATTTTCGGGATACGCGATGCTCAAATCCAGCAGTTTCATCGGCGAAACGTCGTCAGGAAGCCGCTTTTCTATCTCCGCCCACGGTGCCCCCGTCAGCAGAAGATAGTTCACGTTGTCCGGCGCAATTCGCTTAAAGTACTCCGATGACGGCGGGTTGAGAACATTCAGCGCCGCGTTTAACGCCCGTTCGGAGCTGACGCCGAACACGCCTGCATAATGCTCCTGCAACATATCGACAGCCTTTCGGTAGCCGATGCCATAATTCAAAACGCTGTTGAATTTTCTGAAATTGTAATACGACTGCACTGCCCATTCCGTATAGGGAAACGCCCGCCAGTCTTCCGCTTTTTCGTCAAAAGACGGCTGGTACTGAATATCCAGCGCATGGACATACGCCTTCGCATAATAAACAAAACGGATGCTGCCGCTGCAATTGGCCATTTTCTCCCGCTCGCTCATGTCAACATAGTCTCCCAAGTCGCGCGGAAAATCATATTTCCTGTCAACAGGACAGGTGGAAATCATGAGGGTCTGCGCCCCGTGCCCGCCTCCGGCAATATCAAAATAATAAATCAGGCCGTGCTTTTTGGCCAGGTCGCAAGGCAAGATGACCCACATCGGATCCTCTGCATCCATCCAGTAAGGAACGGCCTTGAGCAGACACGTCATGTCGGCATAACATTTTTGAAAATCGCCTTGTATAAGCTTGTCATATTCTTCTTTCCGCCACGCCGCCTGCCAGTTGTCGCCCGCCAGATATTCCGCCGTTTCGTTATGCGCCGCCGCTGCCATTTCCCGGTATTCCGGCGAAGAAATCTTTTCCGGCTTGTAAAGCTGCCACAAAATCAACAGCTGATACCTCTGCGCCAGCGTCCGCACCGGGATTTTCTCCAGATATTCCAGATAATACTCCGGATCATAATACATAATCAGCCACGGATCCAGCTCGTTTTCGGGCGCGTATGCCGGCTCGCGCCTGACATATTCCGGAATATTTAAGGGCAAAGTCGGATGCTCGTATTCCCGGATGTATTCGGGATTAACCCGGCGCGCTATGGAGAACCCTTTTGCCGTTTTCTCCCCGTCGCCGGCATTCTCCTGCGCCCATGCCGAAACGCCGCCCCCGAGCAAAAACACCCAAACCCACAACAGTACAATTTTTTTCATCTCTGCCTCCGCCATTCACACCAGACACCACCTGCCTGCCGCATATTTCCGCCACATTCGGACACATACGTTACTTCCGGATACATTCGCCGCTTATAAATTCTCTCCGAAACATACGCTGCTTATAAACCCTTTCCGAAACATACGCCGTCTGTCAGAGACAGATAACATACCCGTAAAAGCCCGTCAATAGATATTGCACCGTTATACTGTCAAAAAGATTTTGCAATTCCGATTATTCGACCCTGTCCGTTCCCCAACGCCCGCCGAACGCCAAGCATATTTCTCTTGTAAAAAATGCTGATAAAAAACGACCCTTTTATTTCTACAGTCAAAATCCGTCCCCGTCTATCTTGAAATGCCGGTTTTCCACCGAAGAAAAGGCAGCCAAACAATGCGGAAACTGTAGAAATAAAAGGGTCGTTAAAAATCTACAGACAGAAAGGACGCAGAATGCCGGAAATCTCAATAATTATCCCATGTTACAAAGTGGAAAAATACTTACCGCGCTGCCTGGATTCCGTCCTCAGCCAGACTTTTTCCGACTTTGAGGCAATTTGTGTCAACGACGGCTCTCCCGACAGCTGCGGCGAAATTCTGGCAGACTACGCAGCAAAAGATTCCCGCATCAAAATCCTCACCCAGCAAAACCAGGGGCTTTCCATGGCTCGCAACAACGGCTTGAAACTGGCACGGGGAAATTTTATTTACTTCCTCGATTCCGATGACTTCATTCACCCCCAGCTTTTGGAAATAACCCACGCTCTGGCGCTGCAGCATCAGGCCGACATGGTCAGTTTCGCATATATTTATCATAAAAGCGGGGAGCAGCAACAGCAAACGCGCTATAATCCTGACGGCATTCCCGTAAAAGTTACTTCCGACCCGTTTTTCCATGGGACATCCAAAGGCAAAAAACACAAAATTTACTGCACGGCATGGACAAAGCTTTTCCGGAAGTCCCTGCTTCGGGGGACAGAATTTATTCCGCACATTCAGTTTGAAGATTATCCCTATGTTTTTGCGCTCTTAGCCCAAAAGCCGCGCACCGTCATCATTGACGTACCGCTTTATTTTCAAACTGCAAATTCCGAATCTATCACGCAATCTGTCCCCAAACCGCAACAAATCAAAGACTACCGCCGCGGCATAGATTTTCTGTACGGCATTCTCCGCCAAGACGGTTTGCAGGCGGAATTCTCCGCCATGAAGACCCGCCTTATCCCCTCCCTCCTCAAACAACAGTTGGGGAGATGCAGACGGTCGCCGGCCCCCGTCAGGGAACAGATGTTCCGCACATTTGCCGCCGAATTGCAGGACCTGGAGCAAAAAGGGCTTCTGCAGCCCCGCGGCCATAAGCTGCCGAGATATTTAACCTATAAATATCTGATATGGAGATATAAGCATGAAATCTCACCCCAGCTTCCCGACGCCAAAGAGCCGCAGCGCCGAAACATATTCATAAAAATTAAAAAAAAGTCATCGTGCCGGAAAATTTATTTCTTGGGCATAAAAGTTTTCTCCGTACGATATACTGAAGATTGCATCCGCCGGGAATTATTCGGCCTGCCGCTGTTTAAAAGCAAAAAGGCGTACTATGCCGCTCCCGGCGGGATGAAACTGGACGCCCGCAATTTCCGTCCGCTGGATATAGATAACACGGCGCTGCTTAACGAATTGAAAAAAGCCGGCCGTTTCACCTATATTCCCAACCCCGGAAACCTCGGAGATATGCTCATTGGCGCGGCAACCCTGCAGTTTTTCGCCCAAAACAATCTGCCCTGTACCCTGCTTGGCGAAAAAGGCTGTTCCGTCGCCGCCGGCGATACCGTTGTTTACGGCGGGGGCGGCGCATGGATTCCCGATTATGAAAAAAGTTACGTTAATATGCTCCCTCTTTTCGCCCGTGCTGCCAAAATTATCATTTTGCCCGGCAGTTTTTACCAATGCGGCAAGTTGCTGGAGGTTCTGGATGAACGTTTCGTCGTGTTCTGCCGGGAAGAGCAGTCTTATAATTATCTGGTCAGCGCCCGGACAAAAGCAAAAATCATCTTGGACCACGATATGGCGCTGCGTCTGCAAAAGGACATTCTGACGCCCGACAGCCTGAATATCCCTTACTCCGATTTTTATATGGTTAATACAATTCGCCAAAATTACGCCCCCGGCAAAGATGTCGGCGTTTTTCTGCGCAACGACTGCGAAAAAAAGCCGGGTGTCATCTGCCCTCAGGGCGATATTGACCTCTCGGCCATGGGCGGCGGCTCCGTCAAATCTTCCCGGGAACACATCGCCTTTTCGGCTATGCTCATGCTGAGCGTGGTTGACAGCGTGCAAACCGTCATCACCGACCGTCTGCACGTCGGCATTGCCGCAGCGCTGCTGGGAAAAGAAGTCTATTTGCTGGACAATTCATATCGCAAACTTTCCGAAGTTTACAAACGTTCTCTGCAGTCGCTGAGCAACGTGCACATGTGCCGGACCTGGCCCGAAAACACCGCTGCGGGAAGCCCGGCAACAGATAACTTTGCAAAACTTGCCGCTCTCGCCCTAAAATAACAAATTGCTTTTCCCCTGCGCACCTCTGTACCTGCCCGGCTCTCCGTGCCGCACGTTTCGCCGCAACACAGCCCCCTCCATTCCGCCGCTACACCGCACATAGCCCCACTCTCCCACAAGCACCTTTCCCCGCTCCCGCCCTGCGCTCATCTCTTTCCCTCGGCGACTTTTCCTGCGCCTTCCGCCTCCCCGCGCCTGTCCAGCCCCATATCCCCGCCTTCCGAAAATCGGGGAAAAGGCAGAAAAAATCCTTGCATTTTTCTGCCGTTATGCTAAATAAAGCCGCGATAAAATGATAATAACGGACAGCCGGCGGATGACTCCGGCGCTTTGTGTCGTGGTAAAAACGCCCGGCCCTGCCGCCCCTGCAAAGGGCTCCGGCAGACAAAAGCCCGCGTTTTCGGCTCTGCCGCTCCCGCAGGGAACACGGCGGACGAAAGCCTGCGTTTATCCGCAGCCGGAATTCGCCGCACCATAACGGATGCTGCGGAAGACGGCCGCACCCCGCAAAGCCCCGCCAAAGCCGGACTGCCCGACAACACAACTTAAACTCTAATTTAAGGATATTTAAATGTCAGATGTGAAAATGAAAATGATGGACGGGAACGAAGCGGCCGCTTCAGTTGCCCACCGCATGAACGAAGTCTGCGTTATCTACCCGATTACCCCGTCTTCTCCGATGGGCGAATGGGCGGATGCGTGGTCTGCGGCCAAACAGAAGAACCTCTGGGGCGTGGTTCCGGACGTGCAGGAAATGCAGTCCGAAGCCGGTGCCGCCGGCGCATGCCACGGCTCCCTGCAGGCCGGTTCTTTGACCACCACCTTTACGGCTTCTCAGGGTTTGCTCCTGATGATTCCGAATATGTACAAAATCGCCGGCGAACTTTCTCCGTTCGTCATGCACGTTGCCGCCCGTTCGCTCGCGTACCACGCGTTGTCGATTTTCGGCGACCACACTGACGTTATGAGCTGCCGCCAGACCGGTTTTGCGATGCTCTGCTCCAACTCGGTGCAGGAAGCGCACGACATGGCCGCGATTGCGCAGACTTCGACACTGCGTTCGCGCGTTCCGTTCATGCACTTCTTTGACGGTTTCCGCACCTCGCACGAAATCAAGAAAATCAAACTGCTGTCTGACGACGACCTCCGCGCCATGCTCGAAGGCGTAGACTACCAGTTCAACGCCAAACACGCGCTGCGTCCGGAATCCCCGGTCATCCGCGGTACGGCGCAGAACCCGGACGTCTTCTTCCAGGGCCGCGAAGCTTCCAACAAATATTATGACGCCGTTCCCGGCATCGTTCAGGAAGAAATGGACAAGTTCGCCAAAATCTCCGGCCGCCAGTATCACATTGTTGAATACTACGGCGCGGCTGATGCCGAACAGGTTATCGTCATTATGGGCTCCGGCGCCGAAACCGTTCAGGAAACGATTGACTACCTGAACGCGCAGGGTCAGAAGCTCGGCGTTCTGAAAGTACATCTGTATCGTCCGTTCCCGGCCAAGGCATTTGTTGCCGCTCTGCCGAAATCGGCGAAAGTCGTTTCCGTACTTGACAGAACCAAAGAGTCCGGCGCAACCGGCGAACCGCTGTATCTGGACGTTGTCGCCACTTTGGCGCAGGCTGCCGCGGCAGGCGAAATCAGCATGCCGAAGATTCTGGGTGGCCGTTACGGTCTGTCTTCCAAAGAGTTCACGCCGGGCATGGTCAAGGCCGTGTTCGACAACGCCGTATCCGCCAACCCGGTTAACGGTTTCTCCGTTGGTGTAAACGATGACGTAACCCACAAATCTCTGGCTTATGACGACAGCATCGACACCGAGGGCAAGGACGTTGTCCGCGCCGTCTTCTTCGGTCTGGGTGCAGACGGTACCGTCGGCGCCAACAAGAACTCAATTAAGATTATCGCCGAAGACGCCGGCAAGTACGGCCAGGGCTACTTCGTCTATGACAGCCGCAAGTCCGGCTCGATGACGACGTCGCACCTGCGCTTCTCCGACAACCCGATTAAGTCCGCCTACCTGATTAACAAGGCTGACTTCGTTGCCTGCCACCAGTTCCAGTTTATGAACAAGGTGGACATCTTGGGCATCGCCAAACCGGGCGCAACCTTCCTGTTGAACGCGCCGTATGACGCAAACGAAGTCTGGAATCACCTGACTTATGAAGTTCAGAAGCAGATTATCGACAAGAAGCTGAAGTTCTACACCATCAACGCCGTAGAAGTTGCGCGCGAAACCGGCATGGGCCAGCGCATCAACACCATCATGCAGGCGTGCTTCTTTGCGATTTCCAACATTCTGCCGCGCGAACAGGCGATTGCGGAAATCAAGAACGCGATTAAGAAGACTTATTCCAAGAAGGGCGACGCGATTGTTCAGAAGAACTTTGCCGCGGTTGACGCTTCTCTGGCGCACATGCACGAAGTCGTTATTCCGGCGGAACCGACCTCGGCGCTGCACACCGCTCTTCCGGTACCGGCCGATGCTCCTGAATTCATTCAGAAAGTAACCGGCGAAATCATTGCCGGCCGCGGCGAACAGCTGCCGGTATCCGCTTTTGCCGACGTTGTCGACGGCACCTGGCCGACCGGCACGACCCAGTACGAAAAGCGCTGCATCGCGACCGAAATCCCGGTATGGGATCCGGAAACCTGTATCCAGTGCGGCAAATGCTCTATCGTCTGCCCGCACGGCGTTATCCGTATGAAAGTGGCTTCTGACGAAGAACTCGCCAATGCTCCGGCAAGCCTGAAGCGCGCCGACTACAAGGGCAAGGAATTCGCCGGCAAGAAGTTCATTCTGCAGATTTCGGCCGAAGACTGCACCGGCTGCGGTATTTGTACCTCGGCCTGCCCGGCGAAGAACAAAGCCGATCCGGAAAAGAAGGCCATCAATATGGATCATATCGAAAACCATATCGAAGCCGAAGTTGCCAACTGGAAGTTCTTTGAAACCCTGCCGTATGTAAAGCGTACCGACGTTGCGAAGAACCTGCCCAAGACCACGCAGATGATTCAGCCGCTGTTTGAATTCTCCGGCGCCTGCGCGGGCTGCGGCGAAACCCCGTATGTTAAATTGCTGACCCAGCTGTTTGGCGACCGCATGGTTGTTGCCAACGCGACCGGTTGCTCTTCAATTTACTCCGGCAACCTGCCGACCACGCCGTACACCAAGGACGAAAAGGGCCACGGTCCGGCTTGGGCGAACTCGCTGTTTGAAGACAACGCCGAATTCGGTCTCGGCATGCGCTTCTCGATTGACCAGCAGACCGCAACCGCCAAAGCTTTGCTTGAAGGCCTGAAGTCTGAACTGGGCGACATTGCCGAAAAGATTATGTCCAACCCGCAGAAGACGGACGCCGAAATCGACGCCCAGCGTGAAAACGTCAAGGCTCTGCGCGCCAGACTGACCGGCATGAACAGCAAGGAAGCCAAAGAGCTCGACAACCTCGCCGATTACCTGATTAAGAAATCCGTCTGGATTTTGGGCGGCGACGGCTGGGCTTATGACATCGGCTTCGGCGGTCTTGACCACGCGATTGCGTCCGGCAAGAACGTCAACATCCTGGTAATGGATACCGGCGTTTACTCCAACACCGGCGGCCAGCAGTCCAAGGCAACCCCGATGGGCGCTTCGGCGAAGTTCGCTACCGCGGGTAAGGCTCTGCCGAAAAAAGATCTGGCAATGATTGCCATGTCTTACGGCAATGTCTATGTAGCTCAGGTTTCCATGGGCGCGAACGACATGCAGGTCATCAAGGCGATGAACGAAGCCGAAGCTTTTGACGGCCCGTCCATCATCATTGCTTACTCGCACTGTATCGCTCAGGGCTTCAACCTGATTGACGGTCTGACCCATCAGAAAGAAGCGGTAGATACCGGCTCATGGCCGCTGTACCGTTACAATCCGGACAACGTCAAGGAAGGCAAGGCGCCGCTGATGCTTGATTCCAAAGCGCCGAGCAAGCCTTTGAGCGACTATATGTCGAGCGAAACCCGCTTCCAGGTAGTCAAGAAGGCTAATCCGGAACGTTACGAAACGCTTTTGAACAAAGCGCAGGAAAACGTTAATGAAAAACGGAGCCTGCTGGAACACATGTCCCAGTACGTCTAAGATTAACGGGGCGGCGCACGCCGGAGAGAAAAACTCTTCCGTTGCAAACCCGCCCCGCTGACATACCAAAGCCGGCTTCACCGCCGACACCAAAGCCGTCTGCTCTCACGAACAGGCGGCTTTTTATTGCCCGCGCGCTCCCCTCACCGCTCCTCATCTCTCCCGCCCCACCGCCTCCTCTCTCGCCATCGCTCCCGAAAAATTTCCCCTTGTCAAGCAATGAAAACTGTGGTACAATAAAATCCTACAATATAAAAATATGTCTATTATTAAAAACGGTTTTCACAATTTTGGCTTTGAGGTTTATTCCTTAATCCCCTGATTTGTACTGTTTTTTCACAATAGGGCATATAAATCTTTATGAAAACAACCACAAAACGACAGTCCCTACAACGTCGTTTTACGAAGGATTAGGTACAGGGCCGAACCTCGTTAAAAAAAGAAAAAATTATGAAAACTTTAATTACAGTTGCAAAAATTGTAGCAATCAGAGTGTGGAACGCCATCGCAAAGACCATCGGTCTGGCTATCGGATTAATATTTCTGCTAATATTCGGCTTAGGCATCCATTTATGCCTCTTAGCAATGCTCCAGTTCGGCATAAAACTGTGGCTCGACCACAGCCACGTTACCTACTGGCTCACTGCCGGAGTAATGTGGGTTGCTTTGGGTTTTGCGATACGGCTATTTTGTATCAGCATTAAATACATACTTTACGATATCCAAAATGGTAAAATCGCAAAAAGGCTACGCATCCAACTGTAAAAAACAGAAGCTTACCGGCCTGGCCGATAGTTTTCTGATTATCAAAAGAAGGAGCGCCCGCAAGGCACTCCTTTTTTTATGACATCTGCCCCACTCCCTACCCTCTACTTCCCGCGCTCTCCGCCCCACAGCCACACTCCCTGCCCTCTACTCCCCCACAGCCACACTTCAGCCCCTCCTCATCCGCCCCATCGCTAGTGGCGCTGCCTCCCGCCGGAACTTTTCGCCATAAAAAGACAATAACTCTTTACAAACCGTTCCCGATATGGCACAATCACCGCCATAAGATAGTTTTTAAGGAGTGCCCGCCCATGGATAGCAACGCTGTTTGTCTGCACAATGCCACCGTCTACGCCGGTTTCTCGGTGATGAAAAATTGTGCCGTTTACATCAAAGACGGCAAAATTGCCGACGTTTATAACGAAAGGCGGTTCAAGCAAAAAAAGTTTTCGCCCCAGGTTCGCATCATAGATTTGATGGGCGCCAGCCTGCTCCCGGGGTTTATTGATACCCACATTCACGGCAGCGGCGGCTATTCCACCGACGATGCCTCGCCGGAAGCCATTTTGAAAATGTCCGAATTTCTGGCGGAAAACGGGGTAACCTCTTTCATTCCGACCATCAACGCCTCGCCTGAGCCTGAGTTGATGAAAAAAATGAAAGCAATTTTAAAAGCGATGGGCAAAGAAAAAGGCGCCAGGATTTTGGGAATGCATTTGGAGGGGCCGTTTCTCTCCCCCGAACGCATCGGCGGACAGTTGGCCGAAGGCTTATCTGCCGTCGATTTGGATTATATGAAGCGGATTGTCAAAGCCGGACAGGGAAAAATCATCAATATGACCGTCGCGCCCGAGCTCAAAAATATGCGCGAGCTGGCGCTCTATTGCATCAGTCAGGGGATTATCCTTCAGGCAGGGCACACCAATGCCACCTACGAACAGATGATTGAAGGGATGCAGGTCAAGATTATGCACCTGACCCATATGTTTAACGCGATGCGCCCGCTGCACCACCGCGAACCCGGCGTGGTCGGCGCGGGGCTGATACATCAGGAGCTTTCCTGCGAATTCATCGGCGACGGGGTTCATACCAATCCGAAATTGATTACCCTTTTGATGCAGAGCAAGCCGATTGACAAACTGGTGATGATTACCGACGCTTTGAAATACGCTCATGCCACCCCGCCGGAAGACGCCGACTTTTACTTTGACAAGTGTTTCAAACGCAAAGCCGATGAAGTCATTATCGGTTCGGGAATTACGATGTACGACGGTTTTCGCAATCTGCTCGAATTTGGCGTGCGGGTTGAAGACGCCGTCAAGATGACGTCGGTTAATCCGGCGGAAATTATGAAGCAAAACGGCAAAGGGATGATTATCCCCGGGTTTGACGCCGATTTGCTGATAATGGACAAAGACTTTAATTTGATTGATACCGTGGTTGGCGGAAAATTTATACGGGAGAAAAAATAATGCGCGTGATTATCAAAAACAACTATGACGAATGTTCTTTATGGGCTGCCCATTATGTGGCGTATAAGATAAAAGCCTTCCGCCCGACACCGGAAAAGCCCTTTGTGCTTGGGCTGCCGACCGGTTCCACCCCGCTCGGAATGTATCAGAGGCTGATAGAAATGGTCAAGGCGCAAGAGCTCTCGTTTGCAAACGTGGTTACGTTCAATATGGACGAATACATCGGCCTGCCGCCGGAACATCCCCAGAGCTATCATTATTTTATGCATGAAAACTTTTTCAAGCATATTGATATCCGCCCCGAAAACATCAATATCCTAAACGGGATGACCACGGACTTTGGCAAAGAATGCGCCGAGTATGAGGAAAAAATCCGCCGATACGGCAAAATCCATTTGTTTATCGGCGGCGTGGGAGAAGACGGACACATTGCCTTCAACGAGCCGGCATCGTCTCTGGCTTCCCGCACCAGGGTAAAAACGCTGACCCGGGATACGATTAAGGCCAACTCACGCTTTTTTGACGGCGATGAGAGCCGGGTTCCGACCATGGCTTTAACCGTGGGCGTGGGAACGATTATGGACGCCGAAGAAGTTATGATTTTGGCAACCGGCCCCAAAAAAGCCCGCGCTGTGCACCATGCGATTGAATGCGGCATAAACCACATGTGGCCGGTAAGCATTTTGCAAATGCACCGTTACGGGATTATTGTCTGCGATGAACCGGCGGTCTGCGAGCTTAAGACCGATGTTGTCAATTATTTCAAAGATATTGAAAGCAGAATCGTCCCGTAAAAGCGCAACGCCCCTGCCGCTGTCCGCAACCGCCGCCCTCGTTGCCCGTGGCGCTGCCGCCGCTTCTCCTACAAATCAATTCTGAGCCAGGTAAACAGCACATTGCCGTCGTTTTTCACTCCCGGCACATACGTTGCGTTCAACGAAAAATTCCTGTACGTTACCGCCGCAATCGGCAGCGGCAAAGGCACCGGAATATACGAATACTCGTGCCTCTGCGTCACGCCGAGCGTATAGCCGTATCCCCAATGCCAGTTTTTCTCTTCGTCAATCGCTTTGTTGATGAGGTACGCATAACCGAACATCGTCTGCATATAATCGTTGGAATCCTTAAACGCAATCGCATACAACCCATGCCAGTTTTCGCCCTCATAGCGCGTCAGCCCGAAGCCCAGCCCCCACGGCTCTTCGTTATATTTGTCGATATGCTCGTCATCATACGTCAGCCGGTTGTGCCAGACCCTGAGCGGCAGCATAACGTTCCATGTCCCCTCGTCGTAGGTCTGCCGCACGTCTTGCTTCAAGCCGCTGAAATAGTCTTCAATCACCCCGGCGCGGGCTTTCTGCACTGTTCCCGCCGCCGTCATCACCGCCAATAATAAGGCATAAAAAATCTTCTTCCGCATAGTCCGTAATAGTCCGTTCGTCATCATTGCAAATACAGCAAAATCTTAGCGGCTTTCTGCAAAAGTTAAATATTTTTTTACACTTTTGCCCTAGTTTTTACATATTCCGATAACCCTGAGACCAAAGGAAAGTTCTATGCGTATTTTTTCCGTCCGCCTCGCTGCGGCTCTTCTTCTGTCCCTTTCGCTTGCCGCCTGCCAGGCCTCCGGCACCGCCGGAAGTTCCCGCGGCGCCAATGCCAGCGTTTTCACCAACATTCTGACCCTGCAGTTTTAAACCGCCTCTGAAGATTAAACAGCCCGCCAAAGTATAAAACCGCTCCGGCTTTATCCGTCTTAAATCTCCGACCGCTATAAGTTTTAAACCGTTTTTAGTTTAAGGAACCGCACCGCCATGATAGATTTGCACACCCACTCCACCGCCTCCGACGGCTTTCTTTCTCCGTCCGAACTCTTGCACGCCGCCGAAAAAATCGGGTTGGAAGCGCTGGCGCTGACCGACCATGACGCCGTTTCGGGACTGGACGAACTGCATGCGGCCGCCGCCAAAAACCGCAAAGTAGAAATCGTCAACGGCGCAGAACTTTCGGTATTTTATCCCGGCGCGGAAATGGAAATCCTCGCGCTGGACATTCCCGAAAAATCCCTGCCCGCATTCCGCGAATATCAGCAAAACGAACTCGCGCGCCGCGACCAAATGGCGCACCGCCGCATCGAGCTGCTGCAAAATTTCGGCGTCGACATCACCTATGAAGAAGTCGCCCTGGACAAAGACGGCAACCCGCGCACGCAAATCCGCCGTCCGCATTTCACCGACGTCCTGCTCAAAAAAGGCTATATCCAAAACACCGAAGAAGCATACAAAGTCGTTTTCGCCCGCGGCGGCATCGCTTTTGTCGAAAACCGCCCCGCCCCCGCCGCGGAGATTATAGACTTCATCCGCAGCAACGGCGCCGCCGCGGTTATGGCGCACCCGATACACACCAAATTCAAGCCGGACATTCTCTACAACGTCGTCCGCGAGCTGCAACAGGCCGGCCTGAGCGGCATTGAGGTCTTTCACGCCTCGCAGCCCCGTGCCAACCGCCAGCTTTATCTGGACATCATCCGCGACCTCGGGCTGATAACCGCCGGCGGCTCGGACTTCCACGGCGGCACCGCCCACCCCGAAAACAAACTCGGCACCGGCCGCCGCCATAATCTCAATATGCCGTATATGGTCTTGGAACAGCTGCACGCCGCCGCCAACGCTCCCGCTGCCAACACCGCCGCCCCTCTTTCTTCTGCCTCTCCGGTTCCCCCTGTCTCCTACTACGCCGAACTGGAAAAATACCTCTGACCCGCCGCCCTACGCCCCATATTCCCCGCCCTTCTCGCCTCTGCCCGCACCTCATCGCCCGCTCCGCCAGCTCATCGTTCCCGTACCGCCGGCACTGTCCGCACCTCACCGCCCTTTCCTTTTCCCCGCGGCAAAAAAATGCCGCCCCGCTTGATTTTTCCCCGCCCGCACCCTACATAAACCGACAGGACACATCAAAAGGAGCTGACATGGAAATTGAATACATCTACCCCGACCCCAAAGACGACAGGGATTTGGACGCCCAACTCAAAAAAATGCAAAAGGAAAACACGCTCGGATGCCTGATAATGGGGCTGTTCCTGTTGGGCGGCCTGTTCATTTTCCTGACTCTGCTGCCGATATTGCTGATTATCCTCGGCTACTCGATTATCGTCCTTGCGGTTTATATCGTCTATAAAGCATGGCTGGAAGAACCGGTGCTGAACCTGATACAAAAACTGAAATCACGCCGCAACGGCTGACGCCCGGCGCGCAGCCCGCCCCCCAATCCCTTTTCCCAAACAAAAAACACCCGCCCCCAAAGGAGCAGGTGTTTCTTTACAAAACGCAGTACCGGCCGCATTCTTTAACCGAAACGTACTGAACGCATTCTTTAACCGACACATACCGGGCGCGTTCTTTAGCCGAAACGTATAAACGCATTCTTTAGCCGAAACGTATGAACGCATTCTTTAGCCGACACGCATCGGCCGCATTCTTTAGCCGAAGCGTCAGACAATCTCTAGAAGTCCGTCATCTTCTACGCCGCAGAACATAATCCCGTCGCCGAACTGCTGTATCGTTCCCGTCCACAGTTCCCGCGGCATTTTTCCGCCCTCCGGCGAGCCAAACGCATACAGGCTCAAAACGTCCCCCTTCTGCACCGCAAACAGGCTGCCGAGCAGAAAGATGTCGTCCGCGCCGGAAATCAGTTCTTTTCCGCCGTCGTCATGCATCGAACATTTGCCGTCTTTTCCCTGCAAAACGTAGCAGAGATGTTCCTCGTCAAAATCCATGCCGTAAATCGACTGCGCCACCAGCACATCGTCGCCGTCATACAGGCTGACAACCGTATCTTTGCCCGTATGGTCCGGCGTAGCCGTCACATACCAGCCGTTGGCAAAAGCCCTCGCTTCCGCAAGCCACATCTGCGCAACGCCGTTATCGCCGCGGCACAGCATTCCGCTGAAACGTTCGCCGTCGCCGCAGAAATACCATCCGTTCGGATAGACGAAAATAGGATGTTCGCTTTCATGCAGAAGTTCCGCCTCGGCGTTAAACAGCATCCACCGTTCTCCGCACATTGCCGTTACATAGCCGCACGCCGGTTCTTCGCCATAAGCACAGACGTTCTCCGCGGCTTTTCTGCCGTCGGGATAAAACAGCACGCCCGCTTTGTCGAACAGTGCCGCCGCATACATGCCGTTGGCAAAAACCTCATACCGGTCATATCCCGCCTGCACCAGTTTCCCGTCGGCGCGATACAATTCCGCATGCTCCCCGGCCAAAACCGTAAACATCTTGCCCGGTTTCAATTCCAACAGTCCGTACGTACATTCGTACACCGTACCGGCCGCCGTATCATAAATGGCGGTTTTGTCTGCAAATGTCAGCACATAATAGTCCGCTGCATAAAACTGATACGAGATAATGCCTTCCGCCAGTTTGGTTCCGGCACGGTTAAACAAAACCAGGCCGCCGCCGTCCTTTTCCTGTGTCAGGTAATACGCCCCGTCCGTCAGAACCGCCGCGGCAAAATAGCCGCTTGCCGCCAAACTCATATCCGGACGGTAAAGCGCCTTGATGCCGCCGATAAGGGTTTCAACCCACCCGTTCGGGTAAAGCTTAATTTCCCCTTCCGTGTGCATCAGCCTTTTGCCGTCTGCCGCAAAAAGCGAAGAAACTTTCCCTTTTCGCAACAGATACGCGTTCCCTGCCGCCTCAGCCGCATCAAAATCTTCGGCTGCAAGCCGCCCGCTGCTGTCATACAAACCGGAACGCCCGTCTGCAAAAACACAGCTGTACCACCCGTTGGCAAAACCGACATACGCCGCAACGCCGTCGGCAATCTTTTCGCCGGACACCACATTGTAGAATGTCTTCGGCTTTTCACAAAGAATTCTTTCCATCTTAAAAAGTTTTTAGGATTAAGAAAATAAGTAAAATTCTCACTGCGATTTGCCTTATAATTCCATAAAAATAGCCTTATAATAAACAAAATCGTATAAAATAGGACTCTCTCTTACCACCCGCCCCCAAAAATTGCAAGCGTTATTTGCACCGCCGCTGCCCTCTTCCGTTGCCGGAGCAATTTTCCCCTTGCCAAGCAATGAAAACTGTGGTACAATGAAATTCTACAAAATACAAATATGTCAATTATTAGAAACGGTTTTCACAATTTCAGCTCTGAGGTTTACCCCTTAGCCCCTGAGGTGCCGTTTTCATAATCTGACATAAACAACTTTATGAGAACCCCGAAACGGCAGTCCCTGCGGCGTCGTTTCACGAAGGATTAGGCTACAGGACCGAACCTCGTTAAAAAAAGCAAAAATTATGAAAACTTTAAAAGTTACAGTTGCAAAAGTATGGAACGCAGTTGTCAATGCCCTCGGCCTGCTTATCGGATTGATATTCCCATTGAGCGGATGTCTCGGCATTATACTCTGTGCCATAGGAATACTGCAGTTCGGCGTAAAATTGTGGCTCGACCACAGCCATGTTGCCTACTGGATTATAACCGGAGTAATGTGGCTTACTTTCGGTTTTGCGATACGGTTATTATTTTTGTGTACGAAAGATATGCTTAAGGACATCAAAAAGAAAAATCACTTCGGAGCCGATATTGCCCAGAACCTGAGTATCAAGCTGTAAAAAAAACAGAAAATTACCGGCCTGGCCGATAGTTTTCTGGTTATCAAAAGAAGGAGCGCCCGCAAGGCACTCCTTTTTTTATGGCTTATGCCGCCCGAACATTCCGTCCGCTATTTTTCGTCGTCTGCAAAATCATCGCCGTCGATGAACTCGTCGTCATCATCAAAATCGTCGTCTTCGTCGTCAAGCAGCTCGTCGTCCTCTTCGTCCGCCGTCTGCCCTTCAAGCAGCATCTGCTCGGCGATTTCCGACTTCTTGCGGCGGCCGCGGCGCTTCTTTGCCGGCGCCTTTTTCGACAGCGCGGAAATAACATAATTGCCGACAACCTTGTACAAATCCACCAGATGCCCGTTATACATATGGTCGCCTTCTTCAATCATTGCGAAATCGACGTCAACATGCCGCTGCGCATTAAGCCGGAGCGCCAGTTCCTCGACGATTTTCGGGTCGCCGATATCGTCCATACCGCCCTGCACCAGCAGCCCCGAAGTCGGGCACGGCGCCAGAAAGCCGAAATCCTTTTCGTTTGCCGGCGGCGACACCGCAACAAAATTGTTGATGTCCGGACGGCGCATCAGCAGTTGCAGCCCGATCCACGCCCCGAACGAATATCCCGCAATCCAGCACTGCCGCGCGTCGGGGTTCTGCGCCTGCAGCCAGTCCAGCGCAATCGTCGCGTCCGAAAGCTCGCCCGGGCCGTCCTCAAACTCGCCCTGCGACCGCCCCACGCCGCGGAAATTGAACCTGAGCACCGAAAAGCCCAAATCCCTGAAACAGGTAAACAGCGCATACGCCACCTTGTTGTTCATCGTCCCGCCGTACTGCGGATGCGGATGCAGAATCAGCGCCACCGGAGCGTCCGGGCGCTTCGCCTGATGATACCGCCCCTCCAGCCTGCCGGCATGTCCGTTAATGATAACTTCAACCATGTGATATTCTCTTTATTTTATCTTGATTTCAACCATATTACTGTTATATTACCTGAAGATTCTTAATTAGGTCTTAACACAGACAGGGGTTATAACAAAAATGAATTCAAATTTCAAGCAGATTCTTCAGGACCTTGACACGATAGTCGCCAAGGACCCCGCCACCACCGGCCGCTGGGAAGCGTTTTTGTGTTCCCCCGGCTACCACGGCATCTTGTTTTACCGCCTGTCGCACCGCCTGTGGCAAAAGGGCTGGCGGCTTTCGGCGCGGCTGTTGTCGCAGTTCGGAAGGCTGCTGACCGGCGTGGAAATCCACCCCGGCGCCCAAATCGGCAAAAATTTCTTTATTGACCACGGCATGGGCGTCGTCATCGGCGAAACCGCCGTCATCGGCGACAATGTAACCATGTACCACGGCGTTACCCTCGGCGGCACCAAGTCCTACGGCGGCAAGGGCGGCAAACGCCACCCCACGGTTGAGGACAACGTCGTCATCGGCGCCGGCGCGCAGGTTCTGGGACCCGTCACCGTCGGCAAAAACGCCAAAGTCGGCGCCAACGCCACCGTGGTCAAAGACGTGCCTCAGAATACGACCGTCATCGGCACCGCCGCCCATCGCGCCGAAACCTCCAGAAGCTGCGCGTTCATCCCCTACGGCATTAACGCCAAAACCGCCGACCCGTATGAAAAACGCATCGCCGAATATGATAAGGCCATTGCCGGGTATAACAAAACTATCGCCGAATACGACCACCGCCTCGCCGAGCTGGAAAAAAAGCTCGCCGCCCTGTCCGAACCCTCTTCCCGCCAGCCGTAGCAGCCCTTCCACACCGCACGCCATATCGCCGCCTCGCTGCCGCAGTATCGTCGCCGCGCACCTCCCCTCTTTGCCTGCACCCTGTGCCCCTGAGCCATCGCCCGTACCGTAACACCTCAGCACCATCGCCCATGGAACCACCGCCACAGTTACGTCACCACCCGTGGAACCGCCGCCACAGTCGTACCGCAGCACCGCCGCCCACAGAGCCGCTGCCCGGTGCCTTACTTCCCGTCTTTTTTCCCGTCGCTTAAAATATTCACAATACCGTAGAGCGAATTCAGCTCCTGTTCGGTAATGTTCGCCCGCGTAAAAATATTGCTGACGTTAATCAGCAGGCTCCGCGTATGTTCCTCGCCTTTCAGGCGCGGGCTCTGCCTGATCCGCCCGGTCAGCGCGTCCAGAAACTTAAACAGCTTTTCCTTGCTTGCCACTTCGCCGCCGTTGGTAATAAACCGCCGCCCCTCGGGCGCAATCGTCGTTTTGTAATATTCGTACCCGATAATCAGCACCGCCTGCGCCAGATTGAGCGAGCAGTGCTCCGGATTGAGCGGCACTTCGATAATCGCGTCCGCCAGGCTGATGTCCTCGTTCTCCAGCCCCGTGCGCTCGCACCCGAACATAAAGCCGGTACGCCGCCCCGTCGGCAGATGCGTTGCCGCATATTCCGCAGTGAAAACTTCTTTGACCTGATGCCGCGGCCGTGCAGTGGCCGCATACACCGTGTCCAAATCCGCCAGCGCCTCACGCGTCGTCGCATACACTCTGGCATTAAGCAGAATATCCTCGGAATTGGAAGACGCCCGCAGCGCCGTTTCCGACACCGGGCTCTGCTCCGGCGCCACCAGCCGCATTTCCTTAAGGCCGCAGTTCTTCATCGCCCGCGCCGCCATGCCGATGTTTTCCGCCAGCTGCGGTTTCACCAGAATAACCGCCGGCGCCGTTATGCCCATACCGCTTGCGCCATTCGCCATCTCGCTTGCACCTTCAGCCATACCGCCTGCACAAATTTCCATCCCCTGCACCCCGTGCTCAGAATTCTCCTCCGTTTCCGTCTTAATGTTTTCCATAAACTTGCCTTTTTAACCATTTGATTATTTGAGATATTTTCCCATTTTCTTAAAATCAACGCCCGACGCGCGTTCAAACTTCTGTATCATTCCCGTCATGCTCGGCAGCTTCGGTAACTGCAAACTGCGCTGCAAACGGTTAATCTGTCCGCTGAAATCAAACGTCGGCACCGCAAAGCCGGAATCCTCCTGCTGCACCTGTGCCGCCTGCCTTTGCTGCGCCAGCGCCCGGCGGTTTGCCGCGGTATTCGGCACCAGTGCCTGCCCCGCGCCGCTTTCGTCGCCGTCATCACCGCCAAACGCGTCTTTCACTTTGTCCAGCAGCCCCTCGTCTTCCTCCGTCGCGCCGTTTTCGCCGGCATCTTGAATATACGCGTGGGTGCGGTCAATCGTCGCCGTCCCCTCCGCCTGATAATTCAGCGACCGCAGGTTCTGCCGCCGCTGCTCCTTGCGGTAAACTTCCGCCACCGCCTCGTCGTCGTTCGCCTCCAGCCAGGGATTCGTGCTCAGCTGCGCGGAATTTGCCTGCGCAATATTGAGAACCAGCGCCGCCAAAGCGGTCAATACAATCAAAATCTTCTGTGCCATAACCGTATCCTGCCGCAGTAAATATGATGTGTCAAGTTTAACCGCAAAGAATTAAGAAAAAGTTTAAAACCCGACCCGCTGCCGCCCGTACCGCCGCCCTGCCCACCACTCCGCCACCGCGCCGCCGCTCCTTCTCCCCCTTATCCCAACAAAAAACTTGACAAAAAAGCATTATCGTCTATACTCGCACCATCAAAAAACTATTATGTCTCATTAAAATCTTATATCTTTATGGAAAAAAATATTATTTTAACCGCACTGAACGAAATCGGCGCAGAGATTGGCTATCCGTTTTACGTTTTTGAAGACGGAAGTTACAGCAAAAGCTTTGTCAACGGCAAAATGAATTACGCAATGGTTGTCAAAAAGAAATTCACCGCCCCGGGGATAGGAGAAAAAGCCGCCCGCGACATCCTGAGCACGGCTGAATCCGCATCCTCGCCCCGCGTGCCCGCAGGCCGCCGCAAGCTGACGCCACAGGAGGAAGATTCTCTGAAACAGGCTGAGTTCAGCCTGCTGTCCCACAACTATCCGGGCAAACAAGGCTTGGAGCTTGTCTGCGAATTCGGCAGCCCCGAACTGTTGCAAAAGCATCTTTTTTACAGATGGCTCGTTCAACCGGACGACACGAAAGCCTGGAGCACACTGCTCGCGCGAACCGACCTTCCCAAACTGGAAGATTTTGTCAAAAAAAATCTGGACGAGCTGAGCTATCCTACAACATTGTGCCAAATTTTGCTGCTGGAAGGCAATGACAACCTTGCGCAGTGGTTTATTCAAAAACTCTGCGTACTTTACCAGCCTAAGAGAAAAATTACGCTTGAAAAAGCCTTAGTGGAACGCTGCCTGAAAAACAGAAGTTTCAGGCTGTTGGAAGAATATCTCGACAGGCAGAAGTATTACCCCAACCACAGCTTACAGCCGGAAGCGCAAAATGAGTTGATATCCGCCGCGACAAAAGATAAAGCGCTGGGAGACTGGTATAAGGCTTATTACAGCACACGCAAAGGATTTTAGCCGGTGCAAATCAGACGGAAGCTTACGAACCTTCGGGTTCCGGGCTTCCGTTTTTTTATCCTCCCCCGCACATTGCGTCTCGTCCCTCGTAGCCTGCGGCGCTGCCACCTCGTTGCCAAACTCACCACCGCTCCCCTCACCGCCCGCTCCCCCGCATTTCCTCCCGTCGCTCCTCCCTCTCCCCTTTCGTCCGTATATTCCCCTCTCTTTTTCGGGGGAAAAGCCGCCGCAAAAACTTGCGAAAATGCACAATGGGTGCATACTGAAAGCGCAAGTTAATTTACATTTGTTTTTTACATTTATTTTTTTCGGGAGGTACTTATGAAAAAATTTTCTCTGGCACTGGCTCTGTTTTTGGGATTTGGAGCATTTAACGCGCAGGCGTTCGACCTGACGGAAGCCGCAAACAAAATGGCCGACGGCATTAACAACACCGCTCAGGCGATTGAAGACAAAAAGGCCGAACAGGAAGCCGCCGCTGAAGCGCGCAAGCAGGAAGCCGCCCAGGCCAAAGCCGAGCGCGAAGCCAAAGCCGAACAGGCCAAAGCCGATTTGAAAGCCAAGCTGGAAGCAAAAAAAGCCGAAGCCAAGGCTAAGGCTGACGCTGCCAAAGCCGAACGGGAACAAGCCGCCGCCGAGCGCAAGGCAAAACAGGAAGAGCAGGAAAAAGCCCTGCAAAATGCCAAAGACAGCCTGAAAAATCTGAAAGGCGCTTTCGGCAAATAAACTCCGGCAGTAAAAGCCCTGCATCAACAGCAACAGCCGCCATGCCCCAGGCACCGCGGCTGTTTTTCTATATAGGATAATCGCTTTTATAGGATAATCGCTTTCCCTCACAAGCCCCCGCGGCCAGCCCTGGCTCAGACCTCCCGCCGCCATATTGCGGCACAGGCCGCGGCCAAACGTACCGCCGCAACGCCGCCATCCACAGCCCCGGCGGCACCTCGGCACAAACCTTCCTCAGCCAGACTGTCCGCCCTGCAGCGCTGCCGCCACTTTCATCTCTCTAATGGGAAACCACGTCCTATAGCGCCGCCGCCTTCGCACTTCTAAAAGAAACCTCGCCCTACAGCGCCGCCTTCGCACTTCTAAAGGAAACCTCGCCCTACAGCGCCGCCGCCACTTCCGGATCTTTGAAATAACGCACGACCGACTTCGTTATCGCCTCGCCGAGCTTGCGGCGGTAGGCCGGCTGGCGCAGGTTCTTCTCCTCGGTATAGTTGGAAAGGTATCCGAGTTCAATCAGAACCGACGGAATATCCGGCGCCTTCAGCACCGCAAACCCTGCAAATTTGTGCGCATTGCTGACAAGCTTAACTTTCTGGCGCATTTCATTAACAACATAGCCCGCAAATTTGGACGACTTGTTGCGGCTGTCATTTTGCGACAGGGAAATAAGCACATCGTTGATTTCCGGCGAATTGTCGGAGAAGTCCATGCCGTCGATGATGTCGGCTTTGTTCTCACGTTCCGCCAAAGCCGCCGCCTCTTTGTCGGAAGCGGTTTCGGACAGCGTATAGACCGAAAGCCCCCGCGCGCTGCGGTTGGCTGCGCTGTCGGCGTGGATGCTGATAAACAGGTCGGCATGGTAGCTTCGGGCAATGGCGACGCGTTTGCGCAGCGGGATGAAAATGTCGGTGGAGCGCGTCATATAGACCTTAAAGCCTTTCGCCTCCAGCTGTTTTTTCAGCTCTTTGCCCATCGAAAGGGTAATGTTTTTTTCATAAGTGCGGTACGACCGCCCGATAGCGCCGGGGTCTTTGCCCCCGTGTCCGGGGTCGAGAACGACGATTTTCTTGCGCTTGACCGCGCCGCTGTAGGCATTTTTCAGGTTGGATTTCGGCGACGGGTCGGACAGCCCCTGTGAGCTGAGGTCGATAACCAGCCGCCAGTTTTTCTGCCCCGCCTGCGGCTCAATCGTAAATTTCTTTTTGATATTGACGTTGTTGTTGATATCAAACACCAGCCGCTTGCCTTTGATGTCGGGTTTGTTGCCGACGCGGAAATCGCTGATAAGCCGGTTTTTGGCGACTTTCGGCGAACCGGAAACAGTCGCGTTCTTAAGGTCGATAACCAGCCGGTTCGGCGAGTCGAGCAAAAACGCGTCGTAATCAAAATCCTCCGTACCGTCCAAAACGATGCGGATGCCGTCGTTCTGCTGCCCGGTGCGGACGTCTTTTATCGTGTTGAGCGCATACGCCGCCCCGGAGGAAAGCGCCAGCAGCGCGGTGCAGAGCAAAGTTGCCAAAGTTCTTTTTATATTTTTGCAGTTCGTTGTCATAGGTGTCAAATTAATCTGTCGTCAAAACTGTTACAATCTTTTTTAAGAGTAACCCACAAGTTCTTAACATTGATTTAAAAACCGGCTATACATTCGGCGAGGTGCATTTTTTCCGTCCCCGCCGGACATTAATCTTTTTTTTAACTTTTACCGTTATTATATCATAACAACAGCAATGAAACTAGGAGTTAACAAGTATGTCTGTAGGTAAAACAGTCGGCATCCTCGCTGACAAAATGCTGAAACTGACCGGAAAAGCGGTAAAGAAACTGGAAGATTACGGCGCCAAATCCGCCGAGGAAAACAATAACGACAATGCCCGCAAGCTGGCGGAAACGATGAACAAACTCGGCAAAAAGCTGGAAGAACGGCACGACGAATATATCGCCCGGGTGGAAGAAAACGCCGACGAACTGGCTGAAAAGGGCAAAGACGCGCTGGATAAGCTGAAAAAAGTTTATCAGGAGATGAAGACGCGCGCCGACGCTGCCAAGGAAAAGGCGGAAATCGACGCCAGACGCGATGTTGCGCCGGAATCCGCAGAAACTGAGGACAAAGCCGCGGAAAAAAAGGCGGAAACGGCTGAAGAGGACAAATAGCCCCGCAGCGCAAACAGCCGGCAGCGGAAATCGCCGGCAGCGGCAAAACCGCCCCGCCACGCATATCGCCGGCAGCGCAAAAAAACGGCGGATTGTTGCGGCAGACAGCCCGGCCGGACAATATTTCGGACATAAAAAAACTTCCCCGCAAGAGGGAAGTTTTTTTGTTTCGAAACGAATTCAGTTTTCTCATGCTGCATTCTGTTTTCTCATACTGTAATAGAACTCGTCTATGGTCTGCGGGTCAAGAACGGCACTCATCCCCACCTTGCAAATCGCCAGCAACAGCCCCGTTATGGCCAGTGCCAGAATATCCGTCAGCCAGATTGAGTTCGGCCCCAGAAGCAAAACGCAAAATCCGGCCTGCGAAACTATCCAGAAGCCAAATGCAGCGGCAATGGCGCCGTACAATGCCAGCATACCGCAGGAAACGGCATACAGGCTTCCGCCCAGCAGCTCTTTGTTTTGTCCGCGCGTGATGCAATAAAATGCCACGGCGCCGCAGATGGCCAGAAGCAGTATTATCGGAGTAACGATAAACAACCTGTTGCCTCCGGCGGCTTTGAGCAGCTCAGGCAATTCGGTGAAACGCAGATAATCAAACAGGCTGTATATGGCATACAGCATTATGATTGCCGTTCCGATTGCCCTGACGCACAAGCGGCGCACATAATCCTGCTTAATCATTTTTTCCCACAGTTCCTGCGGAAAGCTTTCATAATATTCCTTTGTCCGGTTAAAGATGCCGAACCGGCGGATAATCTTTTCCCTGAAAGGAACGGAAGCTTCTGCATTTTGGCGGACCTGTAAGATACGGGCTTCTTTTTCATAAACACCGTTGTGGTATTTATTTAAGATTTTCTGCATATCCTGCTGCATCAAATCTTTTTCTATTTCTTTAATTGTTTTCATAATCTGTATTTTTAGTTCATAATAATTCGGAAATTAAACAGATTATAGCACAAAAAAAGCGGGTGTGCAACAGGAAATTTTCATCAGCGCCGCAGGCGGCGGCAAAACCGCCCTTTGAGCAGGCTGCGTACTTTTTATGTACGCCTCCCGCTCCTGGCAGAGCGGCGGCAACGCCCGAATTTAGCTCCTTACAGTTAAGACTTAACGCCGTTTAAGCCCAATCCGAGCTCCCCCTTTCGACATCCATCCGGTTTAAGCGCGCCGTTTAAACATCCTTCCGTTCCGCCTCAGTCCGAAGCCACCCCTGTTTTAACTTGGCGATAACGAAAATCAGCGTAAACCACAGCATAACGACGGCAAGCGAAAAAACAGCCCCCGACAGCAGCGGCAGTCCGCCGCTCCGCAGCATAAACGCCAGCAGCAGTGTCCCCAGACAGCGCAGCGTCCACATCGCGCAGCCGGAAGCGGGTTTGTCCCTTTTCTGCATAACTTCCACCGCAACGACGCAGCAAAGGGCAAAAAACGACAGCGTCCACGCGGCGGCAGCTTCATCGGAACCGACAAGAGTAAAAAAGACAAACGCGGCATTAGCGCTTATGACAGCCCCCGCCCAAAGCGCCCAGAAAAAAAATTTATTTTTCATAATCTACAATTTTTAGAAACAATTATATAAAAAAAATAACTTCGCAGCCGGCATTATACAGCGGATTTTTATTTCTGCAAGCTATATTGTCCGTCCCTCTCCTGCGCAGTCCCGCCCCGCAAACCTCCCTTTGCCCCGCCGTCCCCTCTCCCGCGCAGCCCCGCTCCGCAAACCTCCCCTTGCCCTCCCCGGATAGATTTTAGTTTATATTCTTCACTTTGTCCTTTACTTTTGGCTGAGCGGCATTAATATCTATACAACTTGGTTTATATCAGCATAAAGGACAGGCGATGAAGAAAATATTATCCTTTTGGATGGCACTTATCTGGCTGGCACTGGCCGCTCCGGCGCAGGCGCAGCTCAATGTCAGCATCAGCGGCGCGCAGCAGGAGCCGATTCCTGTGGCTTTTCCCGAAATCCTGTCGGACAATCAGGGCATCGGCGCGTTTCTCGGCTTTTCGTACGCAAGCAAAGTGCGCGACGTCGTTTTGGCGGATTTGGAACGCAGCGGCCTGTTCCGCATCATCAACGAGCGCAGTTACATTCAGAAGTTCACAAGCTTTGACCAGCAGCCGATATTCGGCGACTGGAAAGTGCTGAACGCGCAGGTTCTCGTACAGTCGTATATTCTGGAAGAAAACGGCTCCGACCTCAAACTTCGTTTCAAACTCTGGGACATCGTCAGCCAGAAAGAGCTGCTGTACGAAGTTTACAGTTCCTCAAAGGATAACTGGCGGCGCATGGCGCATTCGATGGCCGATGCGATTTACGAACGCCTGACCGGCGACAAAGGCTATTTCAACACCGTCATTGCCTATATTTCCGAAAGCGGCCCCTCGGGCAAGCGCGTCAAACGGCTGGCGCTGATGGACCAGGACGGCGACGGCCACCAGTTCCTGACCAGCGGGGCCAATCTGGTGCTGACGCCGCGATTCTCGCCCGATATGCAGTATATCGCCTACCTCTCGTACGTCAACAACAAGCCGCGCGTGTACCTGTATAACCTGCGCACGCAGCGCACCGAACTGCTGGGCAACTTCCCCGGCATGACGTTCGCGCCGGCGTTCTCGCCCGACAGCAAATATCTGCTGATGAGTTATGCCAAAAACGGCGTTACCGATATTTACGAAATGGATTTGGCCACGCGCGAAACCAAAAAGCTGACCTCCGGGCCGTCGATAGATACCAGCCCGAACTATTCGCCCGACGGTTCCAAAATCGTGTTTAATTCCGACCGCGGCGGCAATCAGCAATTGTATGTGATGAACCGCGACGGCTCCGACGTCCAGCGCATCAGCTTCCGCCAGGGGAGCCGCTACGCGTCGCCGGTATGGTCGCCGCGCGGAGATTACATCGCATTTATCCGTATGGAAGGCAACCAGTTTAACCTCGGCGTTATGTATCCCGACGGCACCGGCGAACGCACCCTCGCCACCGGGTTTTATATCGAGCGCCCCACCTGGTCGCCCAACGGCCGCGTGCTGATGTTTTATCGCCAGAACCGCGGCACCGCGACTTCTGACGGCGCAACGCAGCTGTATTCCGTAGACATCACCGGCACCAACGAACGCCTGGTGCTGACCCCCGGAGACGGCAGCGACCCCGCCTGGTCTCCGCTGTTGTAAAAAGAAGCCCCGCCCGCTTTAAATAAGCTGCCTGTATGGGCGGCTTTTTTTTATTTGACTTTTGAGCGGGGACGTATAAGATAGCTAATCGCCGGATGGCGGTGAATAAGCTTTACAAATAAGCCGCGCTATTTCTCGAGCAGATTTCAACATCCGGTCTTACTACGGATTGGAAGGCAGTAAAATAAGCATATGCATATATGTGAATATACCGCACTGTTCTTTGGCAGGTTTCAACTTCCAGTCACCTTATGGATGGATGGCGCGAATAAGCCTATGGCAAATAAGCGCGAGTTGGCGACGTACAACTTTTTCACATCCACCCGCCTTATGGGTGGAGAGCGCGAATAAGCCTATGGCAAATAAGTGCAGCTGACGTTGTACAGTTTTTCAGTCTCCACCCACCCTATGGGTGGAGGGCACGAATAAGCCTATGGCAAATAAGCGCAGCTGACGTTGTACAGTTTTCCAACCTCCACTCGCTTTAAATAAGCCGTCTGTATGGGCGGCTTTTTTTTATTTGACTTTTATAAACAGGTATTGTATATATTGCGGTATGGAATATCGATAGGTATTTCTGAGGAGTGGAAGCCTCTTTATTTATTAACGACGTAGCATAAAACGATATTTGTGCCCAACAGTCTTGTGACTGGGGGTTTTTTGTGTAAGCAAAAAACTGCTATTCTCGTTAATAGCCTTCCAACCCCAGTCACCTTATGACTGAAATTTTTTGTATGCAATTAATTAAATATTAAGGTTTAGTAATATACCCTAATTATGGAATGCCGGATTGGGGTTCTGGGGAGTGGAAGCCCCATAACGAGCGTCTATATTTAGACGGAGCTTTTTGAAAGCCTTTTAGTTTATGACTGGAAGGTAGTAAAATAAGCGTATGTAAATATGTGAATATACTGCGGCTATCTCGTTATGGTCTTCCAACTTCCAGTCACCTCTTTTTACAAAGGGTGACTTTTCTTTTACATATAAAGATGAAAGGAAGTCAGGATGACTAAACTGATGATATTAGCAGGCATATTTACCGCAATCGCTTACCAACCCGCACACGCTCAACTGTATGATTATGCTTCAGAACAAGCATACGGCAGGCGTGTGGAACATGGCGCCGCATACAGACAAGACGGGGGCGCCGTGCGTTACCGTTCTGCCGGCGAGGGGCGCTATGTTCGCATTCCGCCTGCGCAGAGAGAAGACCGAAGATACAGCCGTATCGCGCAGCCGGCAATAGTCGCGCAGCCGGTCAACACGCTCCGTCTGTATCTGGGCGTGGACGCGGGAACAACGGATATCGGCTACAGCGGTTCAGAGGAAAAATATTTCTTAAAAGACCGGGCAATGTTTGTCGGCGGTGCGGCAGGGCTGCGCATCGGCAGAAACTGGGGCGTAGAGGTGTTTTACCAAACCTCAAATACGGCGAAAAAAACGGCTGACGACGAATGGCGCACCGAAGGCGATTATACCGCGTACGGCGTGGACGCGTTGGGCTTTCTGCCGTTGAATGACCAGCTGGAACTGGTAGCGGCAGCGGGGGTCGGCAAATATGAATTTGACGTTAAGCTGAAATACAGCGACGGCATCCACGAGTTCAGCGGTTCGGACGACAACGTCGGCTACCGCTTCGGCGCCGGCGCACAGTATAACATCACCGGCCATTGGGCGCTGCGGGGCATGGTGCGCTATGTCGTGCTGGACAGCGAATATATTGACGATATGCTGGAGTTTTCCCTCGGTATGCGCTATACGTTTTAACCCAGCCGCAACGTCCGCCCCGCCGCAACATCCGCGCCGCACCCGTCGGAGACAAAACTTTCGTCCGTTAAACGTTGGTCTGCCACCCCTTGACGCTCGTATCCTCGCTGCCCTGGTGCACCACAATCTGCGGATAAGCGATGTTGATATTCGCCTCGCGGAACCGCCGCAGGATTTCGTACCGCACGTCGCTGCCCGCCGACCAGCCGCTCCAAATGTCGGAAACATAAATCCGCAACTCAAAATCCAGCGAAGATTCGCCGAAATTCTTAAACAGCACATACGGCGCCGGCACTTTCATCACCTTTTTGCAGCTCCGCGCGCATTCCAACAGCAGTTTCGTTACCTGCTCGGCGTCCGAATCATACGAAACCCCGACCGCTATCGTCTGCCGCTGCCAGTTGTTGCCGTGCGTCAGGTTGGTCAGCGACGACGAAATCAGCGTCGCGTTCGGAATAATCACGCTCGCCTTGTTAAAGGTTTCCACCTCCGTCGAGCGGATGTTAATTTGTTTGATTTTTCCTTCTTCGCCGCCGATAAGCACCCAGTCCCCGACCTTAAACGGCCGCTCAAACAAGAGGATAATGCCGCTAACCAGGTTTTTGATGACGTCCTGCAGCCCGAAACCGATACCGACCGACAGCGCACCGGCGATAACCGCGAGGTTGGACAAATCCACGCCCATCGCCACAATCGCCAGAATGGCGGAAATGATAAAGCCCGTAAAGCTGAACCCGGAAATCAGCGAATGCTTAATTCCCTCGTCCATGTTGATACGGTTCAGCAGATTGTTCGAAAGCCGGTTTTTCATCATCTTGACCAGCGTCAGCGAAATCAGGAAAACCAGCAGCCCGGTAACGATTGAAATCAGCGAAATGTTGATGCCCCCGACCTTAAAGCCGAACACCAGTTTCTTTACCGCCTGCAACATAAACGCCCCCGGCATTCCCCACAGCGTCAGCAGCGAATAGATAAGAAACAGCACCAGCAGCGGCGTTACCAGCAGCGTCATCAGAAAATCCGCCTTCGACAACAGCTGTTTGCGCAGTTTAAACGTCTTAATCCAAAAGACGATGCTCCGCCTGAGCAAATCGGAAATAAACCGCCGCACGATGACAAACGCGCCGATAAACAGCACTGAGGCGATAAAACGGTTGAAAATAAAGGTCGCCAGTTCCGGATACCCGAACAGCGAAATGCCAAACGTCAACACTGCAAAAATTGTCGTAAACACGATGATTTTGGAAGAAAGGCTCATATTCTCCGGTTCGTCGTCCGCCAGCAAAGCCGCCGCACTTCCCGCCGTCGGTGCCGAAGTGACGATTTTCTCGCTCGCAACAGCCGTACCGTTCACAGCTGCCGCCGCCATACCCGTGATGCTGCTACCACTGCCTGTGGCGCTGCCACTGTTGCCCGTGGCGCTGCTACTACTGCCCGTGGCGCTGCTACTACTGCCCGTGGCGCTGCCACCCACCGCGCTCCCCACGGCTCCTTTTATTGTCCCGGTTCCGACGGTACCCTCCCCCGCCGTACCTGTAGCGCTGCTACCACTGCCTGTGGCGCTGCTACCACTGCCCGTGGTGGTGCTACTACTGCCCGTGGCGCTGCCACCATTGCCGCCCGCACCGTCCCCCCGGCTCTCCTCCTCATTTTCTTCATCGCCGGCTCCCCGGTTTCTAATCCGCCCCAAAATCCGCGACGTCATCAAAATAATGACAAACGCCTTAATTGCGTCGCCCGCCACTTCCAACAACAGCGTCAGCGCCTCGCTCGCTTCAAAATAAGCCGCAATCTGCCGGATGCACCCGACCGCCCCGAGCAAAATAAGCGACAGCGTCGTCGCCGCAAACACGCGCTCAGCCCTCTCGTCGGAAATGTTAAACAGCCGCCAGCGCCCGTTCCACGGTGCCAGCGTAACCCGCGCCAGCGCCCGGATAAGCGTAACATACAGCGAATAGTACAGCACATTGGCCAAGACCACGCCGAACTTGCTCTGCGTCAGCGTTTCGTTGGTCAATTGCCACAACAGGCACCCGCCGATAAGCAGCGACGGAATCACCCCGTACGCAATCGCCGTAATCACCGCCACCACGATTTTCTGTCCGTAACGGGGATAGTCTTCGGTATGCCCGTACCCCCATTTGTTAATGATATACCGCCGCAGGAACAGCCCGAACGACAATGCCAGCCCCAAAATCAGCAGCACGTACCATCCGCCGTGGTAAACGTTCTCGCGTTCTTCCGCCGAAAGCCCCCGGTACCACTCGACCGGCGAGATTGCAATTTCCCAGAAAAACACCGCTGCGTCGCCGATGGCCGTAAAAAAGTTGTGCGGCGCAATCAAGACATTCTGCTCCGCCACCAGATTGCCGATGATAATCCGGCTCCGCGCCTCGGAAATAATCGAATTCAGCCGCGCCATTTCGGTTTTGAGCAAATTCGCCTCAATCAAACGGTTTTTATAGTTGTTCATCACCGCCGTATACTTGCTGCGCATTTCCGCAATCGCCGGGTCTTCATTTTCCCCTTCCGCCGGCTCCGGCCCCAATGCGTTTAACGCGTCCTGCACGTATTTGGAGTTCTTTTCAATCCCTTTGGCCGCAAACTCAATTACGATTTCCTGCTGGGTCAGAAATGCCGCGGCATCGTCCAGGCTCTGACGCGTAAACTGCTTTTTCCGGATGGATTTTTCAATTTCATCCAGCTGCCCCGAAACGGTCTTGTAGTCAAACGCCGCCTCGTTCTCGGAACCGGAAACCTCGCCTTCGTCAACGCCGAGGGCCTCCGTTTCCGCACCGCCGGACTTGCCGCTCGTTTCCGCACCGCCGGACTTGCCGCTCGCTTCAGCGCTGCCGGACTTGCCGCTCGTTTTCGCCGCCGTTATATCGGCACTGTTCGTCCCGACGGCATGCGCCGTTTTTTTCCCCGCCGCCGCAACATCGCCTGAAATAACCGCCAGCCCGGTCAGAACCGCAGCCGCCAGCATAACGCCCGAAACCCAAAGTCTTAATATTTTGCCCATTTGCTTTTCCGTCCTTTTCTTCTGCCTTTTTTCGTTACGTTATGCCGACAGCCCTAAACTGCCGCCGTTTCTCTCGGTGCCCTGCCGTTTCGCCAACCCGCCGGAACATCGGCGGTACAGCCCTTGTTGCCTGTGCTGTTGGCACCGTTTCCCGTGCCGCCGACACCGTTTCCTGTACCGCTGACACCATTTCCTGTACCGCTGGCACCGTTTCCTGTGCCGCCGGCACCAAAGTCCCCGTCTAAGCTTTCGCCAGCACCGCAGTCATCACCGAAAACGCCAGTTTTGCCCCGCCGGCGCGCAGGTTGTCTGCCACCGTCCAGAAACTGATGCCGTTCTCGACCGAAACATCCTGCCGCACGCGCGACACATAAACGCTGTCTTCGCCCTGAACATCGTCAACGCTGACATAGCCCGCATCTACCGTCTTGTCAAAAACGACAACGTTTTTCTGCGCCTTCATCGCCTCGCGCACCGCCGTCGCGTCAACTTCGTCGTCAAACTCCGCATTGACAAACGCCGCATCGCCGATAAACGTCGGCACGAACGCACAGTTCGCGTGCACTTTGATGTCGCTGTCAAGAACCTTTTTAATCTCGGCGTTAATCGCCCACTCCAGCGATGTTTCCTCGCCGATGAACTCGCCGACCTGCGGCAGAACATTAAACGCGATTTGCTTTTTGAAAATCTGCTCGTCGTCAACCAGCGTTTCGTTCAAAAAGATTTTGCGCGACTGCGTAAACAGTTCGTCCATCGCCTCATGCCCGTGATAAGAAGTGGAGTTAAACGTCGTTACCACCAGCCGCTTAAGCTTGTGTTCTTTGATGGTTCCCGCCAGCGGCAGCAAAATCTGATACACCGCCGACGACGGCACGCCGATAACCTGCGGCAGCCCGTCCGTTGCCTGCCCGTTCGCCCGTTTCAACAGTTCGCCGTTCAATTCGGGAATAACCAGCGGAACCGAACTGTCGCCGAACGTTGCCCCCGAAAGGTCAATCACCCGGCATCCGGCACCTGTCGCTTTCTTGATAAAACGCTTGCCCTGTTCCTTCGTTGTTGCAAATATCGCAATATCGGCTTTCTTAAAATCAAATGTATCCAGTGCAGACACGTCCAATTCGTCATCTTCGCCGTATGACACCAGCGTCCCGAGCGGCGCCTTCGCCTCCAGCGCAAATACGTCGTCGGCCGGAATGCCGCTTTCGTTCAAAAGGTTGAGAAACTCCCGGCCAGTACTTCCTTTAACCCCGGCAACTGCAATCTTTGGCATCTTAACTTCCCTTTCATCAAACTTAAAACTTGCTGAACCTGACGTCCGCCCGGCATCTTATCCGGCACCTGCCCAGCGTTGTACCCGTTGTGTAACGCGGCTCTGTACTTGATACCGTTTAGACACCCGCCCAACGCTGTACCCGCTGTTTAACGCGGTTCTGTGCCTGATACCGTCAGACCCCCGCCCAACGCTGTACCCGTTGTGTAACGCGGCTCTGTACCTGCTGTCCAACTTGGCACTGTTGCATAATTTTTTCAAGTATTTTATCCGACTTTTCCGCTTTTTTGCATCTTCCTGCCAAACTGCCCATGCCGCCCCGTCTCACTCTCTCCGCAGCGCCCCGTCCTGCGTCATTGCCGGCAGCGCAGCCATGCCGCTCCTTGCAGCGCCGTGAGCCATTTCTCGCGCCTGGCCGCCAGCGGAATAGACGCGTTCGCCGGGCTCGTAGACGGCAGCACTTCCCACGTCCGCCCCTCCAGCAGCCCCTTGTTGAAACGGCAGAACAGCTTAAACGCCGCCTGCCCGTTAAACAGCAGCCGCTCAATCTCCGGATACAGCGCAAACAGCGCCGCAAAATCGTTCGGCATCGCATCTCTGATGTCGGAATCAAGGCTTCCCTCTCGCGCGCAGCTCTCCGCCGCATCCCACAGCCCGACCCCGTGCGCCAGCAGCAGCCCGGTTTTGATGCCGTAAGCCGGCGGCGCTTTCGGGTCAAAAGGCTCGCCGTAAGCCTCAAAGACAAAACGCCAGAACAGGTTGTGCCGGTGCGCATAATACTCGCCCGCCGCCAGCGACGCCTCTCCCGGCATGGAGCCGATAACCAGCGCCCGCGTCCGCTCATCGGCGATATAGGAAAAGCTGTGCGGCATAAAACCTCCCTGAAATGCTGTTTCGTTGTTTTCTTCCACTCATAAACTCCCGCAATGATACGGCATAATTTCCGTCCCCGCAATCCCCCGCCGCAAGTTATGCACGCCGTTTCGTTCTCCGCCCCAACGCCGCCCCGCCGCACGCTCTCCGCCCGCGGTTATTCCCCTCGTCTCACGGCTACCTTGAAAACATCTCCGCCCGCCATATATAAGCCGCAGCACCACCCGCCCAATCCCTCCGGATAGTGCCCGCCTCAACCGACACACCCGCCCAGTCTCCCGGACGGCATCCGCCCCGTCGGCCGGCGCATCTGCACCCCTCAACCGACTGCCCCGCGGTCATATCTGCCCGCATACCCGTTATCATATCCACTGTTATATCAAGGAGAAAGAAATGTTTGCGATTCGCGCTTCCGGCGACCGCGGCCACACCCAAACCCCGTGGCTCAACAGCCGCCACACCTTTTCGTTCGGATCCTATTACGACCCGCGTTACCTCGGTTTCAGTGACCTGCGCGTCATTAACGACGACGTCGTCGCCCCGGCCGAAGGCTTCGGTACCCATCCGCACAAAAACATGGAAATCGTTACCGTCGTGCTCGACGGCGAACTGGAACACCGCGACAGCATGGGCAACCGCGGCGTCATCAAAGCCGGCGAAATCCAAAAGATGAGCGCCGGCTCCGGCATTACCCACAGCGAGATGAATCCATCGCTCAGCAAACCCGTCCATTTTCTGCAAATCTGGATAGAGCCGAACATCGACGACGTCAAACCCGAGTATATGCAGGCCGCCCCCTCGCCGCAGGAGCTGAAAAGCCGGCTCGTCCGCATTGCCTCGCCCAAAAGTACGGACAGCCCGATAACCCTGCACCAGAATGCCGAAATTTACCAGACCCTGCTCGAGCAGGACAAAACCGTCAGCTTTGATATTACCCCCGCACACAAAGTCTGGATACACGTCGCAACCGGTGCCGTCAGCCTCGACGGACACCCGCTGATTGCCGGAGACGGGGTCGCCGTCGCCGACGAAACCGCCGAAATCAGATTGCGCGGCATAGACCCGCTGTCTAACGTGCTGATATTCAAACTCCGCGCCTGAAAAAAGGGCGCAGTTTCCCGCACCCCTCTTATTATCGGCCTTCGTCGCAGCACCAGAGCGTCCGAACCGGCACCTTGGCTTTTCAACCGGCATTCCGACCGCTCCCAAAAGCTCCGGCACTCGCGCCGGCTTCTCCGGCACTCACGCCGGTTCCCCGTCTCGCTCCGGCCTAGAACTTCTCCTGCAATTCGAAGAAATAAGCTTTCGGATGGTTGCATACCGGGCAGACTTCCGGCGCCTTAAGGCTTTCAATCCGGTGTCCGCAGTTTGCGCATTCCCAGATAACCTTGGTCGGGCGTTCAAAGACTTTTCCCGCTTCCAGAGCTTCCAACAACGCATTGTAGCGTTCTTCATGCCCTTTTTCGATTTTGCCGACCATGCGGAACAGGGTCGCGATTTTCTTAAAGCCCTCTTCGTCGGCTTCCTTGGCCATCGTGTCGTACATGTCGGTCCACTCGTAGCGTTCGCCGGCCGCCGCGTCTTTCAGGTTTTCGATTGTCGAGGGAATTTCCTCGTTGTGCAGCAGTTTGAACCAGATTTTGGCGTGCTCCTTTTCGTTGTTCGCGGTCTGTTCAAACTTGTCGGCAATGATGTTATAGCCTTCTTTCTTGGCTTTGGACGCATAGTAGGTATATTTGTTGCGCGCCATCGATTCGCCGGCAAAAGCGGCCTGCAGGTTCGCTTCGGTCTTAGATCCTTTAAGTTCCATAGAGTTTTCTCCTAAAAAAATGTTGCGGAGAAATGATAGCCGCCTCCGCAAACATAGTCAAGAAAAATCATCTGATGCGGCCGTCATTTCATCAAACCGTCCGCAATATCCGATAACCGGTTAACTCTGCGCGCTGACCTCTGACGCCGTCCTCCGCCCCCCTTCCCGCAGCGTTACGGCTTTCGGCACACAATCGTTTAATTCTATGCGCCGACCTCTGACGCCGTCCTCCGCCCTTCTTCCCGCAGCATTACGGCTCTCGGCACACAATCGTTTAATTCTGCGCGCTCGCCGCAGCTCCCGGATTGCCCGCGCCGCCGGTTCCCGCGCCCAGACTCTCGGCCGCCGCGGTATCTGCCGCCGCGTAAGCCGTCTGTCCCTCGGCCAGCGCCGCAATCTTCGCCACCTCGGCCTTAAAACGCTGCAAATCCTTGCCTGCCAGATTGGTTCCGGTCGCCGCCTTGACTTTCAGCGGGTCTACCTTTTTGCCGTTTTTAATTACCTCAAAGTGCAGGTGCGGCCCGGTCGAACGTCCGGTCGAGCCGACATAGCCGATAACCTGCCCCTGCTTGACTCTGACGCCCGGACGGATGCCTTTGGCAAAACCGTTCATATGCGCGTATCCGGTCGAAAACTCCGAATTGTGGCGGATAACCACATAGCGTCCGTAACCGCCGGCCCATTGCGCGCGTTTGACCACGCCGTCCGCACTCGCGTAAATCCTCGTACCTTTCGGCGCCGCATAGTCCACGCCGCTGTGCAGGATGCGCCGCTTCAAAATCGGGTGCCGCCGCCAGCCGAAACGCGACGAAATCCGCGCCGACCGGAATTCCATCGGCTTGCGGTCAAGAGCCCTTTTCAGCACAATCCCCTTGGAATTGTAGTAATCCACGCCGCCATTCAGATCTTCGTAGCGGTACAGCGCAATCTTGTCCCTCCCCAGATTCAGCTCCGCATACAGAATGTCGCCGTTTTTGACAACCTTGCCGTCCGGCGCCACCTTGCGGTCAAACAGAACCTTGAACGTATCGCCGCTCTTGATGTCCGAACGGAAATCGACCGTATAGGCGAAAATATTGATAAAGTTGCCGATAATGCTGGACGGCACGCCCGCATTCTGCATCGCCGCCGCCAAAGACGAGGTAATGCTGCCCTGCGCCGTCTGGTTCTCGGTCTTTAATTCCAGCTGTTCCATCTCCGCAACGTACTTTTCGTCTTCGTTGCGCGTAACCACATATTTGGTTCCCGCCGTCGGCTCAATCACAATCTTGTCCACGCTCAACAGCTCGCCGAACGGCACGTCCACCGTCTTGACGATGTCGATTTTCTGCCCCGCGCGCAGGTTGCGCACGTCATACCCGGCTTCCTTAAGGCTCTCCGCCGCCTGATTCGCTTCCTGATACTCCATGCCGAGCTTTTGCAGAAGCCCGATGAAGTGGTCGCCCTTTTCCACGGTCAAAACGTCCTGCTTGACTTCGGGCTGGGTTTCTTCGCCCTCGACCGTCCATTCCACCGCCGGATTGTCAAAAGACTCGCCCTCGCCGGCATCAATGCCTGCCATATCGGCGCCGGCCGCCGTCCCGGACGCTCCCGGCACCGCCAAACCATCGCTTTCTCCTTCATAAACCTCCGGCACTGCCATTTTTGCGACAGCCTGCTGCTCGGCGTTTTCGCGTTTTCCTTCCGCCGCCAGCCGCTCCTCGGCGACAATCTGCTCCGGCGTTTCAAAATTCCGGCTGACCACCAGCACCAGCGCAAAGGTTACCACCGCGCTGTAAATAAACAAAAGCCAGCTCTGCGTACTCCATCCGCGTCTGCCCGAACTCATAATATTGTAAGAAGCCATCATGTCCCCCGTAATTAAATACTGTATGCGACCTTAAAAGATGAGGGCGAAACTGAAAAGCCCTTTTTATTTTTTATACACACCAAATAAAACCGTCTGCGAATGTCAGCCGTCAGGCAATCCTTAAACCCTGCAAACCCCGCCCTGCGGCATTTACCCCGCCCCGTCAGCCGGCCTTTAGCCTCCGCCCCGCGGCATTTACCCCGGTCCGTCAGCCGGCCTTTAGCCTCCGTCCTGCGGCATTTACCCCGGCTCGTCAGCCGACCTTTAGCCTCCGACCTGCGGCATTTACCCCGCCCCGTCAGCCGACCTTTAGCCTCCGCCCCGCGGCATTTACCCTAATCCGTTAACCAGACCTTAAATTTTGCCCTGCTAACATTCATTTAGGTATTGATTATAAGGTAAAATTATTTACAAAAGGTTAACCGATGACAAAACGCCCAGCCTCCCCGCAATCTTCCCCTGTTGCCGCCCGCAGCCGCCTGCGCTCCGCCTCCCCGCAATCTGCCCCCGTTCCCCCCGCGGCGCCGTCCGCCGCCGACCCGACGTTCAAAATGCTCTACGTCCTTGCCATCATCATGATTGTCGACGGGCATGTCGGTTCGTCCGATTACCTCGACTTCAACGGGCTGCTCCGTTACCAGAACTACCATATCGCGCTGTTTATGTTCGTCTCGGGCTATTTCCTCAACCTTACGCGCGGCTATAAGGAATTTTTCGCCCGCAAGACCCTGCGCCTGCTCGTGCCGCTTTATCTTTGGAACGCGGCTTACGGCGCCCTGTGCTGGTATCTGAACCGGCACCAGGGCTTTGCGCTCGGCGGGGAATTTAACCTGTATAACCTGCTCTATGCCCCGCTTGTCGACGGGCACCGGTTCATTTACAACATGGCGTCATGGTTTCTGGTGCCGCTGTTTCTGGTACAGGCCGTCGGCTTTTTGCTGCTGCGCCCGTTCGCTCCGTCTGCCGCCCGCCGCGCCGCCTTAACCCCGTCTGCCCGGCCGCAGCCCGGCAGTTTTTTCCTGCCCGCCGTTATATTTTTCGTCCTGTCGCTGGCGCTCGGCTGCTTTGCCCTGGCGTACGCCCCCGAAAACCACGGCGCCCGCACCCTGGCACTGACCGCTCTGCGCACGCTCTACTTCATGCCCGCTTTTGCATTCGGCTTTCTTTACCGGCACGTCCTCGCCAAATACGATACTGTCGCCACGCCGCTTTACCTGTTTATCGTTCTCGCCGCCCTGACCTGCCTGACCCAAAAATTCCCCGGCTATAACCATATCCCTTCGTGGCTGGACACCGTCGACGCCCCGGCGCCCGCCATATATGCCATAAGCCTCCTCGCCGTTCTGTTCTGGCTGCGCGTTGCCCGGGTTCTGTCGCCGTTGCTCGTCCGAAGCCGCCCGTTGCAATATATTGCGAACCATACCTTTGACATCATGATGCACCACTTTGCCGGCTTTATGCTTGCCAAAGCCCTGTTTCTGCCGTTCATTTCCGCCCCCGCTGCACAATTCCCTTCCGCCGCCGCAGCGCCTCTCGCTCCCCGTGCCGACGCCGCCGCCGCCCTCGCACGCATCAAAAGCGACATATGGTACTATCCTTTCCCGGAAAGCGGAGAAACCTCGGCCTGGCTCTATATTGCTATATCTATAGTCATAGCACTAACGGCAGGCTTTACAACCCGCAAAATTTATGCTATAATAAGCCGAAAGTTAAGCCATTTTTAAGGGTCGCATTTGTATAATCGGCGCGTTAAAATTCAGGCTGACAGGGAGGTACTATGACAAACAGCTGCGAAAAAGGCCGTTCAATGATAGAGATGCTGGGTGTACTGGCAATCGTCGGCGTCCTTTCCGTCGGCGGCATAGCCGGCTATTCCAAGGCAATGGGCAAATACAAAACCAACCATTTGATTGAGCAGCTGACCATGCTGATTACCAATATCCGCAATTCATTTATCGGCCAGCATGACTTCAGCGACATAAACAACAATTTGCTTATAAATATCGGCGCCGTGCCCGCTGATATGTACGACCACTCCCGCGCCAGCAATGACATCCTGCACGCCTGGAACGGAAAAGTAACCATCTTCCCCAGCGAGGCCTCCAATAACAAACAAATGGCCTTTGAACTCTATGTCAACAACATCTCCAAAAACGTCTGTATCGAAATGGTAACGATGGATTGGGGCAAAGACCCGTCATCGGGCTTTACAAGCCTCTACATCGGCACGCTGGAAGAAGACATTGCCGAACCGCAGATGAAAGACGTCCATTCGTCCGCCGACCGCAATGAGGCCAACGGCATATATACTATCGGCACCCACGACATGGCAATCCCGCTGACGCTGGAACAGGCATACGCAGCCTGCACCTGCAGCCCGGTCGGTTGCACCATAGGGCTGAAATATCTGTAACAGCCCCGCCGCCCGGCAGATTACAAAAAAACGACAGGCCTGAAGTTCACATACCTCCCTCCCGAATATTCAGGCCTTCCTTTTTGCCTGCAGCTTACGCCTACAACCTACAGCTTACAGCCCGCAGCACGCCGTCCATGCGCCGTTGTTTCTCACGCCAGCCCCGTTCCATGCGGCACGCCGTCCATGCGCCGTTGTTTCTCACACCAGCCCCGTTCCATGCGGCACGCCGTCCCGCTCCGTCTCTACGCTTCTGCCTCCACTCCGCCACACTCTTCTCTCTATATGCGACACGGCGTCCCGCTCCGTCTCTCCCCCGACAGAAAAGCTCTTTTCCATGCGCTGTCCCGCCCCCTCTCTCCCCTATACGCATAACAAAAAAGGGGCGCGGTTTTCCGCACCCCTGTCAGCAACCCGCCGGTTCTCCCGGCCGCTTACGCTTATTTGCGCTTGGCTTCCGGCATCGCTTCCGGCGCCTTGGTTTCCTGTTTTACCTTCTCGGTAACCGGCTTGTAAACGGTCTTCTCCCACGGGCTCTTCTTGTCGTAGAGCTTTTCGCAGATAGACAGCCCGACGCTTCTCAGCGCTGTTTCGGTCGGAATGAACAGGTCCATGCCCTCTTCGGTCTGTTTTGCCGAATTGGAAATGCCGTTGACGGTGCCAAGCTTGTCAATCAGAACGCTGCCGACCGCCACTTTCTGCACCAGCGTATCAACGATAATTTCGGTGCCGAGCGTATCGGAATAGCGGTAGCCGTAAATTTTGCCGCTGTCGTCCATATAGTTCTTCGCCGCTTCGCCGTCCTTGTCCAGCAGCCCCAGCGAGATGTAGCCTTCCTGGTCAATCGGCGGCAAATCAAGGTTAAGGGCAATCGGCGTATAGGTAACCGGCTTTTCAAGGTGCATCAGCGCCGTGTTCTTGCTCGGATTAACGCGTACCGCCTTGGCCTTGAGCACATCGCCGTTGATGGTCTTGACGTCATAGGTATTCTGCAGCTTGTTGACCAGCCCCGCCGACGTCAGCACGAACGAGTCGGAAATAACCAGCCCCATGCCTTTCTTGCCTTTGGCATTGGTAATCTCAACCACCGACCCGCGGATTTTGAGCATATTCTCCGGGCTCAGTTCTGTGTACGGCGGCCTGTCGACAATGCAGAGCTTGGCATCAACAGCATAACCGTCAAGGTCGACCCAGTTGTCATCAACAATCGTGCAGCTGCCGTCGGAAATGACGTTGCCGTCTTCGTCAATGCAGTTTTCGTATTTACGGAAACTGTCCTTAACGCCTCCGGTTTCTTCAATCTGCGGCGCAATTGCCTTGTTTTCGACTTCCACGCCGCCTTTTTCCTCAACCGCCGGAATATAGTCTATTTCCTCGACTTTCGGTTCAATCACGGGTTCGGGCGCCGGAGCCGGTTTCGGCTCCCCGCAGTCCTCGACACATTCGGTCTTGCACTCGCGCCCTCCCCTGACGTCCGGTTTGCCGACAACGCAGGTTTCGGTACAGACTTTGCGGCACTTCGGCTGCTCGCACTGCTGTGAGCACTTCATTGGACAGCTTTCAACTGTTTCAACCGTCGTAACCGTTGTCGTTACCTTTTTCTGCGGGCATACCGGGCGACAAACCTGGCGGCACACCGGCTGCGGCGTTTCTACCCGCGTCGTGGTGATGATTTTTTCCTCTACGGTCTTGGTTTTTGTCTTAACGTCGACAAATTCCTCCACTTTCGGTTTACCCATCGTCACCGCGCACGGACACGCCGGCTGCGGACAGCTGCATACCGGCTGGTTGCAGGTGCAGGTCTGAATCGCAGCGCACGGGCACGCCGGACGTGCTATCGCCGGGCATTGCGGCTGCGGCGCATAGGCGCAGCTTCTCGTATAGGCGACTTCCTTGGCAAAGCCGCATTTTCCCGGATTGAACTTGGCGTCAAAAGCGACCAGAGCCGCACGTTCCGCCGCCTGCTCTTCGGGGCTGACGCGCTGTGCCAGCTGGTACTCAAACCCCGGCAGCGAAGACAGCCGCGCCGCCGCGTCGGCAAACGCCAGTTCCGCCAGTTTGACCTCGGCTTCGTAAACGCCGTTTTCAACTTCGGCATAACCGGAAGTAACGCCTTTCCATAAAACTTTCGTCTGGCTCAAATTCATCAGCCGCCATGTAACCGTCATCTCGGCCGTGCCGTTGCGGCGGTTGTCCTTGCGCGCCTTGTCCCAGTCATACTGGTCGCAGACGTTCATAAAGAAGTTGGTGATTTCCGCCGTCAGCGCATATTCCGGCAGCTTGACCGACGGGTCGGTAAGGCAGACGTCCGGAATATCCATAATTTTATAACATTTGTCAGCAGATTTTTTAAAGACGTCATTAAACGCCATGTCTTTCTGAATTACCCGCCCGTGGTTCAGCATCGCCTTTTTCGTAAAACGGCGGCATCCGAAAATCCGGAAACGGTAGTTGCCGACATGGTTGGCATACGGGCTGAACCCTTCCTGGTTTTGCAGCCGAAAATCGACGTGCGTCAGCGCAAACGGCGCCAAATCGCAGCAGTTGCGGTTGACGGCGTTGCTCTTGTAGCGCGGCTGCGCCAGAGGATAGTTCCGGGTTTTGAACGCCGGCATCGGGCAACTGGGACAGTTTTTAACCTGCGTCCCGTCCACGATTCGCACAGCTTTGTTGGATTTCGGCCGGTCGCAGTTCGGGCACGACCCGCCCGGAAAAATGCTGCCGTCCACTTCCGGCGGACAGTCCGGACAATAAGAATCCGGCCCCGCGGCCGCCGCAGCCGTGGCTCCGAACGCGAGCCCCAGCGCCAGCACCCCGCAGAATAACTTGTTTAAAACATTTGTTGCTGACATTTTATTTTATCTCCTGTTAAGGTTTTATTGCCTCCCCGTACGGCATACCCGCCGCCTCGGTTTGGTTCTTGCCTCCCCGCGCGGCATACCCGCCGCCTCGGTTCGGTTCTTGCCTCCCCGTACGGCATACCCGCCGCCTCGGTTTGGTTCTTGCCTCCCCGTACGGCATACCCGCCGCCTCGGTTCGTGCGCTTTCGCCCTTCTTTACTTCTTCCCCGCAGGCCACCGCGTCAACGGCCCCCTGCGATAAGACAAGGCTTCAATCAGGTGCATTTTAGACACCTTTTTTTCATTTTGCAAGTCTGCAATCGTTCTTGCTAACCGCAAAATACGGTTCAGGCTTCGCGCCGTCAACCCGCACTTTTCCGCCGATTCCGCCGCAAACCGCCGCAGTTCCGGCCCCATGTCCAGCGCTTTTTCCAGCATATCGCCTTTAAGCTCGGCATTGCAGGTCAGGCCCGACGCCCCGAATGCCGCAAACCGCGCCGCCGCAATCTCCCTTGCCGCCAGAACCTGCGCCCGCATTTCCGCCGACCCGGTTCCGGTCTTGCCCGAGGTCAGGTCATACGGGCTGACCGCCGGCACTTCAATCTGCAAATCAAACCGGTCCAGAAACGGCCCCGACAGCTTCGCCAGATAATCCTCCGCGCATTGCGGAGCCTTCGCGCACATCCGCCCTTCCACGCCGAAAAAGCCGCAGCGGCACGGGTTCATCGCCGCCACCAGCTGAAAATCCGCCGGATACACCGTATGCGCCATCACGCGCGAAATCACCGCCCGCTTGTTTTCCAGCGGCTGCCGCAGTGCGTCAAGCGCGGACCGCGAAAACTCCGGCAGCTCGTCCAGAAACAGCACGCCGTTGTGCGCCAGCGTAATCTCGCCCGGAATTCCCTTTCTCCCGCCGCCGACAAGAGACGCCATGGAAGCGCTGTGGTGCGGCGCACGGAACGGCCGCCTCAAATCCAGTTCGCCCCGCGCCGCCAGTTCTTCGTCCAACACGCCCGCGACCGACTGAATCATCGCATTTTCCAGCGCCTGACGCAGCGTCAGCGGCGGCAGGATGGTAACCAGCCGTTCCGCCAGCATTGTCTTTCCCGAACCTGGCGGCCCCGACATCAGAAGGTTGTGTCCGCCCGCCGCAGCGATAAGCATCGCCCGTTTCGCGCTCTCCTGCCCCTTGACGTCGGCATAGTCAATATTGTAAACCGCCGCGCCCGTGCCAGTCTCCCGGCCGGCCGCCGTCCGGTTCCGTGCGCCGCTCTTCGCCTGCTCCAGCCGTGCACCGTTCTTCGCCTGCTCCGGCCCCCGTGCGCCGTTCTCCGACACTCTCGCGCGGCCGTCATTCTCCGCCGCTCCCTCACGTCCGGTTTTTCTCTCCTCTGTCCCGCCGCGCCGCCGCTGCAACACGCCGCCGTCCGCCTTGCCGTTAAAATAATTCATCAGTTCCAGAATATGTCCTGCCGCCAGCACCGGCGCACACCGGCTCCACGCCGCTTCCGACGCGTTGGCCGCCGGGCAGACCAGCCCGCATTTGTCGGCAATCGCCCGCACCGCCGCCGGCAAAACCCCGTTGACACGCTCAATGCTGCCGTCCAGCGACAGCGCCCCCATAAAGATATAGCCCTTGAGCCGCGCCGGATCAACCAGCCCCATCGCGCCCATCAGCCCCATCGCTATCGGCAAATCGAAATGTGCACCTTCTTTCAATAAATCCACCGGTTTGAGGTTCACCGTAATATGCTCGCGCGGAAACTCCACCCCCAGCACCGCCAGAACCGCACGCACGCGCTCTTTGCTTTCGTTGATGGCCTTGTCCGGCAGCCCGACGATGACAAACCCGGGCATCCCCGCGCCGAGGCTGACCTGCACCTCCACGCGCTTCGCTTCAATCCCGTCAAACGCCGCTGTCTTCAGGCTGCAAATCATCTCCCGTTCCTCGCTGCCATCCCGCTTTTACTCCGGCTCATCATCGCCCGTTCTCCGTCTCACCGCCGCAACACAACTTCGTTTTATCACCAGCGCCATAACACACCTGCCGTCGTTAAACCTTACCGCCACGGCGCCGCCTTACCACCGCGGCACCACCTCGCCGCCGCCGCGCCACCGCCGCGTCGGGTAGGTATTTTTGCGCAGAAAATCATAATTCGCCGAAACCTGCGGGATATCCGTTACCAGCACATACCCCACCGCCCGGAAATTCTCCGCGCACTGCACGGCGCTTTCGCCCGGCAGGTCATAACACAAAATCTGCGTCCGCGTTACCGGATGAATCAGCAGAATTCCCTCTGCGCTCTGCGTGGCGGAAATGTCGCCGTAATAGGTCGGCATCGGCTGCGCGCAGGGCTGGTACGGCAACATTGCTTCATCCGAACACTTGCGGTTGTTGGGACAGACTTTCACCCCGTTCAGCCCGACTTCCGGCTGTTCGCGCAGGGTACAAATTTCGGTTGCTTCTTTGTCCGACCACAGCCGCGTGCCGAGAAAACCACCACTGTCCGCCCGCTGGCACGGCAGCGCCGAAAGTTCTTCTTCTTCCGTCAGCACCGGATAAGTCCGCTCGTACGGATAGGTACACCCCGCCGCCGACAACACAGCCGCAAACAGCGCAATCATCCCCGTTTTCCGCGCTGCGCTGGCCGCCTGCACCGCGCTTGCCATCATTTTTCGTACCATACCGGCCGTCCGCTCTGTACCTGTCATCATTTTCCGCACCTTCCGTGCGCCCCTGTTCTCTTCGCCTGTAAGCATCGTCAAAGCTTTCAAAATAAACTTATTTAAGGCGATTTTACCGGCCGTCCCGCCAAAATGCACGCAAAATATCAGGTTATAAACAAAAAATGCGCCCTCGCCGCACCGCCAGCCCCGGCACACCCGCCGATAACCGTACCGGCAGCACCGCCTTTCATCTACCGGTGGAACAGCCGTTCCAGATCCGCAACCTCCAGCCGCACATACGTCGGCCGCCCGTGGTTGCACTGCGCCGAATGCGGCGTCCGCTCCATCTCGCGCAGCAGGTGGTTCATCTCGGCGATATTCAGCCGTCGCCCCGCACGCACCGACCCGTGGCACGCCATCGTCGCCGCGATATGGTTGATTTTGTCTTCCACCACCGTCGTTGCGCCCCATTCCGCCATCTCGTCGGCCAAATCCGCAACCATTTTTTTGATTGCCGCGTCCTTCAGCAGTGCCGGTACTTCCCGCACCATCACCCCGGCGCCGAAATCCTCAAGCACCAGCCCGAGTTTCGCCAAACTCTCAAATTCGCCCGCGAGCGCCGCTTTCTGCGTCAGCGACAAATCCACCACCTCCGGCAGCAGCAGCAATTGCGACGGCAGCCTCTCCCCTGCCGCCATCGCCGCCTTGAGCCGCTCCAGCACAATCCGCTCGTGTGCCGCATGCTGGTCAACCAGAATCAGCGCATCTTCCGCCTGCGCCAAAATATAGGTATCATGAAACTGCGCCTTGGCCACGCCCAGCGGTCCCGCCTCGTCTTCCGCGCCTGCTGCCGGCTCTTCCACCCGCACCGAAAACTTGCGCTCCAGCTCCGGCAAAACCCCGCTGCCGCGTCCGCCGCCCGCGCTCCCCGGCCGCCCCTGAAAAGCCGTAAACCGCCGGTCAGCCCCGTACGCCGTCCCTGCATCAATCCCGGTGCCCATACCTGCGCCATAATACCCGCCGTTCACACCGCCGCGGCCTGTAGCAAAGCCTGCGTCCGTGCCAAAGCCCGCGTCCCTGCCATAATCGCGGCCGCTGCCCGCATCCGTATGTTCCGGCTCCCGCAACACGCCGCCCGCCGCAACATCTGCCGCAAAACTCTCCGTTCCTCCGCAGGCACCGTTCAGCCCGCCGCCAGGAACCGCCGCCGCCCCTGCCGCCAGCCCTTCCTGCCCCGGTACAAAATCATCGGTCAGCGCCGCCAAATCAACCTTATCCGCGCTCCTCTTGTCCCCCGCCAGCAGCGCGCTCCGCACCGCCCCCACCAGCAGCGACCGCACACCCTGCTGGTCAAAAAAGCGCACCTCCGCTTTCGCCGGATGCACATTGACGTCCACATACATCGGCTCCACTTCCAGAAACAGCGCACACGCCGGATAGCGCGAATTCTCCAGCACGCCCGCATACGCCCCCTTCAGCGCGCCCAAAAGCAGCTTGTCCCTGACCGGGCGGTTGTTGACAAACAGATATTGCGACAGCGTGTTGGCTTTGTTATACGTCGGCAGGCTGACGAGCCCCGACAGTTTCATCCCGTCGCGCTCGCCTTTGACCTCCAGCGCATTCTCCGAAAACTCGCGCCCCATGACTTCCGCCGCCCGCCGGAGCCTTGCGTCAAAAAAATCCCCGTTCGCCGCCGGCAGCGCAATCTTCTTCTTTTCGTCAACGTAAAGGTAAAACGCCACTTCGGGGTTCGCCAACGCAATGCGGCTGATAATGTCCGCGCACGCCCCCGCCTCGGCGCTGTCCGCTTTCAGGAACTTCAGCCGCGCCGGCGTCGCAAAAAACAAATCCCGCACCTCAATCCGCGTCCCCCTGGCGCGCGAACACGGCCGCACCTCGCCCTTCGCCCCGCCTTTGATTTCCAGCTCCCAGCCGTTTTCCGCGCTTTCCTGCCGCGTCGTGATTTTCATCTTCGCCACCGAGGCAATCGACGGCAGCGCCTCGCCGCGAAACCCCAGAAACTGCACATTGAACAAATCGTCCGACGGCAGCTTGGACGTCGCGTGCCGTTCCACCGCCAGCGCCAGGTCTTCCGCATCCATGCCTTTGCCGTTGTCCTCAACCGCAATCAGCGTCTTGCCCCCGGCCTTGAGCGTTACCTCAATCCGCGTCGCCCCCGCGTCCAGCGCGTTCTCCACCAGCTCCTTGACCGCCGACGCCGGGCGTTCGATAACCTCGCCCGCCGCAATCTGGTTGACTAAATTGGATGGCAAAACCCGGATAGACATAGTACGCGTTCCTTTCTTCAACAACTTCGGCAGCCCCGGCCGTACCCAGCCCATACCCGGCCGTACCCAGCCCATACCCGGTCGTACCGCACCCATACCCGGCCGTACTCAGCCCGTACCCGGCCGTACTCAGCCCGTACCCCGGTCGTACCGCACCCGTGCCCGGCGCTTCCGCCGGCTGCCTGCTTAACTTAAGGGCAGTATAGCGTGCCCCGCCCCAACGCCGCAATATGTTTTTGAGATGTCCACAACCCGCCGCGCCTCATCACCTCCCGCACCCCTCAGCCTGCTCCTTAGACACCGTAAAAAGTATTGACAAACAGACAAAAAATACGCTGCATGCCGCATCAGCAAATTAAAAATTCTGAATAATGCAGATAATGCAGACCATGACATTTGACAAGAAATTACGCCCCGGCTGTAAAACACAAAAAAACAGAAGCGCCCGCAAGACGCTCCTGTTTTTTTTATAGCCTGCTCCCGTCATCCGGTACGCTGTTTCTATGCCGCTTTTTCGGCACCGGCTCCGGCTTCTGCCCGCAAGGCCCGTACCTTTTCAATCAGGGCGCTCGTTGACCCGTCATGTCTCGGCGCCGCGCACTGAGACGCTGCCCCGCATTGGCCGGCTGCCGCAGTCCCGTTCCGAGCCGCTCCCGCGCCGCCGTTTTGCGCCGCGCTGCCCTCAAGCTCCGGCAAAATCTTCAGCGCCAGCTGCTTGCCAAGCTCGACACCCCACTGGTCAAACGAATCAATCTCCCAAATCACGCCCTGCGTATAAACCTTATGCTCATACATCGCAATCAGCATGCCGAGCGCATACGGCGTAATTTTCTTCAGCAGGAACATATTGGACGGGCGGTTGCCGTCAAAGCTCTTGTTGAGCTTGAGTTTCTCAATCGCCGCTTCGTCCTTGCCCGCAGCGCGCAGTTCCGCCGCCGCCTCGTCGGGCGTCTTGCCTTTCATCAGTGCCTCCGCCTGCGCCAAAACGTTGGCGAGCAGAATTTCGTGATGCTTGCCGATTTCGTTGTGCGACACCGCCGGAATGATAAAGTCTACCGGCACCGGCTCGGTTCCCTGGTGCAGAAGCTGGAAGAACGAATGCTGCACGTCGGTTCCCGCCCCGCCGAACAGCGCCGGCCCCGTCGCGTAATCGGTAATTTTGCGGTTGTCGAGCCGCACCGACTTGCCGTTGCTCTCCATGTCAAGCTGTTGCAGATACGCCGGCAGGAACTTCAAATACTGGTCATACGGAATCACCGCATACCGGTGGATATTGTAATAGTCGTTGTACCAAATCCCCAGCAGCGCCATAATCACCGGAATGTTCTGCTCCAGCGGCGCGGTACGGAAATGGTTGTCCATCGCCTCGGCGCCGCGCAAAAGCTCGTGAAAATTCTCGTACCCGACCGCAATCGCAATGGAAAGCCCGATAGCCGACCACAGGGAGTAACGCCCGCCGACGAAATCCCAGAACTCAAACATATTGTTGACGTCAATGCCGAATTCCGCCACCGCCTTGGCGTTCGTCGAAAGCGCGACAAAGTGGTTGGCAACCGCCGCCTCGCCCAGCGCTTTGACCAGCCAGTCGCGGCAGGTGCGCGCGTTGGTCAGCGTTTCAATCGTCGTAAAGGTCTTGGATGCGACGATAAACAGCGTTTCCTCCGGGTTAACCTGCCCCAAAACTTCCGCACACGCCGTGCCGTCAATGTTGGAGATAAAATAGCAGTTGATGTCTTTCGCCCAGTATTTCTTGAGCGCCGCCGTTACCATATACGGCCCCAGATCCGACCCGCCGATGCCGATGTTGACGATGTTGGTAAGCTTTTTGCCCGTTGCGCCCTTAAACGCCCCGCTGCGCACCGCGTCCGAAAATTCTTTCATCTTCGCCTGCACGCGCAGGATTTCCGGCATAACGTCAACGCCGTCAACCGTTACCGGCCTGCCCGAAAAATTGCGCAGCGCCGTATGCAGCACCGCCCGGTTTTCGGTAACGTTGATTTTCTTGCCCGTAAACATATCCTCAATCCGGTCTTTTAAATTATGCTCGCGCGCCAGATTAAACAGCGCCTCCAGCACGCCGGCGTCAAAACGGTTTTTGGAATAGTCGTAGGTCAGATCCCCGAGCGTCAGGGTATATTTTTGCGCCCGCTCGCCGTCCGCGGCAAACAGGTCATTCATTTCGGTTCCGGCAAAACGCTTGTACTCGGTGAGCAGCGCCGCCACGGCATCAGATACTGCCATAATGTAGCCTCCTAAAAATCAAGTATGTCATCGCTCCGGCTCCCGCGCCCGTGAACATTTCGCCCACTGCAGCGCCGCCGCCCGTGCCCCGTTGCCCTCGCTCCGTATGCACCGCCGCAGCCGCCCGCGCCGCCGGCCATCGCGTTAATGCCCGGAATATACGCCCCCGCCCGCCGCCTGTCAAGCTTTTCACCGCATTTTTCCCACATTTCCGCTGCCGCCCGCCCGCAACGAGCCGCCCCGACCCCAACGAGCCACACCGCCCGCCCGCGCCATATCCGCCGCCCGCACCATATCGCCCGCCAGCGCCACATCAAAAGTGCCCGCCAACCCGGCCGGCAGTTTCCCGACCGCAAAAACGCCGTGCCCGACCCCTCCCGAAACACGGCGTTAAACACAATCCTGCACAACGTCAGAAATTGATTTTCAGCCCGGCAAGCCCGTTCCAGCCTGTACGCCCGCCGTCCCGGCGCATCACCTCGGCAAAAAGCGAAGCGTCGCCGTTGCTGCTCTCAAAACCCAGGCCGTATTCGGCATAAGGCTCAATTTCCATATCCGGAAGGTGAACGCCGTTCGCGGTAACGTGCTGGAGTCCGGTTCCGGTATAGACATACCGCCCTTTGGCATAAACCTGCAGCTCGTCATTAAACGCCTTTTCAATCTTCAGCCCCGGCGCCAACTCGTACATTGACAGTCCGTCAAACGCGACTTCCGCATTTTTGCCGGTCGTATAATCTTCGGCATCGGCATAAGTGTATGTGGCATAGAAGTTCGGCTGCACCGTCCACCCATTGCCCAAGACGCAATTATATCCGAATTTGGCGCCGATACCGCCGAGCCAGGCGTCAAACTTGCCGTTCTTGTCAAAATCATTGGCTTTTTTGCGGGCATATCCGGCATTCGCGGTAATTCCCCAAAAGGCGCTGCCTTTATAGAAATTCGCCCCGGCTCCCAGATACCAGACATTCTGTTCAATCTTTCCGGCGGCAAACTCGGCCTCGCCGTCTGCATATGCCCCGTATGCCGAATAAACCGCCGCCACGCCGTTGTCGTATGTTTTGACGCGGCTGTCCGCACCGGCTATCACGCCGTTAAACCGCGCGTCCGCGCCGTGATAATTCTTAAACTCCAAATCGTCAGACGAGGCAAACGGCTTGACCCACGCGCCGCCTCCGGCCTCTGCCGCGCCCTTGCGAAACGCCGTCCGGTCTGCATCTGCAAGCACCCGGCTGTAAATTTCATCGTTCAGCACGCCGATAGACGCAACAACCGCCATGCCGGATTCCAAAACTTCCGGATTGAATTTGTCTTTCCGTTCCCGCCGCGTAAACGTAAATTCTCCGTTCTCGGGCAGATATTCGACGTCATAATTGTAAACCGGACCGGCGCTCTCGGCAATTTGCGAAGCCACCTGTCCCGCCAAAATATTGTTATCGGCAAACATAACGTGCGTCGTTTCCGCCTCGCCGTCCGACAAAACGTCCAGCGACTTGACCTCCACCAGCGCCAAATCGCCCGAAACATCTTCGGCGCTCATCTCGCCCATTTTCACGTTTTCCAAATCCACATTCACATTGTAAATATCCAGCTTGCCTCCGTTCAGAGTCAGATTTTTCAACTGCAGCCGCTCTAACCCCAGCGATAAGATATTGACCAGCCCGCTGTTGATTTCCAGACTGTTGCTGCCATTGCCGATAAGGTTTCCGCTGGCAATATTGGTAACGCTGACCGGCGCGTCGGAAAGACCGCTGACAATCTCTGCGTTTTTAATCTCCCCGTTTAAGGTGATTTCCCCGCTGCCATCCCCGGACAGAAGCAGCCTCCAGCCGTCTTCGCTGCCCGTGAAACCGTCGTCAGACACGATATTGCCGCCGTTAAGGGTTTCCAGCGACAATGTTTTTCCTTTGTCCATATATACAGCGTTGCTCTCGCCTGCTGCAACATTTCCCGAAAAGACAGAAACACCGCCGTCCGCACGAACAGTCAAATCGCCTTCAGAATAAATGGCTCCGCCGGCAGAAGAAACCGTATTGCCTTTAAAAGAACTGTTTTCAACAACCATGCCGTCGCCACGATTAAAAATAGCCCCGCCCATCTGACTCTCATTGCGTTCAAACTCTGAACCGGAAATAAGTATTTTGTTTGCTGCTGTTTCCCACACGGCAATAGCCCCGCCTAACGCCCCCTTATTGGCGATAAAAGCACTGTTCGCCACGCTCATCTCAGATCCGGAAACCCAGTCAGATATCGCTCCGCCATATTTGGCCGAATTGTTCTCAAATCTGCTGCTTTTAACAGAAACGCCATAATTGCTGATATTTGAAATTGCACCGCCGTCTTCAGCATTGTTTCCAACAAAATTGGTATTCTCAACCTCCAGCTGTTCAGCTCTGCTTGCCAGAAAAATCGCACCGCCGTTTTTTCCGCCGTTATTCCTGAACTCGCTGTTGCTAATTTTACTGAGATTGCCGTTATTATAAATTGCCCCGCCGCCGCTCTCGGAAACATTATTGATAAAAGAAGCGGAAATTTGCCCTATTGTTTTGTCATTTCTAATTGCCCCGCCGGAATAAGATGTATTTCCGATAAAATTCCCCGCAATATCTTTTATCTGTCCTTGATTAAAAATTGCACCGCCCCTATCGGAAGCGCTGTTTTCAATAAAAGTACCGTCAATACCGTCAATTTCGCCGTAGTTATTAATCGCTCCACCAGCCCAGCCGCCGGAATTTTTAATAAAAGCGCTATCGGCAATCTGAGAAATATACCCGGTATTATCAAGAGCACTCCCGTTTTCGTTTTTATTACCTATAAAAGCCGTACTTTTGATGCTCATCTCACCCGAATTATAAATTACCGCATGCGAACCGTTGTCATTATAGAAAACTGTATTAACGACATCTGCCGTTCCTTCGTTAAGCATTCCCCCCAGAGAAACTGTGCCTCCCCCTTCCTCGCTTGTCACGTTCCCGGCAAAACCATTGAAACTCTTGTCCGCAACCGCATATTTCGTCCTGCCGTCAACATCGATAAATTCAACAAAATTTCCCGTAACAGGCTTTTCTTCTGCAACCCGATAGCCATTCCCGATATTTTTCAGTGTCAGCTTTTCCCCTTTTCTTACATAAAAAACGCTTTTGCTGCCATTATTGGAAATAGCATTGCCCTGGCCGTCAATAACGACATCTGTTCCGACAAGCTTGTCTATCCCGTCAGTTTCCGTAATGCTGATATCTTGATTAAGAGTAATACTTTCGTCTCCGCTCGCCAGCGCCGCGGCAAACTCCGCACCGCTGCTAACCTCTGCCGCCCGCGCCGCACATACCGGCAAACCAGCCACAACCATTAATGCCAAACCAATCTTTCTGCTCATGCGATTTTCCTTCCTTAAGTTCCAGTTGCATATATTAAGCGACCGTTTAAAATCCTCAACAACTGTCTATTTTTTTTGGAAATTAGGCTTTTGATTTTCCTCAAAAAAACAGATGATGAAACCGCTGAAATTAAACGGTCGTTTTAATTCAGCAGTTTTCTTTCCTGGTTAATTTTTTTTAACTGTTTATATTTTAAAGAAAAAATTGACAAATGACTTATCCTAAAGTATATGAATTAAAACGACCGTTTAAAATCCTCAACTGCATCTTTCTCCACCCGCCCCTCCGTCCGAACCGCGCGTTAACCCGGCATTAACCCTCTCCGTGCTATCATGACGGCAAATCTGTTTTTTGAAAGGATGACAAAAATGGCAAAACCCGTTAAAAAGAAACCCGCTGCCCCCAAGGCACCCAAAGCAGCGTTGAAAAAAGCGCCGAAAAAAGCCCCCGCGCGCCCTGCCCCAATTCCGGCGGCAGCCCACTCACACGCCGCAACCTCGCTTTCGGCGGCGGAAACCGCGGCCGAAAACGAAACTTTAGCAGCAGCCCAGCTGCCCCCCGAAGGCTCGTCCGACGCGCTTTCCCCGGCTGCCGGCAATGCCGCGCCCGTCCCGGCGTCCAGAGCCCCGGTGCGCGAAAAAATCAAAAAGCTTCCCGCCGCAGCCAAAGCCGCGCCGAAAAAAATCGTCGAACGCACGTTGGAGACAACGCTGAAAACCGTGGAAAAAGCCGCCGAGACCGAAGCGCAGAAAGCTGCCAGAAAAGCCCTCAAAGCAACGGCAAAAGCGCGCAAAGCGCTAAAAGCGATGACCAAGGCCAAAAAGGCTGCCCGCCGGGCGGAAGCGGAAGCCGCCGCGCTTAACGGCGCGTTCCCGAAAACTGCAAATGCAGCCCCCGCTGCGGATGCCGCCACAGCTCCCGCCGATACAATGTCTGCCCGTGTCAAAAAGCTGCCCGTCGGCGCCAAAGCCGCCGCAGCCGGCATCAGGCAGGCCACCACTGCCGCCGCCAAAAAGGCCGCCCGCGAAATCAAACAGAAACTGAAACAGATTCTCCACTCCGCGGAAGAAGAAGTCTTCTACTACGAACGCCGCCAGATAATCCTGCTTACGGTGGTTTACGCCGCCATTGCCTGCCTGGTTTGGGTTCTGACCCGCTGTATGCTTTGTGCCGGACTGTTCACAAGCTGGGCGCTGGTCGTCTTTATGACTGTGGTCATGGCGCTGTCGCTCGCGGCTCTCGCCTCGGTCGTCTTCGTGCTGATATTCCCGCAGAAGCTGGCCGTCGTAACCAACGAAGGGATAAAAATCGACCACAACGCTTTCCTGAAATGGAGCGACGTCGCGCTGGCCGAAGAAAAATATACCGGCTGGCTGACCCGCCGCCCGATAATCGCCCTGCATCTCGTTCCCGGCGCCGAATACCGCCTGACGTTTATGCAGCACCTGTGCCGGCATAACGTGTTCACGCCGTTTTCCATCCCGCTTTACGCGATGGTTCCGGAAGACGCCGCCAAAATCCGTACGCTCGTTAAACGCTACGCGGAATATAAGGACAGCCGGGACTAGCCTTGACCGGGCTTAATCCCCGCCTTTCCGCCGCCGATGCGGCAATGCCGGAACGCCCTTGCGCCCCGGCATTTTTTATGCGCGGCAAATACCGCTTTCCGCCGCACGCCGCCATACCCGTGCCGCTGGCACCGCTCACAACCTCTCCGCCACAAAAAAGACAAAAAGGACAAAAAAAGCTTGCATTTAGCAGAACTTTGCGATATACCTTTTTCATAAAGAAAACAATTATGTCGAACAATTAATCTAAAATTTTTATGAAAAGAATAGCATTAGGCGTCTTCTCTCAAGAAAACGCAACAGAAAACATGTTGGAATATGTCAGACGCAATCATGAGCTTGAAGCTATGGAGCAATGGCGGATACTCAAGCGCCCCGGCGCAAAGAAAATCCTCCTCGAATATGTCAGGCACGGCGGCTTGCTCTGCTACGGCGTCGAGTACATCATCTTTCGCCTCTGGCCCAAATCCGACACGGCGGAAATTATGCTGGAATACGCCAAAAACGGCATACTGCCCGACGTAAAGTTTCTCCCCCGGCTGTTTAAGCTGCCTGACGCAAAAGAGATTTTTCTTGAATTCGTCAAACACAACCCGGACGGCCTCCGGGAAAAAGTCCAGCTCCAAATCCTCAACCGGCCTTACGCTGACGAGATAATGCTGGAATCCGTCAAACGCGGCGGATGGCTCTGCTATGATGCCCAAGTCAGAATGTTCGACCAGCCCGATGCAGGGAAAATCTTCCTTGAATATGTCAGACACAGGCATGAACTCTGCTACGGCGCTCAAGTCAGAATCTTTGACTTGCCCGACGCGGGAAAAATTTTTCTGGAATATGTCAAGCTTGGAAAGCCTCTCTGCTTTGATATCCAGCTTCAGATTTTCCAGCTGCCCAATGCAGGGGACATCTTTCTTGAACACGCCAGACACGGATGGTCGTTTTATGACGAACCCCTGAACCGGCTCTTTAGGCTGCCCGGCGCAGGAAAGATTATATTTATGTACGTCAGACAAAGAAAGATAGACGGCGTAAAAGAGATAGTCAGAGCTTTCAGACGGCGTGCGTAAGAAACGTCTTTAAACCGAAAAGCGGCTGTTCCTTTATGGAGCAACCGCTTTTTTTATGCCAGCAACACAGCACGGCCATGCGTCCTCCAGCCGCCGCCCCCGCCGCAGCCGTCGCCGCCCACACGCCCGTTGTGCAGCACTGCCCGTGGCGCCGCCATACCCGTGCGCTGCTCTAGTCGCCCTCTTCGCCCGTATCGCTGATACTGCCCGTATCGCTGATACTGCCCGTATCGCTGATACTGCCCGTATCGCTGATACTGCCCGTGTCGCTGACACTGCCCGTGGCGCCGGCATCGGCAATCCCTTTAACCACGCGTTCCAGCACGCCCTGCATTTTGGAAATCACAATGCCGTAGTTGGTAACCTTAACGCCCTGCCGTGCGCATTCGTTAATTCGCCGCCGCACTTCCGCGCGGTTCAGCATACAGCCGCCGCAGTGCACCACCAGCGCGTAATCTTCCAGATTATCGGGAAAATCCGCACCCTGCGTCCACTCGAACTTCAGTTCCCTGCCGGTATATTTCTTCATCCAGTTCGGAATTTTGACCCGCCCGATATCGTCGCAGGTAACATGGTGCGAACATCCTTCCGCAATCAGCACCCTGTCGCCGTCTTTGAGCGTGTCAATCGCTGCCGCGCCTGCCAGCTGCGCCGCGAAATCGCCTTTATAGCGCGCAAACAGGGTCGAAAACGTCGTCAGCCTGATGTCTTCCGGCACCGCCGCCGCCACTTCCCTGACCGCCTGGCTGTCGGTAATGACCAGCGCCGGTTTTACCGCCAGCCCCCGCAGCATATCCGTAACTTCGCTTTCCTTAACCGTCAGCGCCATCGCTCCGGCATCCAGCACTTCGCGCAAAACCTGCACCTGCGGCAGTATCAGCCGCCCTTTCGGCGCCGCCAGGTCAATCGGCACCACCAGCATCACCATGTCTTTCGGCTTAATCAGGTCCGCTGCCAGCGGCGGCTCGTGCGCCAGCGGTTCCAGCACCTCGGCCATGCGCCGTTTCAACGCGTCGATGCCCTCGCCGGTCTTTGCCGAAACTGCCACCCCGTCATAAAGCTGCATCACCGCCCGGTCAAATTTGCCAAGCTGCCGCTCGTCGCAGAAATTAAAAACCGGAATAAACGGAATGCGCTTCTCCGCCAATTTGGAAAGCTGTGTTTCGTTTTCTTTCGTAAGGCCGTCCCTGCCGATAACCAACAGTACCATATCCGCGCGGCGCAGGATTTTCTTTGCCGCCTGCACGCGCTGCCGCCCGAGCTCGCCTTCGTCGTCCAGACCCGCCGTGTCATAAAAGCTGACCGGCCCGACCGGTATCAGCTCATACGCTTTCGCCACCGCGTCGGTCGTCGTCCCCGGTTCGTCGGAAACAATCGACACCTCCTGCCCGACGATGCGGTTCAAAAGCGTCGACTTTCCCGCGTTGCGGTTGCCGATAATCGCCACCGTCAGCCGCATCCCCGCCGGTACGTTTGTATTCAGTTCTGTTCCCATAGTCGTCGTCCTTTCGTTAAAATTGTTTTCTCGCCGCCAGTTGCCTGCGCACCGTCATCTCCAGCCTCGGGAGCCTGTGCACTGTCATCTCCGGCCCCGGGAGCCTTCCGGGCCGTCCCGGCTTCCGCATTTTTCATTCCCGCCAGCCGGCCAGCGCCTTGTCAAAATCCACCCGGTCCAGCCGCTCCGGCAGCACCATGCCGTTCTTATGCCGGTCTGTAAACAGGACTGTGAGCGGAGCATAAAACTTCCCGTATGCGGCAAACCACGGCCAGGCCGCCCCCGGAACATTCATTTCCCCGGCATTAATCCGCACCACGCGCAGCCCCGCCTTCTGCAGCTCCCGTAACGCCAGACGGTTATATACCGACAACGGCGAATACGGCGCTTCAATGCTCACCAGTACCGGCACCGCCACGCTGCCCTTCTCAGCCATACCGACGTCCGTCTCGCTGTTCTCAGCCATACCGACGCCCGTCTCGCTGTTCTCAGCCACACCGATGCCTTTCTCGCCCTTCTCAGCCATGCCGACGTCCGTCTCGCTGTTCTCAGCCATGCCGATGCCTTTCTCGCCCTTCTCTGCCACGCCGATGCCCTTTCCGGTACCCGCCCCCGCTCCGGCCAGCGCCAATCCGCCTGCCGCCAGCAGATACCACACGGCCGCCGCAAACAGCCAATGCCGCTGCACCCGGTTAAACAGCTCCAAGCTTCTCTTTTCCGAACGCGTATGCTTAATTGTTTCTGCCACTGCCTGCGGAAAAGCATACCACAACACAAACAGCAGTACCAGCCCGACCGCCAGCCCCAGCGCCGCCGCGCCGCCGAAACAACCGGCCGTCAGCCAAAGCAGCCCCGCCGCGTATACGCCGGTATAAAAAGCGTTAAACCGCCGCAGCACCGGCACCCGCAGCCATGCCGCAGCTCTCTGCCCCCACAGCTCCGCCGCTGTCAGCACTGCCAGCGGCAGCACCATAATTCCAAGCCAGATGCACCCCAGCCCCGCCGTCAGCTCCGCCCATGCCGGCGCCAGCCAGACACCGCCCGCCGCCTGTACCAAACTTCCCGCCGTGCCTCTCAAAAATTCCGCACCAGCGGCAAAACTCCCCTCCGCCGCGCTGCTCCATATTTCCGCGCCGTCCGCAAACAGCCCGCTCAGCGCCTCCGCTTTCAGCACCGTCGGAAACGCCGCCGCCAGCAGAACCGTAAACAGCCCGGCCAGCCAGCCGCGCCTGAATATTTTTTTCAACGGACGGAACAAAGCAAAATCCATATATCCGAGCGCTTCCGCCCACAGCGGCAAAATCACCGCCGCCGCTCCCGCCGCCAGCCACGGGTTATAATACAGCGCGCCGAAATATGCCCCCCGGTATCCGATGCCCAGCAGTGCCAGTCCCAGCGCTGCCCCCGCCGCATACCGGCAGAAAATCCGCCGCCGTTCCGCCCTCTCCCGCAGCTGCCTTGCCAACCGCAGGAACAAGCCGAAAATTCCCGGCATCAGATTCAGCAGCAGCCCGTAGGCAAACAAAGTGCCCCCTGTTGCCCGTGCCGCTGGCACTGCCCGGGGTACGACCGTCATTTCAGTAACCGTCCCCGGCGCCTTACGCCCCCGGATACCTTCTCCCGCCGCTGTCTCCGTTGCCCGTGCCGCTGGCACCACTTCCCCTGTTGCCTGTGCCGCTGGCACCGCTGCCACTGTCATAACCGTCCGCAGCACCTCGCTGTCATCAAACGACGCGCTGAGCGCAACCTCCTGCAACGGCAGCTCCGTATCCCTCCCGGTGCCGTCCGCAACGCTGCCGCCCGCAACAGCAGCCTCTGCCGCGCCGTATCCCGCATTTTCTCCGCTGCCCGACCGTGCGTCAAATGCGCTGCGCCCCTTTTCTCCCGCCTTTTCTCCCGCCCGTTTTCCTGCCCGCACGTCAAATGTAACGCGGGCATAGCCGTCGCCAAGCTCGTAACGGGGATTGACAAAATTCGTCCCGGCCGCGTCTTCCGCCATTGCCGCCATATTGCTCACCCTGCGCGACAGGGCAAACGTCGCCGTCAGCGTTCCCTTTTCCCGGTCATAAACCAGCTTCTCCGCCCGCGCGTGCCGGCTCTCTGCCGGCGGCAGATGCGCAAACCCCTGCGTAACGTAGTTGTAATGTATGGAATCTTCCGCTTTGTCCGAAGCCCGGAGCGTCAGCCCGTGATGCGTCGCCGCCGCCTGACAGGTTCCGTCCGCCGTGCAGAGTTTGAAATGCAAATCCCCGGCAATATGCATCGCCTTCCCCGTATCCGCCCGCGTAAACTCCAGCGGAAAACGGATATGCCCGGTAAGCACGCGCCTGGCCTCCCCGCCCTTTTCCACGCCGTTCGCCAGCGGCGCATACATGCGGAAAGATTTGATGTTGCGGCTGCCCATATTGCCCGTGCCGCCGGTACTGCCCATATTGCCCGTGCCGCTGATACCGCCCGTGCCGCCGGTACTGCCCATATTGCCCGTACCACTGATACCGCCCGTGGCGCTGCCACCGCTGCCGCCGTCCTCGCGCAGCACAAAAGCCGCCCGGTTTTCTGGATTAAGCAAATCGCCGCTGACATACATCCCGTCCGGCACATAGATTTCCGCCACGCCGCGGATGATTTCCTTATCGCCCGGACGCGCCGTATCCAGCAGCAGCCTCGCCTTAACGCCGCCGCCGGCTTCCACCGGCTTTTCGCCCGCACCGTCGCTGTATGAAGGCATCTTCCGCAGCGCGCGCCAGAACCCGCCGAAATCCAGCTCCAGCAGTGCCAGCACCATTTCGTCGGTATTCAGGTCTTCCGGCGAGATATAGTTCTTGTCGCGCCGCCGCACCGGCTCGCCCAATGCGCCGGGATCATATTCCAGATACTTGTACGGACGGTACCGCACCTGATATTCCCCCGCCGCCGACTGCTTGCGCAGGTCTGTCTCTTCCGGCGCAAATTCTCCGTCCTCTGCCACAATCGGCGCGTCTTTCGGCAAAATGCCCGCCGCCTTGATATTATGTTTCAGCCGTGCCACCGCATAGTCGTATTTGCGCTTCCAGCTGACGAAAAAGCGGATTCCGCTTTCCAGCGTTTTCAGCGTTCCTTCGCCCGCCGTCGGATATACCCGGCTCAAAAACCCGGTTAAATCGCCGTCAAGCGCCTCCCCTGCAAAAACCTTGTCGACAATAAACGGCAGCAGCGCCAGTTTGGCCAGTTCGTTGTCGCTCCGGATAATCGGCTCCGGCGTTTCGCCCTCACTGCCCGTATCGCCGCCGCCCGTTTCGCCGCTGCCCATTTCGCCGCTGCCCTCATCGCCGCCGCTTGCCGCCGCGGTCAGGTCGCGCACCCGGTAGACAATGCTCTCGCCGCCGACCGCAGCAGCCGTCCCCGGAAGCGTATCCCGAACCGCCGACACCGCAGCAGCAGCCGTCCCCGCCGACACCGCCGCACCGCCGTTTTCCGGCGCTGCCGTATCTCCCGCCGTCGCCCCGGCAGCCCAGGCTGCCCCGTACATCAGCTTGAAAACCAGCGCCGCGCACCCTATATAACAAACAAACCTTTTCATAAAATTTTACTGTTGATTTAAAAACAATATTAAGCTATGAAAAGATATTATATCAGACCAGCCAAAAAGCAACAAACTTTTTTACGAAAGACACATATTACGATGAAGGACAGAAAGAGACGGTTTGAAATACTGGAAGAATTGGACGATTTTGATGAATCTTTTATGTTTGAGGAATGGGGGCAGCGGCCGGCACCGAAATCCAAATCCCGACGCAAAGCGCCCGCAGCCGAAAACCGCCGCCGCGGAAGTTTTGGCGGACAACGCACTGCCGACGGCTCCCGCCTGAGCGCAAAAAACAACGGAACCGGTACCAACAGCCCCCGCCTGAGCGCCAGGAGCAACAACGCCGGTACCAACAGTCCCCGCCTGAGCGCCAGGAACAACAACGCCGGCACTCAAAACCGTTTTGCCGCCAAATCCGGCGGACAACGCGTCGCCGACGACAGCACCCTGACCGGCAAATGCCTCGTTTACATCGGCTCCGGCAAGAACGACCTGTATAAAGAGTCGGTTATCTATATTACTGACAGTTCGCCCGAAAGCGTCAAAGGAATAATGATAAACAAGCTCCTCTTCGGCTCGGCTGTTGTTGAATGCCGCAACCATGAAGACGGCGGCGAAAAAGACGTGCGCGGCGTTTACGAAGACCTCTATCAGGGCGGCCCGGTCAACCCCGCCAACGGCTTTGTGCTGTTTCCGAGCGACGGGTATTTTTACAGCGACCCGCACGCCCGCGTTCAGGGCGAAATCGCGATTTCCAGTTCGTTCGGCGTCCTTCAGGATATCCTCGACGGCGAAGGCCCCGACAAAAAGATTATCGCCATGGGGCATTGCGTCTGGAAACGCGGCGAGTTGGAATGGGAGATTTTCAACAACGAATGGCTGATTGTCCCCGGCGACCCCAAGCTGATTTTCGACACCCGCTTTGAAGACCGCTGGGAACAGGCGAAAAAGGCCAGCGGCATCAACCTCGGCGGCTATATCCCGCATATCGGGCTGGCGTAACGGCTCAAGCTCCGCGAATTAGTTGCTGCGGATTAGTTTTTTCTTATCGGGCTGGCGCAATAAAACGCCGGCTTTTTTTATTCCAGCCGGCGCGTCCTCGTCAGCCCATAGCCGGGCATGCTTTAATATCCGTATGTCTGGTAATTGTTGTAATACCCGCGCGGCGCCTGATGATACCGGTTGCGGTACGGAACCTGTCGCGGCGCCGTCTCCTGCGTACGGTATGGGACCTGCCGCGGTGCTGTCTCCTGCATACGGTACGGAACCTGCCGCGGCGCCACCCTCTGCTGCGGCATGGTTCTCCGCCCCGCTGCCTCAAGCCCCGGAAAATCCGGAATGCCGCCGTTGCCGTATTTATAAAAGTTCAGCATCTCGCGTTTGTTGATATTTCCGGCGTCAATCGTCGCTTCCGGCACGCCCCACAAAATGGAAATCGGCCAAAACAACAGATTAACCATACCATAAACCCAATGCGAAGAGTCGGCGGCATTTCCGCTCGCCAGATAAAAATTGCCGCCGCCCGGGAGCACGTTAAGCAGTCCCGCCGCCAGCGGACTTGCCGGCTGCTGCCAGCCGCCGGGCGCGCGGTCAACCGTTATCCCGCGGTATTCCAAAGCCGAAAGTTCCTGTTTTTCCTGAAAAGTGAGAGAAGTGCAGCTGCCCAAACATATCCCCGCAGCCGCCAAAGCAAAAATAATTCTGTTCATATCCAGCGTCCATATTCATTTAGCCCATAATAAAAACGGCCGCTTCACAAAGAAGTGGCCGGGGTATTAGCAAGCATACAAGTAGAAATGCTGTCCCTTATTCGGCTGACCATAACTGGCCGGCCTTATTCGAAACTACCCCGGCCATAACAAATATGACGCATACAGGAATCTAACTTGCCAAAAGAACCTGTATTTATGACGCATACAGGAATCTAACTTGCCAAAAGAACCTGTATTGGGGATTTATAACTACGGTGCACAGAAAATTCAACCGTTCCGCCGAATCTTTCGCACCAAGACCTTGCCGTGCCATAGCGCGCGCAGGGTTATGTGTTATATCTCGGTGCTATCCATGCACCGCTACTTGTAGAGGGCTGCTAAACCCCCGCCGGCGGTATCCCGCCTGCTAGATGTCGCCAAAGCGGCACCTGTATCTTTTTTACTATATTGTTTTTTAGATTGCAAGCTTTTTTTATTCCCGCCCGCCACACCTCTCTCATCTGCCCCTCGCTGCCCCCTCGCTGCCCGCTCCGCCGCCCCTAGCTAGCCAGCCCCTCTGCCAACCGCCCCGCCACATTACCGCCCCGGTATACCTCTGCCCCCTGCCGTCCCTCGCTGCCCCGGTATACCTCTGCCCGCTCCGCCGCCCCTCTCCTTAAAAAAACATTGACAAAAAGACAAACCCCGCCTATGCTCGCGCCAATTCCAGTATTATAATCTCAATTATTAACGCTAATTTTTTTAATTTATGAATTTGCCAACTATTCAGATTCCGTATTACTTTACGGATCAGCGGCACAGCGGATACGCCGATGCCGTCATGGCGGGAAAAGTCAGCTCCGCCAATTTCGTTTTTGTTTCGGACGTGGAAGACATTGCGCCGATTTTGCCGGAAGAGCCGGACTTGCGTCTCGGTTCGCCCGAACATTTTCTCGGCGCGTTTATGGCTGCTCTGGCCAAGCCGGAAAATCTGAAAGCCCTCCCGCACATCATTGCCTTTTGGCAGGACAGGCGGCTGGCGCCTCTCTCGCTTCTGGCCGAGGCTTATTTGGGCGTCGGGCTGCAAAAATACGCCCGGGATGCCCAAGTGCCGCAACAGCGCACGCTGTACCGTCAGGCCGTTGCCAAACTCAAACGCGAGATAGCCAAAAACGCCTCTCCGGTAACGCCGCAGGCGCTGGAGTTTCTCTGCCTCTGGCCGGATATCGCCGCGCAAAAGCTGGGGCTCCTTGTCGAAGGCGCTGACTACAGCCCCGTGCTGGCCAAGCTCGGTTTCACCGGCACTGCGCGCAACATTGCCGCCTTTCTGCTGAAAAACGGTTTTGCCCGCAATCTCCGCGCGATTACCGGTTATCTGCTGCCTCTTCTTGAAACGCTGCAGGAAACCGCCGGAAAAGCGCCGCAGGGAACCGCCGGAAAAACATCGCCGGAAGCTGCCGGAAAAGCACCGCAGGGAACCGCCCATAACACGCTGCCGCCGGAAAAGCTCACCTTGGGCGCCGCAGCCGAAATTGCGCTTGCCAACGGCGTTTCCGAACTGGTGCGCCGCCGGGAAAATCTCGACAGCTCCGATTACCGCGATTTGTCCCGGTGCCTGCACAGGATTCGCCCCGGAGTTGCCCTCAACATTTTCCTGAAGCTTATCGGCGCCGACTTGGTTACGGAAACCCGGCATGTCATGGAAATGCGGACAAACCGCGAAATCGTCGTTCATTCGCCCGACACGGTCTTCAGCGACATCCGCCGCCTGGCGGAAAAGCGGCAGGACCCGCAAATGAACCTCAAAATCGCCGCCGCGTTGTACGACGTTGCGCTGCCGCGGGAAAATTACGAACTGCCGCAGCTGGCCGCCGTCCTGCTTGCACAGCCACAGAAACGCCCCGAAGACTGGAACGCGCTGCTTGGCTTTGCCCGCCATGTCCTTCAGGATTGCAACGCGTCCAGTCAACAGCTGTATCGCTGCCTGTGTGCCGTTGCGCTGAACAGCGGTGAATTTGCCGATATGGTGGAAGTTGCCGAATTCAAACACTGGGCCGTGGAAAAAGCCGGTCTTTGGCGCTGCGGCTGGGACCCCGTACAAAACGTGTTCCGAAGCCGCGGCAGCTTCCGGGAAACGGACAGCACGGCGTTCGTCGTTTTTTATGCCGATTCGCCCCATTCTCTGGATTGGAAAAAATCGCTGCCCGCCCTGTTGCGCGACACGGATCTGAAACCGCAGGTCCGCCGGGAAGCGGTCGAAATCATCGCCGCCCGCCACTGCGGGGAAAAACCGGATTTTCTGCTGAAGGAAGATTTGGAAAAACTCGCCGAATGGGCGCCTGCCCTTCCCGAAGCCTGGCTCGAAACGCTGCCCTGACCGGCGCCGCTTTCACCTGCTGCCCTGACCGGCGCCGTTTTCACCCGCTGCCCTGACCGGCGCCGTTTTCACCCGCTGCTCTGGCCGGCGCCGTTTTCACCCGCTGCCCTGACCGGCGCCGTTTTCACCCGCTGCTCTGGCCGGCGCCGTTTTCACCCGCTGCTCTGGCCGGCGCCGTTTTTACCTGCTGCCCCGCTATCGCGCCAGCCCTCGCACCCGGCTGTTTCCGCAGCCCCGGCGCGCTTCTTTTTCCTGCCCCTCGCCGGGCAGGATTTTTTTTATCCACCATGCAAAAAAACACTTGCATTTTCAAATTAACCTGATAAATATACTTCCGTTGCCGTTTTAGCTCAGTTGGTAGAGCAACGCATTCGTAATGCGTGGGTCGGTGGTTCAAGTCCACTAAACGGCACCAGATTAAAACCCTTGCAAGTCAAGGGTTTTAATGTTTTTAAATTCTTTCGGCATGAACAATGTAAATTTCTTTCAAATTAACCTCAAATAATTATTGACTTTAAACAAAAGTTCTATTATTTATATATATGGTTAAAGTTAAGCACACCTCCCTCATGGTGTGCTCTTTTGTATACTGCCGCCAACACTATATACCATCGCCAACGCTGTATCCCATCACCAACACTATGCCCCATCGCATTGTATCCCGCCGCCAACGCTGGCAAAACGGCCATTTCCGAATAAGTCAAGCCCCTAATACTTCGCCTTGTACATCTCCAGACACTTCGCCATATCCAAAAACGTCTTCATGTGCCGGTGGCACGTTATCGGCTCGCGCGGTGCCTCGACATAAACATATTCAGTCCTGGCGCAGCCGCAGAGTAACAGTATCAGCAGGCAAAGGGCTGTCCCAATCAAAACCGCCCTCTTTAGCCTTTGCGGCGCGCACCTTCTCCGCCGCTGCTGCCTCCTCAATCTCGCACAATCGCTTATCGGCGTCCAACGCCCTTTCATCTCGTTTCGCAATTTCCGCCTCCAAAAATGATGTTTTCCCCAACAGGGCGCTCTTTTCGCCCTGCAATGCCGCAATCTCCCTGCCCCGCTCGATATACAGGCTCACCGAGACATACAGCGCCAGCAGCAGCCCCGCCACGGCGTATGTTAAAAATCTGGTCATATCCGCCTCCGTTTTTTGTATCAATCCGTCCCTCTGCCGACGCTTCGGACTCCCTCTCCCGGTACCTGAGGCTGCCGTCCCGCCGGTGCAGCCTCAGCGTCCGACACGCCGCTTTAGGCTTTCGTCGCCGTCTTAAACTCGTATCTGCCCGCCTCATCGGTCGCCCCGGTGGCAAATCCGGTCAGGCTCAGCGACGACGCCATGCCGAACGTATCCGCGTACCAGTCGTTTGAAGACGTCGTCAGCTTATATATGCCCATGTTCCAATAAACCCCGGTTTTCGTCTGCTTTCTGTACCCGACCACCGCCGACGTCAAATCTTCCGAGAGCGCCAGGCAATATGCCCCGTCATCGGCAATTACTCCCTCTGCCGGCACGGCAATGCCGATATTCAGATTGTCAAACGCCTTTGCCGCCGCGTCCCATTTAAAGGCATACACCGCCGTATGGCTGCCCGCCGTCAGAAGTTTCGTATCGTTGTTGTACTGCACCGAGCACACCTGCCCCGTCAAAGCCTGCAAATCCGTCTGCAAATCGTCAGCCTCTTCCAGCGCGTAATTTTCGCCGATTTTAAAAATCGCCAGTTCCGTCGGTTCATAATTGTTTTGCTTGGAGCCGCGGTTGCAGATGAAATAATCCCCCGCCTCAAGCCCCGTCGCAAACATGACGGGATAATTGTCCTTAACAAGCGTGCTGTTTCCGGAGCCGATTTCCCGCGGCGTCCCGAAAAACTTGTCAAAATCATAAAATTTATAGTTTCCCTCCCCGTCGGCAACAAACATTTTCCCGTCCAGCATCAATGCGGAATAAAGATAGCCGCTAAACCCCGTTAACGGAAATTCGCCGAGCGAATTCGCCAGCGTAAAGCTCCCGGCCGCAACCCACTTCAGCACGTTTCCGCTCCCCAGATACAGGCCGGCGTAATTCGTGTATGCGTCTTTCGTAACCGCCGAAGAATAAAGCGCCGTTGCATTGCCCGCATAGTTGGAAGCATACGCTATAACCTCCCCGCCGATAAAGCGGACAAAATTTCGCCCTGACGGCCCGGCGTTCAGGTCAGACGCCGTCCACGCCTTCGTTTCCGCATCGTAGGTAAACAGCTTGCGCCCCGTACCGCTCAGATTCACCACCCAGAAATTGTTGTCGGCGTCAAAAACCGGCGCATACTGCGTGCTGCTTCCGCCCGCATAATGCTGATACGCCGTATTCTCGTCCAGATTATGCCTGTTCAGCCAGGCCTTCGTCCCTCTGACAATCGCCGTTCCCGTATTGTTGACCGCAAAAACCGTTTCGCCGCCGTCTCCGCCTTGCAAAACCAAAGCATTCGTTGTTCCTTTCATTTTTCCTCCGTAATATTCATCATAAAAACCATAAATTCCAAGAGCCTGCCCCGCCGCCCCGTCCCATGTTCCCCGCGGCTCCGTTTCGCCTCCCGTCAGCTCCGTCCCCCCGCTGCCGGCTTAGTTCCACCCCAATGCCGGCTCCGTCCCACCCCGCTGCCGCGGCGTCAGGCCGTTATCGTCCGTTGCTCCTCCAGCGGTTTCCAATAGTCCGTCCAGCCGCCCGTGCCGCCGGAAGTTTTCGTCCGCAGAACCGCCTGCGCCAAATCCATGTCGCCGTTGAACGACGATGTGCCGTCATTGGAAAGCCAAAAAGGCTCTCCGCTTTTGAACACGTCCGTCTCCGTCTGCACCGCCTGTGTCCATGCCGCAGCCTCCGGCAGCGTATCCGCCGTATAGGCGCCGTTATCCTCCAGAACATACAACGTCGACGCATACGCCCCTTTTTCCGCATCGTATATCATCTGCGCCCGCACCCAGTACGTCGTTCCCGCCGTTGCCGTGCCGCCGGTTTTCCGCGACCCGTCATAGATGCACCACGCCGCGCCGTAAAGCCCGAAAAAGGCGTTGGTTTCCGCGTTCCTGAAAACCGTATTGTATCCCGACGGCGTCTTCGGCGTTATCTTCGCAATAAATTCCACATCGCCGAAAAAGAATTCCGTTACCGGCAGCGTTTTGTCGGCAACAAGCCACATCCCGTCCGCAAACGCCGCCGTATCGCCGCGAAACGTAACGCCGCCTTCAACGCTGAAATGCACAATCGGCCACGGATTTGTAACGTGCGATTCGATAACCTTGTGCCCGATCCACACTTTCCCGTCGACAGCCGCCGCCGTATCAAACGCCGTCGTTTCCGCTTCCGCGTCGCAAAAGCAGTTCCAGTCGGCCAAAGCCCCGGTATCTCCGTCCAACGCGCCCGGCAGGATTTCCGAATAAACCGTATACGCTTTCCAGTACGCCTTGCCGCCAACCGTGATAAGCGAATTATGCAGGTCAATCGTCCCCGTCCACGCATTGTTGCCGGAATCAAAGCCGAAACACAATTGCGCCGCAGTCGTGGAATACTGCACGGCCGCCGAAACAACGCGGATAAATTCCTCCCCGTTCGCCGTAACCGTATATGCCGTCCCGTCCCAGCCGACCTTGATGACATAATCCGTATCCGCCGCCAGCGCCTGTTCGGAAACGGCCCCGTCCGCAATATCCCAGGCCGAAGTCGAACTCGCCAGATACAACATAAGGTGCCCCGCCGCATCCGTGCAAAGCTGCGGCGTCGCCCGGTTCGTCGAATAATTGCCGAAAATATAGCTCTGGTCGGCGAACGTTTCCGGCGTATGGATTTTCACGGTAATTTCCCAGGGATACGACTGGTTGTAAAACGCCGTGTAAATGTTGTTCCCGCTCGTAATGTCGCGCAAAACGCCGTCTTCGCCGATGTCCGGGCTGCCTCTCCGGCTGAAATTGTCATAAACCGTATTCGCGTTGCGCAGAAAATACCGCTTGCCCGCAGGCGCCGCCACGCCCCTGTAGCCGCCGTAAGCGCCTCCGTCCGGCAAAATCCCCGCCGAAACGGAAAGGGCCGTGCCGTCCTGCGTAATCGTAACCCCGTCGTAGGGCTCCAGCGCAACGTAGTCGACCGTATTCGCCGTTACCGATTTCGCCACCGTCTTGTCCCAGTAGCGCGCCTTGGTTATCTTGTACCTGAACGGCATTCCCGCATAAACCTTTTTGTCAAATGTCGTGTTATCTGTCGTGTTATCTGTCGTCATTCTGCTTCTCCTGTAAATTCAAACGTGTCCGGTGCCGGCGTTACATTGACCTTCAGCGAAAGTTCCGGCAGCGCGCCGTTAAACTCAACCCGGCCGCCGGCGGTGTTCCCGGTAGCAAATCCCGTTACAAAACTCTCGCCCGCCAAATCGACCGTCCTTTGCGCATAAAGCCTGCCGTCGCCGTTCGCCAGAACATAGCCGTACGCGTCGCCCCTGTATCCGCCGGCAGCAGAGCTGGGATTGGTATGCGACACCACCGAAAGCAGCGACAAATCGTCCGCAAACACCGGCTTGTATATGCCGTAGTCCGGATTGTTCTCCGCCAGTTCCGCCGCCGTTTTTATCGGCGTAAACAGCTTGCCTTCGCGGTCGGCCGCAAACAGGTAAATGCCGTCCGCCGTGCCGATGCTGAGCGTTTTGTTGTTCGGGTTGTAAAGCCACCATGCGTTTGCCGACAGTGTTGCCAGATTCGCCGGCATATCCAGCGGCACCACCGCGTCGTTTTCGTCGACCGTAAACGTCTGCCACTGCACGCCGCCGCCGGTGTCCATGTTGGTTTCGGCGGACGGGCTGCAAAAGATGACCGCTCCCGGCCGCAGATCCGTCGCCATAACGGCAAAAACGCCGATATTGCCGCTCCACAACAGCACCGGGCTTGTCGGAACCGCCAGGTCGTACAAATAAGACGTCCCGGCGGAAACCCCCGGAAAAAGCAGCAGGCGCTTCGCTTCGGAATCGTAAATTCCCCGATAGGCGGTCTCCGCCAGCCCCGTAAACGTGTACAGGGTGCTGCCTGCCCTCTGCGCCTCATAGTCAAACTCCTGCAACACCGGCGCACTGCCCTGTTCCTTGTAAAGCCGCATTCCGCCGCCGAGATAAAAATCGCTTTCCTTGGCCGACAGATGCATCTCCCGCACCGTCAGGTCAAGGCGTGTGTTCGTCCCGCGCCCGCAGGCAAACATCTTGCCGTCGATAAAGCTGTAATTCGCCAAAATATCCCAGCTGGCAAAGTGCCCCAGGCTCCCCCCGACGGCAAAAGCCCCGTTTTTGCAAAACGCCGGATAAATATGCCCCGTAGAATAACGGCTGTAAATCAGCATCGTCTTCCCGTAAAAGGCGGTGCTGGCACTGTACGTTTTTGAAGGCGTCTCCAAATGCTGCCTGCCCTCCTGCGTCCGCAGCCTGTTTGAGATATAAGCCTTTTCCCCGGCGCTCCAGCCGCTCTCTTCCCCGTTATAGGCATAGATAAGCGAAGTCCCTCCGCCGCGATAAACCAGCGCGTTCGTTGTTCCTTTCATGTTTCCTCCATAAAAAAAGGAGCCGGCCCCACTGCCGCCCCCATAAAAAAAGCAGGCTCATCCGTCCCGCATTCTCATAACAAAAACAGCCCGGCGTTA
>ENA-UOJC01000166-UOJC01000166.1-human-gut-metagenome-genome-assembly--contig:-C104-NODE-166-length-119006-cov-50.617960_pt1 | contig 119006 bp, 94 predicted proteins | sample MGYA00242339_ERZ723886 | MGnify/ENA metagenome assembly ERZ723886 | reverse complement strand
ACGAACACTTGCATAAATTTGCACTTGAGTGTTGAATTCACCAAAAGTTGCCGAAGGTTAAATATGTTAAAGTTCAGAATAAAAGAAACGCTTCCCCCTCCCCCTATATTCTACAGCGAACAAACCTAACGAACAGCGCTAAGCAGCCAGTTTTTGGCCGAACAAACTAGGGGATAACACACAACCCGGACATTCTGCCGGCAATTATGCCCGATTCGACAAAAATGCGAATACAATCCGGCTATAATAAGCGTGGCGTCGCAATAGAATTTGCGACGCCACGCTTTAAGGTATAAAGTTGCAATTATCAACCACCAAAATTATCATACATGATAGATTCCGGTTCGACTCCGAGACCGTCAAGCATTCCGACAACGGCCTTCGACATAGGACCAGGACCGCACATGTAATACTCAATATCCTCCGGAGCCTCGTGGTTCTTGAGATAAGTTTCATACATTACCTGATGCACGAAACCGGGCGTATATTTCACACCGGCTGCGTCGGCCGCGGGATCGGGACGATCAAGTGCAAGATGGAAGTGGAAGTTAGGGAATTCCTTTTCGAGACCGTGGAAATCATCCAGATAAAAGACTTCGTTCAACGCGCGAGCACCATAGAAGTAGTGCATTTCACGGTCTGTAGTATGGAGAGTCTTCGTCATGTGCATAATCTGGGCGCGAAGAGGAGCCATGCCTGCACCGCCACCTACCCAGATCATTTCTTTCTTGGAGTTAAAATGGGGATGGAAATCGCCGTAGGGGCCGCTCATTATTACCTTGTCGCCAGGCTTCAACGTAAAGATATAAGACGAAGCAATACCCGGATTTACCTCCATAAAGCCGCTACGATCAGCCTTGAAAGGCGGAGTGGCGATACGCACCGTCAACATAAATACATTTCCTTCGGCCGGATAGTTGGCCATGGAATAAGCGCGGATGGTAGGTTCGGTATTGACGCACTTCAAGGGGAAGAGACCGAATTTTTCCCAAGCAGGCAAATACTCGTCACCGATAAGGCTCTTGTCAATGTCCTTGTCATAATCGATGTTGAAAGCCGGAATTTTAATCTGCGCATACGAGCCGGGGATAAAATCCATGGCAGCACCCTCGGGAAGCTGAACCTTGAACTCCTTGATGAAGGTAGCCACATTCTTATTGGAAATAACGGTGCACTCGTATTCCTTTACACCCATAACGGAGTCGTCGACCTGAATACCCATATCACCTTTGACTTTGCACTGACATGCAAGACGCCAATGCTCCTTAACCTGCTTACGTGTGAAATGTCCACGCTCGGAATCGAGGATTTCACCGCCACCTTCAGGAACCTGACACTTACACTGACCACAGCTGCCCTTGCCGCCGCAGGCTGAAGATAGGTAAATGTCATTGGCCGCAAGTGTTGCAAGCAGACTGCTACCCTGTTCTACTGAGATAGTATCTTTGCCGTTGATAGTTATATTGACATTGCCGCTCGGCGAAAGATAACGCTTTGCGATGAGCAGAATAACGACCAAAAGGAGTATGATCACCAAGAAAACTCCTACACTGGATATTATTAGATTGATATTCATTTTTCTTATTATCCTTTAAATGGTAAGACCGGAGAAACACATGAATGCCATGGCCATAAGTCCCACGGTAATGAATGTAATGCCAAGTCCCTGCAATGGCTTGGGAACATTGGTATAAGCCATTTTCTCACGAATGGCAGCAAGACCGACAATAGCCAGCAACCACCCCACACCGGATCCAAGGGCGTAAACGGCAGCATCGCCGACATTACCTATATACTGAGTGCTATTGGGCTCCATACCTATGCGCTGCTGCATAAAAAGGCTGGCACCCATGATTGCACAATTCACAGCGATAAGCGGCAGAAAGATACCAAGAGCTGCATAGAGCGAAGGTGAAAAGCGCTCCACAATCATCTCGACCAACTGCACAATACCTGCAATGACTGCAATATAAAGTATAAAAGAGAGGAATGAGAGATCGACTCCTTCTATCAAACAATCAGGACCGAGGACTTTGGTCTGCAACAGATAATCAACGGGAACCGTTATGAGCAGCACGAATATGACTGCCACACCAAGACCTAAAGCCGTCTTGACATTCTTGGATACGGCCAAATACGAACACATACCCAAAAAGAATGCGAATATCATGTTGTCCACGAAGATAGAGCGGACGAATAAACTTAACATATGTTCCATTGTTACTTCTTTTTATAGTTAGGTATATGTTTACTTCTTGGCTGCCTTACGGTCATTATAGGCGCGATGTCCCCAAATGATACAACCGACAAGGACTAAGGCCATGGCGGGCATCGTCATCATACCATTATTTACATAAAAACCACCTTGCTCAACATATAGGCTTTGAGGAATTACCTGCATACCAAGCAACGTACCGGCGCCCAGTAATTCGCGTACAAAACCAACTGCGACAAGTATCCACGCATATCCCAGACCACTGCCTATACCATCAAGAAATGATTCCCAAGGGCCGTTCTGCATGGCAAAAGCCTCAAGGCGCCCCATCAATATGCAATTGGTAATAATCAAGCCGACATAAACGGACAACTGCGCACTGACATCATAAGCGAAAGCTTTGAGAATCTGGCTGACAAGAGTCACCAAAGTTGCAACCACGACCAACTGCACGATAATACGGATACGGTTGGGAATAGTTTTGCGCAATAGCGAAATAATGACATTGGCAAAAGCGGTAATGACCGTAACGGAAAGCCCCATAACAATGGCAGGTTCAAGCTGAGCGGTAACAGCCAGAGCAGAACATATACCCAGCACCTGCACGGTCACAGGATTATCCAAATTCAGCGGATTAGCAAAAACTTCTCTATTTGCTTTTGAAAATAACTTGCTCATATTTATTTATTTCCTGCGTTGTTTTTAATTGCATTGAAGAAGCCGAGATATTGGCTGAGACCACCATTAATCATCGCAGCCGCTCCTTTTGTTGTCAAAGTAGCACCAGTCAGACCGTCAACCTCATACTGGGGGTTCTTCACCTGTCCTTTCTTTACGACCGTCAAAGCCACCTTATCAAAAACAGAGTCTGCAAAAATCTGCTTATCCTTAAAACGATCCTGAAATTCTTGTCCAGCAATAGGAGAACCTAATCCTGCGGTTTCACTTTCATGAGAGAAATAGGCACCGTAAATAGTCTTTAGATCATCGTTGACAGCCATATACCCCCAAAGACCTCCCCAAAGACCGCGCCCTGACATTGGAACGACATACTTTGTCTGACCGTCGACTTTGCACAGATATACAGGCAGGTTATCAGGAGTTATATTCTTATTTTCCACTTTAAAACCATCCTGATCTTTTTCCTTTCCTTCCTTAACCAGGGAACCATCTGATTTAACCACCATATCGGCCACAATAACTTCGCGATACTTAGCCTCTACTTCTTCCGAATCTTTCACATCGCGTATGTTGAGAGCAGCCAATATCTGTTTCTTCTTATCAAGTTCCACATTCTTGTCCTGCGTTGGCTTAAGTACATCAGAAACAAAAGCCAACAGGAAAGCTACGATAACTACCATTACCGAAGCATATATGATAGTATAAGAATTACTATTTGTATTCATTGTCCTTTAATAGCTTAAATGATAGTTTTTTACTTTCCTGCACGTTTTAGGCGACGATTGATGTTGCGTTGCACAAAACAATAGTCAATAAGCGGAGCAAACATATTCATAAACAAAATAGCCAACATCATGCCCTCGGGGAAGCCCGGATTCAAGACACGGATTGTTATGGCCAACGCGCCGATGATAAATCCATATATATATTTACCGTTCTCCGTACGGGCACTGGTAACCGGATCTGTGGCCATAAACACAGCGCCAAAAGCAAAGCCACCAGCAGCCAAATGCTCATACCAAGGCATTTGAGCCACTTCATTGGAGGCAGATCCGAACATATTGAACAATAGAGCCACTATCGCACCGCCAACGAAGACACTCGACATGGTTTTCCATGAAGCAATACGTGTGCAAAGCAGAATAGCCGCACCTATAGCGATAGCGATAACGCTTGTTTCACCAATGGATCCAGGTATGAGTCCTACAACCATATCTGTAAAATCCGCAGTGGGAGCTAAACCGGAAGCCACCTCTCCCAAAGGAGTGGCCATCGTAGTTCCGTCGGGTAATTGATTGCCTAATCCCAATATCTCATTACCGGCAACCCAAACCTGGTCGCCACTCATGCTTGTAGGATAAGCAAAGAACAAGAAGGCGCGAGCTATCAAAGCCGGATTAAAAATATTCATGCCGGTTCCACCATAAATTTCCTTTGCGAAGATCACAGCAAAAGCGACAGCTACGGCCAACATCCACAGAGGACAATTAACGGGGACAATCATAGGAATAAGTAGGCCAGAAACAAGGAAGCCTTCCTGAATTTCCTCTTTCTTCCACTGAGCAACTACAAACTCTATGCCAAGACCGACGGCATAGGAAACGACTATTTTAGGCAACACGGCCAGAAAGCCATAGCTGAACATTTCGAACAAACCAGCGTCCTTCCCGGCAAGAGCATAGTTCTGATAGCCGATGTTATACATACCGAACAACAAAGCCGGCAACAAGGCTATTACAACAAAAGACATGATCCGTTTGGAATCGATGGCATCATGTATGCTACACCCGACCTTCGAAGTTGTAGAAGGAACCAACAAGAACGTTTCCATTCCCTCAAATACGGAACGGAATGCGTGAAATTTTCCCTTTTCTTCAAAATACGGTCTTAAATTATCAAGAATTTTCTTTACCATTGATATTTATTTTTTGCACATCCGAGCCCTTGTACTAATCAAGCAAGAACCTATGCGCTTATTAAAATTCTATTTCTTAATAACTTAGGAGTTTTCTTTTCTTAGAATATCCAATCCCTCTCTGACGATGCGTTGCAGTTCCAACTTCGAAGAATCAACAAACTCTGCTACGGCAAAGTCTTCAGGAGCAACCTCGTAGATTCCCAATGCTTCCTGACGGTCAATATCCCCCGTTATAATTGCTTTTATCAAGTAGCTGGGGTATATATCCATCGGGAATACCTTTTCATATTCCGCACTCATAATCATGTGGCGCTGGCCGCCTTTAATACGGCAATCAAGATTGTAGCTTTTCGAATGCCCCATAAGCCATGAGAAATAACTACGGTTAGTAGAGAAATCATGCAGGCGAGGACGGATCCATCCCAAAACCTCATGCACATCATCACCTTCAGGGATGACACATACCTCGGTATTGAAACTTCCAAGAGAACCATTCCCCGCAGCAATTACTCCAACTAAAGGATTACCGTTAATAATACGGATATGTTCTGCAGTCATATCAATCTGATTGCTCAGTAAATCGGCCAATGGAGTTCCTATTATAGCCTCTACATAAGATGGATGCGCGACACAGGATCCGGCAACAGCAACACGACGGGTCAGATTTATCTGCCCTGTACGTACCAACACTCCCATCATAGCTACAATCTCGGCACCGACAGTCCACACAATTTCTCCTTTGTTTATGGGCGATACATGGTTAATATGCACACCTACATTACCGGAGGGGTTAGGCCCGTCGAAGACACAGACCTTAGCTTCTGCCACCGGAAGAATAGCAGTATTTATCTGTTCTGGAGAGATTCCCAAATAGACTGGCGCCAATTTTGAAAGCAACTGGACTCCAAGTTTGAAGTCCTCTTCACGGCCTTCAAGCACATAACTGACATCAGCAGCCAAAGGCATTTTGCTAAAAGCCGACACAAAGATGGCCTTGGGGCTATCTGCAGGAGAAGCAATAACGTCATACGGGCGCTGACGAATATAAGCAAACATACCGCTACCGAGCAGATACTCCAGAACATCCTCGCGAGAGGCTGATTCAAGTTTCAGTTTTTCGTTCTCTTTATATTCCTGCGCCTCGGAATATTTGATGCGAATACTCTGCAACTTACGGCGTTCACCACGCTCTATTGCGACAATCTTACCGCCCACAGGCGCGACAAAACAGATTCGCTCCGTAGCCTTGTCAACAAACAATGTGTCACCGGCCTTTACGTTATCGCCCTCCTTAACAACCAAGCGAGGTGATACTCCCGTAAAATCCGATGGCGATATTGCATACTCGACAGACGGAGAAAGTCTCTTAGACTCTTTCCGAGCTACGCCATCAAGGTTTATGTCCAACCCCTTTTTGATTTTGTACAATGGTTCCATTATAAATTTACAACAAAAAATATTTTCTGCAAAATTATAAAAAAAAATGAAAGTAGACATAAATAGTGGGAGATTATACTCAAGTTTATCCTTTCATAAACAAAAAAATGAGGGACTTATCTAGTCCCTCATTGCTTTCTGTCAGATAAACGAGAAGTTAAGTCTACATTTTGCGCTTTAAAACTTATACCCCAGTGTCAGCATGAAATTATGCCTGTCCAATTGTACCTTTTTAGCCGACAAGCGGTTAAGTTCCGAACCATCTTCCGGCAAATGGAAAGCATATAGATCGCCACTCTGCGCCTGATACTGATAAGCCAGATCAGCATACCAATGCTTCTTGCGAAGCCCGAAGCCCAGAGTCGCACGATTGATCTCACCTAAGTTCACATAATCAGTATTGGCACTATAATAATAGGAAGGGCTTGAGGTAAAAAGATTCAGATAAGCATTTTTCTTAAAGGGCGACGATACATAATTATAGCCGGCCCTGACATAGGCTCCATCCGCTACACGGAGTTCTGCCCCCAATCGCAAAGTACTGACTCCTTTCATAAAACGTTTTGATTCGTCGCAAAGAGCCCTATCTTTCTGCGTTTTATTCCAATCATCCCAATAGGTATCATAACTACCATATCGAACCTGGGCAGTAGAATAGTCACTGTATTCATATTCAGCATTCAAGGCCAGATAATTACCGATAGTCGTTCCTGCACTTATATTAAAACGCCATGGAGTTCTGATGCGATACTCATTGACGCCTGTATCCAACCCCTTATCCGTAAACGGAATCTCATTTCCGGCCTTATCAATATGGCTGAAAGGAGAATTCATATACAGATATTGCGATGATTTTAAATCATAGAAAGTAGGTGTATGGAAAGAAAACCCCAGTCTAAAAGGCGAATCTTCTATAGGGCGCAATATAGCCCCTAATTTAACATCAAAGCCCGTACCTGTCAAAGATTCTTCGTTGGTCGTATAATATTCATGCAAGGTATTGTCTGCCGGATTGACAATCATCTCAGAATAGTCGGTATAACTATGATAATTCACATTATAGGCACCGACTGTAATGCCAGCATAGACCTGATTATTCCAGTTCATCGAAAGATTAAAGTCATATTGCTGTATTCCACCCCACTGTACACGCTTATAACTGTAAGAGTCTGCATCTACCGGGACATACTCCTTAACCTTATCGTTCTCATCAGTAATCATCTCTAACATCTGTGTATCAAATCCCAACAGAGCCAAAGGCGTTGTCATCTCACGATCATTATCATTGCGTAAATCCAACCAGCCGTTATTCAAATAACTGAGGTCCATCATCTGCCAGCTTTGTGACAAGCCACCGGTAAGCACATTATCAACTCCAATATAATTTTTGAAATTGCGGCGTTTCTGATAGTTAAAACCGAAATTCACAAACTTCAGCCCATCATCTTCTGACAATCTCATTGCATATACAAAACCTAATTGGTCAAAAGAGGCACGTGCCTTGCTCACATCATAAAAGCTTCGAGCATCAGGTTGGGCGGTTACACTTCCGGAAAGAGACACATCACTTCGGCGAAACATTCCAATACCAGCCGGATTGGTTGCTATTGTCGAGATATCTGCTCCCAAGCTACTCATAGAGCCTCCCATGCCCACAAAGCGGGCAGTTCCATTAAGATCTGTACTCGAGAACATTTCCAGTTTATATATATCTTGCGCCTGCAAAGGTAAAGCACCTACTGCAACAACGCTTAAAACCAACCATTTCAATGTCTTCATATCTTCTCTATTTTAAGGTGAATTTCACTTAGCGATAAACACACAGCGACAATATCAGCATCAGCGGCGCCCTCTGCTTGCGCCACCTCCCACGGAGCGCCCTCCTCCTCCAAAATTACGCGAAGGCGCACTATAAGAGCCACCACGATTACCGCCACTATTCTGTGAAGGTGTCCCATATGAGCGAGAAGAGCGAACATCCGAATTACTGCGCGACGGCTGCCGCGAGGAATTGCTGTTATTATAATTACGCGACGGTGTGGATGTATTTCCGTAATTTCTCGACGGACGATTGCTCGATGGTTGATTGCTCACCGTACCATAACTGCGAGAAGGAGTACGGCCGTAACTCCTTGAAGGCGTATAACCCGAACGGCGATTATTATAAGCATAATTACGTGTAGGACGATAGTTTGTCACCCGATGGTTCGGATCCAAATAGCGACCATTCCCATGCCTGTACCACGAAGGCACGCCATGCCACGAAGGTCCCCACCTCCATGCGTAATCATACCAAGGATAGTGCCATGAATGCCAGTAATGCGGCCAACCGACACCGATGCACCAGCTGCCATACCACGGCCGTCCCCACCATCCGGCATACCATGACGGACCATACCAATCATAATACCAAGGAGAAGTATACCAGGATGGTCCCCAATAATCAAAGACATCAACATAATAAGGACTGCTGACATAGACACCGATACGAGGTGAATGAAAGCGTACGATACGCGTCGTATAGGCCCCTTCGGAAGGCTCCTCTACTTCTTGGATGGAATCGACCGAAGTTACGGTTTTACCACCACGGCGATTATACGCATCAACATCCCAGCCACGGTTATTACATCCATCTGCCCAATTATCATAATCCTGCGTCGCATTTTGCTGCGACAAAGCAACTGCAGACTTCTGTGACTTCACGGTTGTCTCTACCTTCTGCGACTTAGACGGAACGAAATACACATCGTCATCCTGCGCGAAGCCTGCACAATGCAGACAAAGCGACAATATCATCAAGACTGAATACCTTTTCATAATTCTCAGATTAATTAAAACATCCAGGCAATATACCTAAGGCAAAGGTACGAAAAACTAAAATGCCGCACTTACAATAAATACAAAAAAATGTTTATACCCTTTCTTTTTGCTTATTTTAAATCCATATTCCCTTTATAAATAGTCATGTAATGCCACTTAATGTCTGATCACCAGCACATCACCGGCTTTGGGAACATAAGCAGAAGTCAAACCATTATTCTTAAATAATGCCGATACCTTAATGCCATACATTTGAGCCACATCATGTAAAGATTCCCCTGCTTTCAACACGTATCTGCTTCCCTTCAGAGACTTGTCTGCCTGGGTCTTCTTTTTACCCAGATATACGATTTCACCATTAACCAATGACATTTCACGCGGCACCTCGTTATAACGACGCAGCTTTCTTTCGCTAAGGCCCGCCCATTTCGCAATAGAAGCATAAGTCTGCCCCTCTTGCGCTACAACATAATAAACACCGTTGCAGCGACGCACAATAGGTTCCGCACAAGCGTTTGCAGGTTCACTTCCCGAATGTTTGCTGGTCGAGCCGTGATGATGCCTCAATACATCATACTGATGCAAATCATACCGTTCAATCAAGGATATAAGAATGTCTGCATAGCGCGGGTTTGTAGCATAACCGGCAGATTTCAATCCTTTTGCCCATCCTTTATAATCGTTTTTCTTTAAATCAAAAAGCGAAGCGTAACGCTGGCGCTTAGAAAGGAACAATGAATGGTCCTCATAAGAGTCTTCCACACATTTATAGGCACGAAAACGTTCATTGAGAGCATCATCATCACGCAACACATATGGGCCAGCCCAATCTTTGCCAGCCTTTATACCAAAATGATTATTGGCCTTAGTGGCCAAATAACTATTACCGGACGAACTTTCCAATATGCCTTGAGCCAAGGTAATACTAGCCGGAATGCCATATCGACGCATCTGTTCTTGTGCCAAAGGTACATATTTATTTATATATATCACCGTAGCGGATGACTGAGCCCACCCGACCAGACAGGTATATATCAACAAGAATAAGCACACATATCTTTTCATAAAGTAAAAATCTAATAATACGATATTAAAATATTGTTACACATATATTTAAATATAAATATAATCATACAATAGTCAGAACCCTATCCCCCAACACTGAAGCGAACTGGCGTTCGATCTCTCCCAATTCCTTATAGCGCCGCATTATACTCCGACATTGATCCAAATCAGCCATTACCTCCGGACGGCTCAATTGTTGTTGTAGTTGAGCCAGCTCTTCGCGTATCAAACTATATTTAAAATCGTGAATGAGACGAGGTATCAAGTCAAGCAAACGCTCTTCATCGGGGACGAAACCCTGTTGCTGACTTTGGCACAGTACATAGCGCTCTGCCCCGAGCCTTGCAGCCATACTGCTTACCTCTGCATCAGGGTGGGCCATAAAATACTGCAATGCCGCATGGCTCTCATCAACACACTTCTCACACGCCTCATTCAAGATGCGTTCATGCAGAGGTAAAGCAAAGTGCACATTATCCCCCTGAAGATCAGCGGCAATATACTGCGCCACCGTCATAGCCACTTCATCACCGTTCTCATCGGGGAAAGCCGCAAAAAATCGTTCTCCATAACGTATGACAGCTCGTATCAGCAACTCTTCCTCTTTCTTTTTCTTGTCAACGAATCCGGAAACGACCGGAAGCGCGACATTATCGGCTGACTCAGTCTTTGTCGCCGACACATCCGCACCTTTGCGGGAACCGCGACGCACCTTCCCCACTTCCGACACGACCAACTGTTCATCTACGGACATCAGGCGGGCACATTCACGCATATACATCTGACGCACGACCCCCTGCGGAATCACAGCTATGCTGTTCACTACATCCTGCAATAATTCGGCCCGTTTAATCGGATCATTCTGTACATCCTGAAGTAGAAGATCTATTTTGAACTTTATGAAATCCACTTGATGCGCATCAATATATCCCTGAAATTCAACCGCGTTGTGTTTGCGCGCGAAACTGTCAGGATCGTCGCCATCCGGCAGAAGCAGTACCTTTATGTTCAGTCCTTCGGAAAGTAACATATCAATACCGCGCAAACTGGCCTTGATACCGGCACTATCACCGTCGTAAAGAACTGTTATATTATTAGTAAATCTATGAAGAAGACGTATTTGTCCATCGGTAAGTGAAGTCCCGCTCGAAGCTACTACATTTTCAATGCCGCTTTGATGCATCGATATAACATCAGTATATCCCTCTACCAGGAAACAACGATTTTGCTTGACAATAGCGTGCTTAGCCAAATAAAGCCCATAAAGTTCATGACTCTTGCTGTATATCTCCGACTCCGGCGAGTTAACGTATTTCGCCAACTTTTTATCGGAAGTCAATATACGGCCACCAAAAGCCACGATTTTACCCGACACCGTATGTACAGGAAAAATTACACGCCCATGGTAGCGGTCGAGCAACTGTCCCTCGTTGGTCCTGAAGCAAAGACCGGTCTTTACAAGGTATTCCGGATTAAAGCCCTTGGCCTGCGCGGCCTTCGCCAACGCATCTCTTTCAGGCAGGCAAAAGCCGAGATCGAATTTACGGATAATGTCGTCGCGAAAACCGCGCTTGCGGAAATAAGCCATACCCACAGCCACCCCGTCCACATGATTATGCAGAAGGTCCGAAAAATAATTGCGCGCCCACTCATTGAGTACGAACATACTCTCCCGCTCCGAAGCCGACTGTTTTTCCTCATCCGTGAGTTCTTTCTCTTCCACTTCAATGCCGTACTTCTTCCCAAGCCACTTCAGAGCCTCGGGGTAAGTCATCTGCTCATGTTCCATGATAAAGTGAACCACGTTTCCACCCTTGCCACACGAAAAGCACTTACAGAGCTGCTTGGAAGGCGAAACTACGAAGCTGGGGGTCTTCTCATCATGAAAAGGACACAAGCCCTTATAATTGACACCGGCTTTGCGCAAAGTGACAAATTCCTTCACCACGTCCACAATGTCCGCAGCATCCATTATGCGTTGTATCGTATTACGATCTATCATACCTTCGCTGCAAAGATAAGAAAAAAATTGTTTCCGGCCTTCAATAAATTCATCCGCAACAAGCCAAGTCGCACATTCCACTTGGGGGATGTTCTTCCATCAATCAAAAGTTTCGATGAAATGGCCGATTTTTATGTAAAAAAATCGTGAAGAATAAATATTTCATTTTCTTATATCGCACAGATGATCATAGCACTTATACTGAAACTTAGGAACAAGGCCGCTACAGAATAGAGTACCTGCCATTACCCTTTTTCTTCGCTGCTATTTGAAATGAGTATATCATTTCCTTTCAGTTTTCAGTGCATTCCATTGAAAAAGATATACTAATAATTATTTTCCGGATATACATATCCATTTTTTCAAACGGCACATTCCATCGCGAAACACACGACAAAAATCTTCCGTCATTAAAGTGCAAAAAGCACTACTTCGTGTAACCAAAAGCATTACTTGGAATTTTTACACGAATAAGTACTTTTTTAAATCCAAGTAATGCTTTTTATTCAGGACAAAGGAAGAAAATCGCAATAAGTTTTTTCCATTCTGAAGCCTATCATAACACAACTAAATCATTCAGCATAATCAGTATGAAAACCAACTATATACAAAGGAATGAAACAAAATGCTCAAAAAATCTTTTTCAACTACCATTATTACATAAAAAGGCCGGCCTCAATTCTATTTTGGACCAGCCTCTATATTCACCTGTTTTGATAAGCTAAAAGCGCGTATCAACTATAGAACATAATCGAGAAAGGCATCAACCTGCCCTTTCAATTCTTCTACCTGCATTTTTGTCAACACAAACCGATCCTCACTCCAAGCCTCATTACTCAATTGTATGCCTGTCTGTGGAACAACCATGACATCTGCATGAAGATAAGGCAGAGTAAGAAGTTCTACTAATTTTTCGCGGCATTTTGCAGTCTTTCCGGCTCCACCCGCTCCACTCAAAGCTACTTTCTTATTGTTAATTACCAATGGCGTACGCCCGTCGTTCGGGATAAGAGGACGCGACAGCCAGTCTATAAGATTCTTCAGATGTCCCGGATAACTATAATTATATTCCGGAGAAAAAATCCATAAGCCATCAGCCTGCTCAACCTTGCGTCGCACTTGATCTACAGCTTCCGGAACCGGAAACTCCATATCTTGATTCATAAAGGGCACAGCGGAATAATCCAGATATTCCACTTCTGCCCGACCTGCAATAAGTTTCTCTGCCATAACGGCTAATTGCTTGTTGAATGAGTTCTCGCGCAAAGACCCTACTATAAACAATAACTTTCTCATAATTCAATATTTATTTTTCGTTAATGATCATCCTCTTAAACCAAAGCGAAAAGCAGAATCGCTTCCATTGAAGAGGTTTTATTGTAAGCAAAGATACATCATTAGCCGGAGAATACGTATTTCCCACAATTTAAATAACCATAATAAATTGAATCATTGTATAATACAGGCTTTTCATCTTCCCAAAGATCCATGCCATCACTCTGATTCTATCCGGCAAACAAGATTCGGCGTATGGTCGCCGCCCTATTCTTTCATAAATTATTATTATCTTTGCAAAATACAATCAAAAGAAGTTTTTTTGCAAAATGAGAAGCAGAATTTGTTATATTGTCGCAGCCTTGATCTGCAATGCGGCTATTGCGCAAAATGCCATTCAACGGTTAGACGAAAATATAGAAATCTCAACCGATGCACAAATCACAGCCTCGAAAGGGCAATCACCGCTTTGGCTAAACGCCAACCGCTATGGCATGGGAAGCGTTGTCGGCGACAACGGCTACCTCAGAGCAAGACTAGTAAAAAAAGCGGAGAATGACTCCACACACAGCTGGCGAATAGGTTATGGCGCAGACATTGCCTTACAATACAATTCGGAGAATTCATGGTTTGTGCAGCAACTCTATGCCGACTTCGATTACCGCCGCATCCGTCTTTCAATAGGCTGTAAAGAGCGGCCAATGGCTTTTAAGAATCAGGAACTGAGCAGCGGCAGCCAGACTTTTGGCATCAATTCACATCCCATTCCCGAAGTACGATTCGAAATACCTGAATATGTTTCCATTACAGGTAAAAGCAACTGGGCTGGCATAAAAGGACATTTCGGCTATGGCATAAAGACAGACGGCAAATGGGCAAAAGATTTCACAGACGGCGAAAAATACTGGAAAAGAACATTGTATCATACAAAAGCCGGCTATTTACGAGTAGGTAATTCCAAGAAATTTCCTCTAACATTTGAAGGAGGCCTTGAAATGGCGGCATTCTTCGGCGGCACGACTTATGCTGACGGTGTGCGCATCAAACACGCGCAAGGCCCGAAAGATTTCCTCAACATAATCTGGGGCGGTGGATCTGATGTAGATGAAACTGTATATAAAAATGCCAATGGAAATATAGTCGGCAGTTGGTTGTTTTCTCTCTGTTATGCCGGTAAGAACTGGGGTGCAAAGGTCTACTATGACCACTTTTTTGAAGACCATTCCATGATGTTCTTTCAATACGGCTGGCAGGATGGTCTCATCGGTGCGGAAATCAAATTACCGCAAAATCCCTTTATCGGCACTCTTGTTTATGAATTCATGAATACGACATATCAGGCTGGACCAGTCTACCACGACCATACGCCGGAAATACCTGATCAGGTTAGCGGAATAGACAATTACTACAACCACTCTTATTTCTCCGGCTGGCACAACTGGGGACAAGCCATCGGCAATCCTCTCTATACCTCGCCCGTATATGACCGCAACGGCAACCTTACATTCACGAGCAACCGCTTTAAAGCGCATCACTTCGGAGTATCCGGAACACCGGCTCCATGGTTGCACTATCGGTTACTCTATTCTTACATGGCACATCTCGGCACTTATGCCGAACCCTATCTTAACACCAAGTATGACAATAGTTTCCTCGTAGAAATCGTACTAAAGTCACCATGGACGAAATACTCTTCACTAAAAAACTGGCAAGCCACGCTGGCCCTCGGCTTTGACCGCGGTTCGCAATTAGGCGACAACACAGGCTTTCAGTTATCACTCCAAAAAACATTCTGAAAGTTTTTACCCGTCATGCCGATGACCTTTACCTCTGCGTTACCTCTAAGTTATAGCTTCGTCTGATGATTTTGTTCAGAAAACATTTGGTACATATCCGCAGTTATTCGTAATTTTGCCACAAATTCGCAATATGAGACATCCGGCCTATACTATTATATTTTCCGCAACCATTTTGTTGCTGACATCCTGTGGCAACTATACGAAGCTGCAGAAATCAACAAATCATGACTACAAGTATGAGGCAGCCAAGCAGTATTATATTGAAGGCCAATATAATCGCGCTTGTCTGTTTCTGCAAGATGTCATTGCCATGATGAAAGGTACGGAGAAAGGAGAAGAATCTCTTTTTTTGTTGGGCATGAGCAGCTATAAAGCTCGCAGCTATGATGCCGCTGCCACTTATTTCAGAAAGTATTATGAGAGCTATCCCAAAGGTATATATACGCTAAAATCACACTTCTACTGCGGTATGGCACTTTATAAGAACATTCCGGAGGTAAAACTCGACCAAACTGCAACATACGAAGCTCTTCATGAATTTCAAGAGTTCATGGAGTTATATCCCGAGGACGAATTGTGCTCTCAAGCACAGGATAAGATATTCGCGCTTCAAGACAGGCTTATAGAAAAAGAATACCTGTCCGCCAAACTCTATTATGACCTTGGCAGTTACTTTGGGAATTGTCTTAACGGAGGATCCAACTATCAAGCTTGCATCATAACAGCAGAAAATGCGATCAAGGACTATCCCTATACAAATCGCCGGGAGGACTTCGCTATTCTGATACTACGGGCAAAATTCGAGCTAGCAGCTCAAAGTATTGAATCCAAAAAGGAAGAACGTTATCATAACGCCATTGATGAGTATTATGGTTTCATGAATGAATATCCGGAATCAAAGTACGTTGAGGAAGCGAACAATATGTATCGTAAGGCTCGCAAATATATTCCTCAAGAAGCACAATCTGCCGAAACTACAGGCGTAACCAATCAATAAGAGGAATTAGCTTCAATAACAGATTTGAAATAATTAAAAACATAGATATATGGACTACAAAAAAAGCAAGGCACCTACGAACACCGAAACACACAATCTGATGGATTTTTGTGAAGGCACAAATAACATATACGAAAGTGTAGCTATTATGTCGAAACGTGCTAACCAGATCTCCTTAAAGATGAAAGAGGACCTTTCCAAGAAGTTAAAAGAGTTCGCTTCTAATAATGACAATCTTGAAGAGACCTTCGAAAACCGGGAACAGATAGAAATTTCTCGTTATTACGAAAAACTGCCTAAACCTACTTTAATCGCTGCCGACGAATTTCTGCACGACAAAATATATTATCGCAATCCTGCAAAGGAAAAAGAAAAATTAAGTTCAGACTTATGATACAGCGCATACAAAGCGTATACTTATTAGTGGCCGGAATTGTTCTGGCCTTTGGCTTCTGTGTTCCTATAGTCACTTTCTCAGACAAAGCCAGCCTCAATGCAAGTGCATTGACCGATATTTCAGGAGAATACATCTCAACACCCTGGGGGGTATTGTTTTTCTCCGTATTATCCATAATAACAGCACTCTGCACAATATTCAGCTACAAGAACCGACACAGACAGATTATATTAACAAACGTTCTGCTTGGCTTCATACTTTTCTTATGCATCTGTATCGTTGCATACAGTTGGGCATACGGAATCAAGAATGAAATCAGTTTTTCACCGGCGTACGGTATGGTCTTGCCGATTCTTGCCTATATTTTAGGCTGGCTGGCTCGTCGTTCCATACGAAAAGACGAAGAGTTGGTACGCGCAGCCGACCGCATTCGGTAATTTGCTTCTACAACAACATACAAGCATTCCATCAACAGCATTTTTATGTCACTTAATAAGGTCATGCTCATAGGCAATGTCGGCACAGAGCCGGATGTACGCTATATTGACAATGGTGTAGCTACTGCAAGTCTCAGATTGGCAACAAACACTCCAGGGTACACATTGCCAAGTGGAGCTACCGTACCGGAACGTACTGAGTGGCATAATATTCTGATATGGAGAAAACTGGCTGAATACGTAGAGCGTAACGTACATAAAGGGGACAAGCTCTATATCGAAGGAGAATTACGCACGCGCAATTACACGGACAAGCAAGGAAGAACACGTTATATCACAGAAGTTTGGGCAGCCAAGTTAGAACAACTGACTCCACGGCCGTTAAAAGTAGAAAAGCCGCAGACACCTTCCCAACAAGCGCAACAGAACAATTCGGAAGTGACAGGAAATTGCCCATTCTAAGAAAATAGCTAATCAACTGACAACGAGAAAGAATAATAGCAGATATGCCACTTTTACATAAAACGGTTCCGAGCATTCTGCTTTGGGAGATAATAGAAACAGAAGAAGAATTATTATCTTTACTTCCTCATCAAAAAATATATTCTGAAGAAGTTTGTAAATTCAAATCAGAAAAACGCAGAAAAGAATGGTTGGCAACAAGAGTCCTGTTTCATACCATATTTTCGCCAGAACATAGTATATGTTATCACCCGACAGGCCGGCCTTTTATATCTAAGAGTAAACAGAACATAAGTATTTCTCATAGTTTTCCATATGTAGCAATAGCATGTTCTCCACAAAATATCGGTATTGATATAGAAAGAATAACAAACCGCGCAAGTTTATTAACCGAAAAATTTCTATCACCAAAGGAAGAAACATTTCTAAAAGCACTAAAATATCCTACCATACAAACATCATCTGTACTTCTTTGGAGTGCAAAAGAATCAGTATATAAGACTGTTGATATACCATCGTTAAACATAAAAGATGATATACAACTGACTCTTAACAAAACCAATATATTGGCTTCTCTCCCAGCCCATGAAATGAAATTAACCGTTTCGTATCATATAATGACAAAATTTGTTCTAACAATATGTACGTTTCCTGCAATCTATCCTAAAGAATAAAATCAAAAAGTCAAAGACAGTTTCCCCGATAAATCTAACCGCCATAATTGCAAAAACATCATCCGTTTTTCCTGCCTAAGTTTTGTATTTCCAAAAAATGGATTTAATTTTGCAGTTAAAGACACTGATTGCCCTGTAAAGCCATAAGCCACGTATGGAAAATACTACACACAAGAGGAAATAAAAGAAATTGTCGGTTATACTCCAAAACATCACATGGAAGTTATACCGGAATTAAAGATCCCGGACATGAAATGGCAGCCATTGCTGCCTATCCATGGCCATCATGCGATAACAAGACGGTCAATTCCCGAACCATCTGGGGCATTGAAAATGTCGAACTTTGCCCTGGACGGGAAAGCACATTATAAGAAAGTATGGGATTAGGTGCAATCATGTACCCACAAAAAAATATTATTCTCAGATATGAACAGAAAAGATACAATAACACTCAATAATGTTAAAGAAGATTTACGATACCTTCAATTACTTGCCCGTAATTTTCCAACGATATCTCAGGTTACTACAGAGATTATAAATCTGGAAGCCATTCTTCACCTACCTAAACCGACAGAACATTTTTTGGCAGATTTACACGGTGAAAATGAAGCTTTCCAGCATGTTATCCGTAATGCGTCTGGCAACATCAAACGGAAAGTAAATGAACTTTTCGGCAACACCCTACGTGACAAAGAAAAGAAGGATCTTTGTACGTTGATATATTATCCAGAACAAAAATTAGAATTGATCAAGCAGACAGAAAGTAATATGCCTGATTATTATCAGACAACATTAAACCAGCTTATAACTGTTTGCCGCAATGTCTCATCGAAGTACACACGTTCCAAGGTCAGAAAAAGCTTACCCAAAGAATTTGCATATATCATAGAAGAATTATTACACGAATCTACAGAAGACCACAATAAGCAGGCATACTTCAATGTTATCATCCAGACTATCATAGGTACACGAAGAGCAGACCATTTCATAATAGCCCTATGCTACCTCATACAATGCCTTTCTATTGACCGATTACACATATTAGGAGATATTTTTGACAGAGGTCCCGGCGCACACCTTATCATGGATACTTTATGCAACTATCACGATGTAGATATGCAATGGGGCAACCACGATATTCTATGGATGGGGGCCGCAGCTGGTAATATCGCGTGTATATCCAGTGTTTTACGACTTTCTCTACGTTATGCCAACACACAAACACTTGAAGAAGGGTATGGAATAAACATGGTGCCACTTGCAACTTTTGCAATGGAAACTTATGCGGACGACCCTTGCACGATCTTTATTCCCAAGATAGAAGACGGGACAAAAAGCCTGAACGAAAAGACAAAAAGGCTCATAGCCCAAATGCACAAGGCTATCGCTATCATTCAATTCAAGTTAGAAGGGCAACTATATGCAGCACATCCCGAATGGGGTATGAAAGATCGTGCTCTTCTTGAACACATCGATAAGAATAAAGGTACAATTACAATCAACGGAAACATTTATGAATTGTTAGATAAGGAATTCCCGACCTTATGTCCCGAAGAACCTTATAAGTTATCTAATGAGGAACAGGAATTGATGGAAAGTCTTAGACACTCGTTCCTGATAAATGACCGCCTGCAACGGCATATTAATTATATGCTAAGACATGGCAGTATGTATACCGTATTTAATTCTAATCTCTTATTTCACGCCTCTGTCCCCTTAAACGAAGATGGCACTCTACGTGATGTAGCTATAAATGGGACCAGACTTCATGGGCAAGAACTATTAGGCCGTATAGAACAAATAGTCAGAACAGCATTTGACTCTGCGGACGATACTGAAGAACAAAACAATGCAAGAGACTTCTTCTGGTACTTATGGTGTGGACCGGATTCTCCTCTGTTCAACAAGTCCAAAATGTCAACCTTTGAACGCTACTTTATCGCAGACAAAAGTACACATATAGAAGAGAAAGGCTGGTACTACACTTTACGCGATAATGCAAGAATATGCGATGCTATTATGGATGAATTCAATGTATGCGGTCCACATCGACACATCATTAACGGCCATGTACCCGTCCGCGTAGGAAATGGAGAAACCCCAATAAAAGCAGAAGGAAAACTAATGGTCATAGATGGCGGCTTTGCTCGAGCTTACCATAACACGACTGGTATTGCCGGATATACATTAGTCTACCATAGTCGCGGTTTTCAACTTGTTCAGCACGAACCATTCTCCTCTACAGAAGAAGCGGTACTAAATGGAACAGACATTCGCAGCACGACGCAAATAGTTGAGCTGACAGGACATCGAGCTAGAGTCAGCGATACAGATATAGGTAAAAAAATAAGTACGCAAATTACAGATTTAGAAAAACTGTTAGTAGCTTATCGTCGTGGTTTGATAACAGAACGTACATAACCACTGCAAAATACAAATTCATCAATTCAAACATAAATGAAAAGTTTAAAAGAACTATATCGCATAGGACAAGGACCATCAAGTAGTCACACGATGGGACCACGTACCGCTGCAGAAAAGATCCTACAATCATATGCAGAAGCACCTTATTTCCGCGTTACACTTTACGGTAGCCTTGCAGCAACAGGAGAAGGACATCTCACAGACTATGCAATTAAGCAAGTACTTGGCGAAAAACGTACAGAGATTGTATGGCACCCTGAAATAGTTCTTCCCTACCACCCCAATGGCATGAAGTTTGAAGTACTTGACAATGACAAAAATATCGTTCACAATTGGGTTGTATATAGTATTGGGGGCGGAGCCTTAGCCGAAGAAGGTCAATCGCAAATTGATACTCCCGAAATCTATGACCTTGATCATCTGTCAGATATACAGGAATGGTGCAAAGTACGCGGAAATAACTATTGGGAGTATGTAGAAATATGTGAGGGCAAGGAAATATGGGAGTACATGGCGGAAGTCTGGGAGGTCATGAAAGATGCAGTAGAAAGAGGTATAGACCATGAAGGAGTGCTTCCTGGCTGTTTAAACCTGCGTAGGAAGGCACCCGACTACTACATCAAAGCTATGGGATATGGAGCGAATCTGCAAACCCGTGGTCTTGTATTTTCTTATGCCTTAGCAGTAAGTGAGGAAAATGCTTCTGGCGGTAAAATTGTAACTGCTCCAACATGTGGCGCAAGTGGGGTTGTCCCAGCAGTTCTTTATCATATTCAGAAAAGTCGTAATTTCTCGAACAAACGTATTTATCATGCCTTAGCTACTGCTGGAATTATTGGAAATATCGCCAAAAGTAGAGCTTCTATCTCAGGAGCCGAAGCTGGATGTCAAGCCGAAGTCGGAGTTGCCTGTGCGATGGCAGCCGCTGCAGCCAATTACATATTTGGCGGAAGTCTTGCTACAATAGAATATGCAGCAGAGATGGGATTAGAACATCATTTAGGAATGACATGTGACCCAGTGTGCGGTCTTGTACAGATTCCCTGTATAGAGAGAAATGCACATGCTGCAGCACGAGCACTAGATGCCAATATCTATGCAACTTATGCAGAAGGTATTCATAGAATTCCTTACGATAAGACTGTTGAAGTAATGAAACAGACAGGACATGACTTACCATCTTTGTATAGGGAAACAAGTGAAGGTGGCTTAGCCAAAGAATTCAAAAATGTAAAATGCAACAAAAAGAGTATATAAATTTAAGACGCTATTATATATCACCTAATAACCCATTAATATAGAATACTTATCAAAAGGATTAGGAGCATAACCCGTTTCATTGTTTGTAGCTGCATTTGTAGCTACTTACTAATTATTTTTCTTGTAAATTTCACTCCAGCACAAAAATGGATCGGTAATATCATTGAAGATGCTATCGAGTACAAACTCAAGACAAAGGTAGAAATTGCCTACGTGGAGTTTGGACTGTTCAACCGTATCATACTACACGATGTAACTCTTTATGATAAGCAAAATGAGAAATTACTCCATGGAAATATTATATCCGCAAAAATTGAATTTCTTCCCCTACTAAATAAAGAAATATCGCTCCGTTCCGTATCTTTGCTTGACGGCCATATAAAAATATATAAACAGAAGAAAGAAGGAGAACTTAACACGCAATTTATAGTAGATGCATTATCGTCATCAAACAATACCCCTACCAATATTAACTTTCGCCTTAATTCCTTTATTATTCGTCGTTTTCAAATAACTTACGACGAACGATACATTTCAGAAACGCCTGGTAAATTTAATCTTTCTCATATTGGAATAGATAATCTAAATGGTAATATCAGCCTAAAAAAACTCACAACAAATGAGCTGAATCTACGTGTACGCCATATTTCTCTTATCGAAAAGAGCGGTTTGGACATAAAAAATCTATCTTTTCGTTTAATGGCAAACCGCAATACATGTACAATATCTAATTTTAATTTAGAACTACCCCATAGTTTAATCACAGAGAAAGAAGTTAAAGCAAAATATAAATCAGAGAATTCCACCGAATTCTTCAATAGCATAGAACTCAAGGGCACTTTAAGCGATATAAAAATAGCGGTAACAGACATCTCATGTTTCCTCCCCGCATTACATGACTATAAAGATAAATATATATCCCTCTCCACAAAATTCAATGTGACTCCTCAGAATATTTCCCTTACGCAATTATATTTGGACGAAAAAAGCGGAGATCTAACATTCAAAGGACACATACAACTAAAACGTTCTACAGACAAAATTGTCCAAACAACAATAAAAGCAGATAATCTCACAATAGCTCCTTTTGTTTTAAAAACTATAATAGACAATAAGCTGAGTCAGAAGACATGGAATATTATTGATAGATTAGGAAAAATAAAGATCCGAGGAAACAGTATTATAAATCATAACAACAGAAATAAAATTAAAGCTGATATCACAACAGATGTCGGCATATTCGACATTGCTATAGATTGGGAAAAACAAAATTTCTCCATTCAGGCAAAATCCTCCGGACTTAATCTGGCCAATATACTACAAAACGAACAAATACCTCAAAGAATATCTTTTCATGCAACAGCATTAGCAGACTTTAATAAATCAAACATTTCACAAGCAAATCTTGAAATCAACATCGACAGTGTTCTTTATAAAGAACAAATTTATAAGAATATTAGTGTAAAATCCCAATTAACAAATAACAGATTTATTGGAAGTATCAACTCACAAAATACTTCCTTAAAGTTCAATAGTGACTTTAATGGAACCATTAGTAATAGACAACTCAGTTCTATCAATTTGAATACTAATATCCAACAAATAGTTCTACCTACAATAGGAATATCAGCATTGAAAAATTGGCAAACCATATCGGGGATTATTGATCTGAAACTGCCGCAAATTAGAAGGAACAAAATTGCGGGCACATTACATATCAAGAATTTCACCAAAAAAGGTACCAACTCCAATGATCTCTATCGACTTGAGAGTTTATATCTGCAACTTACCCCTAATCAAACAGGTACACACATGCTTCTCAATAGTGACTTTGCCAATGCAGAGATTGATGGTGAGCTTTCTCTTCAATCTCTCACGCAAAGTATAAAAGAAATATTTAAGCAAAATACTCCTCAAGATATCACTACCCCCTCAATAAAATCGTCCACATACCAAAAGAAAGTCTGGCCAGAATGGCGTTTCTTTATAAAATTAACAAAATCAGATTTTTTCAATCATATATTAAATATTCCTTTAGAGATTAATGGTCCAGTCACATTAACGGGGAATTTTTGCGCAGATGGTCGCAGATATACAATTATAGGGGAGACTCAAGGATTTGGGACTAATGGTTTCCAATTAAAGGACTTCAGTTTTTATCTAAACGGACAGGGGCAAAAACTATCATGTCTCACACAAGGCGCCAAGAAAATTGGCAACAAGGAGCTAAAAATTGCTATTACCAATACATCAGAAAATGGCAATATAAATAGTAATATCTCATGGTCCGACATAAATAAAAAATTTACAGGAGAAATTAAAGCACTTACCAACTATTACCTATCAGTGCCTCAAGGCAAAAGTAAAATCACGACAGAATTCAAACCAACATATTTCATTGTAAATGATTCAATATGGCATATGAATGGTGGTACTATTTGTTGGGAAAATAAACGCTTATCTATTTCCAAATTTAGTATCAGTCACGAAGACCAATCTCTATCGCTTGATGGAGTACTATCACATAACCCACAAGATAGCATAATTGCTCGCCTACATAAAATAGACGTTGCATATATTCTGGGACTTATAAATTTGAGACCTGTTTCATTTGCAGGAGAGGCTACTGGAACCTTCTACGCCAATAGAAGTAAAGATGCAATTCTTCAGATTAATGGTAAACTAATGATACCCGATTTCCAGTTCAATGACGGCCAAATGGGACATGCCGACATCAACTTAGGTTTAAATGCAAGTAAGATGCGCCTAAATATCAAAGCCGATATGAAGGAGAAAGATATCAGTCAGACACATGTAAACGGATATGTCGACATTAAGGGAAAAGAACTGGATTTAAATATAAGGAGTAAAAACACAAACATACATTTCCTGAACCGCTACATCTCCGACTTTCTTAAAGATATAGAAGGAAGTACAAGCGGTAATTGTCGTATATTTGGAAGTTTCAAACATTTGGATTTTGAAGGCAGCGAATTAGTTAATTTAACAACTACATTACCAGCGACAGGATGTCGATATAACATCAATGGCGGCGTTGTAGAATTTTCACCTGGAGTGTTCAAGTTCAATAACTTTCTTATTGATGACATGCAGGGAGGAAACGGTAAAATGAGTGGACAACTTACGCACAAAAATCTCAAACAAATATGCTATAGCTTCAATATTAATACAAACAAACTGCTCTCCTATGACAAAAAAAAGAGTGCGGAAATACCTTTCTATGCAACTGTCATAGGAAATGGCAATATACATATCGAAGGAAAACCGGGAGTGTTCAATGCCGATATAAATATTGCACCAGATAAAGGTACAACATTTGTATATGCAGTCAATGCACCAACAACGTTTAACGACTACACACTTCTGAAATTTAATAGTAAAGAGCAACATCTATCGGACACTGCCAATTCTGCACAAATAAATAATGTATCGGATACTACCTCTACATCTATCTCGCATAAGCAGACTCCCAATGTACAAGCCAACTCTACAGACATCTACCTGAATTTCCTAATAAACATGCAACCACAGGCTACTCTCAAAATCATCATGGATGAAAAAAACGATGATTTTCTTACCTTGCATGGAAGCGGTCCACTCAAAGCAACATTTTATAATAAGGGATCTTTTCAATTATATGGTAAATATACAGTAGAAGACGGAAGCTATAAAATTGCCATTCAAAATCTAATCCGAAAAGAATTCCAATTTAAGCGAGGTGGAGAACTTAATTTCTCCGGGCCGCCATATGAAGGAGATATTAATATGGAAGCAGTTTATACGGTACCTTCAGTTTCGCTTTCTGATCTTGGTCTGGGAGTTGGACTCTCCAGTAACTCTGTCAAGGCAGATTGTATTCTCCGTTTTGGAGGAAAGGCCCTATCTCCCAAAATATCCTTTGACCTCAATCTTTCAAACGTAAGTGATGATGTTAAATATATGGTCAGACAGCTCATTTCTTCAGAAGACGATATGAATATGCAAATCCTTTATCTCCTGGGAATAGGGCGTTTTTACACCTATAATTTCGAGGCGACACAAGCTGCCACTAGTGGCCAGTCACAAAGTTCCGTTGCTATGAAATCATTTCTGTCAAACACATTGTCCGGGCAATTAAATAATATCATTACCAATGCCGTTGGTTCTTCTAAATGGAATTTCGGTACAAATTTGTCTACAGGACAAATCGGCTGGAGTGACATGGAATTTGCCGGAATATTAAGCGGGCGCCTCCTGAACAACCGTCTACTTATCAACGGAAATTTCGGATATAGAGACCGCCCTACTTCAACAACTAATTTCGTTGGAGATTTTGACATAAACTATTTGCTCACCCCCGAAGGCACTGTCAGTTTAAAAGCTTACAGCGAAACGAATGACCGCTATTTCTCGAAATCATCCATGACAACGCAAGGAATAGGAATCATGTTAAAACGTGACTTTACGAACCTTCGCGACTTATTTACCACACGCAAAAAGAAAAGAAAGAGCAATAACAGATAATTACAGAAACTGACGAATACAATTTTCTTCATATCATGGAATTTCTTACAAAAGAACAGATTCTAAAGCACATTCAAAGCGACCTTTTCCAATTGCTTACAACTACGGCAGACAAGATAGGTATGAAATGCTATCTGGTTGGTGGATATGTGCGCGATATATTTCTCAATCGCCCGACCAACGACATAGATATCGTCGTTGTAGGAAGTGGTATAGCTATGGCTGAGGCTTTTGCAAAAACTGCCGGCAATGGGGCTCATCTGTCCGTATTTCGTAATTTTGGCACAGCACAAGTCAAATGGCACAAGCAGGAAATAGAATTCGTAGGAGCACGAAAAGAAAGTTACTCTCCATCTTCCCGAAAACCAATTGTAGAGGATGGCACATTAGAAGATGATCAAAACCGACGCGATTTTACCATCAACGCAATGGCAATCAGCCTCAATAGTGCAACAAGAGGAGAATTAATTGATCCCTTTGACGGGTTAATGGATTTGGAAGACGGAATAATACGTACCCCCCTTGCGCCAAATATTACTTTTTCCGACGATCCGCTTCGCATGATGCGTTGCATACGGTTTGCCACACAGTTAAGATTTACAATAGAAGACGAAACTTTTGAGGCTCTACAGCGCAATGCAGAAAGAATAAAGATAATCAGTGGAGAGCGTATTATTGATGAACTCAACAAAATAATGCAGACCAAGCATCCTTCTATAGGTTTTGTTGAGCTGCAACGTAGTGGCCTGTTGCCTCTTATTCTTCCAGAACTATCTGCCTTGGATATTGTAGAGGAACGCAATGGCAAAGCACACAAAAACAATTTCTATCATACGCTGGAAGTATTGGATAACATTGCGGCGCATGATGGCAATATATGGCTACGCTGGGCCGCACTATTGCATGATATAGGAAAGCCCAAGAGCAAAAGATGGGAACCTACCGTCGGTTGGACCTTTCACAATCACAACTACCTCGGCGAAAAAATGATACCTTCACTTTTCAGACGTCTCAAATTACCTCTGGACGAACGAATGAAATATGTGAAGAAACTTGTAGGCTTACACATGCGCCCCATAGCCATTGCAGACGACATTGTAACAGATAGTGCCGTCAGAAGATTATTGTTTGAAGCCGGAAACGATATAGACGATCTCATGACATTATGCGAAGCTGACATCACAAGCAAGAACGAAATAAGGAAACGTAATTTTCTGGATAATTTCCGCCTTGTACGTCAGAAACTTCATGACATAGAGGAAAAAGACCGTATTCGTAATTTCCAGCCTCCTGTCGACGGTAAAGAAATCATGTGCATATACAATCTTCCTCCATGCCGGGAAATAGGTACACTCAAAAGCGCCTTGAAAGATGCTATCCTTGATGGGCATATTCCCAACGAGCATGATGCTGCACTTAAATTTATAATGGAAAGGGCACGGATAATGGGACTTACACCGGCCCCAAAATCCGATCGATAAATAATAAGAGCCACCTTACTGATAAAAACTCTGTATCCTCCCGCGATATAACAGAGAACGAACTATACTTCATAAAAATACAAGAAGAGAACTATGCGCAAGATCGAACTACTATCTCCAGCCAAGAATCTGGTTTGTGGAGTAGAAGCCATACGCCATGGAGCAGATGCCGTCTATATCGGTGGGCCGGCGTTCGGAGCCCGGCAGGCTGCCGGCAACAGTATCAAAGATATTGCCTCGCTCTGCAATTATGCCCATATTTTCGGTGTTAAGATCTATGTAGCTCTCAATACTATCATATACGACGATGAGCTGGTTATCGTTGAAGAAATAATACGAAACTTATACAAAGTTGGCGTTGATGCCCTAATCATACAGGATACATCTATTCTAAAGATGAATATCCCCCCTATTGCACTGCACGCCTCCACACAGATGCACAATAACGCTCCCGAGAAAATACGCTCACTCGAGGCTGCCGGTTTTTCACAGGCTGTTTTGGCCCGCGAACTGTCTTTAGACGAAATCTCCGCCATTCACCACAGCACACACATTCCTCTTGAAGCTTTTGTACACGGCGCTCTATGCACCAGCTATAGCGGGCATTGCTATGCCTCCCAATTCTGTTTCAAGCGATCGGCAAACAGAGGCAATTGTGCACAGTTCTGTCGCCTTGCGTTCGATTTGGTCGATGCTGAAGGAAAAATCATCATACACAATAAACACCTGCTCTCTTTACGCGACATGAACCGCAGTTCTTCCCTTGAGGCAATGATGGATGCCGGAATATCATCCTTCAAGATCGAGGGCCGGCTTAAAGACATAGATTACGTAAAAAACGTAACGGCATACTATCGACAAGAAATTGACAAAATATTATCTTCGAGGAGCAACGACTATGAACGCGCCTCAATAGGACGCACAGAGCTCAAAGGTTTCAGTCCGAAACTTGAACGAAGTTTTAACCGCGGATTCACAGATTTCTTTCTGCACGGTCACCGAGACAGACAAATGTGCAGTTTTCATACCCCTAAAGCAATCGGTGAAACGGTCGGAACCGTTGCTTCCGTCGGTAGCAGAGATTTCACTATCAGTTATGCAACAGGGGTCGCACCGATTACAGCCGGTGACGGTCTGTGCTTCATTAACAAAGCTGGAGATCTCCAGGGATTCCGCGTCAATACAGTAACGGCAGAAGATAGAATCATTCCGCAGCTGATGCCAGCAATAGCAAACGGAATAACCATCTACCGTAACTATGACCATGCTTTCAACAAAGTATTGCAACATCCTACAGCCACTCGCTTCATCGAAATAGATATCCGACTGACTGAGACGGACGACGGCTACAAATTATATATGTGCACTCACAATGGCCCCGATATTGCATTGAACTTCAACCATCCCAAAGAAGCGGCCAATAACTCTCAAACGGAAAATATCAAACGTATCTTATCGAAGCTTGGCGACACACCCTTCAGAGCAAGCGACATTGAAATTTACACTCAACATGAATATTTCATCCCCGCATCTACCTTAACGACATGGCGGCGACAAGCGACCGACGCCCTTTTGAAGTGTATACAGGACAGCTACAAGAGAGACATACGGCGCCCTTTGCATTCGCATGATCTGAAAATACCCGAAAAAATAGAATACGACAGCAATATTGCCAATCAGAAGGCCAAAGAATTCTATTACGAGCACGGCGCCCGAAACATAAGCCCGGCATTTGAACTCCGACAACCTGCAGAAGACTGCACTATCATGACATGCCGTTATTGTATCCGCCACTTTCTCGGAGCCTGCACCAAAGAAAAGGGCTCACGGGTACTTGGAAAGGAACCACTCGCGCTCATGCTTCCCGACGGTCGGCGCTTTCCGCTAAGTTTCGACTGTAAGAACTGCCAAATGAAAGTTCATGCTACCAAACACTCCCGTTAAAGTCATAAACCTCTATTATTAATGTTACATCACCTACTGCGCATCCTATGCGTACCTGTAATAATTCTCCTCGCCTCATGCCACTACCCGCAGAACGAAGACCGATGGATAGAACCCGACAACAAGGGTATAGACTCTATTGCCTTCAGAGAGACCCATCACTATTGGCGTGGCGATAATTTCATTGCTACCGATTCCTTCTACATAAAGAAGACGCCGCCGAGCACCAATTTAGTGTACGGTTACAATAATAATAGCGAAAGTATAAAAGAGGGACATATCATTGTAGTAGATGACATTATACCGGATACGACCAAACAACCCATTGCCTATTGGTTGAGAATAGCCACTGCCACCCCTGACGAGCATGGCTCATTCACCGCCGCACCACACTACGGATGGGTAGAAGAACACGTATTTCTCAAGAATGCCGTTCCCGACCATCCTCTATCAAGACTTATTCACCGTTTCAGCGACCAGCATCTGAAAGTAATACTATGCCTTATTGTCTTATCCATACTCATATACATCATCTACAAATCGTGCAGAAAGAACATCCGCATCGTACATTTTAACGACATAAACAGTTTCTACCCCACTTTATTGTGCCTGACCACCTCCGGCCTTGCTCTCCTGTATCAAAGTATACAGGTACATATTCCGGAAACCTGGATTGAGTACTACTTCCATCCTACTATCAATCCTTTGGATCCCGGTATTCCCATTATCATGCAGTTATTTCTCGGAGGAATATGGTTAGCGATATTTCTGGGAATCGCTACCATCGACGAAATCCGTCACCATCTTGGTCTAGCCGATGCCTTCAGCTATATCGTCGGGCTATGCGGCTTTTGCGGCCTCCTCTACACCTTCTTCACCGCCATTATTCCGCCTATGGCAGGCTACTTTCTGCTTCCTGCCTATTGGGTTTTCGCCATTCTTTATTTCAAGAAGAAACAACAGCCCCTCTATTTCTGCGGAAACTGTGGGAAGACTATCGAGCATTTGGGGAAATGCCCTCACTGCGGAGCTATCAACACACGGTCCTTACTGTGACAAAGATGGGCCAACCCACACTTCTCGCATAAAGGCCGGCGCGCCTTGCAGACATAACGTCCGTGCAGAAGCAGCCAGTAATGGGCCGGCGCCACCTTTTCTTCGGGTATGTATCGTTTGAGCGCCATCTCCACACTATAGGGCGTCGTACAACTCGACGGTACCAACGCCAAACGATGACTTACCCTGAAAACATGCGTGTCAACAGCCAGCGCAGCCTTGCCGAACGCTATGGCCTGTACCACATTGGCTGTCTTGCGCCCCACACCCGGCAACTGTGTAAGTTCCTCAAGCGTCGAAGGGACCTCGCCACCGAATTGTTCCATAATCATCCTCGCCAGTCCCACAAGATGCTTGGCCTTGTTATTCGGATAGCTTACGCTCTTTATATAATCATAAATAACTTCCTCGGAAGCCAGCGCCATGGTTTCGGCCGTCGGATAGTCGGCAAACAAGCGCGGGGTGACAAGGTTCACTCTCTTGTCCGTACACTGTGCCGACAGCACCACTGCCACCAGCAACTGAAAGGTCGTTCCATAATCGAGTTCGGTCTCTGTGTCCGACATGGTCTGTTGAAAATAATCCAGAACCGCTGTAAACAAATCTTTCTTACGCATATAACTATTCCTATTAAATGATACCGACATGACGGAACATCTCCGCATAGTACTCCGCCTTCTTTTCAAGTTTCAGAGGATAAGCCCTTGAGGTCGACGGCATACGCCATATTTCCAAACCATCGGTCGTTCTTATCATCGCGCCCATCTTCGGAATCTCTGTTCCTGTCAGATCCGCTATGACGCCGGCCGCTTTCTCCCCCGTGGTAGCCACCGTATGGCAATCGGGCATTGCATCAAGCATTTCATAAAGAGGAAGCGGTTTCACTATTTCCAGAAATTTATCCGAAGCATTACCCTTCAGGCGTCGCACTTCGCGGGCCGTATCGCTCAAAGCGATATGCTTTTCCGTCATCAGGCCTTTAATAGCGTCAAGTCTGAAAGTGCGTGTCTCGCTGTCGTACAATGCATACCTGTCGCCCATGAACAGCAATCCCGCCATATACCAGAAATCATTCGTACGGTTGGGATAGTAAAAGTCCATACTCCAGCGATGATTGCCCGGTGGGAACGTGCCAAGCACAAGTACCTTTGCTCCGGCGGGAACAAAAGGTTCCCAGGGATGCTTCTCTATTTGAATGTCGTCTGTTACCATTTTTGTCAGTTTATACTTATTTTCAAGCGATAACCGGTTAGCGGTAAACGCGCTCCATTATCTTCCTGGCAAGAGGGCGCCTGTAATGAGTGTTGTCATAAAAGTTCCGCTCGTCACGCAACTCATTGCTGAAACAACAGCCCAAATTTACAAACTTATTGCCGAATATCTCCTGCATGAGAGCCTCGTCGACAGGGCCCACCACGACCTTATAGTCCGTGCCCAAGCGACGGAAAGTCGCGGCTACGACCCGCAAGTCCTCTTCTATATCGGGAGTTATCAGCGGCCCGCGGTCACTATAGTGCGCCGGCAGCGGATCTATTTTGTGCATGGCATAAAAGTCGGCAGGATTACTGCTTATAAGACTGTCCCACTGCGGAATGCTCTCTTCATTGGTCCGCGCATTCCACACAATGGGTTGCGGTTCAAATATAAGGACTTCGCTATAATGCTTCTTACGCCCCGTCAACACCCAGGGCACATAGGAAGTCATATACTTCATATTCAGAAAATTTGCGAACATCCTGGTATGGAAGACAGGAGCATACCATGCCTCTCTTATCTGCGGCGGATCGAGATAAACCATAGCGTCGTGGCGAGGATCTATGCGGAAGATAAAAGGATCGAGCACGAGAAGTGCGTGCTCCACATCCGCGCCACTGTGTTCCAGATAGTCTACAAGCCGGCGCATGGTGCGTATGCTCTGCTGCGAAGTGTCGAAGTGGAAGCTCCGGGCGCCGGCCGGAAGATGCTCCTGCCAGTCTTCGACGGCATAGTAACACGACAACGACGATCCTATGATGAAGGCATTGTAGCGGTGGCGGCCGTAACCGCGCTCAAAGGCTGCCAGCGTCACCACTCCCTTGTTGACACTCAGGCCGTCGGCAAAATAATCGTCGCGCCCGCGCAGCACCTTGAAGGGGTCGCCCACACAGTAGAGCAGCAACGGCGGCAACAGCGGCAACGCGGCAAAAGCCAACACCTTGAGGAGAAATCTTATATGTTGCATGACCGGTTTCTCTTTAAAATTGGAAATATATGAACTGCGCCTCACTGTCAGGTGCCGTGACTACGGCCAGATAGAGCAAGGCATAGACCACGTAGCGGTGCAGGCGCCGGTCCGGCAAGGGGAAGAGACGGTCGGCCCTGTCGCGCGTGCGCCATTCGCAGACCAATACGACGAGGGTCAGCGGCCAATAAAGGCGCACCAGCAACGCGGCAGGAAAAACGACCACGATACCGGCGCAGGCAACTACGGCGGCACACCTCAGCAACCGCCGGCCATATTTGCGGGACACAAGCAACAGCAACATCCTGTATCCCGCGCAAGCGGCAGTCGCCGCAAGAAGTGTCAGCGGCAGTATGGCCTGCAGCACATACTCGCCGCACTGCGCCAGCGTCCGGCTGCGGAATATTCCCCACCCCACGACAACGAACACCAGCGTGCCGGCCATACGGCAGATGTCGGCCGCCGAAGCAGAAGCCACGCGCTCCTTTCCGGCGGAAAAGCCGAACACACGCGCCGTGCCGCAGACCACGGCCCAGTAAACACCCCACAGCACATAACACCACGAGGCGCCGTGCCAGAGTCCCGACAACAGAAACACGACAAAGACATTCCCGAAAAGTCGCCCGCGCGAAACACGCGAGCCGCCCAAAGGTATATACACATAATTTCTGAACCACTCCATCAGCGACACGTGCCAGCGCCGCCAGAAGTCGAAGACAGAAAGCGCGAAGTAGGGCCGGCGGAAGTTCTCCATCAGGCGTATGCCCAATATGCGCGAGGTGCCGACGGCAATGTCGCAATAGCCCGAGAAGTCGCAGTATATCTGCACGGAAAACAGCAGTACGGCCACAAAGACTGCCACCGCATCATGCCCTGTAAGCAGTTCCGTACCCCACACGCGGTCCACATAGACCGCACACTGGTCGGCTATGGCCACTTTCTTGACAAGTCCCCAGAGAATGCGCCGCAATCCCTCCACACTCTCGCCGCGGCTCCAGGAGCGGGCCACGGAGAGTTGCGGCAACAGGCGCGAGGCTCGCTCTATGGGGCCGGCCACGAGCTGAGGGAAATAGGCTATGAAAGTGGCGAAAAGCAGCAAATCGCGCGTGGGCGCCACTTCGCGGCGATACACATCTATGCTATAGCCGATGGCCTGAAACGTATAGAAAGATATGCCTACCGGCAACATGATATCCGTCACTACCCAGTCGAAGGGAAATCCCAGCAGACGCATCAGATACGCCAGATTCTCGCCGAAGAAATTGAAATATTTGAAAAAACCGAGCACGAGCAGGTTGACGGCCACACCGGCCACGCAGATGCTCCGGGCACTCCGCCGCCAACGCTCCATGGCCAATGCGCCGCCCCAACTCACCAGAGTGGTCAGCACAATCAGTGAAAGGAAGCGCCAGTCCCACACGCCATAGAAAAAGTAGCTCGCACAAAGCAGCAGTATGTTCTGCCGGCACGCACGCGCCATGACCGGCAAGAAATAAACGGCGAAGACAAGGGCGAAGAAGAAAGCGAAGCCTATACTGTTGAATGACATGTCCGAAAACTTTTCGTACTTTTTTAATTCAGCGGCAAAGGTACAACTTTTACCGACAAATCCTCATGCAAGAGTATCTATATGCGCGCCGTTTTTACAGCGTTGCACAAATTGCCGCATTTTGTCACAGCAAAAGTCATATTTAACATTTCTTGTTTTCGGACCGATATTTTTGTATATTTGCCAAAGCAAGGAGGCAGACCACGTGGTCTGCCTCCTTGCGTATGTATTACGCACGAAAATGCGTCGTAGAACGGAAAAAATGGAAGTAATGTTTTGCCTAAAAGCATTACTTCCATTTTGAAATGCACTACTTGCATTTCAAAACACATTACTTCCAACAGAAAACACCCGTATCACATTCCCCCGAAAGACTGCCCGAAATGTTGCCGAAGGTTAAATACGTTAAACTTCAACCGTATTCCAATATCTCTCTGCAATTATTCCGCATCATTTTCCGAAGCGCCAACAGGTACATAGACGGTATATTTTACAACGATTAACAAACCGATTCTCCTTCACCAAGTACCGGCAGGAAGAACAGAACGTACTTTTTTAAGCACAAAAAACGGCGGCGAGTGTCACGCAAACAAAATATTTACTAATTTTGCATACATATATTAGGACATTTAAATAACAAGGCTATGAAAAAAACTATTTTGGTGACTGGCGGAACCGGATTCATCGGTTCGCACACTACTGTCGAACTGCAGAATGCCGGCTACGATGTCGTTATTATCGACAACCTCAGCAATTCCAAGGCCGATGTCGTTGACGGCATCGAGAAGATCACCGGCATCCGTCCGGCTTTCGAAGAAGTGGACTGCTGCGACCTTCCCAAACTCGAAGGCGTGTTCCAGAAATACCCCGGCATCAGCGGCATCATTCACTTCGCCGCCTCAAAGGCCGTGGGCGAAAGCGTGGAACAGCCGCTGAAGTATTACGAGAACAACCTCGTGAGCCTCATCAACCTGCTCAAGCTCATGCCCAAGTACGATGTCAAGGGCATTATATTCTCCAGCAGCTGTACCGTATATGGCCAGCCCGACCCCGAAAACCTGCCCGTGACGGAAGAGGCTCCCATCAAGAAAGCCGAAAGCCCCTACGGCAACACAAAGCAAATCAACGAAGAGATTGTACAGGATTACGTGAAGAGCGGAGCTCCCATATCCGCCATCCTGCTGCGCTACTTCAACCCCATAGGCTCGCACCCCAGCGGCATCATCGGCGAGATGCCCAACGGCGTCCCCGCCAATCTGATTCCCTACCTCACGCAGACGGCCATCGGCATACGCGAGTGTCTGAGCGTATTCGGCGACGACTACGACACGCCCGACGGTTCGTGCATCCGCGACTTCATCTACGTGCTCGACCTGGCCAAGGCGCACGTTGCGGCCATGGCACGCATCCTTGACGGCAAGAACACCGAACCCGTCGAGATATACAATGTCGGCACAGGCAACGGTGTCAGCGTGTTCGAACTCATCAATACCTTCGAAAAGTGCACCGGCGTGAAGCTCAACTACAAGGTGGTGGCACGCCGCGCCGGCGACATCGAAAAGGTATGGGGCAATGTCGACAAGGCCAACAAGGTGCTCGGCTGGAAGGCCGTACACACGCTCGAAGAGGCACTCTCCTCCGCCTGGAACTGGCAGAAGGTGCTGCGCGAGAAAGGCATCATGTAAACATCTGACACGCACATTGTGACATCACAACGGAAGCCGGAAGCCAATGTCCCTCTTCGCCGCGACGGCCCGAGGCATTGACTTTCGGCTTTCCCTATAGTCCGCCAAGACGAACAATGGAAAATCCACGCATCACGCTGCCCACACCTTATTATATTATAGAGGAGACACGCCTGCGCCGCAATCTCGAACTCATCCGAAACATAGCCGACAAAGCCGGCGTAGAGTTTATTCTCGCTTTCAAGGCTTTCGCCCTTTGGAAAACGTTTCCCATCTTCCGCGAATACATAGCCCACACCACAGCCTCCTCGCCCTACGAAGCCCGTCTGGCCTACGAGGAATTCGGCTCGAAGGCGCACACCTATTCACCGGCCTACGAGGAAACGACCTTCGACGACATCGTCCGCTACTCCAGCCATATCACATTCAACTCACTCACGCAGGCCGCCCGCTACGCCCGGCGCGCCGCAGACGCCGGCGTGTCGTGCGGACTGCGCATCAATCCTGAATACAGCGAGATCGAGACCGCGCTCTACGACCCCTGCGCGCCCGGATCGCGCTTCGGCGTACTGGCCGCCGCCCTGCCCGATCAATTGCCCTACGGCATAGAGGGATTCCACTGCCACTGCCACTGCGAAAGCGACAGTTACGCTCTAGAGCACACTCTGGAGCACATAGAGGAAAAGTTCAACCCGTGGCTCGACAAAATAAAATGGCTCAATCTCGGCGGCGGACATCTCGTGACGCGGGCCGGCTACGACACGGAGCATCTCATAGGATTGCTCCGCGCCTTCCGGCGCAAACATCCAGCCCTGCATCTTATTCTCGAACCTGGCTCCGCCTTTGCATGGCAGACGGGACCACTCGTTTCGCAGGTAGTCGACATCGTAGAGAACAACGGTATCAAGACAGCCATCCTCAACGTGAGCTTCACCTGCCACATGCCCGACTGTCTCGAAATGCCCTACCATCCCGCCGTACGCGGCGCCGAAACCCTGGACGCCGAAGCGGCCGCAGGGCAGGAGACGGCGCGTTGCGTCTACCGCCTCGGCGGCAACTCCTGCCTGTCGGGTGATTACATGGGTTACTGGCGCTTCGCCGCACCTCTCGCACCCGGCGACCTCGTCGTATTCGAAGACATGATACACTATACCACGGTAAAGACCAACATGTTCAACGGCATACACCATCCGTCGCTGGTCCTGTGCCGCGCCGACGGCAGCGTAGAACTCCTGCGGGAGTTCCGATACGAGGACTACCGCGACCGCATGGACTGACCGCCACCTGTCACTGAATTACTGAAACTTAAAAAAAGACTATCCAATGAAAGAAACCAATCTTCCGGAAAACGCCTTCCGCGAACTGCGCGAGGGCGAGGAGTACGAACCTTTGATGAAACCGGGGCGGACTTATCGCGAGGTAACGCCGTGGTCCATCGTCTGGGGCTTGCTGATGGCCGTTATCTTCTCTGCCGCGACAGCCTATCTCGGTCTGAAAGTGGGCCAGGTGTTCGAGGCAGCCATTCCCATCACTATCATCGCGGTCGGCGTAAGCGGCGCAGTACACCGTAAAGACCCTCTCGGAGAGAATGTAATTATCCAAAGCATCGGCGCATGCTCGGGCATGATTGTCGCCGGCGCTATTTTCACGCTGCCGGCCCTCTACATCCTGCAGTCGAAATATCCCGACATTTCAGTCAACTTCCTCCAGGTGTTCATGTCGTCGTTGCTGGGCGGCATACTCGGCATCCTGTTCCTCATTCCCTTCCGCAAATATTTCGTGAAGGACATGCACGGCAAATACCCCTTCCCCGAAGCCACCGCCTCCACGCAGGTGCTCATGTCGGGCGAGCGCGGCGGCAACCAGGCCAAGCCGCTTCTTGTGGCCGGACTCGTGGGCGGACTCTTCGACTTTGCCGTGGCATCTTTCGGAGCATGGAGCGAAAACTTTACAAGCCGTGTGTGCGAACTGGGCAGTACGGTGGCCGACAAGGTCAAGTTGTTTCTGAGTATCAACACCAGCGCAGCGCTGCTCGGCATGGGCTACATTGTCGGTCTGAAATACGCCACCATCATCTGCGCCGGCTCGGCGCTCGTATGGTGGGTAATCGTGCCGGGCATGGCCCTCATCTTCCCCGATGTGCCCGTAACTGCCGACGGCCAGATCACCGCAGCCGCCGCCAGCCCCGAGCAGATATTCGCCTACGCCAAGAGCATCGGCATCGGCGGCATAGCCACAGCCGGCATCATCGGCGTCATCAAGAGCTGGGGCGTCATCCGCAGCGCCTTCGCCTTAGTCGGCAAGATATTCAAGGGCGGCGCCGCCGAGACCGAAACCACCCGCACGCAAAAGGATCTGTCGATGAAAATTATAGCCATAGGCTCGTTGCTCACCATCGTTGTGACGGCGCTTTTCTTCTACTTCGATGTCATGGGCGGTTCGCTGCTCTTTACAGTCGTCGGCATCCTCATCGTAGCCGTCATAGCTTTCCTCTTCACCACCGTTGCGGCCAACGCCATCGCCATAGTCGGCTCCAATCCCGTGAGCGGCATGACGCTCATGACGCTCATTCTCTCCTCCATCATCATGGTCGTCGTAGGACTCAAAGGCACAAGCGGCATGGTGGCCGCCCTCATCATGGGCGGCGTGGTATGTACAGCGCTCGCCTCGGCCGGCGCGTTCATCACCGACCTGAAGATTGGCTACTGGCTCGGCAGTACGCCCAAATACCAGGAGACCTACAAATTCCTCGGCATACTCGTATCGGCCGCAACGGTAGGCGGCGTCATCATGATACTCAACAAGGCTTACGGCTTCACTCCCGACAATGCAGATGTAATGGCTGCGCCTCAGGCACGCGCCATGGCCGCTGTCATCGAGCCCCTCATGTCGGGACAAGGCGCCCCTTGGCTGCTCTACGGTATCGGTGCCGTGATAGCCATCGTCCTCAATGCCTGCGGCATCTCCGCCCTGGCCTTCGCTCTGGGCATGTTCATCCCGCTGCAGCTCAACCTGCCGCTCATCGTGGGCGGACTCGTCAGCCACTACGTGAGCACCCGCTCCAAGGACGAGCAGGTGAACCGTCTGCGCAATGAGCGCGGCACGCTCCTCGCCTCGGGCTTCATAGCCGGCGGCGCACTGATGGGCGTGGTCAGCGCCGGCCTGCAGTTCGGTGGACTCAACTTCGCCAGCGCCGAATGGCTCGCCAACCCGCTCAGCCAATGGCTCTCGCTCGCCATGTACCTCCTGCTCATACTCTATCTGGTGAAGGCATCCATGAAGGCCCGCTAAGACATCATGACACACATATATTAATATATAAGTATAATCCCCGGGCCCCGTCAATACGGCGTCCGGGGATTATACGTTTCCCCCGACGAATGGCAATCATATTCTTCCTCTGCATCGTAGCAGGTTTCATACAACGCACTACCGGCTTCGGGTTCGGTATCTTCATCATGACGATGCTGCCCCTGCTCATGCCCAGCTACGGCGAGGCCACGACTCTTTCCGGATTATTGGCACTGACCACCACCCTACTGATCACCTTACGGATGCGCCGGTTCATAGACTGGCGACAACTCATACCCATCCTGCTCACGTTCGTCGCCGTATCGGCCGTAGCCGTGTGCTGCCTCTCGCGCATTGACGACGCCCTGCTGCACAAGGTCTTGGGCGCAGTGCTCATACTTACCGCACTTCACTTCGCCCTCTTCAGCCGGCGAGTCAGACTGGCGCCCACACGCGGCGTACAAATCGGCGCCGGCGTGCTGAGCGGACTGATGGGCGGACTCTTCGCCATGCAAGGACCGCCGGCCGCGCTCTACTTCCTCGCGGCCGAGTCCGACAAGCAGCGCTACATGGCCACCAGTTCCGCCTACTTTCTGCTGGGCAACGGCGCCATGACGCTTGTACGCGCCGGAAACGGATTTCTCACCGCGGCTGTTGGGCACGGCTACCTCTACGGTATAGGCGGCGTAGTGGCGGGTACATGGCTCGGTGCCTGCGCCTTCCGGCATATCCCCGAAAAATCCTTCCGCTACGTGGTTTACACCTACATCGGCCTCTGCGGTCTCTACTTCTGCCTGACCTGACCGACCGTCCCTATGAAGAGAAGCCCAGACCGAGGAACGGAGAAACGCCCCCGCCATTCCTATTTATAGACATGCACAGGTCACAAAATCAGCAAGATGCTTGTCCGTTTGCAAATAAGTTCGTAATTTTGCAGCGCCGTTACGAGATAGCGGCATTAATTCAAACCTATTTTATACATAAAACAATGGCAACTAAAATTAGATTGCAGCGTCACGGCCGTAAGGGCTACGCATTCTACAGCATCGTGATTGCTGACTCAAGAGCACCACGTGATGGTAAGTTTACTGAGAAGATTGGTACCTACAACCCCAACACCAATCCCGCCACGGTAGATTTGAATTTTGAACGTGCTTTGCACTGGATTGAAGTAGGCGCACAGCCCACCGATACCGTCCGCAACATTCTCTCCAACGAGGGTGTCATGCTCATGAAGCATCTGAACGGCGGCGTACGCAAGGGCGCATTCGACGAGGCAGCCGCACAGGCCAAGTTCGAGGCCTGGAAGCAAGCCCGCGAGGCCAAGAAGACAGCTCTCGTAAGCAAGAATGCCGCCGAGAAGAAAGCTGCTGCCGAGGCCCGTCTCGAAGCCGAAAAGAAGGTCAACGAGAAAATAGCTGAAAAAGTGGCTGAGAAAAAGGCCGCCATCGCTGCTGCCAAGGCCGAAGCCGAGGCTGCCGCAGCTGCTGCCGAGAATGAGGCAAACGCCGCCGAAGAGGCCGGTGAAGCTACCGAAACTCCCGCAGAGGCTTAATTCCTTCCACAATCCACTATCAGGAGCCGCACACCGGTGCGGCTCCTGTTTTTTATATACAGGTACGGAAAATCTGCCGCCTCACGAGGCGTAGCAGAAAGCCTGCCGCCTCCTTGACAAAGCATGCACGAATTTTCGCAAAACCTACGGGCTAAAAGTGGCACGCCTTCCCACTTTTGTGGCAAGCAGCCCCACTTTTGTGGCAAGCCTTCCCACTCTTTATCATCCTTACCGCCGGTTGCAAGGAGTCAGCAGCGAACACCGAACGACAGTTCCGGAGCGCCGACACCTTAACCTGCCGGTCCCGGCGGCATAAATTCTTATCCAAAACTTACGCATTTCATTTTCTTATCGTATCTTTGCGAGTAATAATATACGGCTCTGCCGATGCCACACAGGGACATCCCGCAAAAAACATTGCCGGCACCCTTTCCCTGAAAGCCCGAAAAATCCGTCAGCCATACGCATCAGGTACACAAGAGCCCTTTTAAAAAAACAAACAAGCCATGAAAGGAATCGTCTTAGCCGGAGGCTCTGGAACGCGCCTCTACCCCATTACAAAGGGAATCAGCAAGCAGCTCATCCCCATCTTCGACAAACCTATGATATACTACCCGCTGTCGGTGCTCATGCTCGCCGGCATCCGGGACATCCTCATCATATCCACGCCTCAGGACCTGCCCAATTTCCGCCGGCTGCTGGGCGACGGTTCCGACTACGGCATCAACCTGTCATACGCCGAACAGCCCTCACCCGACGGTCTCGCCCAAGCCTTCATCATAGGCGAGGAGTTCATCGGCAACGATAGCGTGTGTCTTGTTCTGGGCGACAACATCTTCCACGGCAGCAGTCTGGGTTCCATGCTCCGTGCCGCCGTCAGCGAGGCCGACACTACGGGCAACGCCACCGTCTTCGGCTATCGCGTGAACGACCCCGAGCGCTACGGCGTGGTGGAGTTCGACGGCAACGGCAAGTGCATCAGCATAGAGGAAAAGCCGGAGAAGCCCAAGTCACGGTATGCCGTTACGGGCCTTTACTTCTATCCGAACGAAGTCGTGGAAGTAGCCAAAAACATCAAGCCGTCGGCACGCGGCGAACTGGAGATAACGACCGTCAACCAGCACTTTCTCAAAGTGGACAAACTGAAGGTGCAGACTCTCGGACTCGGATTCGCCTGGCTCGATACGGGTACGCACGACAGTCTTAGCGAAGCATCCACCTTCATAGAGGTGATAGAAAAACGAACCGGTCTGAAAGTGGCCTGCCTTGAGGGCATCGCCTACAAGCAGGGATGGATAACGGCTGAAAAAATAGCCGAACTGGCCAAACCTATGGTCAAGAATCAGTACGGACAATATCTGCTCAAGCTCATAAGCAACGACTGAATCAGGCAATATACAGACTGATAAACCCGATGAAGAACCTTATCCGTTTGCTGAGCGCGCTATTTATCTGCCTGCTGGCCGCCATAAAGCCCGCGCACGCCGACGGCATAATGCTTCCGGCGCGTTTCACGCGCATTGCGTCGGTGTCAGAGCTCAAGGCGGGCGACTTCTACGCAATAGGCGGCGAAGGGATAGGCACCGGTGGTGCACTGCAGTTTGCCTTGCTCAGTAACAGGAAGAAGGGCAGTTCAACGCTGAAAGGCATCATACGGCAGAAGTCGCAGGCACTCACCATCGACGATCCCGGCGTGGTATGGCAACTGGAAGCACAGGCCGCAGACGGACAATACAGCATCGTGAACGCCGAAAACGGAACACGGCTTCATGTCACGAAGGCCGGCACTGCCGGACTGGAGGCTTCGAGCAAAGGTAAAACGACTTGGCGCATATCGGCGGGCGACAATGGTTTCCGCATTCAGAGCACAGGCGAAAGCGAACGCTACCTCGGTATAAACGGCGGCGAGGAACCTTACTTCGGCAACTATACCGAAATAGGAGCCGACTGCTGCGATCTGTACATCTACCGCATGGAACGCCTGCTCAGCCAGAAAGAAGGCGAAGCGACGCTGCCGGCGGACGGTAGCGCAGTGGTACTCTGCACCAACGGATACCTGCGCGACACCAAGGGCAACGCCCGATCAGCCGACGGATACGCGACCGGCAACGGCCGGATAACTCCTGACGCCGGCGGAGAGATATGGACAGCCGAGCACGTAGGCACCGGTGCACGTTTCGCTCTGAAAAATGCCGAAGGCCTTTATCTCGACTATTCGCTACACCCCGCAACTGAACGCACGACATGGGCTGTAGACCGCGGACACATCGTGACGACGGAAGCGACACCACGCTATCTTTGCTTCCTCGACCGCTTCGGGATATATTCCGCCGAAGAAACCGAAGGAGCTGTAGATGTGCAACTGCTGCCCGTAGGCGAAGCTCCCGGAATGCACACAGACAATGGCGTAGGCATATTGTCGGGAGCATGGAGCACTCCGCAACTCCGGCAAATAGACTGGAGCGGTCTGACTGCCGTCGACGCGACCAACATCAGTCTGCCCCGTCCGCTGACATCACTTGACAGCCGGCCGGGCGATAGTAATACCATTCTCTACGTTTCGGCGGACGACAGTTCCGTCATACCCGAAGAATGGCCTTTTGTCGCAACGGATGACGGAAACATCGGATCCGCGCGCCTGATAAGAACGGCCGTCCTGCACGACCGCAAGCCTTTGGTAATCGATCGGGAGATAGATTTCGAGGCCGGTCAAGTGACATACCGCCGGGAGCCACCGGCAGATGACCTCTGGAGCACTCTTTGCCTCCCGTTCGAGGCTCAGGTGCCCGAAGGCTATCTTGCCGAAAAACTCGAAAGCGTGGAGGGACATGAACTGATATTTGCGCGGGCCACCAACATTGAAGCCGGCCACGCAGTAATTATCCGCGCTACCGGAAACACAGCAGAGCCTCTTGAGGTCAAAGCCCGCACAAACGGTACGCTCACTCCCTCGACACCGACGGATGCCACGAAAGCACTATGCGGCACATACAAAGACATCGACATCACCGCTGCCAACGAAAACCGCTACTTCCTCAATTCCGACGGAACGCAGTTCGTGCGCGCGGCGGCAGGCAGTCATCTGTCTCCGTTCAGAGCTTATCTGCAATTCAATACATCGGGCAATATTTACGGCATACGGCACAGGGACAACACTACCGGCCTGAACGATGTACAACAGCACGACAATGCTCCGGAGTCTGCATATAATCTTGGCGGCTTATCTGTAGGTCATCTCAAACAAGGGAAAGCCCTACACTACTGGCAGCCGGGCATTTATATCGTAGAAGGCCGGAAAATCATCATACCACAAGCTGCAACGCATTAACAAGAAACGAATATAAACCACTCTGAATTATGACTATAGCAGTTGATTTTGACGGAACCATCGTAGAACACCGCTATCCCGAAATAGGCAAAGAACGCCCCTTTGCCATACAAACGCTCAAGCAACTCATAGAAGACGGACACAAACTCATCCTCTGGACCGTAAGAGAGGGACAGTTGCTCGACGAAGCCGTGGAATGGTGCGCACAGCGCGGCATCGTCTTCTATGCCGTCAACCGCGATTACGACGAAGATGTGGAAGAAGAAAACCGTAACTTCAGCCGCAAACTGAAAGTAGGCATGTTTATTGACGACCGCAACGTGGGAGGACTGCCCGACTGGGGAACCATCTACCAACTCATCTGCAAAAGACAAAGCTACGAGGACTTTCTCTATGAAGAAATGAATTGCGAAAAACCTCGCAAGAAACGCTCATGGCGTCTCTTCTGATGTTTTGCAGGAAGCAACCTGCGACCCAACAACAATAATCAAATGCAAAAGATATACAACGCACAGGAAATACATGAGATTGATGCCGGTACCGTTAAGGAGGAAGGCATTACTTCGCTTGATCTGATGGAACGGGCGGCACGTGCTGCCACACAGGCTACTATGCGGCGTTGGGACACCAATACGGCTATCACCGTCTTTGCCGGTCCGGGCAATAACGGCGGCGACGCCTTGGCCATGGCCCGCCTGCTCGCAGATGCAGGCTATCGGGTAGAAGCCTTCCTCTTCAACACCAGCGGAAAACTGAGCGCCGACTGTCAGGCCAACAAAGCACGCCTGGAAAAAACGAGCGGCGTGTCTTTTATCGAGGTAACACATCAGTTTGAACCGCCGCAGATAACCGCCGACCATCTGATAGTAGACGGACTCTTCGGAACCGGACTCAACAAACCGCTTAGCGGAGGATATGCCTCACTCGTAAGGTTTATCAATGATACACCGGCGCCGGTCGTGTCGATAGACATTCCCTCCGGACTTATGTGCGACGATAATTCCTTCAACATCCGAGCACATATCGTCAAGGCCACACTGACGCTAACCTTTCAGATGCCGAAACTCTCCATGATGCTGGCGGAAAACGCCGATAATGTAGGCGAACTGGAAGTTCTTGACATCGGGTTGTCACAAGAGATAATGGACAGGACGCCAGCACAGGCATTCATCCTATCTGAAGAGGACATCGCCAAACTTCTCAAGCCACGATCTCCCTTTGGACACAAAGGAACATTCGGCCACGCCTTGATTGTGGCCGGCCGATACGGCATGGCCGGAGCAGCCGTACTATCAGCCAAAGCCTGTTTGCGCAGCGGCGTAGGCAAGGTGACGGTACATACCCCGCAAATGAACGGCAACATACTCCAGATAGCCGTTCCGGAGGCTGTCCTGAACCTTGATGCCGGTGACATGGTAATGACGGAAACAGTACAACTCGAAGACTTTGACGCCTTAGCCATCGGTCCGGGAATAGGTACAGAACGCTCTACGGAGCTGGCCTTTATCGAGCAGGTGACGCACGCACGCATTCCATTGGTAATAGACGCAGATGCAATCAACATACTCAGCCGACATAAAAGCTGGCTCAACCAAATGCCGGCTAATGCAGTACTTACGCCGCATCCGGGAGAATTCAGCCGGCTGGGCAACTGCCGCAATGATGACTATAGTCTACTCGCCGAGGCCGTAAATATAGCTAAGGAAAGACATATTTTCATCGTACTGAAAGGACACCATACCGCTATCTGTACACCTGCAGGAACTATCTGCTTCAACTCCACGGGTAACTCAGGTATGGCTACAGCCGGCAGCGGCGACACGCTGACAGGCATCATCGTAGCACTCTTAGCACAGAAATACACAACCGAAGCCGCCTGTATGGCAGGTGTCTACATTCACGGACTGGCCGGCGATCTCGCTGCAGAAGCTCTGGGCGAAGACAGCGTAACGGCAACAGATATCATCAGCTACTTGCCCGCCGCCATAAAGCGACTCAGGAATTACCTCAACAAGAACAATGCCCAATAATAAAAAATGAACATGAAGAATATCCTCCTTAGTTTTCTGTTTCTTACCTCAATGCCAATGATGGCACAGACAGAGGTTACGAACTACCAGCCGGGAATCACGGAAGAAGGAATTACCTACTTCTTGCCTTCCACGGCACTGCACTTTACCATCACTGCCCAAAGAACCGTATGGACGCCCGGTGAATACAGCCAGTATGCCCAACGTTACCTGCGTCTGAAAAATGTACCGCAAACCCAGAGTGAGGAATGGAAAATCATAAATATTACAGCCACTCCCTACGGTGTAGCGGACAAAAATCAGGCTTATACGGTAAAACTGAAATCCAAAACATTGGCAGCACTTGTTAATCTGGCCTCCGATGGACGTTTGCTTTCTATAAACGGACAAGAAGAGGTGATAGATGAGAAATTATCACAACCGCAAGTTTTTCCCGATACAACCAAGAAACTGAATCCCGCAGACTTCAAGACAGAAGAAATACTCGCAGCAGGCAGTACCGCAAAGATGGCGGAGCTGACAGCCAACGAGATCTATGACATACGCGAAAACCGTTCGTTGTTGACAAAAGGACAGGCAGACTTCATGCCTAAAGACGGCGAACAACTCAAACTGATGTTACGGCAACTTGACATAAACGAAGAGGCTCTCATGCAACTATTCAAAGGTTCGCGGAAAGTTGAAACCCATGTTTTCACGCTTGATTATCTGCCGACTGGTGAGGTGAAGGACAAACTGCTCTTTCGCTTTTCCAAGTATCTGGGCCTCGTAGACAAAGACAATGTCGCCGGCTCTCCGTATTACATTACCGTAACAGACACGCACGCCTTGCCCGTAGCCGCCGAAATAACCGAAGGCAAAAATAAAAAGAACCTTGATGTACGCTATCGTGTGCCTGGTAAAGGCGACATAGCACTTACCCATGACGGAAAGATCATTTACAAAACTAATTTCCCCCTCGCCCAGTTCGGACGCACAGAAACCCTCGGTGGCGAACTTTTCAACAAAAAAGTAAATACGCGTGTCTATTTCTCACCGGTCACAGGCGGCATAACCAAAGTCGAAGGAGAATAAATCCACTACCGGTTAGTACACAAAATATATCCGAAACTCCAGCCTGCTATTATATAGAACGAAACAACTCACATAATGCACATAATGAATAAAGTTCAGCTCTTCGACAACATCCGTCGTAAAAAAAGTTTTTTATGCGTAGGTCTTGACACGGACCTAAAGAAAATCCCCAAGCACTTACTGGAAGAAGAAGACCCTATCTTTGCATTCAACAAAGCCATCATTGACGCTACAGCTCCTTATTGCATCGCTTACAAGCCCAACCTTGCATTTTACGAATGTTACGGACTGGAAGGCTGGCAGGCTTTCGAGAAAACTGTCAAATACCTCCGTCAGCACCATCCCGACCAATTCATCATAGCCGATGCCAAGCGTGGAGACATAGGCAATACTTCGGCCATGTATGCCCGTTGTTTTTTCGAGACCATGGACATAGACGCCCTTACCATCGCACCGTATATGGGCGAAGACAGCGTAACCCCTTTCCTCGGATACACCGACAAATGGGTCGTGCTGCTCGCTCTGACCAGCAACAAAGGATCGCAAGATTTTCAACTTACAGCCGACAATAACGGGGAGCGTCTTTTCGAGAAAGTACTCCGTACCTCACAAAAATGGGCCGGAGCCGACCAGATGATGTATGTAGTAGGGGCCACACAAGGTTCGCTCTTCGAAGACATCCGCCGCATCGCCCCCGACCACTTTCTACTGGTTCCCGGCGTCGGCGCACAAGGTGGCTCCCTTTCAGAAGTTTGTAAATATGGCATGAACGAGAGTTGCGGTCTCATCGTCAATTCCTCGCGCGGCATCATCTACGCTGACAATACCCACGAATTTGCAAAAGTTGCAGGTATAAAAGCCCTCGAACTTCAGCAGGAAATGGCCGCCGAACTGGCGAAACGCGGTCTTTGAGTCCGCATGACGGCCTTCCAGAGCCTTCAACGGTACTCCATACATCCGGTTGCCGGCCATATAGAGTCGACAGCCGGATTTTGACATCTCCCGCTACAAATTCGCCCAATCCGAATATTTTGCGTAATTTTGCATACTTAGCAGCCGTTCCAAGCAAAAAAAGAACAGGCGGCACAAGCATAAAAACCGCTGAAACAATCAAGATAACAGCACAATCTACATATATTTATGGGTATTTTCAGTTTCTTCTCAAAAAAAGAAAAGAAGGAGGTTCTTGACGCAGGTCTGGAAAAGACCAAGACAGGCCTCTTCAGCAAAATCACACGCGCTATCGCAGGAAAGTCAAAAGTAGACGATGAAGTTCTGGATAATCTGGAGGATGTTCTCATAACATCGGATGTAGGAGTCGATACCACTCTGGAGATCATACATCGTATCGAAGAGCGCGTCGCCCGCGATAAATATGTGAGCACGACGGAACTCAACAACATTCTACGTGAAGAGATTACCGCCTTGCTCACCCGTAGCGGCAACGAAGACGCCGAAAATTTTGAACTGCCAGCCAATAAACGCCCTTATGTCATAATGGTTGTGGGAGTTAATGGAGTCGGAAAAACAACAACCATCGGTAAATTGGCCTATCAGTTCAAACAGGCCGGTAAAAAAGTATATCTCGGCGCAGCCGACACCTTCCGCGCAGCTGCAGTGGAGCAACTATGCATCTGGGGCGAACGGGTGGGCGTGCCCGTAATAAAACAGCAGATGGGCAGCGACCCTGCCAGCGTGGCATTCGATGCCGTCAACTCTGCCAAAGCCAACGACGCCGATGTCGTTATCATAGACACGGCCGGCCGCCTGCACAACAAGGTGGGACTGATGAACGAGCTGACAAAAATCAAGAATGTCATGAAGAAAGTCGTGCCCGACACACCGGATGAAGTACTGCTCGTGCTTGACGGTTCAACCGGCCAGAACGCCTTTGAGCAAGCTAAGCAATTTATTAAAGCTACAGAAGTTACAGCGCTGGCTATTACAAAATTGGACGGAACAGCAAAGGGCGGTGTGGTCATTGGCATATCCAACCAGCTGAAAGTACCCGTAAAATACATCGGGCTGGGAGAAAAGATGACCGACCTGCAGCCTTTCAACAGCAGCGACTTCGTGGCCTCGCTTTTCAACGATACAAACCTTTGACAAGTATCCTTCCATGGGCAAGCACAATATCGACATCATCACGATGGGATGCTCTAAAAACCTCGTCGACTCCGAGCATCTCATGCGGCAGTTTGCCGAACAAGGCTTCATCATTCATCACAACCCTGAACAGACGCACGGAGACATTGCCGTAGTAAACACCTGCGGTTTCATCGGCGATGCCAAGGAGGAGAGCATCAACACCATTCTTTCCCTCTGCAATCAGAAAGAAGAAGGATTGCTCAAGCGCATCTACGTAATGGGCTGCCTGTCTGAACGATATCTTGCCGAACTGGAAGAGGAGATTCCGCAGGTAGACAAATATTACGGCAAATTCAACTGGACGGAACTACTGTCCGACCTTTCGGCCTGCTACGAAGAAGAACTGAAAAACGAGCGGGTTCTCACCACTCCTCCCCACTACGCATATTTGAAGATTTCGGAAGGTTGCGACCGCCGTTGCGCATATTGTGCCATTCCTATTATTACCGGCCGCCATGTCAGCCGTCCCATGGAGGAAATATTAGCGGAAGTAGAAGATCTGGTAAAGAAAGGTGTCAAAGAGTTCCAGATTATAGCACAAGAACTTACATACTATGGTCTGGACCTCTACAAAAAGCAGATGCTGCCGGAACTCATCGACCGCATGGCTGCCATACCTGGCGTGCAATGGATACGACTGCACTATGCCTACCCCAACCACTTCCCGATGGAACTGCTGTCTGTCATCCGCCGTCACGACAACGTATGCAATTACATGGATATCGCCCTGCAGCACATCAGCGACAATGTTCTGACGCGCATGCAGCGCCACACCACCCGATGCGAAACGCTGGAGCTTCTTGAGGCCATGCGACGCGAAGTGCCGGGAATATGCCTGCGAACAACGCTCATGGTTGGCTTCCCCGGCGAGACGGAGAAAGACTTTGAGGAACTGATGGATTTTGTGCGGGCCACTCGCTTCGACCGCATGGGCGCCTTTGCCTACAGCGAGGAAGAAGGCACCTACGCCGCGGAGCACTACGAGGATGACATTCCCGAAGAGGTAAAGCAGCAGCGCCTGGATAGTCTGATGAAACTTCAGGAAAAGATATCGGCAGAGATATGCGCCGAGAAAGTGGGAAAAACCTTCCGGACTATCATCGACCGGCGCGAAGGCGACTACTATATAGGCCGCACCGAGTACGACTCGCCCGAAGTTGACTGCGAAGTACTTATCCCGGCAGATGACAACGAACTTATATGCGGCAACTTCTACGATGTAGAGATCACGCAATCCGACGAATACGATCTCTATGGCATCGTGACCGGACAACTATAACAGCCAATAACCTATCACTTTAAAAGCGAAAACACCTTGAACAACAAGTCATACATCAACCGACTGGCAGCACGCCTGGACGTGAGTACCAAGGAAGCGCAAAAACTGACCGACGCATTCATCACCGAACTCTCGGAGAAGCTCGACGACAGAAGTTCACTGACCGTTCAAGGCTTCGGAACCTTTGAGGTCAAGAAAAAAATGGAACGCGTACTCGTCAACCCCACTACGCGCCAGCGTATGCTGGTGCCGCCTAAACTAGTGCTCGCCTATCGGCCCAGCAACAACCTTAAAGACAAGTTCAAGGACATCACAACCGAAGAGTAAGTCCTATACAGTCACGCTCCCAGCCCCACCTTCCCTCTAATGCTCCCCCACATGGAAAAGAAAATATTCCTGCAAGAACTGGCCGATGCCATCGCCGAAAAAGAAGGTATCTCGAAAAAAAATGCCGAGAACTTCACAAAAATTTTCTTCGACATCATCGAAGAAGGATTGGCCGAAGACAAATTTGTCAAGATAAAGGGATTCGGAACCTTCAAGATCGTACTCGTGGGAGAACGGGAAAGTGTAAACATCAATACCGGCGAGCGCATACAGATAGGCGGGCATAACAAAATCACCTTCACCCCCGACACCTTGCTCAAAGATCTTGTCAATAAACCTTTTGCGCATTTTCAGACAATAACGCTCAATGACGAGACCGACATCGACGAACTCGAGAGTGTTGTGACTGAGGAAGAGCCCGTCGCCGAAATTCCCGATCAACTGCCGGAAATCTCCGAAAATCTGTCTACGCCCCATCAGGACGAAAGCGAAACTGAGGCCGTAAATACGACATCAGCACCTATACATGCTTCAGCAACAGAAGAATTGCTACAAAAAACGGACGAAGAAGAGGAAAACAAGACGAAGGAGACGGACGAGGAACCCGAAAACCACGATTCGATAACCTCTTCTTCCCTACCCGAACTGCCTGTGGAAGAAACCTCAGATAGCACTTCGGTAGAGGAACCCGAAGGAAGTGATAAACTACAGACGGCAGAAACAGAAGAATCACACGTAACCGACGCCCAAAAGGAAGAAACGCCAGAGATCCCTGCAACAACTGAACAAACCTCAGAAAGCATTGAACCGGAGCAAGGTACCGACGATCCATCTGCACCACCAGTCGAAGACCCTACCGAAAATCAAGATAAAACGACCGCTACGGCGCAGGAAGCTACCGATGAGCTACCGATTCACAGCAATCGCAAACGCTGGAGAACAATAATGTTCATAGCCTTTACGCTCCTGCTCATGGTTTTAAGCTACTTTGCCGGCTACTTCCGCGTATTGTGCCCCAATTGTCCGCACTCCGATACCACCGCTATACGGCCGGAAAAGTCCGCCCAACCACGCGCCTCTATAACCAAGCAGTCGAAGGTCGACTCCGCCAGTCTGACGCACACCAGCCATGTGCCAGGTGTTCCGGCCGACTCCATCTCAGACAACACCACCGACTCCACTATCAGCAATGGCAACATAGAGCCGGCGGCAATGAAAGCTGAGAAAAAAGCACTACAACAAGCCGACGCACAAGAGAAGGGTATAAACGAAGAAAGAACCTATACGGTGAAACGCGGCGATAACATCTACAGCATCGCCAAAAAGATGTACGGCAACAAAGATTACGCCCGACAGATCATCAGGCACAACCACCTGAAAGACCCAGACAACATTGCCATAGGCAGTACGCTTAAACTGCCGGCCATAAAGTCGAAGGAATAAAGGAACCGCACTTTCTGCCGGCCACAGCACACCGAAAAAGTTTGTGTTTCATTTTCATTCATTTCATCATAACTCACTATTTTACAATACGATGAACTGAAAAAAATCACAATACGACTTCTTTCATAACTCCCCTTCTGCCGGCACCGGAATGTCGCGAAAGGCAGCATACGGACAATGCTCTTTCCTGCTCAGCATTTGTCTGTTTACCGACATCATATTGGATGTCATAAAAGCATTACTTGGAATTTAAAATGCACTTACTCGTGTAAAAATTCCAAGTAATGCTTTTTATAACACGAATACATACTTTCGCTTCCACTGCATTTTCCTTTATCATTGGAATATTATATTTCAGCATATCCATATAATATATTATATCAATCTGAAAGATTTTATCAAAGTCTTACTTGTTTTACTCAAATAAAATGCAACATGAAAAGTAAAACAACAGCGATCGTTCTCTGCTTCTTCTTAGGAGGCTTTGGTATTCACCGTTTCTATCTTGGCCAAACCGGACTGGGAATTTTATACCTAATCTTCTTTTGGACTTTTATTCCGGCTTTTTATAGCATTGATAGATTTCATCGGTTTTCTACTAATGAGTGAAGAAACCTTCAATCAAAAGTATAATCTGACTTCTATCATTATGAAAGCACAACAAACTCCCCCTAATAACAATGTCAATACTGTTGCTATAAATATGGGAAACTCACAGAACCACCCCGCCGCTTCAACAAGTGAAGAAATAATGAAACTATATGAGCTTAAAGAAAAAGGAATAATAACCCAAGAGGAGTTTGACCTAAAGAAGAAGGTAATGCTTTAACAAAAAGACAGAACGGAGCCACAGTTCCGTTCTGTCTTTTGTTTTCTTTTTTTACTACACGCATCACTTCTTTCGGAGATATTTTGATAAATCGGCAATAATCCTATAAAAATATCTTCTCTATAGCAATCCATCAAATTCAAAAAAAACGGACATAAAGTCTTTGGAATATGTCCTTATACAAAATCTTAATTGGAATAACATCTCTAATAAAATGACGCCGCTGCATTTTCCTCGTTGCTAACCCTAAAGCGCAAAATATTACAGGAAGTACAATCCGGACAAATCTTCTGTCAGACCGTTCTTTGTCAAATGGTATTTTTATAGTAATTTTGCCATATTATTTAAACAGACACGAAACAGATTATGCACCTGAACGCTCTAACCGCCATCTCGCCCATCGACGGCCGCTACAACAGCAAGACCTCTCCGCTCGCTCCTTATTTCTCCGAATACGCCCTGATGAAATACCGCATACGGGTGGAAATAGAATATTTCATCTTTCTATGCGAGATGCCCCTGCCGCAACTCGCCGCTTTCGATAAGACGCTATTCCACCGTCTGCGCGCCATCTACGCTGACTTCACCGAGGCCGAGGCCCTACGGGTGAAAGAAATAGAGGGCGTTACGAACCACGATGTAAAGGCCATAGAATATTTCATAAAGGAGAAGTTCGACGCAATAGGTGGTCTTGACGATTTCAAGGAGTTCATACACTTCGGTCTGACTTCGCAGGACATCAACAACACCTCCTTCCCGCTGATGCTCAAGGAGGCGGTGGAGGAAGTATACATTCCCATGCTGCTTGAGATCACGGAACAGCTGAACACCTACGCCAACGAGTGGAAAGACATTCCCATGCTGGCCAAGACGCATGGACAGCCAGCATCGCCCACCCGGCTGGGCAAGGAGATAAAGGTATTCGCCTATCGTCTGGAACAGCAGCTGGAGCAGCTGCGCAAATGTCACTACACGGCTAAATTCGGTGGCGCCACCGGCAACTACAACGCGCATCACGTGGCTTATCCTCAGTATGACTGGCGACAGGCCGGCAACAACTTCGTCAGCGAGAAACTGGGACTGGAGCGCGAACTGTACACCACACAGATAAGTAACTATGACAACTTCAGCGCAATATTCGACGCCATGAAGCGCATACAGACTATTATCATTGACCTGGACCGCGACTTTTGGCAATATATCTCCATGGAATATTTCAAGCAGCGCATCAAAGAAGGCGAAGTTGGCTCAAGCGCAATGCCGCACAAGGTCAATCCTATCGACTTCGAGAACTCGGAAGGCAACTTGGGATTGTCCAACGCCATATTGGAACATCTGAGCCGCAAATTGCCCATCAGCCGCCTGCAACGCGACCTGACAGACTCTACTGTCATACGCAACATAGGCGTTCCCATGGGACATGCGCTCATAGCCTTCAACAGCACACTCAAGGGATTGAAGAAACTGCTGCTGCACGAAGAGAGCATCGCCGCTGACCTGAACAATTGCTGGGCGGTAGTAGCCGAAGCTATCCAGACCATCCTGCGCCGGGAGGCCTACCCGCATCCTTACGAAGCCCTCAAGGCCCTCACACGCACCAACGCGCACATCACGGAAGAAAGTATCCATAACTTCATTAACCAACTCGAAGTAAGCGAAGCGGTCAAGGCCGAACTGATGGCCATCACACCTCTCAACTACACGGGTATATAAGTGACCACATAATCCCTTTTATATTTAAGTAATAATCAACGAAAATGAACGACGAACTATTTGAAAAAGACAGCCAACATGGCTATGAGAACGAAGGAAACCGTGAGGCCTCCTCGTATCAGTCCGGTGAAGGAGGCGGGTCGAGAAGACCGCGCTTCACCAATTCAGTACAATTTGAAGGCAGAAGGGGATACAAACCCAACGGAAATTACCGTCCCAATAATTACAACAGGGGCGGTTATCACTCGGACAATAACGGGCCAAGCAACTATCGCCGCAATTACAATCAGGATGGCTACGCCACATACGGCGAGAACAATGGTTACCAGCAGAAGGGCGACTTCCAGCAACGCCGCACCTTCTTCAACAACGGTTACCAACGTGACAACCGCTGGGGGAAACAACGCGAAAGTTTCCATAAAGACAACTCCAATTATAGAGGAAACAGTTACGGCAACAATTATGCGCCACGCTATAACGACCGTCGCCAACAAACTGAAGGTTACGGAGAGAACGGTACACAAGAATATGGCTACAGCGCACGCCCCAACAATTATAACCGTCCGACAGGGTACGGATACAATAGGAACAACAATCGTCCCTACTCACCGCAGCGTAACAGATTCAACGGTAAGAAGCGCTTTGACTACAAGGAACAGAAGTACGATCCCAACGAGCCTGTACGCCTCAACAAATATCTGGCCAACGCCGGTGTGTGCTCGCGTCGCGACGCAGACAAATATATTGCCGCCGGTGTGGTAACCGTAAACGGAACCGTCGTAACCGAATTGGGCACCAAGGTACTTCGCTCGGATGTAGTGCAGTTCCACGATACGCCCGTCAAGATGGAGAAGAAAGTCTATGTACTCCTCAACAAGCCCAAAGGCTATGTAACGACCAGTGATGACCCGCAAAACCGCAAGACGGTGATGGATCTCGTACGTAATGCCTGCCCGGAACGCATCTACCCGGTAGGACGATTGGACCGCAATACGACCGGCGTACTTCTCTTCACCAACGACGGTGAGATAGCTTCGAAACTGACTCACCCGCAATTCATGAAGAAGAAAATATACCAGGTGACGACTGATCACAACGTATCGGCTGCCGACCTCCGGCAGATAGCCGAAGGCATACAGTTGGAAGACGGAGAGATCAAAGCGGATGCCATAGAATACGCCAGCCCTACGGATAAAAAAATCGTAGGTATAGAAATACACTCGGGCAAGAACCGTATCGTCCGCCGTATCTTCGAACATCTGGGCTACCATGTGGTGAAACTCGACCGCGTTTACTTCGCCGGTCTGACAAAGAAAAACGTACGCCGCGGCGACTGGCGCTACCTCACGGAGCGTGAAGTAGACATGCTCCGCATGGGGGCGTTCGAATAAGAAGGCTTGCCATTAAGGAATACAATTGATAAGAACGCACATATTAATTATCACATAATATGAAAAGAACAAAGATTATAGATGTGCTGGCACGCGAGGATTACGGTGCGGTGGTCAATGTGAAGGGATGGGTCCGCACACGCCGCGGCAGCAAATCTGTAAATTTTATAGCTCTGAACGACGGCTCTACAATTAAGAACGTACAGATTGTAGCCGATGTCGACAAGTTCGACGAAGAGGTGCTGAAACAAATCACAACCGGCGCCTGTATCAGTGTTACGGGCACACTCGTACAGAGTCAGGGTGCCGGGCAGAATGTAGAGATACAAGCGGGCGGCATCGAAGTTCTGGGTACTTGCGCCAGCGACTATCCCATGCAGAAGAAGGGCCAGTCCTTTGAATATATGCGCCAGCACGCCCACATGCGCCTGCGCACAAATACGTTCGGTGCCGTCTTCCGCATCCGCCACAATATGGCAATGGCCGTGCACAACTATTTCCACGAACACGGTTTCTTCTATTTTCACACCCCGATTATCACGGCCAGCGATTGCGAGGGCGCCGGGCAGATGTTCCAGGTGACAACCAAAAACCTCTACAACCTGAAGAAAAACGAAGAGGGAAGCATCGACTATTCTGACGATTTCTTTGGGAAAGCCACTTCGCTCACCGTCAGCGGACAGCTTGAAGGTGAACTTGGAGCCACTGCCTTGGGAGCCATCTATACCTTCGGTCCGACCTTCCGCGCCGAAAATTCCAATACGCCGCGCCACCTCGCGGAATTTTGGATGATTGAGCCGGAAGTCGCCTTCAACGACATCAACGACAACATGGACCTGGCGGAAGATTTCATTAAATATTGTGTACGCTGGGCCTTGAACAACTGCTCTGATGACCTGGAATTCCTCAACAAGATGGTGGACAAGACGCTGCTCGACCGCCTGCATTTCGTTGTAGAGCACGACTTCAAACGCCTCACCTATACGGAAGGCATCAAGATACTGGAAGAAGCTATTGCGAACGGGCATAAATTTGAGTTCCCCGTCTATTGGGGCGCTGACCTAGCCAGCGAGCACGAACGTTACCTCGTAGAAGAGCACTTCAAGAAACCTGTCATTCTGACGGATTATCCTAAGGAAATCAAGGCGTTCTACATGAAGATGAACGAAGACGGCAAGACGGTTCGCGCCATGGATGTGCTCTTCCCGCAAATCGGAGAAATCATCGGCGGCTCAGAGCGCGAGGAAAACTACGACAAGCTCATGCAGCGCATTGAGGAACTGAACATTCCGATGAAGGATATGTGGTGGTACCTGGACACACGCCGCTTCGGCAGCTGTCCGCATAGCGGTTTTGGTCTCGGCTTCGAGCGCCTCATACTCTTCGTAACGGGTATGCAGAACATCCGCGATGTCATTCCCTTCCCGCGTACTCCGAAAACGGCCGAGTTCTAAGGGAACCATCCTGCAATACAAAAATACCTTTCAGCATTCCTAAGACAGATGCTGAAAGGTATTTTTTGTAGGCGACGCCGTTTTCGACAAGACTCACGGACAAGAATCCGAAGAAATTTCGCCTCACCGGGACTGCGGCACAACCGGGTGCGCAAAGCGGCGCGTCAGGCTTCGCGCCAACGAATGCCCATTCTTGCCTCCACTACATTGACCACATAATCGCCAAGTTTCTCACACTCGTTGATAAGATCCATATACATCGTACCGATAGCATAAGTGTACTTATGGTCATTCACATCTGAAATATTGCGGCTCTTAAGCTGATTGCGATAGTTGTTTATTTCGTTTTCGATGTTGAAGGAGCGGTTGGCATCGAGTTCCTCGCGACGGCTGGTCAACATTACGTTCATCTGTGACAGGCTACTGTTGATGAGGTTGAACATCTGCGTGAGATGTTCGTACTGACTCTCCGTGAAATCCTCCTTGCCCTTGAACTTGCGATTGATGGTACGCGCCAGATTGTAGCAACTGTCGCCGATGCTCTCCAGCTCGGATATTTCGCGCAGCATGGCACGTATCTTGGCCTTGGAGTCATCGCTGAGATGAGCATCGCTGACCCCCTCAAGATACTGCGCAATCTCTATCTCCATCTTGTCGCTGATGCCCTCGTACTTTTCTATCCGGGTGAAGAGTTTGATAAATTCCGATTCGTCCGTTGTCTTCAGCAAGTCAATCACCATACCGTACATCCGCTGGATGCGCTCGGCAAATGACTGTATCTCCTTGCGGGCTTCGAGTATCGACAATTCAGGCGTCTCCATAAGGCCGCCACTGATAAAATGCAGGCGGAAGTCTTCCTCCTCGCCGGCCTGACGTGGCTTTATGACACGGCATACCAACTTCTCTATCTGCGGAATAAAGCCGATGAGTACAGCCGTATTGATAACATTGAAGGTGGTATGAAAGGCTGCCAGTACAAACGAGAGTTTGGCTGCATTAGCCGCAAAACCTGCGGCCGTCTTGGGCATATTCTCGTCGAAACCGACAAAGCCGCAGACCATGTCGACAAAAGGCCGGAACACGAACAGCATCCACACCACACCAAAGGCGTTGAAGAACATATGGGCGAAAGCTGCCCGACGCGCCTGAGTGTTGGCCGTGAGCGCGGCAATATTGGAGGTGACCGTAGTTCCGATATTCTCGCCCATAACGAGCGCAATACCCTGATAAATGGGCAAGACACCGCTTGAACACAATATCATCGTGATGGCCATGACAGCAGCCGAGGACTGGACGGCAAAAGTCAACACGCCGCCCAAAAAGAGAAAAAGCAAAGTCGTGGAGAAACTATTGGGGTCAAACGACGCAAAGAAGGCAAGAACGGCTTCATTGGAACCCAGATTCATTTCTATACCGGTCTGCCTCAGTGTGCCGAGTCCCAGGAACATGAAGGATATTCCAAATAGGAAATCGCCCAGGCTCTTTCTTTTTTTACTATAAATCAAGATGATAGCCAAGAAAAATATTGGATAAACAAAATCCGTGATATTAAAAGAGAAACCGGCGCTCATAATCCAGGCTGTCAACGTAGTGCCGATATTAGCGCCCATAATGACGGAGATAGCCTGCGCAAGCGTCAGCAATCCGGCGTTGACAAAAGAAACAGTCATCACAGTGGTAGCTGTTGATGACTGCACTGAAGCTGTAACGAACGTACCGGTAAGCAGACCGGCAAAGCGGTTGGTTGTCATAGCCTGAAGCACATGGCGCAGTTGCGAACCGGCCATTTTCTGCAAACTGTCACTCATTGATTTCATACCGTACATCAAGAGTGCAAGCGAACCGACTAATTTTAGGATAACCCAAATAGACATAGTATTCTTTCTTTTAAGAGATAATTTAGTGTACTGTCACAGCCGGCATCGCATAAACGAGCAAAAGAACAGACCGTCCGCAGCGCAAAACGATTCATTCCAAGGCTGGAAACATACCGATAGACAAACATTTACAGCCGACGGAAAGTATTTCCTAAAGCCGTTGTTATAAAATCGTTAAATTTCGGTTACAAAAATAATAATAAAAAGAGAATATGCCGCTTTAATCTAAAAAAATATGAAGTATAAATTTAAAAAACAGAGCAAGCTGTCAAACAAAAAATAATCGGGCGCGCTTACTTTTCACCACGACATCCGGTTTCTTAAGTAAGAACGCCAAAAGTGGGAATAGGTGCCACTTTTGTGGCAAGGCGCCCCACTTTTGTGGCATACATTCCCACTTTTTCTCCGTTAAACTGAAAAGCAACTACACCATATCAACAAAATAAGGCGAAGTGAGAATGAAACCGGCCGACTCCAGCCGCATCATTTTTTCTCCGATAACATCTGCTTCAACAGGTTGTAGGCTTTGAACAATCCTAATTCGCCGGCCTGACTGAAATCGGCCATAGCCTGCTGCCTGTCACCCGTTTGCCAGCATAGTATGCCTCTATTATAATAAGCCTCGGCAAAATCCGCATCCGAAGCTATTGCTTCCGACAGAAGTTCTATCGCACCTTTACTATTTCCTCGCGCTGCCGCCAGACAAGCCCGGTTGTAAAGCACACAGACATTGCCGGGCGAAAGGCGCGCAGCCTGTTCAAGCTCCATGTCGGCCAGTTGCAGTTTACCCAGTGCAGCCTTACCATCGTCAGCAGCGGTCTGAGCCCCAAACTGCCGTAATACAAGGGCCGATGTCTGTAAGGCTGTCAGCAGCCGAATCTCCGGAGCGATCTCTCCGACACCAGATGACAGCACTTCAAGCGCTTCGGCATAATCATAAGCATCGGCCAAAAGCACTGAACGCAGCAGCCGGCGCTCGCCTGGCGCATGCAGAACGGCCGTGTCCGGTTCGACAACCGGTACCGTGGCATCGGACTGCGAGGACTCGGTGGTAAGGCGCAAAACGACATTGCCACTCAGTTTTTTGCCGAAGGTACGGGCCTCTGGCAAATAGGGGTCCGGCAAATAATGCCGACCGGCCTGCTTCGGTCTGAGCGTCAAGATGAAGGGGGGCAGGAGGCGAATCTCCGTATGGTGTTTCTGAACGGCACCGAAGTTGTCGGCAGCGAAAAGACGGCCGAAGACGCTGCCCGTAGAGTCATTGTCTTCCTCCACCAACTGGTCATAATGCTCGAAAGCACGATCACTGACCAGCCGCACCTTCTTGACAGGACGCCGCCGGCGCTGGTTGAAGGAAAGGTCGAGATTGGCCCGGGCTACAACGCTCTCATCATTCAGCGCCTCACGCGTGTTTCCCAACTTGCGGTAACATTGCGCGCGTGACAAATAACCATAAAGAAAATCGGGATATTCCCGCAACAGACGCGAATAATCCTCAACGGCACCGCGATAGTTGCCCGTCTGTTGCCGGAGCAGGGCGCGGTTATATCGTGCCAACGTGTTTTCGGGATCCTTACCCAAGATAAAGGTAAAATCCTCGATAGCCCTGTTACGGTCACCTATCAGCGCACGGATAAGTCCCCGATTGTAATGCGCCACAAAATGCTCCGGCACCAGGGCTATCACCTTGTCGTAGTCGGCTACGGCATTTCCGAAACGGTTGTATCCGTTACGCGCCAAAGCACGGGCCAGATAATATTCATGATTATTGGGTTGTGCGTTAATGGCTTTCGTCATACAGGTATCGGCTTCCTCATAACGCTGCTGTTGCAGGGCATACTGCCCCCTCAAGGCCCAGCCGTCGGCATCGGCCGGCACTTCCATCAGCAGAGTATCGGCCGTAGCCATCGCCGTAAGGGTATCACCCTGTTCCAAGTTCGCCTGTATCAATACCTTGTAAGCGCGCGCCACACTGGATCTGCCTTTCAGCAATACTCGCATATCTGCCTTGGCCTCATCATAGCGGTGCAATTGCAAATAGCACAGTCCGCGATTGAAGCGCGAAGCCATGTCGGTCATATTCTCCTTGAGTATGTGGGAATAGTCGGCTATGGCCTCGTCGAATTTCCGCAGATTACTATAGCATAGGCCGCGCAACTGATACACCTCGATCTGATAAGGATTTATTTCTATGGAACGCGAACAATCGGCGACAGCCCCGCCAAAATCGTCGAGCGAGTACTTGGCAAAAGCGCGATAATAATACGGCTTGTCAAGAAAAGGTTTGGCGCCGATGACCTGGCTGAAATAATGAATGGCCGTAACATAATCTTCGGCTCCCAAAGCGTTACGCCCCATTATCGTAACATTGTCGGTATTGACCTGCGCGGAAAGTTTCATGCACGAAACAAAAAAGCACAGGGCAATAAGCGCCCTGCGCACAATAGCGGTCAATATTCTACCGGCAATTATCATTTCGGAGCCTTTACTTTATACGAGCAACGGAACTTGCCTTTAAGAATGGAAGAGAGCTTGCTCTTGACCATCTGCTTGCGCAGAGGCGTAAGCCGGTCAGTAAAGAGTTTTCCCTCAAGATGGTCAAATTCGTGCTGCATGACGCGGGCCAGATAGCCCTCCACCCATTCGTCGTGAGGATTGAAGTCTTCGTCCATATACTGCACATGTATCCGAGTGGGGCGTTTCACCGGTTCATGTATGCCGGGGACACTCAGACAGCCTTCTTCCATCGAAGCCATCTCGCTATTGTCCGTATCGATGATGTGAGGATTGATATAGGCCTTGTTGAAACCTTCGTACTCAGGATAGTCCTCCTTAAGTACATCAAGCGTAATGACTACTACGCGGATGGGAAGGCCTATCTGCGGAGCGGCGAGCCCTACCCCATCACTGTGGTACATCGTTTCGAACATATTGGCGACAAGCTCTTTCAGCTCGGGATAATCGGGGGCTATGTCTTCGGCTACTTTGCGGAGAACCGGCTGGCCGTAAGTGTAAATGGGAAGAATCATATTTTTATAATTGCTTTTACGATATTTCTTATCATCATTATTTTCCCCGGAAACATGACACATGCCGTAGGAACCGGCGCTATGAAATCTGCTCGGAGACTTACCGGGACGCAGCGGCAGCCTACAGGCCGCCAGTATGTCCCATCATATAAGTTTGCAAGATAATAGTCGCGCTGATACGGTCGACCGTCGCCTTGTCCTGACGGGCTTTACGCCGCAATCCGGCATCCAGCATCGTCTGATGCGCGAGTACGGAGGTGTAGCGCTCGTCGCAGGGCGTAACGGGAATGTCGGGCAGTTCTTTTTGCAGGCGGGCAACGAAAGACTTTACGCGCTGCAGGTTTTCGGAAGGCTGGCCGCCCCGTGGTTGAACAGGCCAGCCGATAACAATGCGCTCTACCTCCTCGCGACTCACGTAATCCTTGAGGTATGCGAGCAGGTCGTGCGTGTCGACTGTGGCGAGTGCGCCGGGAACAATCTGCGCAGGGTCGGTGACAGCCAACCCCGTGCGCCGTTTGCCGTAATCTATTGCCAGTATTCTTGCCATTGGGTGCAAAGGTAACAAAATCCACTCGAAAAAAGGGAATGATGGAGTGCAAGAACACGTACAAAGCGTTTAGAAAAGTTAATAGTCAAATACTTGTTGGAAAACCGAGTATACACGGAAAGTTTTTTATTACCTTTGCAGCAACGGCGGCAGCTGCATTTGTCGCGGCACTTGACAGAATAGACTCAAAAACAGACAGACTATGTTCATACTATCCGGTCTTAACACCTTCGGGCGTTATCTGCAACTCATGGGACGCACCTTCTCGCGCCCCGAACGCATGAGAATGTTTTTCAAACAATATCTGAAAGAAATGGCGGCCCTCGGAACGGGGTCTATCGGTATCGTACTGCTCATATCGTTCTTTATCGGCGCAGTAATATGTATTCAGATAAAACTAAACATACAGAGCGCATGGATGCCCACCTGGGTTTCGGGATACGTGACACGTGAGATAATGCTGCTGGAGTTCTCCTCCTCCATCATGTGCCTTATCCTGGCGGGAAAGGTCGGTTCAAACATCGCCTCTGAACTGGGTACCATGCGCACCACACAGCAAATAGACGCCCTGGAGATAATGGGTGTGAACTCGGCCTCCTTTCTCATACTTCCGAAAATAACCGGCCTCATCACGATGATACCGTTTCTCGTTATTTTCAGTACGGTCAGCGGAGTAGCAGGCGCTTACGCCACGGCCTACATCGGACACATCATCACTGCCACAGACCTGACTTCGGGCATGCAGCACGACTTCACGCAATGGTTCTTCTGGATGGGCACCATCAAGTCAGTGTTTTTTGCCTTTATCATAGCCAGCGTTTCGTCTTTCTACGGTTACACGGTAGAGGGCGGTGCCACGGAGGTGGGCAAGTCCAGCACGAAGGCGGTAGTGTCGAGCAGCATGCTGATTCTTTTCTCTGATATGTTCCTCACGCAAATACTCTCATGATACAGATAGACCAACTCAACAAGAATTTCGGCGACAAGGCTGTGCTACGCGGCATAAGCAGCACGTTCGACAACGGAGTGACAAACCTTATCATCGGCCAAAGCGGCTCGGGAAAAACGGTGCTGATGAAATGTATCGTAGGACTTTTTGAACCTACCAGTGGAGACATCACCTACGACGGCCGCAGTTTTGTAAACATGAGCAAGGCCGACCGCACCCGCATACGCCGCGAAATGGGCATGATATTCCAAAGCGCGGCTCTGTTCGATTCCATGAGCGTTTTGGAAAATGTAATGTTTCCACTCGACATGTTCTCGGACCTAAGCGTCAAGGAGCGGCTGAAACGCGCCCGCCTCTGTCTGGACAGGGTGAATCTGCTCGAAGCGGAAAACAAATTCCCGGGAGAAATATCGGGCGGTATGCAAAAGCGCGTGGCCATTGCACGGGCCATCGTCCTTAATCCTAAATATCTTTTCTGCGACGAACCGAACTCCGGACTTGACCCTAAGACTTCACTGGTTATCGACGAACTTATTCACGGTATCACCAAGGAATACGGCATGACGACTATCATCAACACACACGACATGAACTCGGTACTGGGCATCGGAGAGCACATATTATATATATACGAAGGACGAAACGAATGGGAAGGAACAAAAGACGAGGTCGTAAATTCCGACAATGAACGGCTGAATAACTTTATCTTCGCTTCCGACCTCTTCCGGAAGATGCGCGACACAGAGCGGCATTTATCGGACCGCCGCTGAAGCAAGATACTTTATATCCGACAATACGCAGACGCTCCGACCGGCTTAAAGCAGAAAAAGTGGGAGGGTGTGCCACAAAAGTGGGAAGCAACCCCACAAAAGTGGCATGCCCTCCCACTTTTATGCCCATAGTCTTGCTATTTTCCGGACTCCTTCGCCTGTTCAGACCTTCGGACACTAGGCGACATCCGCTTGTTGCAAACAGCCGGACACCTGTCAGCGGACACTGACCGAACAATGCCATCAACAACGGATGAAGTTCTAAACTTCATCTATCAGGCCCACAAAAATAACGCCTTACCGGCTGCATGTAAAACCGGTAAGGCGTTATTGATTTCAAAGTTTCTTCAGAATCTGCAAAGGCAAGGCTGAAATTTTACTTGGTATACACCTTGTAAGAGATACGCTGGCCGTTGGAGAGCACTACGTTAAGAATATAAATGCCAGACACTGCGGACGGTTGAGGGAGTACAAGTTGTCTGACACCGCCAGTCTTGGTGCTGAAAAGAATACGCCCGTCAACGGCAGCAAGCTGCACCTGTTTTATTCCTTCAGTAGCATTCACTACAATATTGTGGCCAGAGATCTGCAAACTGAGACCATTGTCGCCGTTGGCCCCCACCTGCTCTATCCTGGTCACTTCGGGTTTGCGATCAGGATCGGCCTCTTCCGTAATCTCATAGATAACAGGCGCCGTTTCGCCGGTCCACGAAATCTTAACGGCCGTACAGTTGGCAAGACCGGTAAGATCCACCTCCTGACAATAAGCCGAAAGAGGACCTACCTCACTCCACACACCACCGTCACACACAGCAACAGTAGCAGCGGCATTCAGAGAAGCATCCTGATAAATCGTGATCTTCTTAAGCGGCTGTGCATTGTTGATATTATATATCATAGACGATGCAGGAACGGCCACTGAGGTATATGGCAATTCGTCGATAGCCTCGGGCAACTGCTTTCCGTCACCATCGGTGCAGGCATGCAGATACTTGCCGGCATCAGTCTGCTTGTTGATTTCTATCTCATACAGACGGCACCACTTGCTGGTATTGGCAGTGCTCAGCCGCAGACGCACATAGAGCACCTCGTCTTTTATACCTGTAAAGTCACAATAGGACATCTCGTCGGAATATTTCACAACAGCTCTATGGTTCATGGTGAAATTGGGCGTATGCGTTCCCTTAATATTAAGGGCCTTCCACGAACGGCCGTCTGCCGAGACTTCCACACGGCCTTCTGTCATGTAATCGCCGTTGACAGTTCCCATACAGATACGCACATCGCCCACAACGGTGGCCTGCGTGAGTTTCACGGTATAGGCGTCGTTATTCTGCTGGTTGCGGTTAAGGCAGACGAAAGTGTTATAATCACCGTCGGTGATAAGTTCTTTACCGTGATTCTGCCAGATGGCACCGTCAGGTATCGTCGTGGCGCTTTCGTCAAGCGTCGTGGAACCGGGCAGTGTTACCGAGAATATCGCACGATTAAGCCGAAGCGTACGTGCAACGGCATCCTTATTCTGTACACATACATACTTCACGAAATCCGAGAGCATGGTTTCCTTATCGGAATAGTGCTTCCACTCCCTGCCGTCACGAGAGTAGACTACGGCGTAATTAGCCGCAAGAGTATCTGCTACAGTGACATCGGCAAGAAGCGCAGGCTGCGGCAGTTCAATGCCCACATAACTTGCCGGAGGCATGCTGTGCACCTTGTTGAGCGTATGGACATAGCAGACATTATTGGTGACAAGTACATTCAGCGGGGTCTCGGTATCGCCGAAGAAGCTGACCTTCTTCACACGCTTGCCGCTGAAATACTTTGCAAGCACCGTTTCCTTCAAATAGTTGACAAAAGGTCGCAGATAACGTTCGGAGACACGCACCTGATTCTCGGAAGTACTGATGGATGTACCCATTCCTTCAAGCGCATAAGCCTTGAAACGAGTGTCCGTTTCAAGGGACTCGATCACCTTTATACTTTCTACGTACTTATTCCATACTACATCGTCCACTTCCTGCTCGCCCATCAGTTCTATCATATTGCAGGCTGCCGACGACATAGCCTTCAACTTCAGCAGCCACGGGGCAAGATCGGTATAAAGCAGACGATCGCTTTCGGTCTCGGAATCCTTCAACGCAATAAGTACATCGCAATTCTCGCTGATGGCGGCAAGAACAGGCAACAAATTCTCGGGTTTATAAATGCCCCCGGCATAAAGGCTCTTAAACGAAGAGATGAGGCTGCTAAGTTGTTCAGGCTCATTATAACGCAGATAAGGCGCTACATGACGATAGGCCGCGGCCGCAGCATCGTCTTTCAAAATAGCCTTGAAAGAGGCCTCCCAACTTGCATTATTATCAAAGCCCGCCGTGTTCCACGCATAATCGGCAACACTGAAAAGAGGTGTTTTGGCCACCTCGCCCTGCTGCATCGGGTTGCTTACGAGGCTGACACTGTTCTCAAAGGTGGACGAGAGACGCGCATCATTCCACACAGCCGGCATGTCGGTAAAGTTCTGATACATGTCGGACGGATATATCTGTCCGTCGGCGTTGTCGTTACAGGGGTAGTTCCACCACCATCCGAGATTACGGCCCAGATAATTCTTGTAGGTCGCAAGGTCGCCACTGTTAGGCACGCTCCACACACCGGCACCGGTGATGTAGACGGTGACATAGTGGGGTGTAGAGGATAGCGCCTCAAAGAACTTGCGGCCTACTTCAGCCGAAGGCGCGAAGCTCGAGCAATATATCTGCGGTACGAAATGGAGCGGGCGGACGGTGTCCGTAACTGAGGTGAAGTTCTTATTGTACTTTTCCTCTATAGCATGTTGCAACTCCGTAAGACGGTCGGCATTCTTCTTAAGGTCGGCATCGGCGCTCGGCACGCCTACATCGTCCACGAATACGGCAAACTGACGCACGCCATGCTGATACATCTTGTCGAACTTGCCCATAATGTCGCTGATGGCCGTGTTGCTGCCCAAGAAACTATTTCCCGGGTGAATAGCCCAGATAAAGTTCACCTTGGTATCGGCCGAAGTGGCGGACAGCTCACTCACCATCTGCTGCGAGAGCCATCCGTTTTTCTCCTGCTCCGCCGTAATAGTGGCGGGATAGTCATCCTTCCAATAGTTGGAGTGATAGGGATCGCTCTTGGCGCCATAAAGATAGGTATTCATCTTATGCCGCATCATAAAGTGCATGAGGTCTTTTTTCACGCTTACCGAATACGGATAACCGTAGTATCCCTCGACAATGCCGCGGTCGCGCAAATCGGCGTAATCGTAGATGGCTACAGCGGGCATGGCAGACTTGTCGCCGTCGAGCATCTGCTCAAGCGAGGCGAGGCCGAAGAATGTTGCATTGGTATGCTCGCCGAGCACAAGCACGCTGGCAATTCCATTCTCCACCTTGAGCATGAGACTATGGCGGTCATACTTGCCTTCCTTCGAGAAGACCTCGCGCTGCATACCCCAATCCGAAGCAAGTTTGTCGGCTGCGCCGTCCGAACCATTTATACCCAGAAACACATTCGTCACTCCTTCTTTGGCAGCGGAAGTAACGGCAGCATCAATGGCATGGCTCTGCAAAATACTCTTAAGACGACTGACAGTCGCTTCATCTATTCCATTTTCAACAACAATGTTCACCTCATTAGTGAAAGCGCCGCTCCCCTCGCCTGCGACTTGGCTCTGAGGCACGGGGTAAATGGTATATACTTTGTCGGCATAGGCGTCGTAAGACCCGCCCAATAACATTGCCGCGAAAATACCGGTCAATAAAAATTTCTTTTTCATGTATAGAAGATTAGTTGTTAATATTCTTTGTACTTCGCATTGTCGTGAAAAGATTCGGATACGGAGGCTGCCGCCTGACGATGGTACCGTTCATGCGAAACACGGACGCACGCCGCAGACGGCGGCGTTCACTGTGTATCGCGGACAGGAACGCTCGCCGGACTTATAGTCCTTTGAGCGTATCCTCAAGCACAGCGATTTTTGCAAGAGCGTCTTTCTGCTTCTTACGTTCCAGTTCCACCACGGCAGCCGGTGCATTGTTGACAAAGCGCTCATTGGAGAGCTTCTTCTCTATGCCGGCAAGGAACTTGCGCAGGTGCTCCAGACTGGCCTCGGCCTTGGCTTTCTCGGCCTCGGTGTCGATAAGGTCGCCGAGCAGGACGGCAAACTCCGTGGTGCCGACCATGAACGACGCCGTGCCCTGTGTTTTCTCGGGCACTACTTCGAGACCCTTCACATTGGCCATTTTCACGATAAGCGCCTCGTAGTCTTTCATTGAGGCGTCGCCTACTACTTGCAGTTCAAGCGCCTCGCGCGGAGAAATATTCTTGGAACTGCGCACAGCACGTACGTTGGAAATGACGGCCTTTACCCGTGTCATGCCGGCAATAAGTTCACTGTCGCCGGCAAGAGGTGCAGCAATATCCTGCGGACTTACCATGAGACTCTCGCCCTCCCGGCGCTCGCCAAGGTGCTGCCAGAGTTCCTCGGAAATGAAAGGCATGAAAGGATGAAGCAGATGGAGCAGATCGTTGAAGCAGGCCAATATCTCCGCATAGCTCTCCCGGTCGACGGGCTGGCCATAGGCGGGCTTTACCATCTCGAGCAACCAGCTTGAGAACTCGTCCCAGAAGAGGAGGTACACTTCCATGAGCGCCTCGGATATACGGTATTTTGAGAAGAGGTCGGCCATTTCGGCAGCGCTGCGACGCAGTTCGGCCTTGAACCAGTCCAGCGCCTGACGCGAGGTGCCGGGCATCTCCACATCGGCCACCTGCCATCCTTGCACGAGGCGGAAGGCATTCCATATCTTGTTGCAGAAGTTGCGGCCCTGCTCGCAAAGCGACTCGTCGAAGAGGATGTCGTTGCCGGCCGGCGCGGAAAGCATCATGCCCATGCGCACGCCATCGGCGCCGAAGCGGTCGATAAGGTCGAGGGGGTCGGGCGAATTGCCGAGCTGCTTCGACATTTTACGCCCTAATTTGTCGCGCACAATGCCGGTAAAGTAGACATTACGGAAAGGCATCTTGCCGGTATACTCATAGCCGGCCATAATCATACGCGCCACCCAGAAGAAGATGATGTCCGGTCCGGTCACGAGGTCGGCCGTAGGATAATAGTAGTTGAACTCCTCGTTGGCGGGATCGGTGATGCCTTTGAAGAGCGAGATGGGCCAGAGCCACGAGGAGAACCATGTGTCGAGCGCGTCCTCGTCCTGGCGCAGGTCTTCGAGGCGCAGGCCGGCGTCGCCGCTCTTTTCGCGTGCCAGGCGCAAAGCGTCCTCGGGCGTCTCGGCCACGACAAAACCGCCCGAAGGCAGGTAGTAGGCGGGAATGCGGTGTCCCCACCACAGCTGGCGCGAGATGCACCAGTCCTTGATGTTCTCCAGCCAGTGGCGGTAAGTATTCTTGTATTTGGCCGGATAAAATTTGATATCGTCGGCCATAACCGGCGGCAACGCCAGGTCGGCGAAATGGCTCATACGCAGGAACCACTGCATGGAGAGCTTGGGTTCGATGGGAACGCCCGTACGTTCGGAGCAACCTATCTTATTGTCATAGTCCTCGATCTTCTCCATAAGACCGGCAACCTGCATGTCCTGGGCTATCTGGCGGCGCACCTCGAAACGGTCCTGCCCCACATAGAGACCGGCGGCCTCGGAGAGCGTGGCGTCATCGTTGAAGATGTCAATAGCCTCAAGGTTGTATTTTTCGCCCAACATATAGTCGTTGACATCGTGGGCAGGAGTTACCTTCAGACAGCCGGTTCCGAACTCTATGTCCACGTACTCGTCCTCGATGACCGGTATGACGCGTCCCACCATAGGAACTACCACGCGCTTGCCGCGGAGCCAGTGATTCTTGGGGTCTTTGGGGTTGATACACATCGCCACATCGCCCATCACGGTCTCGGGGCGCGTAGTGGCCACTACGGCGTAACGGCCGCGTTCATCACGATGTATGACCTCGTCCTCTTCGCCGGTAGCGCCGGTGCCGTCGTCTTCGGCCACGTAATATTTCATATAATAGAGCTTCGTGTGCTCTTCCTTGTAGATGACCTCCTCGTCGGAGAGAGCGGTTTTGGCCTTGGGGTCCCAGTTGACCATGCGCACGCCGCGATATATCAATCCCTTGTTGTAAAGGTCTACAAATACTTTTATGACACTCCGCGAGCGTTCCTCGTCCATGGTAAAGCCGGTACGGTCCCAGTCGCACGATGCCCCGATGCGGCGCAGCTGTTTGAGAATAATGCCGCCGTGTTCTTCGGTCCACTTCCAGGCATGCTTCAGAAACTCCTCGCGAGTGAGGTCGGCCTTCCGGATGCCCTGCTCGGCGAGACGGTTCACGACCTTGGCCTCCGTGGCGATAGAGGCATGGTCGGTGCCGGGCACCCAACAGGCGTTCTTGCCCTCCATACGCGCCCGACGCACCAGAATGTCCTGTATCGTTTCGTTAAGCATGTGCCCCATATGCAGGATACCCGTCACATTGGGCGGCGGAATCACGACCGTATAAGGTTCGCGCCCGTCAGGCTTCGAACTGAACAGTTTGTTGTCCGACCAATACTGGTACCATTTTCCCTCCACTTCCTCGGGGTTGTACTTGTTTGCTATTTCCATTGCGCGTAAGTAGTTTTGTTTCTCTGTTTTAGGTTTGTGCGAGACCGCGACCGCCCGCCGCATACGGCAGATCCGCTCCACGTGGGAGGAAAGGCTTGTCGCAAATGGTCTCTGAGTTGCAAAGATAGACAATAATATAGAAAGAATCTTTTATCAATGACACATTTTTAAACACTCAGCGATATTTTTTCAGTTTTCGGCAAAGCCGCCGACCGCCGCGCCGCTGCCATTTTAACACTTCTTGCTTTTGGACGAAAAAATTCGTATATTTGCAACAGCGAAGGGGCAGGCCGCGTCGGTCTGCCCCTATTTATTGGACTTTTCGGGTGTATCGCCGGTAAAAAATAGCCGTATTGCCGGCAAAAATGTCCTTATTCCCGGCAAAAATGCAAGTAATGGAAATGACCAAAGCACTACTTGCTTTTTGAAAGAGGTCACTTCGGAGCGAAAAAGCATCACCCGAAAGGCGAAAACCGCGTGTTTAAAACGTCACAGAAGGTTAAATACGTTAAATCCACACTACTTCCGCACAACTATCGAAAACATAGAAGTGCGCATACATATACTTCAACAATACAATCAGTTAGACATCTTTATTTCTTCTTTTACTCCACGTTTGGGAAATACGCCGCCGGGGCTCATTTACGCAGCCTCCGCATCTTCCTTGCCCACCCCGCCGCCACCTTCCACTACAACCTGTTTCTACAACAAAAGTCGCCGGCATAATTTTTATTACCCGCAAAACCGTTTTCGTTAGAGAAGTTTTTTGTACATTTGCTGCAACTTTACGGAAGAAACATCACTAACAACAAAACCAATAACATAAAAAATCACCATGACTATCGACACTTGCAATTTCAGTGGTAAGAAAGTTATTGTCCGCGTGGACTTTAACGTACCTCTCGACGAGAACGGAAAAATCACCGACGACACGCGCATACGCGGCGCGCTGCCCACGCTGAAGAAGATACTCTCCGACGGCGGTTCGCTCATCATCATGAGCCACATGGGCAAGCCTAAAGGCAAAGTGAACCCCAAGTTCTCGCTCGGACAAATCACCGAGGCCGTAGGCGAGCACCTCGGCGTTAAAGTTCAGTTCGCCCCCGACTGCGCCAAGGCTGCCGATGCCGCTGCCGCCCTCAAGCCCGGCGAAGTGCTCCTGCTCGAAAACCTCCGCTTCTATCCCGAAGAGGAAGGCAAGCCCGTGGGCATCGACAAGGAAGACCCCGCATACGCCGACGCCAAGAAGGCTATGAAAGAGAGTCAGAAGGAGTTTGCCAAGACACTTGCTTCCTATGCCGACATCTACGTGAACGACGCCTTCGGAACGGCTCACCGCAAACACGCCTCCACCGCTGTCATCGCCGACTACTTCGACGCCGACCACAAGATGCTCGGCTACCTCATGGAGAAGGAAGTGACGGCCGTAGACAACGTGCTCGGCAACATCAAGCGCCCCTTCACGGCCATCATGGGCGGCTCGAAGGTATCGACCAAGATCGGCATCATCGAGAATCTCATGGACAAGGTCGACAACCTCATTCTCTGCGGCGGCATGACCTATACTTTCGCCAAGGCTCTGGGCGGCCACGTAGGCCTCTCCATCTGCGAAGACGACAAACTCGACCTCGCGCTCGACATCATAGCCAAGGCCAAAGCCAAGGGCGTGAACCTCGTGCTCGGCGTTGACTGCGTGGCAGCCGACTCCTTCTCGAACGACGCCAACACGCAGGTCGTTCCCGCAGGTGAGATTCCCGAAGGCTGGGAAGGCCTCGACGCAGGCCCCAAGACCCGCGAGCTCTTCGCCAAGGCTATCGAAGGCGCCAAGACCATCCTCTGGAACGGCCCCGCCGGCGTGTTCGAATTCGACAACTTCACGGGCGGTTCACGCGCCATCGCCGACGCCATTGCCAAAGCTACGGCTGAAGGTGCCTTCTCGCTCATCGGCGGCGGCGACTCCGTAGCCTGCATCAACAAGTTCGGCATGGCCGACCAGGTATCCTACATCTCGACCGGCGGCGGCGCACTGCTCGAAGCCATCGAAGGTAAGGTGCTTCCGGGAATCGCAGCCATCAAGGGCTAAAAAGATACTGAAAAGAACAAAATGTCATAGCACGACACGAAATGCGGGAAGACGCCTTCACACACCGACGGCGACTTTTCGCATTTCATGTTCGCGCCATCAAGCCACGGGCACAGCTCATGAAACTCACACACTGCCTTGCCATCACGGCACTTACCCTATTCGCCACGGCCTGCTCCTCCCCTTCCGCGCAGCAGGCGCCTCCCCCCGACACCGACAGCGTACCACACCGCGACAGTACGGCGCTGGTCGTCGCGGTCTGCCCCACGGCCGACTGCCTGCCGCTCTATTTTGCCGCCGAGAAGGGACTTTTCCGAAAGAACGGTGTGGAGGTGATTCTGCAAAACTATCTGTCGCAAGCCGACTGCGACACGGCGTTTCTCGGTCAGACGGCCGACGGTGGCCTCACTGACCTCGTGCGTGCAAACTATCATGGCAAACGCGGCGCACGGCTCGAAATAGTCAGCGGTACCGACGGAGAATGGACACTCATGGCCAACGGAAAGCTGCGCATCAAGGACATTCGTCAGCTCAAGCGCCACAGCGTGTCGTGGACGCGCTATTCGGCCGCACACTACCTCATGGTATCGGCCCTCAAGGCGGCCGGTACCGACCCGGCGGAGGTCTTTCCCATACAGGTCAACGACCTCGAGCTACGCACCCGCATGCTCAATGAGAATCAGACTGACGCCGCCCTGCTGCCGGAACCTTATGCAGCCATCGCACGCCGCCGCGGCCAGCGTGCGGTAAGTCTCGGCATCCAACAACCCCGGCTGGGATGCATGGTCTTTCGCCGGGAAATCATGGCAGACGACCGCAAGGGAAAACAGATAAAGCTATTTCTCAAGACATACGACCAGGCTGTGGACAGCATCAACAGACAAAACAAAAGCCGACTCGCGCCGATACTCTCCAAGTACTACCGTCTCGACGCGACCGACATCGACAGCCTCAGACTGCCCCGCTACCGTCACGCGGCCGTACCCGAAAAGACCGACTATGCCCTGTAGCGCCACGGACGAAGCGTGAGACGCCAAACGCGACAACACGCCAATAATATATTCAATGACTGTACACGGCACCAAATGCCTCTCCCAACAAACACGACTATGCCCTCCAACTTTGAAGTTCTCTTCGGCCAACTGCGCAACCACCTGGACAACCACCACCTCAACGCCGCCCTCAAAGTGCTCGGCACGCTGAGCCAAGGCCCCGGCCTGCAGAACCTGCGGGAAGAGACCGACAAACTTTCCGACGACTACGGCATGATGCTCGAATACATGGCGCAGGGATTCGAAGACCCCGAACGGCACCGTCTGTACGACGGTTTCGTACGCCGCGCCCGGGAGATAGCCGACAAACTGCGCCGCGAAAACGACCTGACCGAAGGGACTTCTCTCTACGCCAGAACCTGGAACACCTTGCAACGGATGACGGAGCCGCACACCCTGCCGACTCTCAACGCGGGCACATGCTCCTACCGGCTGGCATACGAGGTGGTGTGGACTTCCGGCGCATGGACCGCAGCCGACAAAGACAAGGTGGAAGAGTGGCTGACCGGCGAAGAGGTGCCTTATCTCAACAAATGCGTGACGGTAAGCGCCGTCATGACAGCCTCACTCCGCCACTTCGACATCAATAAGCTACGCCTGCTGCTCGATATTTGCCAAAAGACGGAAGGCGACCTGCGCGTGCGGGCACTTATCGGTTTCGCCCTGATATGCGTGGCGCATCCGTCGCGCGTGGCGCAGTATGACGACATCGCCGTACGCGTCGGTCTGCTCGCCGATGACGCTGCCTTCCGGAACAATCTGTTCATCATACAGACCCAACTGTTCCTCAGCCTCCGCACGAGCCACATCGAACAGCACCTGCGGGAAGAAATCCTGCCGGAGATGATGAAGCAGGCCGAGGCCATGCGCCGCCGCGGCAACCTGACGCTCAACACCCCCGAAGACCTCTCGAAGTTGCTCGAAATAAAACCCGACTGGGAGCAAGGCGACAAAGACAACGGGTTTATGGACAAAATGAACGCACTGATAGAGATGCAGCAGCAGGGTGCCGACATATTCATCGGTACGTTCAAGACCCTCAAGCAGAAATACCCCTTCTTCAACACTGCGGCGAACTGGTTCTGCCCCTTCTGCAGAGACATTCCCGAAGTGGGCCGCGCCCTGCAGAAAAACGCCCTGTTCGGCGAACTTCTCCACAACGACCAGCTCTGCAACTCCGACAAGATAGCAATGGCGCTCCTGCTCGAGGACATGGCTCCGGCTTTCGGCAACATGGCCGGCAGGATGCCGGAAGTCTTCGGCAACGCCTCCGGCCTGTCGGGCCTCTCGGGCGGAACGCAACCCGACGAGGAACAGAACATACGTTCGTACATGCAGGATCTGTACCGTTACTTCAACTTGTTCCGATACAGCGACAAGGCGGAGAATCCCTTCTCAGGCAACCTGCTCTTTATAGACAACCCCACTCTGTCGTGCGCCGTCAACGACGAATCTACGCTACTCCGGCTGGCAGACTTGTCCTTCAACCAAGGTTCCTACCGTCTTTCGCGACACCTTTACGCCCACGTGACGCCCACAGCCACCATCTTGCAGAAAACCGGTTACAGCCTGCAACGCGACAAACGTTACGAAGAGGCCGCCGAGACTTACGAGAAGGCGCTGTTGTTCTGCGACGACGACACATGGACGCTCAAGAATCTGGGCACGTGCTACCGCCTGCTCGGACAGCCGAAGGAAGCCCTCCGCTACTATCGCAAGGCGGAGCAGGCACTGCCCGAAGACGCACGCTTGCTGCTGCACATCTTCGAATGCCATCTGCAACTGGAGGACTACGAGGCGGCACACGCGGCGGCACGCAAAGCCAACTTTCTGACGGACGACAGCGATGACACCTTGCGTGCCCTCGCCTGGTGCGACCTGTTGGCCCACAATCCCGAACAGGCGGAAATGCACTACCAGCGCCTGCTGGCCAACGAACCTGTTGCCACAGACTATCTCAACGCCGGACATTCCGCATGGGTGGGCGGCAATATGATGTCGGCGGTAAGCCGTTATCACACGTACCTGCGCAAAAGCGGCCGCGAAGGTAATTTTGCCGACATACTGGCCGCCGACAGCGAACTCTTAGGGAGTTACGGTCTCGGACAAGACGACTTCTGCCTGATGCAGGACCTGCTGGAGCGCCGCGGCTGACACGCGGACGGCAGCGGACGACAGATGCGGCAGCCACACAGGCCGGACAGTGCCGCCCGTAAACATAGCCCCTTAAGAGTGGGACACCGTGCCACAAAAGTGGGACACCGTGCCACAAAAGTGGGACACCGTGCCACAAAAGTGGGAATGCTTCCCACAAATAGTGAAACGGGCCTGCGCCACGCAGAAGCAGCAGGTGTTGCAACCGCCTCAGACGCCCAATACATAAAACTCGTCCGCAATGTATCGGGCAGTAGAAAAGTTTTTTGTAATTTTGCTCTCGGAAAATCTCTTATATAAATTAAATAATCACGATTTTATCATGGAAAAAAGCGCATTACAGATTGCACGCTCCGCTTACCAGCCCAAACTTCCGCTGGGCCTGCGCGGCAACGTAAGTGTTAAAGAAGGTGCTCCCACGCAGAGCGTAGGCAATCAGGAAGAAATAAAGGCTCTCTTCCCCAATACCTACGGTATGCCCCTCGTGGAGTTCGTTCCGTCTGACGAGAAGCGTACTTACGAGCCGATGAACATCGGCATCATCCTCTCCGGCGGTCAGGCTCCCGGCGGCCACAATGTTATCTGCGGCCTCTTCGACGAACTCAAGAAGCAGTGCCCCGAGAACAAACTATACGGCTTCCTCATGGGCCCCGGCGGTCTGGTAGACCACAAGTACATAGAGCTGACGCCCGAAATCATCGACGAATATCGCAACACGGGCGGTTTCGACATGATCGGTTCCGGCCGCACGAAGCTGGAGAAGGAGGATCAGTTCGAGGCTGGTCTGAAGATCATCCGCGAACTGGGCATAAAGGCCATCGTTATCATCGGCGGCGACGACTCCAACACGAATGCCTGCGTCCTGGCCGAATATTATGCCGCCAAGCAGTACGGCGTACAGGTCATCGGCTGCCCCAAGACCATCGACGGCGACCTGAAGAACGAACAGATCGAGACGAGCTTCGGTTTCGACACGGCCTGCAAGACTTACGCAGAGGTCATCGGCAACATCCAGCGCGACGCCAACTCCGCCCGCAAATACTGGCACTTCATCAAGCTCATGGGCCGCTCCGCCAGCCATATCGCTCTGGAATGCGCCCTGCAGTGCCAGCCCAATGTCTGCATTGTGAGCGAAGAAGTGGAAGAGAAGAACATGACGCTCGACGACATCGTGACCTACATCGCTGAAGTGGTGGCCAAGCGCGCTGCCGCCGGCAACAACTTCGGCACGGTGCTCATTCCCGAAGGTCTCATTGAGTTCATCCCCGCCATGAAGAAACTCATCGCCGAACTCAACGATCTGCTCGCTACCGCAGAGGCAGCAGCCGTAGACCCCGAAGCACAGCGCGAATGGATCATGGGCAAACTCTCCGCCGAGAACGCCGCCATCTACGCCAGCCTGCCTGAAGGCGTGGCCAAGCAGCTCACGATGGAACGTGACCCGCACGGCAACGTACAGGTTTCGCTCATCGAGACCGAAAAATTACTTTCGGAAATGGTTGCGAAGAAGCTCCAGGCCTGGAAGGCTGAGGGCAAGTATGCCGGCAAATTTGCCGCACAGCACCACTTCTTCGGCTACGAAGGACGCTGCGCCGCCCCGTCGAACTACGACGCCGACTACTGCTATGCGCTCGGCACCAGCGCCGCACAGCTCGTTGCCAACGGCAAGACCGGCTACATGGCCATCGTGAAGAACACCACCGCACCTGCAGAACAATGGATTGCCGGCGGTGTGCCCATCACTATGATGATGAACATGGAACGCCGTCACGGCGAAATGAAGCCCGTTATCAAAAAGGCACTCGTGCGCCTCGACGGAGCTCCCTTCAAGACATTCGCCGCACACCGCGAGGAATGGGCAGAAAAGACCTGCTTCGTATATCCCGGCCCCATCCAGTACTTCGGCCCGACGGAGGTCTGCGACCAGTGCACCATGACGCTCAAACTGGAACAGGGCAAATAAAAAAAGGCCCTGAGAGGCAAATTATCTAACATTGACAATTAGCGGTCTGTCATTATCCGTTGCATTGCAGCCCATAATAGACAATCGCTAATTGTCAATTCATTATTATCGCAGAATAACAGTACGCACTTGGCCCGTTACAGGAAATACAGAAGAAACAGGAGGCAAAGCCGGAAAGTCAGCATCTGGAACTTTCTGACGCACCGGAGCACCAGAAAAGTGCGGTTGGCCGTCGGAATAGTCATAGCCGTTGTCTACGCCGGTCTCTTCTACCACTATATAGTCGCCCCTTTCGCGCAAAGCTGGCGCGGGCTATATGGCGAGGCAGACCTGCCGCAAGGCTACTCCATACGCGGCATTGATGTAAGCCACCACCAGGGCGACATAGACTGGACCAAGGTGCGGCACGCAAGGATTGGAGACAATCCCGTGAGTTTCGTCTTCATCAAAGCCACGCAGGGAGATGACATGACGGACAAACGATATGCCGAAAACATTAAAGAAGCGCGTGAGGCCGGACTGACCTGCGGTGCCTACCACTACTTCCAGCCCGGAGTGGACGCCGAGAAACAGGCGCTTCACTTCATCCGCCACGCACACCTGCAGGCGGGAGACCTGCCGCCCGTACTGGATGTGGAGGTGACAGGCGACCTCACGGTGGAACAGCTGAGGGCCGAGACACTCAAATGGCTGAAAACAGTAGAAAAACGCTACGGTGTACGGCCTATATTATATACCTACCACAAATTCAGAGAGCAATATCTCAACTCCGCCATATTCGACAATTATCCCTACTGGATTGCCCACTACTACGTAGACACCTTGCGATATGACGGTGACTGGAAATTCTGGCAGCATACTGACCGGGGACGGGTGGACGGTATCAGAGGAGATGTCGACTTTAACTCGTATAACGGTTCCATGTACGACTTGCAGCAACTTACCATAAAGGAATAGGCATTTCAACGAATAAAATGCCGAATAAACACAATATTATATAAAAAAGCGCGTTTCGCTTGCTCCTTTCCGATAAGTTTAATATATTTGTACGTTACAAAATAAGAATACGCCAAATGAAGAACAAATATATCATTGCCATACTCGTTACATTAGGAACAATATTCCCGATACATATACAGGCCGCCAATGACGCGCCGGAGGTAATTTCACTCCAAACGAACGAAGAAATACGCATCACCGTAAAGGGCCTGAATGTACGTGTGCAGAACGCTACGAACCTGAAGCTCGAAGTGTTCAGTCTGACTGGCATGAAGGTGGCGGAATACAAGATTGACGCAGCCGACAAGACAATCTCCTTGAACGTAGGAAAGGGACTTTTCGTCTTGAAAGTAGGTAATCTCACAAGAAAAGTATCTATCTTATAAAAGAAAGCGGCCGGCGCATAATTGGGGCTGTTGACCGCTGCAATCTGAATACTTAAATGCTTAAAAGTATAATCTCCTATGCCATTGCAGTCATTGTCATGGCAATGGCATGTACGGGACTATTGATGTTTACCGGACATTATGAATTTTTCGAGGCACTGATTACTGGTTTTTCTATCAGCATCGGAGGAATTGTTGCACCTGAAATTGTTGATTTCCTTAAGAAAAAGTTCAATTCCTCCAAGTAAGAAACGGTGTTCACTTACCGGTATACACCCTCCCCACACATTAGGAAACTCTGCCGTAATGCGTTACCGAAGAACCGTATAGGATTCTTTATTTACCACGTACACCGAGATTAACATTACCTTTCTCATCAAACAATCCATAAGTTGTACGCAATACCTTGAACTCCGTACGACGGTTCAGGGCATTGCATATTTCCTGCTGCTCGGGAGACAATTTCAAGATAAACTCTTCGGTAAGCACATCATTCTCTTTCAGAAAGTCGTAAGTTTCCGACAGTTTTTTCGTGACCGACTTCGGTTGCTTTTCTCCGTATCCCTTGGCTTCCAGACGGGCTGCTTCTATTCCATGCTCCGTAAGATATTTCACCACACTCTCGGCACGTCGCAGAGAAAGTCGCTCATTATAGTCGTCATTACCCCGATAGTCGCAATGCGCGCTTAACTCGATGGTCACATGAGGATTTTCCTTGAGAAGTGTTGACAGACGGTCGAGCGCCTCACGCGAGTCTTCCGTCAACGTGGCCTTATCAAATTCATAAAATACATTACGTACCAGTACCGGTACGCTGATAGAAGGCAATGGAAACTGTAACACATGTTGTGCTTCTACTTCAGAAGAATCAACGCGCAACTCATTGCGGAAATTCAGATAGCCCTTGCAGACTGCCAGAAATATATAGTCCACCCCCGGCGATAAGGGTTGTTCGAAAGAACCGTCGCTCCGAACTCCAAACTTCAGATTCGTACCATCATTGCCAACCATATAAACAGTTGCGTCGGGTAATTCATAGCCATCTTGCTCGTAGACCCATCCTTTGACCGTCTGCAGGATTTCAGGATAAGAGAAGGAATATATCTTATCCCAACCTCGGCCACCTGTTGAACGGTTTGAAGAAAAGAAACCCCGGTTATGCAGTCCTTCAAAAGTAATACCGAAGTCATCGCCGTTACTATTTACAGGCGCTGGCAGATGTCTTACATTCCATCGCCGCTTTACGGTATCTTCTACAGCGCTATAAATGTCGAGTCCTCCGAAATTTGGAGTCCGGCCGTCAGAAGAGAAATAAAATTCGCCATTAGGCCGGAAGGCCGGGAAAGACTCATTTCCTGATGTATTGATGCTTTCCCCAAGATTTTCCACAGGGCCGATGCCATGACCGCCAGTAATTGCGGCCCGCCATATATCTGTTCCTCCATAACCTCCAGGCATATCCGACACAAAATACAACCATCGCCCATCAGGTGACACCGCAGGATGAGCATAAGAAGAAAGAGTGTCTGCTGTAATCTTCAACTGCTGAGGTTTACTCCACTTGGCGTCGCTACGATTTGATGTCCATATTTCAGCCATGCGCGGATACTGCGCATCCATCCGGCAAACCGTCAGATACATCGTCTGCCCGTCGGGAGAAAAACTGCAAGCCCCCTCGTCATCAGCCGTATTCACGCCCTCTGCCGGTTCGGGAGCCTTCCATTTACCCTTCTCATCCTTACGCGAACAATAAACATCGCCATTCTTCGTTCCCGTGATTCCGCTCAACTCATTACCCGTGACCTGCTGCCGAGTAGTCGTGAAATACAATTCTGCAGCATCCGTCCCCATAAAGGCCGGCGCATAATCGGCCCGACTACCGTTGAACAGATTCTCAATCTTCACCGTATAGGCAGAACCTTTCGCCCGTTCACCGGCAGCCGACAGAGCATTTTCACGACCTATCATTGCAGCTACATCCTCCGGGTGTTGTTCCAAGTAAGCATCATAACTTTTGACAGCTTCCTTATAGCTACCGGCCATACGCTGCATCTCGCCCAAATAGAAATAGGTCAATGTGTCCGTATAATTATAGCGCACGGCCGTCGAGTAAAAGCTCAATGCCCGCGCCGTATTCCCGTATAAACGATAAGCATCCGCCATCTGATAAGCCACTGCCCCGCGCTGCTCCCGCTCTTTGGCCGGAATACGCTGGTAAGCCCGCCGATACAGATTGGCAGCTTCACAATACTCACCGATAGCCTGCGCAGCAGAAGCACGCTTCAGCGTACGCTCCACACTGCCGCAACCAGCCAGTCCGACAGACAAGATCATTCCGGCGAACAGGGAAGTAGCATCTAACGATAATTTAGGAAAGCGCAGCCGACGATATTTCATAAAAGAGCGGTAGTTTCGTTTATAGAACAGGTTTACTATTAGTAACGGTAAGTATCCTTACATATTATATAAAGGTGTCCGCCTAAATTCAGACGGACACCTTCCATTCATATCACTTCATCTCCAAAGCGCTCTTGATAGCGTCAGCCATAGAGGCATAATGCGCCTGCGTAGCAGAGTCGGCCGGACGAACCGTCGACAAGCGCTGTCTGAGCGACTTCAACGTGGCGAGCACAGCCGGACGGGCCTTGGCTGCAATATCGGACTTGGAAGCCTCGAAGTACATTACCAGACTGCGTACGCAATAAGTCTGCAAGGCCTTACGATAAGGCGACACGGCAGCACCGCTCTTCGTCTCCTTAAAAAGCTTATTGACGACATCCGTCAGATAATCTTCCACCGGATATTCCGCGTTCATGTTATTCAGACGGCCGACCATCAGCATGCGACCGAGCACCGAGCGTCCCACACTAATAGTCAGTTCTTGCGGATTAGGCGACAGCCGGTTGATATAAGGCAGATCTATCAGCCAACGCGGCTCGTTGAATATATGGCGGTCGAGGAAGTCGAAGGCTTCCTTCTGCTTTTCACGGGAAACATTCTGGTAGACATCGCCAGCCTCATCCACCGTCTTATAATTCTTGTACACACCCGCTATATTGCCATACACGTGGAAGGCATAGCGCAAGAACTGCGAAGTAATCTGCTGATACATACTGCTCAGATTACTATTATAGATATCGTTACTCTCGTAAGTCCATTGCGGCAGAGCCTGTAATTCGCGTTTCAGATTGAGTATACCATATTCGCTGGCCTTCACGGCGTCATCGCCCAAGTCCTCTGTCTGACAACGCGAGTCGTTAGTCGTGTTGGTCTCACCGTCACCGAACCACAAGCGGGGATTATTCTGAAGTTTCCTGGTGGTCAACTTGTTCAGTTCCCAATAGTCGCTCTCGTCATCATAAGCGCCGAACATCGGAGAATATCCCCACTGAATGGCCCAGCAGTCGTAGTCGCCGATACGCGGGAATATGCCGTTGCGTGAAATGCCGTCTTCCGGCTGCGCCACATAATTGAAGCGCGCATAGTCCATGATACTCGGCGTATGCCCGTGAGCCTCCACCCACGCTTTGTCACGCAGGCTGTCCACGGGAACCGTGCTTGATGAACCGAAATTATGCCGCAATCCCAAAGTATGTCCTACCTCGTGCGAGGAAACGAAGCGGATGAGCTGTCCCATCAAATCCTCGTCGTACTTCATCTTCTGCGCCGCCTCGTCGATAGTGCCGGCCTGTATCATGTACCAGTCGTGCACAAGCGTCATCACGTTATGATACCAGCAGATATGGCTCTCGAGAATCTCACCCGAGCGAGGATCGTGCACTTGCGGGCCGTAGGCGTTGGGAATCGGCGAAGCCAGATAGCGAATCACAGAATAACGTGCATCCTCCATCGACATGGTCGAATCGTTCTCAGGCCATTCCTTAGCGAAAATAGCATTCTTGAAACCAGCCTGTTCAAAGGCTTTCTGCCAGTCGTTGACGCCTTGTATGAGATACGGCCGCCACTGCTTCGGCGTTGCCGGATCAATGTAGTAGACAATAGGCTTCTTCGGTTCCACCAGTTCACCGCGTTTCATACGTTCTGCATCGGCACTGTCCTTCGGCTCAAGCCGCCAGCGCGTAATGAAGCGTTTGTATTTCACGCGTTGCTGGTCATCGGAGTAATAATTGAAATCGTCGGTAAAATAACCCACGCGGGGATCGAAATAGCGACGCTGCATCGGTACCTTGGGCAACAAGACGAACGAGACATTCAGTCCGATAGTTACCTTGCCGGTATAGCGGCCCGCATAAGTATTGCTGCCCTGTGAGGTCCAGGTCTTGACCGTACGGATCTCAGTATTCAGCGGAAATGTCTTGATGCTCTCTATGTAAGAGGCGGAAGGCAGGTAGGCCTGAACCCCGAAGAGCTGCTTTGCGCCACGCGACAGTCCGATTGCCGGATTGTCCTCGTTGAAAAAGGAAGAGACCTTGATCCTCGACTTCCCCCCCTTGCCCGATTCTATCTTGAAGGTACCGATGATGGGATTCTCGTTACTGCACAGTACAGCGCGATTGATGGCGTCGACCGAGTCGGCCGTGTTTATGAGCAGTTCGGAGCGCAGAAGCAGCTGTCCGTCGGGAGTTTTCTGCCAATATACGGTCTGCTGGTTCACTTGCTCGCCTCCATATTTGTTGGCACCCGTCGGCGTAGAAGTGTAACGTACCGTCACGAGGAAACGACGGTCAAGAAGGCTGTCGGGAACTTCAAAAAACCAATCTGCACCCGAACGTATCACGCCGAGTAGCCCCTGTGTCGAAACTTCCTTTACCGCAGCCGGTTTGGCAGCGGCCGGTGTTTTCTTCCGACTACGAGCATCGGCCGAAGCCGATACTATCAGTGAGGCGGCAATTAACAATAGAAACTTTCTCATAATATTATTTTGTATTGCTGCGGCCCGGAGAGAGCCGCAAATTAATCTGTTTTTCTTACCCCTGCCATTGCAATATTTTCAGAAAAGCCTCTTCGCTCAGGTCCATGCGTCCCAGCTGATAGGGCTTCAGGCGCAAAGAGAACGTACCCGGAAGTTCGGGAACATCGAAGTACTGCCGGATGACACAGGCCATGTTGAAAGAAAGGCTGTCGCCGCGCCGCATCAGCAGCAGACAGCACCGGCGCAGAAAGTCACGGTTGTCGTCGACGCGCCGCAACAGGCGGAACAATTCATAATAGCAGCTGGCGCTTCCTCCATCTACCAGACAACGCGCAACATGCTCCGTATTCTCACCGCCAAAGGCATCCAATGCCTTCGCCACCTCGCCGGCCGTCCGCAGCACGGGCAGAATCGCCGCGAGCACCTTACGGCGGTCTATCACCGTGAGGCAACCTGCGGCATCGGCCCCGCACAGACCGTCCACATCGGCGCAACCCGCCTCGTAGCGCTGGTGCCATGCCTTCAGGAACGTTCCAAGAAAAGCCTTGGGAGCAAGCGGTACGACGGAGAAGAAGAGCCGGAAGAAATCGGCAGCCTGTGGTATGGCTGGCAACAGTTCGGCGCCCAGCAGATAGCCGGCCGTGCGACGCTCCGCGTTAGTCAATGCGGCAAAGAAGTCTACAAAGTCGGTTCCCCTACTCGTCTCCACCAATACCTGCAGGCGGTTCTTCAGCACGGGGTTGTATTTGCGAACGTTCACCATCTGTCGGACTTTATGCGCCAATTGTCACTTTCCCCGTCAGACTTCGCGACGCGTGAGCAGCACCACGTTCTCCACATGGTGGGTCTGCGGGAACATATCGACAGGCTGCACGCGCTCCACCTTATAGTCGGCATCGAGGGCCTGCAGGTCGCGTGCCTGCGTTGCGGGATTACAGCTTACATAAACCACACGGCGCGGAGCGGCAAACAGGATGGTCTGTACCACATCGGCATGCATGCCGGCACGGGGCGGGTCGGTGATTATCACATCGGGGCGGCCGTACTCGTCGATAAAGTCGCGCGTGAGTATGTCCTTCATGTCGCCCACGAAGAAGAGCGTGTTGTCCAGTCCGTTGAGACGCGCGTTGACATTGGCGTCGGCTATTGCCTCCGGCACGTACTCTATGCCGATGACACGCCGCGCCTGGCGGGCCACGAAATTGGCGATAGTTCCTGTTCCGGTATAGAGGTCATACACCAGTTCCTCGCCGCCGAGACCGGCAAAGTCGCGCACGACTTTGTAAAGTTCGTAGGCCTGTTCCGTGTTGGTCTGATAGAAACTCTTCGGACCTACCTTGAAGCGCAGACCCTCCATCGTCTCGTAGATGAAATCGGTGCCGGCGTAGGTTTTCACCTCGAGGTCGCCGATGGTGTCGTTACACTTGAGGTTGTTCACATAGAGCAGCGAAGTCACCTCGGGATGCGTTGTGTGTACGAACTCCAGCAGGTCCATAGCCTTGCGTTCGTCGTCGGCGTCACGCATACAGAACTGGAGCAGAAGCATAATCTCGCCCGTGGCCGAAGTGCGGAGCATCATGTTGCGCAGAAGGCCCGACTGCGCGCGCAGGTCGAAGAAGGAGAGCCCGTGCCCGAGAGCATAGGCGCGTATATCGTTGCGCAGGCGGTTGTTCTCGTCGCCCATCAGATGGCACTCCTCGATGTCGAGTATCTTGTCGAAGGCGCCGGGGATGTGGAAGCCCACGGCATTCATGTTGTCGAACTTCTCGCCGGAGCGGACTTCGGCCTCAGTGAGCCACTTCTTGTTGGAAAAGCCGAACTCCAGTTTGTTGCGATAGGCACGGTCCTGGCGGCTGCCGAGTATGGGCGAAACGGCGGGCAGGCTCACCTTGCCGATGCGGGTAAGCACATCTTCCACCTGCTTCTGCTTGTAGCGCAACTGGGCCTCATAGGGCAGACACTGCCACTTGCATCCGCCGCACACGCCGAAGTGGCGGCAGAAAGGCACGGCGCGCTCGGCCGCATAGGTGTGGAACTTCACGGCCTCGGCCTCGGCATAATTGTGTTTCTTACGCCTCACCTGCAAATCCACCACATCGCCGGGCACCACATAGGGTACGAAGACGGCCAGTCCGTCTACCTTAGCAATAGCCTTGCCCTCCGCCGCGACATCGGTGATAAGCGCCCGCTCAAGCAGGGGCAACGGCTTTTTCTTTCTCGCCATATCTATATTAATATTGTGTAAACTTAAAAAAACAGCAGCAAAGTTAATGCAAAATACGGGAAGGACAAAAGAAAAGACCAATAATGCGGCGCCGCGAACGGCAAGGCCGTCCAAAAGTGGTACGCCTTCCCACTTTTGTGGCAAAGCTTCCCACTTCCCGCCGGCTTATTCCGCAAGAAAAAACATTACGGCACGGCAAAAAGACAAACTCTCTGTCACTCATCGCCTTTATCCGGAAGAGCATTTTCGGGAAACTTAAAAACTTTTTTATTTCATTGAGACAGGCGCCACGGTAAGCAAAAAAAATGTATCTTTGCAGTATGATTGAGTTGTCCCGACACATAGAAAAGCTGCTTCTCACCCACGACTGCGTCATCGTACCGCAGTTGGGAGGCTTCGTAACACAATATGTGTCAGCACGGCACATCGGACAGGAGGCCCTTTTCCTGCCGCCGCACCGCACAGTGGGCTTCAATCCGCAGCTCGTTTTCAACGACGGCCTGCTGGTGCAGTCGTACATGCAGGTGCACGAAACGAACTATCCCGAGACCCTGCGCCTCATCGAGGAGGCCGTGGCCGAGGTCAAAAAGCAGTTGCAGGAACACTACTTCTTCGACCTTCACGGCATCGGGCGTCTGGAGATGGATCTCGGCGGCCGATACACCTTCGTTCCGAACGAAGCCGGCATCCTGTCGCCCGGACTTTACGGACTCGGCACAATCGACATACAGGCACTGCCGCAGGAAAGCGCCGGCAACGACAGCGAACCGGCAGAACAGGCAGAAGAAGAGAAAGCCGTAAAAGCCAAGAAAAAGAAGGAGGCCTATACCCTCAGTATCAGCAAGGATCTCATCAATTATACCGCCGCGGCGATTGTGGCCGTATTCATCTATTTTGCATGGGCCACGCCGATTGGCCCCACCGTCACCAACAACCGCCAGCCCATTGCGGCGCGCACCTTCATGACACCGGTTACGGAACCGGCGCCGGCAGCCTCACGGAAAACCGACGCCACACCGACAGCAGCCAGACCGGCCGACCAGAACACTGCCGACACACAGAAGGCCGACCCTGCCGCCGAAAAACCATACACCATTGTTCTGATGAGCAAGGTTACGCGCAAGAATGCGGCCGAATATACCGAGAAAATGCGCGAGAAGGGCTTCTCCGAGACGGAAACGGTCACGCGCAAAGATATGGTAAGGGTGGTCTACGGACATTTTGCCGACGAAGCCGCCGCTTATGCCCGTCTGAAAGAACTCCGCCATGCGGCACCCGACTTCGCCGAGGCGTGGGTCATGCGCCTGTAAGAGTGATCAATGCTCATTTCCCCATAAAACATTTTTTATTTCACAAGGCATGAAGCACATACGCTGCCCCAAATGCGACGAGCCCATCGTCTTCGACAAGTCTCGATACACCGACGGGCAAGTACTTGTTTTCGAATGCCCGGCCTGCAACTCACAATTCCGCGTAAGGCTGCACGCCAAAGGCAAGTCCGGCGACGAGACCGGCACAGCCGGAGAAGAAGAGCGCGTGCCCCTGGCCACGCTCGCGGCACTTGAAAATGCCTTCCAACTGGCCCAGGAGCTCCCCCTCTACGAGGGCGACAACGTGATAGGCCGCTACGTGAAAGGCACAAAAGCCAATTGTCCGCTCAAAACCGTTGATCCCAGCATCGACACGACCCATTGCATCGTCAACGTAAAGGTAGACCGCACGACGGGCCGGCCTCAAATAACCGTAACCGACGGGCCGTCGGGCACGGGTACGTTTCTTCACAACACCTTGCTGGGCGTACGCGAACGGGCCCGCATAGAAGACGGAGACATCATTACCATAGGCGCCACAACGCTGATCCTTAAAATACCGCAGACGCCGGAAAATGATTAGACCATCCCTTCAGACAGTTCCAATGAAAGCTCTATATACCACAATCTTATTTCTATTCATCGCCACGACCGGCTTTACCGGTCACGCGCAAGTATCGCAGCAACCGTTCAAGGGTACATTCGTCAACAAGAATAACAAGATGACGCTCGTGCTCGATTTGTATGAAGTGGGACTCGAAGCCCCGGGACTGGAATTCCTCGGAAAAGTGGGCGCATATCTTAGCGGAAAAGGCGTTTACGGTACATGGCTGCTTACCTCGCACCGTATTGACGGGAAAAAGGCTACCTTGCGCATGAGCAACGATACCGGCTCTGACGCGCAGACTATAGAACTGACACAATTGAACGACTCCACGCTCAACTACCGCACTGTCGGCGGAAACGAAATCAAGAAGGCCCAAGGACGCAAACTGGTAAAGACACCTTCGCAAATGCTCTTCACACGTATGGCACAGCCTGCGTCCTGACCGAAACCGCACATTATTAATAACTGGAGTATTCTGCGGACATTTTCACGTATCGCAGAAAGATGCCGACGCCGTAGATAAGGAAAAACCATTTAGCGGAATATTCAGAGGAACGAGATGTCGACAATGACAGAGGCGCCGACACGGGCATTCAACTGATTTACAAGCTGTCGGCGCATCATCATCAGATTGGCCCGCAAGGCAGGATTGTCCAGACGGACTACCAGCGTCTGGTTGCGCACGCAGACTTCAGTCGTAGCCGAAGCCGCTACGCTGCCGGCCACTTCGGGCCACGCCTCGAGCAGACGGTACTCGTTCAACTGCGACTCCAGTCCGGAATTACGCAAAATGCGGAGCAGCACATCGCTCAACGGTTCAGACTTCCTTCGCTCCATACCCGTTTTCCTTCACCGCACCGTCTGACACGTGAAACAGTTTATAATCACGCTCGGAACCGGCCAGAATACGATCCAGATGGTCGCGGTTGGTATCGGTAATGAATATCTGTCCGAAATCGTTGCCCGACACATAGTCCACTATCCGCCCCACCCTGCCGGCATCGAGCTTGTCGAAAATATCGTCGAGCAACAGCAAGGGAGTGCGGCTGGAGCCCTTTTGCTTGAGGAAGACGAACTGCGCCAGCTTCATGGCAATAAAAAAAGTTTTGGTCTGGCCCTGCGAGGCTTCGCGCTTAACGGGAAATCCGCCTAAGGAAAGCTGCAAATCGTCCTTATGGATGCCATGCAACGTATACCCCACAATCCGCTCCTTCACTCGACCGTCGCGCAACAAAGGCAACAGATCTCCGCGCGAACCATGGGAGATATATTCCACACAGACCTCCTCGTCGTCCGTATTGCAAAGTTTTGCGTACAAGTCGCAGAATATAGGCAGAAACTCCCCGACAAACCGAAGACGGGATGCATAAATAACAGAAGCATCGGCCGACATCATTTCTTCAAGTATGTCCATCACGCCGGCATCAGGCTCATCCTCCTGCTTCAACAGCATATTGCGTTGTTTCAGCGCCCGCTCGTAACGCACGACAGCCTCAAGATAGATTTTGTCGTATTGGGATATGACGGCATCCATGAAGCGCCTCCGCTCCTCACTGCCCCCTGAGACCAGCAGAGAATCAGAGGGAGAAAGCATTACGAGAGGTATCTTGCCAAGATGCTCCGAGAAACGTTTATACTCCTTTCCGTCACATTTTATGTGCTTGCGCTGGCCGGCCTTCATGCCGCAGCTTACACTCATCCTGCCATAAAGAGGATCGTCATAGTACCCTTGGAGCATAAAGAAGTCGGCCTCATGACGAAGATTGTAAGCGTCAGTCTGAGTGGAAGAACTCTTGCAAAACGACAGATAATATATGGCATCCAGCAAATTAGTCTTTCCCATACCGTTATCGCCGACAAAGCAGTTGACATTGGGAGAGAATGTCAGCTCCACCTGCGACAGATTCTTATAGTTCATGATTGTCAGACGCTCCAAATGCATACAGAAAGTTTTTCTTATTATCGCATGCAAAAATACACTAACCGGTCTGCACAGCCAATTACACAGGCCGAAAAATGGTGTAAGGCCAAAAAAAAGACCTTTTTATTTCACCAATCTATGGGAAAATATTACTTTTGCTGCCGATTGTCGTAACATCCGAAACAAAGAAAAGAAACATAAACACCATGACCCAACAAAACTCAACTACAACTTCCGGTGCAACCGGATTTATCGAGACCCTAAAAAGCAATAAATCCGCAAAGTGGCTGACGACCGGCATCGTTGCTATCGCCCTGCTGGTTGGTGGCTATTTCGCCTATCAGAAGTTTTATGCAGAGCCCAAAGACGAAAAGAACCAGACCTATCTTTCGCAGGCTTTCGCAATGTTCAACAATGCAGTAGAAGCCCAGACGCAATACAACAGCATGGAAGCTCTTCCCGACTCCACTCTGGCGCAATACCTCGTTGCACAAGGTGCCATCAAGGAAGGTTTGAGCAAAGACTCCACTGCTATAGCCGTGAAGGACAACCGCAAGAAGATGCAGGCTCAGGTAAGCGATCTTTTCAACAAGATTCTGAAAGGTGACGGCAAGTTCCCCGGCCTCCTGAAAATAGCCGCTGACGGTGGAAAGGCCGGCAATATCGCAGAGTATCTTACGGGAGCCACTTATTTCAATATGGGACAATACAAAGAAGCTATCAAGCATCTTGAAGAGTTTTCTCCGAAAAGCGACAACTCCGTATCACCTTTAGCCGTATCGGTTTTGGCCAACGCTTATGCCTGCGACAACCAGGTAGACAAAGCCGTTGAAACCTTTAAGAAGGCAGCAGATTTGGCCGACAACGAGGCTATGACTCCCAAGTTCTTACTGGAAGCCGGCAAATTGCTTGAAAGCCAAAACAAGAAGGCTGAAGCCAATGCTATTTACGTACAGATAAAGAAAGATTTCCCGCAATTCGGACAAGCTCAGCAAGGTATGATGTCCTCTGAAATAGACCGGTACATCGAACGAACCAAATAAATTCCCAACAAGGGTATCTGAGAAAGTTAGAAAAAGACCATCGACACAGAATATTTATCTGTATTCAGGGTTTTCTTCTAACTTTTTCTTATCAATAACATGCTTTCCTAAAAAAACAGAACCAGTTGACATGTCTACTCAAAATTTCAATTTGCTTAATAGTATCAGTGAGATGCCCGATACGACCAATATGCGTTTTGGTATCGTCGTAAGCGAATGGAACAACGACATAACTGAGACGCTCCTTGAAGGAGCACTTAGAACACTTAAGAACAACGGCGTCAGCGAAAGTAATATTACCGTAAGTCACGTACCCGGCAGTTTTGAACTCGTATTTGGTGCCGCACAAATGGCCAAACACGGATATGTGGATGCAATCATTGCCATTGGATGCGTAATAAGAGGAGATACGCCCCATTTTGATTACATCTGTGAAGCGACAAGCCAAGGACTGGCACAACTTAATGCAAGCGGCAGTAAACCTGTCATATTCGGCCTCATAACTGTCAACAACAAGGAGCAGGCACAAGAACGTGCAGGAGGGAAATTAGGTAATAAAGGAGAAGAGTTTGCCGTTACAGCCATAAAAATGGTAGATTACGCTTGGCAGTTACAGAAATAGATTGTATCTTTGCACTCGCAAAGGGGCAAATACCAGAGTGGCCAAATGGGGCAGACTGTAAATCTGCTGGCTTACGCCTTCGGTGGTTCGAATCCATCTTTGCCCACCCCATTACAACGGATGACATGTCATGGATATGCCATCCGTAATTTTTTTGCCATCCTTAAATGACATTCGAGAAAGCAAAATCTTTTAGTCCAACTATATAAATCTCACTGATTTTATATAATTTTGCAGAAATCATATAAAGAGGATGCTCTCAACAGCCTGCGACACACATCTCGTATGCAGAAAACGAGAGACCTTTTATTTGAAACACAAAAACAATTATTGCCGACTATGCAACTAACAAATAGAATTATAACCTCCGTCGTATTACTATGCATCTCCGTATGCAATTTTAATGATGCCGTAGCCCAAAAGCATAGAAAACAATCCCTCAAACCTATAGTAAACGACAGCATTACACGAATAGCAACCAGATATGCCGACTCACTGTCACTACTGACAGAACGCTTCAAGGGATGGAAGACGGAAAATAACGACATCCTCTCCAACCCTTATTTCTACCCACTATTCGCAACTTCTACCTTTTCTTCCATACCTGTAAGAAATGCGATGGAACTACCTGCTGCCTCAGACAAAGAGCAGAATGAAACAGAATGCCTGCTTGAAAATATTTACGAAAGCCTTAACTATATCTATACGACTAAACCCTGGTACATCACCCACAACGAATCGAATTCCAATGACACAAAGATCGAAGAAATAGCCAAAGAGGTGAAGCCGGAAGTGAAACTTACGGAAAAGGCACCGGTCAAGGACAACGATATTCATGAGGACTTCTCGGACAACTTGAATATAATTGTACACAAACCTAATTTTTGGAAATTCAAATGCGACCTTTCCTTTAAGTTTATGCAGAATCATGTATCTGACAATTGGTATCAAGGTGGCGAGAACAACAATTCATGGTTATCAAAAGCATATATAGAAGCCAATTACAACAACAAGCAGAAAGTTTTTTGGAACAACTCATTGGAAATGAAATTGGGCTTTCAGACTTCAGAAAGCGACAAGAGGCATAAATTCAAGGCCAATGAAGACCTTATACGTATGATTAACAAATTAGGATTCCAGGCCAGCAAGCATTGGAACTATACAATCATGCTACAAAGCTGGACACAGTTTTACAGAGGATACCGCAGCAATGACGACAAGGTATATTCTGACTTCATGTCTCCCTTCCAAAGTGACCTTTCCGGAGGTATGGAATATAAACTGAACACTAAAAGATTCAATCTGACAGCGAATATTGCACCGGCAACCTGCAAATTAAAATATGTCAACCGAAAAAGCTTGACTGCAGATTTCGGAGTAAATGCCAACAGTCATACGAAGTTTGAATTAGGTTCAAGCGTAACTGTCAATTATACGTGGAACATTATCAAGAATGTTTCATGGAAGAGCCGCATCTATTACTATACGAACTATGACAGATCACTGGTAGAGTGGGAAAATACCTTTAAACTTAAAATCAACCAGTATTTGTCAACAGAGCTATTTCTCTACCCACGCTTCGATGATAGCGCAAGACGCAACAAAAAGAATTCATACCTGCAGTTCAGAGAATTACTCTCCGTTGGGCTGGACTTATCTTTTTGAATAATTCCCATGAACATATTTGCCATACACAACAACTATCCGAATACGGACAATAATCCGGCAAATACCTCGTTATTGATAAAGGAGCCTGTGGTCTATACACTGACAGATACCGCCCTGACCCGAGACGGACGGCCCTTCTTCATACCGGACTACGCATCTCCATGCACTTTTCAAATGTCTTTAGTAATGCGTATTTGCCGCTTAGGCCGCAGCATATCTCCGCGCTTCGCCAGCCGGTATTATGACGCAATGACTGTAGGAGTTATGTTTACTGCACAGAATATATTGGAGCAATGCAGACAATATTCACTGCCATGGGAATTAGCCAAAGGATTTGACGGAGCAGCCGCCATAGGACGCTTTAACTCACAATCTGAAGAGTACCACGAAAACCGCCCTATCCACTTTTATCTAAAACAAAATGATGTAATAGTACAAGAAGGCAACTCTTCCGAAGCCATATTCAGCCCCTCCCTATTAATCTCATACATAAGCAAATTTTACACACTGCGGCAGGGGGATTTACTTTATACGGGATTTCCTTGCAAAGCAAATATCGCAAAAGAAAATACACATCTGGCAGCATACATGGACAACACTGAAGTTCTATCATTCAACGTAAAGTAAGCAAAAAACTAAGGCAAGTTATTATTACGAACTTTATTCTCTCATAAAATGTATCGCTTATTAATATTACATATACTACTGGCTACATGCGCTACATTAGCTGGACAGCCCATAACAAGTAACTATCTGACAACAGATGGTAGCTTCACTTATTTTCCTGCCGAGAATTATCCAATAACAGCGGAGGCACTTCCCTATTACACTACACAAATCAAATACACATTACCGGCAAACTTTATAGATCCACATGAATATGTGCAAATAGAGTATCCTGAAACGGCTCCTCTCAGTAATAAAGAGGTCGCAATATTGCATAAAGGCGGCTTCACAATACCAGATTCTCCAACGTTAAAACTAACCTATGGTATCAGTCGTAAGTCCGGCGTAATAGATGTAGTACTTTGTCCCATCTTTCTGAAAGATGGAAAATATTTCCGTCTCATTTCTTGTAAATTGGCAGTAAAGCGTCCAACTTCTCAGCCTCTTACTTTCAGTTCTAAGACTGGCGAATCAAGTCGATGGGTTACATCCTCCGTACTCGCTACCGGTCATTGGGTAAAAATTGGAGTTAGCCAGGAAGGCATATACTCACTGACTGCGACACAACTAAGATCCATGGGATTTCAAGACATATCCCGTGTCAGACTATATGGTTATGGAGGGCGCATACAACCTGAATCATGGACTTTCTCCGGTAAGGATCGTATTCCCGATGACCTGAACGAAGTTCCTGTATATCGTCGCAATAATGATATTCTGTTCTTCGCAGAAGGAACTATACGTTGGTCATGGGACAATCTCAGGCAAGTTTGGACTCACGAGAACCAGCCCTATTCCCGATACTCCTACTATTTTTTGACAGAAAGTGAAAAAGAAGAACCAGCAGCTCTTATCAAACTAAAAGCTCAACTACCTTCTGCCCAGCAAATATCGACAATAAAGGCACATGCCGTCATTGATGACGATGCAATGAGTTTTTATAGTGGAGGACGGGAGATGTATGAATCGTATGACTTTTCTTATGGCAATAGCCGGACTTATCGTCTGGAGACACCCAATGCGGAAAATCCACAAACGGCCAAGCTCTCTGTAAGTTTGGCCGCCAGCAATCCTGCAAGTTCTACCGCCGTTGAGGTTTCTCTCAATAATAACAACTTAGGACAATTCTATATTACAAATTATGGAAGCGACGAGATAGCCCGGGAGAGAAGAACAACCTACAACACGACAGCCCTTTCTGAGAGCAACTCGATACTCATCAGGACTTCGCAAAGGGTTCCGGCGCACCTTAATTACATACGCGTCACTTATGACAAGACACTAAGCGCTTCTGAAACAGGAGTTTCATTCACGCCAAATATTGTCGGGCCCGCAACCCTTAATATTGCCAATGCTACAAATTCTACGGAACTATGGCAAATAGGAACTGCCGATATTCCTACATGCGTCATAGAATCGGAGATAGCTAATTCCGCGTTACAGGCTCGCGTTGATGACGCAACACAGCGTTTCGTTATTGTAGATACAAGCAAACAATATCCGGCACCGACTATTTTCAATGAGATTGACAACCAGAATCTTCACGCTGACCCTGCTGCCGATATGGTCATTATTATTCCGGCCAGCAACAAATTATTCGACAATGCGAGCAGATTGGCGAATTTCCACCGCAGTAGAGGTCTCAGTGTGAACATTGTACGTGCAGACCAGCTTTATAATGAATTTTCATCCGGAACTCCAGATGCTTCTGCCTACAGAAGATATCTGAAGATGCTTTACGACCGTGCCGCTACACCAGCCGAAGCCCCACGTTATCTCCTCCTCTTCGGAAACAGTGCATGGGACAACCGGATGCTCTCCAACGAATGGAAGAATCACAACCCCGATGATTATCTTCTGGCCTTCGAAGTAAGCAACAATTTCCGTGATGCCTCTGTAACAGATCTCTCTATAGGTGATTTAGCAAGCTACATAACCGACGATTTCTTCGGCTGGCTCGACGACAGCGAAGGAACAAACTACAACACCAACAAGCTGGACATCGCCATAGGCCGTTTCACCTGCACCACCCGAGAAGAGGCCTCTATCCTGGTAGACAAGACCATCGGCTATTTGGAAAATAAGGAAGCAGGCCCATGGCAAAACAAAATATATTTTCTGGCGGATGATCTAAACAACACCACGCACATGAGAAGTGCTGAGAATACAATCAGTTATCTCAACAACGCTACAGACAGCCGCTTCCAGATAAACAAAATCTACTGGGACGCCTATAAACGCACCTACACTGCTACCGGCTACACCTATCCGGAAGTCAGCAAACAGCTCCGAAACCATCTTGAGGAAGGAGCACTTATCTTCAATTATACCGGACATGGAAGCCCAGAGCAAATATCCCACGCGAATATTCTTCAGAAAAAAGATTTCAATATTTCGTCCAACGGGAAATTACCTCTGTGGATTCTTGCATCCTGCAAAATCTCTCCGTTCGACACAGAGGGAGACGACATCGGCCGTCTGGCTATGGCCAATCCTACCGGAGGCGCCATTGCCGTAATGTGCGCCACGCGCGCCGTATTCACCAATTACAATGAGGAACTTAACAACAATTATTGTCGCACTCTCTTCGGTAAAGATCCTGACGGAAGGTATACCAGTATAGGCGAAGCCTTGCGTCTGGCTAAAGTGTCATTAGTGGAATCCGGCAGAGACGCGACCAACAACAAGCTCAAGTATATCCTTTTAGGAGATCCCTCTATTGTATTGAACATCCCACGTGCCACCATTACAATCGACTCTATCAACGGCGAGAAACTCTCGTCCGGCAGCAACCTGCAACTAACCGCCGGTTCCATTGCCCGCTTCTCCGGTTATATCAGCAACGAGCAAGGCGAGATAGACCAAAGTTTCGAGGGAACAGTCAGCGGCACATTTGCAGACAGATTAGAGACAATCACCTGCCAGAACAACGCTCGTCAGGACCTTACTATGACCTACAAAGACAGGCCTAAAATTATCTTCGAAGGAAACGATTCAGTGAAAGCCGGCCGCTTCACGCTGTCTTTTGTCGTGCCACGCGACATCAGCTACACCAACGACGCAGGCAGAGCTACGTTCCATGCCGTCAACACCTCCCATACGACAATGGCACAAGGTGACACACAGTCTTTCCATTTCAACGGTACAGACGCAAACGCCATCCCCGACACAATTGCTCCGAAGGTCTACATCTATCTGGACTCTCCGGACTTTCCTGACGGCGGCATTACTTCCTCCTCGCCCATCTTCTTCGCACAAGTGAGCGATGATACGGGTATCAGCGCCACCGGTATAGAAACAGGGCATGACATGGAGTTGATTCTCGACAACAATAACGCGGCGGCCATTTCCCTGAACAACAAGTTCACCTACGACTTCGGAAACTACCGTAGCGGTACCATCGTCTATCAAATGGAGAATCTGGAGAAGGGCCCCCATCAGTTAACATTCAGAGTATGGGATGTGAACAATAATGTCAGCACCTCTTCGTTAATATTTCATGTAGGCACACAAGCCACAAACCGCATAGACATCAACGCCACCGCCAATCCGGCTTATTACGCCACCAGTTTTGTGACAATACTGCCAGAGACGATGGAAAGCGGCAGCGATATACTTATAGAGGTATTCGACACAGCAGGCCATAAAGTATGGACCTCCTCCACCAGGTTCACCGGTCGTCAAGGCGTCACTTCATGGAATCTGGCATCCAGCGACGGAGCTCCGCTACCCGCCGGATTATACTTCTACCGCGTCAAAGCATCAAACGAAAAAAGCTCCGGCGAAAGTACGACCAAGAAAATAATCATAATCAGAAAATAGTAAAGACACACATCACTCATGATAAACAAGAAGATATTAGCGATAGGACTCACTCTTCTCTTCGCAGTTCCTGCAGTTCAGGCACAAGATGACGGTAATGAACTGAAAGACCAGTTCAATCCCGTCATGACCGCCATAGTTTCACAATCCATCGCTTCAGATGCCCGAGCCGCCGGCATGGGCGATATAGGTGCCGCGACCGATCCCGACGTGAACTCCCAGAGTTGGAACCCGGCCAAATATCCCTTCACCATCAGCCGCGCCGGCCTGGCCATCAACTACACTCCATGGCTGCGGCAATTAGTCAACGACATCGCCCTCCTCAACGCCACCGGCTATGTCCGCATCGGCGACTATCAGGCCGTAAGCGGCTCCCTGCGATACTTCTCTTTAGGTGATGTCTCGGCAGACAACGGCAATATGACAGTAAAGCCCTATGAGCTTTCCGTGGATGTGGCATACTCACGAATGCTCAGCGAAAAATTCTCGGCAGCCGTTGCCTTGCGCTATATGTACTCCGACCTCAGCGGCCACTACGACGATAATACTACGCCCGGCTCGGCCTTCGCTGCCGACATAGCCTGCTACTATAACAACTATGTCATGATGGGCAACCGCGAGTGCCAGCTCGGCATCGGACTGAACATCAGCAATATCGGTACCAAGATCAATTACGGCGAGGACTATTCCTACTTCATCCCCACCAACTTGCGATTAGGTTTCAACTACATGATACCTGTCAACGAATACAACCGTTTCTCCATTTCGGCCGACATCAACAAATTGCTCGTACCCTCAAAGCCGCTACAGGGTGCGGACGAAAGCAATGAGGAATACGAAGAACGCCTCCGAGAGAAGTATTACGACATGTCGTCCATCTCCGGCATCTTCAAAAGTTTCGGTGACTCCGAGCGCGGCTTCAAGGGTGAGATGGAAGAAATACAGTGGAGTATCGGCGCCGAATATACCTACAACGACAAGTTCAGTCTTCGCGCAGGCTACCACCACGAAAGCGAAATGCAGGGCAACCGGAAATATTTCACAGTAGGCGCCGGCTTCCGCATGAATGTCCTTTCCATCGACGCCGGCTATGTCATAGCCACCACGCCGAGCAATCCGCTCGACCAGACGCTGCGTGTATCCCTCGCATTCGATTTTGACGGCATCAAGGACTTCTTCGGCCGCCGCCGCTAACCAATTCACCCACAAAACAGCAGTCATGAAAATAAGAGTCGGCATGGGCTACGATGTCCACCGTTTCGAAGAGGGCCGCCCTCTATGGCTTGGCGGCATCAACATACCTCATACCCACGGTCTGGCCGGCCACAGCGACGCCGATGTGCTGATACACGCCATCTGCGACGCCCTGTTGGGGGCCGCCGCCCTGCGGGATATAGGCCACCATTTCCCCGACACCGCCGAGGAATTCTCTGGAATCGACAGCAAGATACTGCTGCGCAAAACGGTCAGTATTCTTGCCGAAGCCGGCTGGAGAATCGGCAATGTCGACGCTACGGTCTGCGCCGAACGCCCCAAGCTCAATCCCCACATACCCGCCATGCAGGCCTGCCTCGCTCCACTGATGAATATCTCTCCCGAGGACATCAGCATCAAGGCCACTACCACAGAAAAACTCGGTTTTACAGGCCGTGAAGAAGGCATGGCGGCGTATGCCGTCGTTCTGATAGAAAAATAAACACCCGTCGAAGCGCGTATTTTCCAGCAAGAAATACGCGCTTCGCCATTTATCCATGTCTACAATCACGCATTCCATGAAAAAAACATTACTCATCATCGTACTTGCCGGCCTGTCCGCGCTCAAAGCTCCGGCACAGACCTCTGCCAACTGGACCGACTATTTTCAACGCACCTTGTCACAAAGCGATTTCACGGACATACCCTTGCCGGCAGGAGCTTCTGCCAAAATAGCCGCCGACGAAGTCGCAAACAAGCGCTGCACTTTGTGGACGGCCTGGCAGGAAGCCGTCCGCCGCCAGACCCTGCCCTCGTTGATAGCGGCCGGCCCGCTGGCTGACAGCCTGCGCGGTGCCATCACCCTCCCCGACAGTCTCGAACCGAACGCCGTCATGCCCTACTACTACGGCACCAAAGGCAGCATCTCGATGAGCGGCAACACTTCCGTTCCCACCTTTCTCTATCTGCACGGATCGGGGCCCAAAGCCCATGAGTGGGCCGCCGGCATCTCGTGGTGCCTGGCCTTTGCCGATGCCCCTTCGCGCTATTTCATCCCGCAAATACCCAACGAAGGCGGTTACTACCGCTGGTGGCAACGCTCCAAGCAATGGGCCTGGACCTGGCTATGGCGCCAGCTGATGCTCCAGCCGGACATCGACCCCGACCGTATCTATCTGCTGGGCATATCCGAGGGCGGCTACGGCAGCCAGCGCCTCGCCTCTTTCTATGCCGACTATCTGGCCGCAGCAGGCCCCATGGCCGGTGGCGAACCGCTCATCAACGCGCCGGCCGAGAACCTCGGGCACATCGGCTTCAGCCTGCTGACAGGCGAGCAGGACCTGGCCTTCTGCCGCAACCGCTACACGCAGATAACCGGTCAGACCCTCGACAGCCTGGCGCAGACCGGATGGGGCGACTATGCCCACCGCGTAGAACTGCAACCGGGCCGCGGGCACGGCATCGACTACCGGCCCACAACTCCATGGCTCACACAATTCCGCCGCACACCCTGCCCGCGGCGCTTCGTATGGGAAGATTTCGCCATGGACGGCTGCCGGCGCAAAGGCTTCTATAACATCCGCCCCGAAAAGCACTATGCCGACAGCCTGCGCCTACGTTACGAGGTCAACATGTCTGTTCCCAATGAAGTGGACATCGCCGTCAGCGAGGTACGATATGAAGCGGTCGAGACGGACACCGTCTGGCATCTCACACTGAACTGGCACAAGTCATTCCGTCCGGTAAGTTCTCCCGCGCTCACCATATTTTTCAATGAGCAGCTGGTCGATTTCAGCCGGCCGGTAACAATACGCCTCAACGGCCGACAGGTTTTCCGGGGCCGCCTCAAACCCACCGCCGGAGCCATGGCCGAGAGCCTCGCCACCTACGGCGACCCTAAGCGCATCTTCAGTGCCATGGTTCGTATCGGTGACCGCTGAGCTGGTCAGACCGTCTTCATAACACGGCGCCGTCACTGCGATTAAGTCCGAACCGGCTGTTATGCAGCCTCGCCGTATTTTTTCTATTCTTCCATAGCCTATTCAGGTTAAAAACTTCTGAAATGCCGGCCGGTCAAACTATAACCGTTGTTAAGACCGGCCGGTTCTCTGTTAAAGATAACACACAGAACCGCAAATTCACGGCCACGAAGTTTTCTGTTAGCCGGATATGACTTAAATTTGCCCCCGCATAAAGGCGAAGTAACTGCCGCGCAAGCTCCTGTACGCCTGCCGCGCAAGCCGCCGCCTCACCGCGGCGCACCGCCACTATTTACGGCGACACCTGCTATACTCGCACGAAAAGTGGCACGCCTTCCCACTTTTGTGGCACGCCTTCCCACTTTTGTGGCAATGCTTCCCACAAAATGCCGGCAACGCGCAGCGAACGAAGCAACTCGTCGCCCCAAACACGGCCCAAAGAAAGACAACGGGCCGAAACGCCCCACTCACACAGCAACAACAATACAAAAAAATAAAAGGACAAACACATGACAAACAAAACGAACTTACTCCAGACTATGGCTCTCTGCCTCACGCTGGGAATAGCAACCCCGGCCGCAGCAGCGGTGCCTCCAACCCAGACCACCGACCTTACTTATGCAGCCGAAAAGGCGACGGACTGCGTGGTCTATATCAAAGTGACCACCAACGGAAAGACGCAGACCATCGACTATATCGACCCCTTCGAGGACTTCTTCGGCGACTTTTTCGGTCGCGGCGGCAGCGGCACCCAACGCCGGCAGATACAGACGCCCAAGCGCCGGAGCGCCGGTTCAGGCGTCATCCTGACCCCCGACGGCTACATCGTCACCAACAACCACGTTGTGGAAAACGCCGACGAACTGCTCGTGAAGCTCAACGACAACCGCGAACTCAAAGGACGCATCATCGGCACGGACAAGGCAACCGACCTCGCCCTCATCAAGATTGAGGGATCAGACCTGCCGACCATCACCGTCGGCAACTCGGACGAAGTGAAGGTGGGCGAATGGGTACTGGCCATCGGCAATCCCTTCGGTCTGACCTCCACCGTAACGGCCGGTATCATCAGCGCCAAGGCGCGCAGCCTCGGCGCCACCGGCGGCATCGAGAGCTTCATACAGACCGATGCAGCCATCAACCAGGGCAACTCGGGAGGTGCACTGGTCAACGCACGCGGCGAACTCATCGGCATCAACGCCATGCTCTACTCGCAGACCGGTTCCTACTCCGGATACGGCTTCGCCATACCGACCTCCATCATGAACAAGGTGGTGGAAGACCTCCGGAACTTCGGCACCGTACAGCGCGCCGTACTCGGCATAGCAGGCACGGATGTGAGCAACTATATTGACATGGAAAAGGACAAGAACGGCAAGGATGTAGACCTCGGTACGCTGAGCGGCGTCTATGTGAACGAAATTTCGTCCGACGGCTCCGTAGCCGATGTCCTCAAGGCCGGCGATGTCATCGTGGCGCTCGACGGCGTGAAAATAGAGAAGATGAGCCAGTTGCACGAACAACTGACCAAGCACCGCCCCGGCGACAAGGTGGAAATGAGCTATATCCGCGACAAGAAAACGCACAAGACAACCGTGACATTACGCAACGTGCAAGGCACGACCAGTATGCTCGAAAGCCTCGACAGCGATGCCATGGGAGCTGCGATGCGCCCCCTCACCGATCAGGAGAAGCGCGAGTTAAACCTACGCTACGGCCTCATGGTTTCAGCCCTGCGCAAAGGCAAACTGCAAGACGCCGGCATCACAAAAGGCATCATCATCACGCAGGTCAACGACCGCGAAATGCGTACGACGGACGACTTTGAAGAGGCTGTAAAAGCCGCCAACCTTTCCACCGACCGCGTACTGTGGATACGGGCAAAGACACAAAGCGGACTCAACCGCAGCTTCACCGTGGAACTGGGCGACCCCAAGGCCAAAGACAATCAGAACAAGAAATAAGCGCAGTAACCTGAAACTGCCATCACCTATATCGCGGGCGGAACGGTCAACTGGAACAGACCGTTCCGCCCGCCTTATGCTGCCTGAAGTATCTCCCGTTTTGAAAACATGGGACAGCCGGCAACAAAATAAGTCGGCACACAAACAGCCCCCATAAAAATAAAGCACTATCTTTGTATTGAAAATATTACGAACATGAACATCACATCCGCCGAATTTATCATTTCAAATACAGACATCAGAAAATGTCCCCAGACCGGTCTGCCGGAATTTGCCTTCATAGGCCGCAGCAACGTAGGCAAAAGCAGTCTTATCAATATGCTTACGGAGCGCAAGGCCTTGGCCATGACCTCATCCACACCGGGCAAGACCATGCTCATCAACCATTTCCTCATCAACAAAAAGTGGTATATCGTGGATTTGCCCGGATACGGATACGCCAAACGCGGCAAGCAGGCCATGGAGGAACTGAAGCGCATCATCAACAGCTACGTACTCTACCGCGAACAGCTCACCTGTCTGTTCGTGCTGATAGACTCACGGCTCGAACCGCAGAAGGTCGATCTGGAATTTATCAATATGCTCGGCGAAAACGGCGTTCCCTTCGGCATCATCTTCACGAAGGCCGATAAGAACAAGGAGGGGGCGCTGAAAAAGAACGTGAAGAAATTTCTCGACACATTGTCGGAAAGTTGGGAAGAACTGCCCCCCTACTTCGTCACAAGCAGCGAACGGAAAACCGGTCGCGATGAATTGCTGGACTATCTTGACAATATCATAAGAAGTCTGGCCGAGCCGCAACTTACATAAGTCCGGACCAACGCCTGCCACTGCCATGCCTCATTTTCTTACCGACCGCATCAGGATTGTCAAGGTTGCCTTGGTAAGCGCCGCCGTCATCATTGCCGGCGCATCGCTCTACATATCCCACGTGCTTATCAACGACCTGAAGCAGGAGGAACAGACAAAAATGGAGATATGGACGGAAGCTATGCAGTCGCTCATACGCGCCGAGGCGAACGCTGACCTCAATCTTGTGCTGAAGGTTATCAACAGCAACCACTCCATTCCTATCATTGTAGTTGACGGACGAGGCAACGTGACGGACTACAGAAACATAGGAGCAGGTAAGGAAGAGATGACCGACGCCTATCTGAAGGAAGAGGCCGAACGCATGAGACAATCCGGCCGCAGCATGCGGATAGCATTGGCTCCGGGCAACGACGGAGCCGGCCGCTCCATGCTGACAGTCTGCTACGGAGAGTCGGTCATGCTCAAGCGTCTGGCCACCTATCCTTACATCCAGCTGGGAGTTGTAGGACTCTTTATTGTCGTGGCCATATTCGCCTTGCTCTCTTCCAAGCGGGCCGAACAGAACAAGGTATGGGTCGGACTCTCGCGAGAGACCGCGCACCAACTGGGCACACCCATTTCCTCACTCATGGCATGGACGGAGATTCTAAAAGAGGCTTATCCCGAGGAAGTCCTGATAGATGACATGAGCACCGATGTGGAACGGTTGCAACTCATAGCCGAACGCTTTTCGAAAATAGGTTCGGCTCCCGACATCCACCCCGAAAGTCTGGAAGAAGTCATAGAACATGTCGTCCGGTATATCAGCCGGAGAACCTCCGAGAAAATAAAATTTACCACTCTGTTCCCTGCCGGGACAGCAATAACCGTACCGCTCAACGCTCCCCTATTCGAATGGGTTATTGAGAATCTCTGTAAGAATGCAATAGACGCCATGGGAGGACGCGGCGACATCACACTGAAGATTACGGCCGTCACGCCAAAGACTGTTATAGAAATCAGTGATACGGGTAAGGGAATGAGCAAATCGCAGACCCGCATGGTGTTCCGTCCGGGATATACCACCAAGAAACGCGGCTGGGGGCTCGGACTTCCTTTAGCCAAACGCATTATCGAACAATATCATAACGGACACATCTATGTGAAGAGCAGCGAAGTGGGCGTTGGCACAACCTTCTGCATAGAACTTCCCAATGATGCCGGTGCTACGGGATAGAACGTATTATAGGCAAGTTGATAACTTTCTACGTTAGATTATCAACTTGGCTGATAAGATATTTCTGGAATATTGACAGAGCCTTTCCTGACTAAATTACTCAGGGAGTAAAAGCCGGTTTATGCGGTACGGACGATAGCACCTATCGAAAAATTCACTAAACAACGACAAATTTGAGTTATTGGATTTCGTTCCTTTGCATCGCAAAAATCAAATAACCCAGAGGAGTCATGAACATTCCACTACTTACATGGAGCACTATCGTCGGTCTGGTAACCGTCGGCATTATAGTGCATCTCTTTCGTGCGGCCCGCAGCTACACGAAAGGTAAACACAAGTTCTTCGAAATGGGAACAGAGCGTGAAGAATTCTATATCCCGGGCGACCCGCTACGGGATGAAGACTGGCAGTGCGACTATGATGAAGAAGACGAATACTGACATTTCTACCGCGACATCCCAGGAAGTCTGCCGTTTTCTGTCTGAATATTCCACGCGGCTATTAGGATGCGGCGCCACGTGCATTCGCTTGGAAAAGAACGTGCAACGCATTGCCTTGAACTATGGCAAGGAAATAGAAATAACCATCATGCCCCGCCACGTACACCTGTCGGTATGGGATAAGGATCACCCCGAACCTATCACGGCTATATCTTCCGTCCGACATGCCGGCATCAGTTTCAACATCAATACACGGCTGAGCGAACTGAGTTGGGAAATTGTGGACAAGAAGTTGAATATTGATGAAGCCTGGAAACAATTTGAAAATATCACGGCAGACGACAAACAAGAAAAATGGCTGGTGCTGCTTCTTGTAACATTAGCCAATGCTTCCTTCTGCAGATTGTTCGGCGGCGACATAGCGGCAATGCTGGTCGTAGGCGTAGCCACCTTCATAGGCTACTGCCTCAAGTTCATTTTGCTGGCGAAGAGCATAGACCTACGGGCAGTCGTTCTTGCAAGTTCCTTCGTTTCATCTGTTCTGGGAGCAACAGACTGCCTGTTCGCAATAGGAACAACACCACAAATAGCACTTGGCAGCAGTGTTCTCTATCTCATACCCGGCATACCGTTTCTGACCTCATTCAGCGATATGCTGTACCGGTACTACACCTGTGCCTTCAGTCGATTTGCCGATGCGGCCGTGTTGACGGCATGTCTGTCTGTAGGATTATGTGGCGGGATGCTTCTTATGAATATAGGTATGTTTTAATCATAGACAATCATGGTTTGTCAAATTCTTCAAGATGCTTTGTTTGCTTCAATAGCGGCTATCGGTTTTGCGGCTATCAACAAACCTCCACGCAGGGCTTATGCCTATTGCGCCTTTATTGCTGCCATCGGGCACGCGCTGCGTTTCTTTCTGATGAATGAAGAGACTGTTCACTTCCACATTGTCACTGCTACATTAATAGCAGCCTTTCTGACCGGTATATTAGCGGTATTTCTGTCGCCCATAGCAAAAACGCCCGCTGAGACTTGCCTGTTCCCTGCTTTGTTGCCCATGATTCCCGGTATCTACGCATACAAAGCTTTCGGCGGACTTGCCATTTGCGTACTGGACAGCGAACAGAATACTTTCAACTACTACTTCTATCAATTCGCACAAAATTCGCTTACTTGCCTTGCCGTTCTGCTGGGAATGGTCATTGGAGCGACAATTCCTATCTTCATTTTCAAGAAAGTTTCATTCCAGGCCACTCGATAGACGGATAATTTGCTATTTTTGTAAAAACATGCGAACAACAATGGAACTACGTCAACTAAGATATTTCATAAAAGTAGCAGAAACTCTCAACTTCTCAGAAGCAGCAAAAACTCTCTGCGTCACACAAAGTACGCTCTCTCAACAAATCAAGCAATTTGAAGAGGAACTGGGAGCACAACTACTCACACGGAGCAGTCACAGCGTAGCTCTTACAGAAGCCGGCAAAGAAATGCTTCCTTACGCCCGAAGAACACTATATGACGCAGAACTCTGTGCAACCAGAATAAGGGATCTGAACCTACTGGCAACAGGAACCTTGAATATAGGAGCCACTTACTCCTTCAGCCCCATTCTGACTGAAACGCTTGTCACATTCATGAAGATGTACCCGCAAATAAAATTGAACATCTTCTATAAGCCTATGGCAGAACTCATGGAATTACTGCGCAAGCGCGAAGTAGATTTTGTTCTGGCCTTCAAACCTACGCAACCTTTCGAAGAGGTTGAGTCACACATTTTGTTTCAAAACTGTTTGTCGGTCATCGTGGAAGAATTCCATCCGCTGGCACAAAAGAAGAAAATAACACTGACAGAACTGGAAAAATACGACCTCGCCCTGCCTTCACCAGGACTGCAAGCCCGCAATGCTTTCGAACATATACGCCTGCCGCACTGCAAATATCGCATACGCATAGAACTCAACGAGGTAAATATACTGCTGGAACTCATCAGGCAAAGCAGACTCGTGTCAGTACTGGCGGAAGCAACCATTCATAACGCAACGGGCGTAAAAGCTATTCCGCTTGATATACCGGACAATGAAATGACCGGCTGCATACATACTCTTAAAGATACCTACCGAAAACGCTCTATGCAGGAATTTATTCACCTGCTCAGCGAATCATTAGCTGTAAAAGAACGACAGAACGCCTGGATATGACAAAAAAACAGAGGATCTTATCATATACAAAACGGCTTGAGGAAGAAGAAGGAAGAGAATAAAATACGCGAGGATACAATTCCTCAGAAATCATAATTTATCTTCCGCGCTGCCTCATCCAAGTAATCCTGCAGAGATTCGCCTACATCATCTGCATGCCTCAGAACAAATCCCCATAATTCGCGCGCTTCTTCATAACACTCGTAATGATGAAGCAGAAGAACCAGAAGACTGAGTTGATGCATCTTTATATCTTTATGATGAAGAGCCAGTTTCAGTAATGAGACCGCACTTTTCTTATTGCCACACTCAAATATCTTCTGTGCCGATTCATAGGCTATATCCCAGACATTGCCGGCCAATACCAAATAAGCAAGAATGCCATCGTAGACAGGGAAATATTCCATGCCTTCCATTAAAGAATTAGCGACTATATTACGGACTATCTTTTCCCTATCACGATGCCCCCGCGGACAATACAAACCAGCCTGACAATATAATCCTATTGCCTCCACATATTGCTTATTGTTCGCACATAAGTCCGCATAATGCAAAAGTGCGGAAACATCCTGCTCCGCGAGAGCCGCAACAACACCTTCTTCCTCGAAAACATCATCGGCCTCCGGATTAAACTTCATATAATACTTCAACTTACGTGCTTCACTGCTCGCATTGATAGCCAAAGCATATTCGCAGGCATCATCGCAACCGGAATAATCGTATGAGCGATAACGCATAATTGCCATTCGCATCCATAGACTATCGTCAAAAGGACGCCGATCTATCATCTTATCAAGAACGGCCTTGGCATTTGTATCACGACAAATTACGGAATTACATTCAAAAGCGAGTTGCTGCGCCTGTTCATAATCAACATAATCCTGCGGTATACGGTCAAGAAGAAGCAACGCACCAAAAGCGTAACCGTAATCATAAAAAAGTTCCGCGCAATCAAGAAGAAAATCATAATCATGCACATCGAGTTGGGCAGGCAATGCTTCCTTTACACGAAAAACAGCACTATTAATATGACAAAGGCGCACATCCTCCTCAATCTTAAACATCAATTCATCATAACCCCCCGTACCTATCTGCTCCACATAATCATTGGCCGTCTGCCAATCTCCATCATCTGCAGCTATATGAGCCTTCATTAACTTGACCTCAATATCTTCCGGAGCCTTTTTCTCCGCAAAATAACGGCACAAGTCTGACTCAAAAGCCATTCCTGCACGGGAATAATAATCCATTAAATCCAGGAATTCTGTTGACGAGAACTTTGGTACAGGCATTTTCTCTAATGCCCGCTCAAATTCCTCTGCCAAAACAGATATTTCCTTTTCTTCTCCGTTATTCATACCTATTCAACCAATTATATTCATTGGAACAATTTAGGTTATATCCTTTATAGAAAACTCCGCGACTTCCACTACGGAATAAATACAGGAAATTCTCCTTAAAGCATATAACCTAATAAAGCAGTTCTATGAGGCGAATATCTTTGTCGATACACGCAATCATCAGATTTTCTGCTATTTTTTCGCCCAACTATCTTTTAAACCAACCGTACGGTTGAAAACAAGATGTTCAGGTGTAGAACTCTTATCGTATGTAAAATAGCCTATGCGCTGGAACTGCAGATAGCGGTTCATCTCTTGCTCTGCTGCATATTTCTCCACATAACATGAAGTAAGCACCTTCAAGGAGTCAGGATTCAGCAGTTCACGGAAATCACGTTCATCGGCGGAAGGATTTTCCACACTGAATAAGCGATCATAAATACGTACTTCAGCCTTAAGACTATGTTCCACACTTACCCAATGAAGCGTTCCCTTCACCTTACGGTTAGCACCTTCCATTCCGCTTTTGCTTACAGGATCATATTCACAATAGATTTCTTCTACCTCACCTGCAGCATCTTTCTTACATCCCGTACACCGCACTATATAAGCATTCTTCAAACGTACTTCCTTACCCGGAACCATACGGAAGAACTTCTTTGGAGCATCCTCCATAAAATCCTCACGCTCAATCCAAAGTTCACGTGAGAAGGTGATGCTATGCGTACCGTCAGCTTCGTTCTCAGGATTATTGATAGCTTCCATTTCTTCCGTAAGTCCTTCGGGATAATTGGTAATAATAAGTTTAACAGGATTGAGCACAGCCGACACACGCAGGGCACGGGTATTTAGATCCTCACGGGCAGCAGCTTCAAGAAGCGCATAATCGTTAAGAGCATCAAACTTTGTATACCCTATCATATCTATAAACTTACGAACGGCCTCAGGAGAATATCCACGGCGACGCAGGCCGCATATTGTCGGCATACGCGGATCATCCCAACCTTCTACAAGTTTTTCCTGTACCAGAGCCAACAATTTACGCTTACTCATAACCGTATAAGTCAAATTCAGACGATTAAACTCATACTGGCGAGGACGGTTGTCTTCAAGATCTTTACCCTCCTTCAATTCATCTATAAAGTAGTCGTAAAGAGGACGATGAGGCACAAATTCAAGCGTACAGATAGAATGGGTCACGCCCTCAAAATAGTCGCTCTGTCCATGAGCAAAATCGTACATCGGATAAGCCTTCCACTTTGTACCAGTCCGATGATGCTCCTTATTAATAATTCGATAAATGACCGGATCACGGAAATGCATATTAGGGTTTGCCATATCGATTTTTGCACGAAGCACCATGGCCCCTTCAGGGATCTCACCGCTGTTCATCTTTTCAAAAAGCGAAAGACTCTCTTCTATAGGACGGTCGCGATAAGGGCTGGCAACACCGGGTTGCGTCGGAGTACCCTTCTGCTGTGCAATCTGCTCACTGGTCTGCTCATCTACATAAGCATGTCCCTCTTTTATCAATCGAACGGCAAAATCCCATAATTGCTGAAAATAATCCGAAGCATGATAAATATTTCCCCATTCAAAGCCCAACCAATGGATATCATCCATTATGGCATTGACATACTCGGTATCTTCTTTCTGCGGATTGGTATCGTCGAAGCGCAAATTACAAACGCCGCCAAACTTTTCCGCCACGCCAAAATCCATACAAATGGCCTTGGCATGACCTATATGAAGATAGCCATTAGGTTCAGGCGGGAAACGCGTCTGTAAACGACCGCCGTTTTTTCCAGACTTCAAGTCGTTGTCTACAATCTGCTCAATAAAGTTCAGACTTCTTTTTTCCTTTACAATCTCAAGTTCCTTATTCTCTGTCATATCTTTTATTTTTCACAGACTGATTCAATTGGCCATCTCCGAAATAAACTTGATGCGTACCAAGCGAATTTCCTCTTCAGTATAATCACTACCTAACTCCTCAATAGCATCATCGAGATCATCGGTCTCAGATTCCTTGAAGTACAGATAAATGTCGCTTACATGATCCTCATCCATTATCTCGTCTATAAAATAGTCAATATTGATTTTTGTGCCTGAATAGACAATTGCCTCTATTTCATCAAGCAGTTCATCAAATTCTATACCGTTAGCAACAGCAATGTCGTCAAGAGCCACCTTGCGGTCAATACTATGTATTATACCGACCTTTATCTTGGATTTATTGGCGACAGTCCTTATTCTCAAGTCCTCTGGTCGCTCTATCTCATTCTCTTCACAATGATGCTTGATAAGCTGACAGAACTTCTCACCATAACGTTTGGCCTTGCCGGCTCCCACGCCGGGAATATTCTGCAACTCATCAATGGTCTGAGGATAAATTGTAGCCATAGATTCCAAAGACGCATCCTGGAAAATCACATAAGGAGGAACATCCAGTTCCTTGCTCATCCGCTTTCGTAAATCATTCAACAACGAATAAAGAGCAGGGTCTACCGTACATGCCGCACCGCTCTGCAAAGGTATGGCTTCCTCATCCTCCTCAAAATCGCGATCTTCCACAATGCTGAAGGAATGCGGATGACTGATGAAATCATGTCCCTTCTGTGTTACTTTAAGAATACCGTAATTGTCGACATCCTTTTCCAAATAACCGCCAATAAGGGCCTGCCGTATAACCGCATACCACATCTTATCACTTACATCATCACCACACCCGAATTCCTCAATATCATTATGTTTATGGGCACAAACTTCATCTGTAGCCCTTCCAACAAGAACATCCTTGATATAATCATCACGGAAGTTTTCCTTGGTGGCAAGGATCACTTCTATAACTTTACATAAATGATTCTTTGCTTCCACTTGCTTTTTAGGATTTAAACAGTTGTCACAATTTCCACAATTATCTTGGGGATAAATCTCTCCGAAATAATGAAGCAATAGTTTCCGACGACACACGGAAGACTCCGCATAAGCGGCAGTCTCCTTCAGCAGCTGGCGTCCTATATCCTGTTCAGCAACGGGTTTTCCCTCCATAAATTTCTCCAGTTTCTGGAGATCTTTATATGAATAGAAGGCTATACACTTTCCTTCGCCTCCATCGCGACCAGCACGACCGGTCTCCTGATAATATCCCTCCAGACTCTTGGGAATATCATAATGGATGACAAAGCGCACATCCGGTTTATCTATTCCCATGCCGAAAGCGATGGTTGCCACAATGACATCAACCTTTTCCATCAGGAAATCGTCCTGGGCCTTGGAGCGGGTGGCAGAATCCATGCCCGCATGATAAGCTTCGGCCTTGATGTCATTCGTGCGCAAAACTTCAGCCAACTCTTCTACCCTTTTCCTGCTCAGGCAATATATGATACCGCTTTTGCCGGAATTCTGCTTAATAAATTTAATTATGTCTTTTTCTATTTCTCGCGTTTTCGGGCGTACCTCATAATAGAGGTTCGGCCGGTTGAAAGAGCTTTTATATTCAACGGCATCAAGAATGCCCAGATTTTTCTTTATGTCAGTACGAACCTTATCCGTAGCGGTAGCGGTCAGAGCAATAACCGGAGCTTGACCGATCTCATTGATAATAGGCCTTATCTTACGGTATTCCGGCCGGAAATCGTGGCCCCACTCCGAAATGCAATGTGCCTCGTCCACCGCATAGAAGGATATCTTCACGGAACGCAGAAATTCCACATTATCCTCTTTCGTCAGCGACTCTGGAGCCACATACAAGAGTTTTGTGCGCCCCGAAAGGATATCAGCCTTCACGGCATCAACTGCCGATTTCGTAAGGGATGAATTTATGAAGTGAGCCACGCCATCGTCCTCACAAGTATACCGGATGGCATCAACCTGATTTTTCATCAGAGCGATAAGAGGCGAAATGACGATTGCCGTTCCTTCCATGATAAGCGACGGCAATTGATAGCACAAAGACTTTCCGCCGCCGGTAGGCATCAGGACAAATACATTCTTACCCTCCAAAAGGCTGCGTATGATAGCCTCCTGGTTCATTTTGAAGTTATCGAAACCGAAGTATCGCTTCAAAGGCTCATATAAGGTCAGTTTCTCGTTCATACAGAGTCAGGTTATAGGTCGTCACCACTTCGGACGCCTCAACAAAATCCCGACAGACGGCGCTACCGGTATTAAACCGCTGCCGCCGCATCCTTCGGAATCCATATTTGCCTAACAAAGTTATAAACAAGTTTTGAAACTGGCATAAGTTTAAGTAAAAAAAATAAATATTTTTTCAACTGCAAACTATCTGCCGTCACACCTTGCTTAAAAGAACTCTCTGACCACATGCCAGGTACCCCACGTTATACCTTCGCCGCCAGTTGCTTGTCGTACTGCTTTCTGGCGTAATCTTCCGTTACTACGAAGGATTTTTCACCGGAAGACGGCAACTCGTACATGGCGTCCATCATTATGCTCTCTACGATGGAGCGCAGACCTCGTGCGCCGAGTTTGTACTCCACAGCCTTGTCCACGACATAATCGAGCGCACCTTCATCGAAAGTCAACTTAACGCCATCGAGCTCGAGAAGTTTCTCATACTGCCGTACAATAGCGTTCTTAGGCTGCGTCAGAATCTGCCTTAAAGCATCCCGGTCCAAAGGATTCAGATAAGTCAACACCGGCAAACGGCCGATTATTTCAGGAATAAGGCCGAAAGACTTGAGATCCTGCGGCTCTATATATTGCATGAGATTGGAGGCATCTATCTTCTTTACATTCTGCACGGAGTCATAGCCCACGGTATGAGTATTGAGACGCTGGGCTATCTTCTTTTCCACACCGTCGAAGGCGCCGCCGCAGATAAACAGGATGTTGCGGGTGTCCACGTGTATGTAATCCTGATCGGGATGTTTCCGGCCTCCCTTGGGCGGTACGTTAACCACAGAGCCCTCAAGAAGTTTCAGCAGTCCTTGCTGCACGCCTTCGCCGCTGACATCACGGGTAATGGAGGGATTGTCCTGCTTGCGGGCAATCTTGTCTATCTCGTCGATGAACACGATGCCGCGCTGTGCGAGCTCCACATTATAATCTGCCACCTGCAACAGGCGCGAGAGAATGCTCTCAACATCCTCGCCCACGTAGCCGGCCTCGGTAAATACCGTCGCGTCGACTATCGTGAAGGGCACTTGCAGCAAACGGGCTATGGTGCGGGCCAGCAATGTCTTTCCCGTTCCGGTAGAGCCCACCATGATAATGTTGGATTTCTCTATTTCCACCTCGTTTCCGTCAGCGTTGTCACGCTGCGCCAGACGCTTGTAGTGGTTGTAGACGGATACGGACAGATACTGCTTGGCGGCATCCTGGCCTATCACATACTGGTCCAGATATTCCTTTATCTCCTTCGGTTTCGGCACCTTCGTGATGTCGATCTGCGCGGCATCGCCCTGCTGGCGGCGGACGGAGCCTTCCGCCTCCTCCACTATCTCGAAAGCCTGCTTGGCGCAGTCGCTGCAGATGCAGCCGTCCACTCCCGTTATCAGGAAGCCGACTTCTTTCTCTTCACGACCGCAAAAAGAGCACGTTCTCTTATTCTTCATTACTATAGTTTAGTTTTTGATTGACCAACGGTCACGAAGCGACCGTTCACTTCCTGTTCAGCACCTTGTCTATCATGCCATAGTCGCGCGCCTCCTCGGCCGTCATCCAGTAATCACGGTCGGAGTCGGCCCAGACCTTGTCGAAGTCCGTGTGCGAGTGGTCGGCGATAATGGTGTAGAGTTCCTTTTTCAACTTCTGTATCTCGCGGGCGGTTATCTCTATGTCGGAGGCCTGTCCCTGCGCTCCGCCCATCGGCTGGTGTATCATCACGCGGCTGTGCTCGAGCGAAGAGCGCTTGCCCTCTTTGCCGGCCACGAGCAGCACGGCGGCCATAGACGCGGCCATACCGGTACAGATGGTGGCGACATCGCTCTGTATGAACTGCATGGTGTCGTATATGCCCAAGCCGGCATAGACGGAGCCGCCGGGAGAGTTGATGTAGATGGAAATGTCCTTGCCGGGATCGCAGGAGTCGAGATAAAGCAACTGCGCCTGCAAGGTATTGGCGGTATAGTCATCGATAGGCGTTCCGAGAAATATGATGCGGTCCATCATAAGGCGTGAGAACACATCCATCTGGGTGACATTGAGCTGGCGCTCCTCCAGAATATAGGGATTGAGATACTGGTTCTGACTCTTTATGACATCGTCGAGCACCATCGAGTTGACGCCCAGATGCCGGGTTGCATATTTTCTGAAATCTGTCATGGGTGATTCACTTATATATAAATATGTATACCTGGTTTGTTTTAGCAACTGACGAGTTAACGACTTGCGGAAAACGGAGGGAGCCTCCGGCCGGAGTTCTCTTTCCGCTTACGCGACAATCCGCTAACTCGTCAGAACATTCACACGGAATGCGACTGAAGCGTCACAGCATCAGTTGAACATCTTGCCGAAGTCTTCGAGCGAGATGGACTTGTGGTTGAGCGTGACAACTTCCTTGAGGGCAGCCGTCAGCTTGGTGTCGATGCTGCGCTCCACGAGGGCGTTGACCTGCTCCTTCTTCTTGAGCATTTCGGAGGCGTACTGCTCCAGATATTCCTCAGGGATGTTGTTCATGCCATACTGGGCGAACTGGAAGCGCGTTGCCTGAATGGCGGCAGCCTTGACATCCTTGTCTTCTATCTTGATGTTGTTGGCGGCCACGAGCTGCTCCTTGATAAGATGCCACTTCAGTTCCTCAATGCTCTTGGCATAGTTCTCCTCCACGAAGCTCTCTTCCTTGTCCTTGTTGTTGGCTTTCATTATCTTTTTGAGCAGTTCGTCGGGGAACTCCAGCGTGCCGACCTTAGCCTCGACACAGGCGCGGGCGTCAAGCAGGAACTTGAAGTCGCTGTCGGCGGCATACTGTGCGGAGAGATTGGCCTTCACCTTGGCACGGAACTCTTCCTCGCTCTTCACGGCGTCCTTGCCGAACACCTGGTCGAAGAACTCCTGATTGAGCGCGGCAGGCACGAAGCGGCTGATTTCCTCCACCTGGAAGGAGAATTCGCCGGTGTATTCGCCCACCTTGTCCTTTTCAATCTTGAGGAGGGAAGCTATTTCAGCGTCACTGCCCTCATAGGCCTTGGCCGGGCAGAAGGTGATGACATCGTTCTTCTTGGCACCCTCGAATATCTTCTTCTGCTCGTCGTTCTTGAAGTAAGTGGGCATGAGCGACACCTTCTCCACCTGCAGACCGCCTTCCTTGGGCTGTCCGTCGGCATCAAGCTCGGCTATCAGGCCGCGCAGGATGTCGCGGTCCTCGTAGCTTTCCACTACCTCGGGGTGACCGCCTTGCTGGGTGAGCTGCTTCACCTGATTGTCTATCTGCTCGTCGCTCACCTCGATGTCGTAGTAATCCACGGTATCGTCCTTGGTCAGTTCGGCCTTGAACTCGGGTGCGAGGGCTATGTCGAACACAAATTCGAAGTCCTCCTGCGTTTCAATGTCCTGTGGCTTCTGCTGCTCGCTGCTGAGCGGTTCGCCGAGCATGTTCACCTTGTTGTCCTTTATATAGTTGAAGAGGCCTTCGTTGAGCAGCTTGTCCACCTGCTCGGCCTTGGCCTGCGTTCCGTACATCTTGCGCACGAGACCCACGGGCACCTTGCCGGGGCGGAAGCCGGGCATCTGGGCCTTTCGGCTCATTTCCTTGATGGCTTTGGTTACTTTTTCCTCATAGTCAGCTTTTTCCATCTTGACAGTAATGACGGCGCTGACATTTCCAGTCTTTTCTAAAGAGATATTCATAACTTGCTTATGTATTTTGTTTTATTCTTTATTTTGCAATGCACTTTTGGCGTGCAAAGATAACACAACGCAGGCGAAGGACAAAATTATTCAAAGAGAAAACTCAATTCTTCGTTTTTTTGACACGCCAAGGCGAATGTATCAGCAAACTACCCGACGGTCGCTATCCGGTCGCGGGAATGCCGCCATCTGAAGTGCATCCGGCTTTGCCGCAACGGGACGCACTATTTCCAATGAAAGACGCTATTGGCCAAACATAGCACGGCGACAGCAAAGGCAAGGGTAATCAAGAAACATACGATCCAGCGCACCACTCTATTGGATATTTTCCTGTACGCCCAAGGCTGAATCCAGTTAAAGGCTATAATGCCCACTATAACTAAAAGAACATGCGGTAGCCACTTCATAAGTCGAACTTTTCGGCAAAGTTACAATTTTACATGCGAAGAGCATTGCGGCATACGCCAATATTTCTACCAACCGCTGCGAAGATCCGTTCTTTCCTCCGCACTACCGGCAGCGGCGGCAAGGTAAGCCGGGAAGCGGCATCCCCGCCGCCGGACTTTAACGTTTTTAACCTTCTGCAACTTTTGGTGGATTCAACATTCAAGTGCAAATTTATGGCAAGTGTTCGTAAAACCTCTCTT